>Ga0126381_100006801_pt1 | contig 12689 bp, 5 predicted proteins | sample PanSoiMetPlot_28_FD_96465 | JGI IMG/M metagenome (GOLD analysis project Ga0126381, IMG submission 96465) | Tropical forest soil microbial communities from Panama - MetaG Plot_28 | ecosystem: Environmental > Terrestrial > Soil > Tropical forest > Bulk soil | place: Panama | collected 2016-02-17
GCGGGGTATTTCCTGATGCAGCTTGCGAGCGAACCCGACAAGGAACGCGTCTATGAACTCATTGGTCAGCACAGCCGCCCTGACGCCAATGGGGTCGCCCAGATGTGCTTCATCGGCGTGATAAACCCGCAAAATCCCCGGGTGGAGACGCCGCAGGAAGTCTGCGGCGACCTGATGCTGGCCTCGAAATATATTCCCAAGGAGCGGCTCGGTTCGACGGACGACTGCGGTTTTTCGCCGTTCAGCATCGACGTCAAACCGAAGCACGGTTCGCCTGACGTTGCGCGGGATATCGCGTTCCAAAAAATCAAGTCACGCGTGGAAGGCACCAGGATGGCCTCCGAGAAGCTGGGGCTCTCGAGGGGGGCATAACGCGTTGCAACGGCCGGATTTCCGCAAAGCGGAAGGGCCGTCCATGGAACGGCCCTTAGTCTGGCAACCTTAAAACAACCCCCCTTGGGGGGCGTAGCTTTGCTGCGGGTTTTTCGCGCCTAAGCGACGTTGTTCCACAAGCGGCATCGGTGCACGCAGGATCAATGGCGGCAGCAAGAATCGGCCGCGGAGCCGGGTGCCGGGGTCAACAGGCGCCGATGACGTATCAAGCCTTGTATGATGTGGGCCAGGGCCGTTACCCTCATGCCGCAGCGTCAAATTGGCTGGCCCAGTTCGGCCCGCGATGGCGTTTCGGCGGCAGCATTTCATGGCAGATTCAAATTTTTTAAACAGCTGCCAACGCATTTAAAAAACCATGAGCCAACATCGAGATCGAGGCCGAGAAAGCACCAAATTTTTTTATGAGCCCGGAACCGGGGCTCTGGTGGCGCGTTTTGTGCCAATGGTGGGACGGGAATGGAGTTGGGGGCTCCGGGCTATGGCATGTTCTTGCCGCCTGAATCGCGTTTTCCGAGTTCGCCAGTTCTCGGGGTCGGCCGTGTGGGTGTGACCAGATGCCGACACGGCGCAGTACCCCGACCAACACCCCCATATCACTCATGAACAGTTGTTTTTCCCCGCGAACTCGTCGGGAGCGTGGACATGCCGCGGAGCGCTGAGACTCTTCTCAAAACCCAAGCAAGCCGCCCCAATTCTTACCGCCGGCGGCGACCCCAAAGCCGAGGCTCGAACGGACACTTAAACGAACTCCTTTACGTGCTCCAGGCGATGCGTGTCGGTGACTTCTCAGTGCGAATGGCCGGCGATCAGGTCGGCATTAAGGGCAAGATCGCGGATTCGTTTAACGAGATCGTCGCAGGCAATCAGCGCATGGCGCAGCAGCTTGAACGTGTCGGGCAGGTGGTGGGGAGAGATGGAAAAACTAAGCACCGAGTGAAGTTCGGGCTTTCTGAAGGCGCATGGGGCGAGATGGAAAGTTCGGTGAACACCTTAATCGATGACCTGCTGTGGCCCACAACCCAGGTCACCCGCACCATCGCGGCGGTTGCCCAAGGCGACTTACTGCAAATAATGCCCCTTGATGTGGATGGTCGACCGCTCAAAGGCGAATTTCTGAAATCGGCTGCCATCGTCAACACCATGATCGAACAGCTGAGCGTGTTTACCTCGGAAGTGACCCGGGTGGCCCGCGAGGTCGGCACCGATGGCAAGCTTGGCGGTCAGGCCAAGGTGCGAAAGGTAACCGGCGTCTGGAAGGATCTGACCGATAGCGTGAACTCGATGGCCAGCAATCTGACCGCGCAGGTCAGAAACATCGCCGACGTTACCATCGCCGTTGCGAACGGAGATCTGTCCAAGAAGATCACGGTCGATGTCCGCGGTGAAATTCTTCAGCTTAAGGAAGCCATTAACACGATGGTCGACCAGCTGCGCTCGTTCGCGTCCGAGGTGACGCGCGTCGCGCGCGAGGTTGGCACCGATGGCAAGCTCGGGGGTCAAGCAATCGTCCCCGGCGTAGCGGGAACCTGGAAGGATTTGACTGATTCAGTCAACGCGATGTGCGGAAACCTCACTGACCAGGTGCGCAACATCGCCCAGGTTACCACCGCGGTGGCTCGCGGGGACCTCTCCCGCAAAATCACTGTCGACGTTCGTGGCGAAATTCTCGAGTTGAAAAATACTATTAATACCATGGTCGATCAGCTCAATGCCTTCGCGTCCGAAGTGACGCGCGTGGCACGCGAGGTCGGAACCGAAGGCAAGCTTGGCGGTCAAGCGTACGTGTCAGGCGTTGCCGGGACATGGAAGGACCTGACCGACAACGTAAATTTGATGGGGAGCAATCTGACTGCCCAGGTCCGCAACATTGCTGAGGTGGCGACCGCGATCGCTGGCGGTGACCTTTCAAAGAAAATCACTGTTAATGTCAGCGGTGAGATCCTTCAGCTCAAAGAAACCATCAACACGATGGTTGATCAACTTAATGCCTTTGCCAGCGAAGTGACCCGCGTCGCGCGCGAGGTGGGCACCGAAGGTAAGCTCGGCGGACAAGCAAACGTGCTTGGCGTTGCCGGTACCTGGAAGGATCTGACGGACAACGTAAATTTGATGGGGAGTAATCTGACCGCCCAGGTCCGCAACATTGCTGAGGTCGCAACTGCCATCGCCGGTGGCGACCTTTCAAAAAAAATCACCGTGAGCGTCAGCGGTGAGATCCTGCAACTCAAAGAAACCATCAATACGATGGTTGACCAACTCAACGCCTTTGCCAGTGAGGTCACGCGCGTCGCGCGCGAGGTGGGCACCGAAGGCAAGCTCGGTGGGCAGGCGAACGTGCTCGGCGTCGCCGGCACCTGGAAAGACCTTACCGATAGCGTCAATTCAATGGCCAGCAACTTGACCGGCCAGGTGCGCAACATCGCCGAAGTCGCCACCGCGGTGGCTCAAGGCGACCTTTCCAAGAAGATTACGGTGAACGTTAGTGGCGAGATTCTGCAGCTCAAGGAAACCATCAATACGATGGTGGACCAGCTCAATGCGTTCGCCGCAGAAGTCACACGTGTCGCGCGCGAAGTCGGGACCGACGGCAAGCTTGGCGGCCAGGCTCAAGTGCCCGGTGTCGCCGGCACTTGGAAGGACCTTACCGACAGCGTCAACTCGATGGCTGGCAATCTCACCGCGCAGGTCCGCAACATCGCCGAGGTCGCTACCGCGATCGCCGGTGGGGATCTCTCACGCAAGATCACGGTCGACGTCCGCGGTGAGATCATGCAGTTGAAGGAAACGCTCAACACCATGGTGGACCAGCTCAACCGGTTTGCCGGCGAGGTGACCCGCGTTGCCCGCGAAGTCGGGACCGAGGGGCGGCTGGGCGGACAAGCCAACGTTCCCGGCGTCGCCGGTACCTGGAAGGGTCTAACCGACAATGTCAACTCGATGGCGGGTAATTTGACCGCTCAAGTTCGCAATATTGCCGAGGTGACCACGGCGGTCGCCCGTGGCGACTTGTCCCGGAAGATTACTGTCGACGTAAAAGGCGAAATTCTCGAGCTGAAAAACACCATCAATACGATGGTCGATCAATTGAATTCCTTTGCCTCGGAGGTCACGCGCGTGGCTCGTGAAGTCGGCACCGAGGGCAAGCTCGGTGGCCAGGCACAGGTGCCGGGTGTCGCGGGGACGTGGAAGGACCTTACAGACAACGTCAACTTTATGGCCAGCAATCTGACGGCGCAAGTTCGCAACATCGCCGAGGTGGCTACCGCCATCGCCGGCGGCGATCTTTCAAAGAAGATCACGGTGGACGTTCGCGGAGAGATTCTGCTGCTGAAAGATACGTTGAACACCATGATCGAGCAGCTCCGCTCATTCGCCGCGGAGGTCACCCGGGTCGCACGAGAAGTCGGTACCGATGGGCGGTTGGGCGGCCAAGCCAACGTTCCGGGGGTCGCGGGTACGTGGAAGGATCTTACTGATAACGTCAATCTGTTGGCCGCAAACTTGACGACGCAAGTCCGAAACATCGCTGAGGTAACAACCGCCGTGGCTCGCGGTGACCTGTCTCGCAAGATCACCGTTGACGTGAAAGGTGAGATACTCGAGCTGAAGAATACCATCAATACGATGGTCGATCAGCTCAATGCCTTCGCGTCTGAGGTCACGCGCGTCGCCCGGGAGGTCGGCACTGAAGGTAAGCTCGGCGGCCAAGCGCAGGTGTCGGGCGTGGCCGGAACGTGGAAGGACTTGACGGACACCGTCAACGTCATGGCCGCCAATCTTACCGAGCAGGTGCGCGGCATTGTCAAAGTCGTGACCGCGGTCGCCGAAGGCGACCTCAAGCAGAATCTCACGGTGAAGTCCAAGGGTGAGGTGGCGGCGCTCGCCGAAACCATCAACAACATGACGGATACGTTAGCGACCTTTGCAGATCAAGTTACGACAGTCGCGCGCGAGGTCGGCGTCGAAGGTCGTCTCGGAGGCCAGGCCAACGTTCCCGGCGCCGCCGGCACCTGGAAGGACCTCACCGGCAACGTGAATCTTCTGGCAGCGAATTTAACCACGCAAGTGCGGGCAATTGCCGAAGTGGCAACCGCAGTCACCAAGGGTGATTTGACGCGGTCCATTCAGGTCGATGCCCGCGGCGAGGTGGCCCAACTCAAAGACAATATCAACACCATGATCGACAACTTGCGGCTCACCACCGACCGCAATACGGAGCAGGACTGGCTCAAGACCAACCTCGCGAGGTTCACCAACATGCTTCAGGGGCAGCGCGACCTGGCGACGGTGGGCCGGTTGCTCCTGAGCGAGCTCACGCCACTTGTCAACGCGCAGCTGGGCGTAATCTATCAGATGCGCAGCGAGGAAGTGCCGAGCCTCGAGCTGCTGTCTGCCTACGCCGATGACGCGCTCGACGGCCATCGCCAGAGTCTGCGGATCGGCGAGGGATTGATCGGACAGTGCGCCGCGGATCGTCGGCGAATGCTGATCACTGAAATGCCTTCCGAAGTCGTACCGATCGGTTCGGCATTGTTCAAAACAAAACCGCGCAACTTGATCGTGCTGCCTATTCTCTTTGAGAACCAGGTCAAGGCGGTCATCGAGCTCGCGTCAGTCAATGCGTTTACGCCTTTGCAGACGACTTTCCTGGAGCAGTTGACCACTGGCATCGGTATCGTGCTAAACAGTATCGAAGCGACGATGCAAACCGAAGGGCTGCTAAAACAGTCACAGCAGCTCGCTGTTGAACTTCAGATCCAGCAAAAGGAATTGCAACAGACTAACGAAAAGCTTGAACAAAAAGCTCAGCAACTTGCGGAGCGCAATGTCGAAGTGGAGCGTAAAAATCAGGAAATCGAGCAGGCAAGGCGTGCGTTGGAGGAAAAAGCCACTGAATTGGCATTGACATCGAAATACAAGTCAGAATTCTTGGCAAACATGTCCCATGAGCTGCGAACGCCGCTCAACAGTATCCTGATATTGGGCCAGCAATTGACTGACAATCCCGATGGAAACTTGTCTGCCAGACAGGTTGAATTCGCTCGCACCATTCACGGAGCGGGAACGGACCTGCTAAATTTGATTAGCGACATTCTCGATCTGTCCAAAATCGAGTCAGGCACGGTTACGGTAAACGCCGAAGAGATCTTCTTTTCCAATCTCATCGAAATGGTCGCGCGACCGTTCCGACACGAAGCTGAAGGTCGCGGACTGTCTTTCGATATCCTCACCGATCCACACCTTGGACGCAGCATTGTCACCGACGCTAAGCGCTTGCAACAGGTGCTGAAAAACCTGCTATCCAATGCGTTCAAGTTCACCGAAAACGGCGGGGTTCGCCTCAACATTTCGCTCGCCATGGGTGGTTGGAATTCGGAGCATCCGGTGTTACGCCAGGCGCCCGCGGTCGTTGCATTCGAGGTGTCCGACACCGGGATTGGGATTCCCATCGAAAAGCAGAAGATCATTTTCGAGGCATTTCAGCAGGCAGACGCCAGCACCAGCCGTAAGTATGGTGGAACCGGGCTTGGGTTGGCAATTTGTCGCGAGCTTGCAAATCTCCTAGGCGGCGAAATCCACCTGCGCAGTTCACCGGGCATCGGTAGCGCATTTACCCTCTACCTTCCCATAAAGTACATCGATCCGTCGATCTCGATGCGATCCGCGCTCGAGGCGGTCGCCAAAGGCGGCCAGCCAGGGGCCGGTTCCATCTTGGAGATTTCGGACCGCTCCGTCGGGCCGATTGCAGATGATCGCCTTGAAATCGAGCCCGGTGACCCGATCTTGCTGATCGTCGAAGATGACCCCCATTATGCGCGGGTCATGATGGAACTGGCACGCAACGAGGGATTCAAAGTACTCGTCGCGACGCGGGGGGCCGAGGCCCTCGACCTTGCTCGCCAATACCAGCCGACCGCCGTCTCGCTCGATATCTTCCTTCCCGATATGCTGGGGTGGACCGTGCTCAGTCAATTAAAGCAGAACCCGCTGACCCGGCATATTCCGGTGCAGATTGTGACGTTGGACGAAGACAGGCAGCACGGGTTGGCGCGCGGTGCGTTCTCGTTCGTGACCAAGCCCGTGACCACCGAGGCGTTGGAAACAGCGCTCACGCGCATCAAGGAGTATGCGAAGCCGCGTCGGAGGCGGTTGTTGCTCGTCGAAGACAACGAGGCCGAGCAAATGAGCATCACCGAACTCCTCGGCCATGACGACATCGAAATCATGACCGCCGCAACGGGCGCCGAAGCGCTATTGGCGTTGCGAGAACGGCCTTACGACTGCGTCGTCCTCGATTTGCTGTTGCCCGACATGTCGGGCTTCGAAATCCTCGAACAAATCCGCACCGATCCCGTCTTATCCGAGGTGCCCGTGGTCGTTTTCACCGGACGCGAGTTGTCGGTCCAGGAAGATGCCCAACTGCATACCATGGCGCGGAGTATCGTTGTAAAGGGCGTCGAGTCGCCGGAGCGGCTCCTCGACGAAACGGCGCTATTTCTGCACCGCGTAGTCACGGATTTGCCGGCCGAGAAGGCGCGTATGCTTGAGCGGCTAAACAGTTCAGACGAGGACCTGGTCGGGCAGACGGTCCTTTTGGTCGACGATGATGTGCGAAATATTTTCGCGCTTAGCAGCGTGCTTGAGCGTCGGGGGATGCGGGTGCTGACTGCGACGACGGGCAACGAAGCCATCGCGCTGATCGAGTCGACGCCTAGCATTGCCATCGTTTTGATGGATATCATGATGCCCGAATTGGACGGCTACCAAACCATTGCCGTGATCCGCGAAAAGCCGGAATTGCGTCGACTGCCCATCATTGCCTTGACAGCAAAAGCCATGAAGGGCGACCGCGAGAAGTGCCTTGAGGCCGGAGCATCGGACTACCTGGCAAAGCCGGTCAACACCGAACAATTGTTGTCCGCATTGCGAATGTGGCTTCACCGGTGACACGGCGCCTGAGCGACCCCGTACGAACCGCCGGGGTCGCATTGCGAACGCAACTATGCTCTCGATGGTGGTTCGGATCGGCTGATGGACAATTGAGCGACACGCCTAATACCCCGGATCTGGGATCTGCGCTAAACGAAGCCGTCAACATTCTGCTGGTCGACGATGAACCTGCGAAGTTGCTTAGCTATCAAGTAATGTTAAATGTGCTGGGCGAAAATCTCATCAGCGCGAGTTCGGGACGAGAGGCATTGGAACAGCTTCTCAAGAACGATATCGCGGTGATTCTGGTTGACGTATGCATGCCGGAATTGGATGGTTTTGAATTGGCGGCGACGATCCGCGACCACCCCAGGTTCCAGCGAACGGCAATCATCTTCATTTCCGCCATTCATCTCACTGATGTAGATCGGATGCGAGGGTATCAGCTTGGGGCTGTCGACTATGTGCCCGTTCCCGTCGTTCCCGAGGTGCTGCGGGCTAAGGTGAGGATCTTCACGGAACTCTACCGGAAAACACGTCAACTCGAAAAGCTCAACGACAACCTGGAGCGGCGAGTATCGGAGCGAACCGCGGAGCTTCAGTCGTCAACCGCGCAATTACTCCAGAGTGAGCAGCTACGTGCCCTGGCGCTGGCCGCTGGGAAGATGGGAACGTGGCAGTGGGACATTGGCGAAAGCAAACTTACCTGGGACGAGGGCCAATTTCGGATTTTTGGCGTCGATCCGGACAACTTCAAACTTATGCCAGAACAGGTCTGTGCGCTGATCGATCCGCAGGACGTTGAGCGGCTACGAGGCCTCGCCGTTTCATTGTCTAAAGACGGACAGACGCACCAGACCGAATTCAAGGTTTTGCGACCGAACGGAGAGGTGCGCTGGTGTATCGGTAGCGCCGCGGCGAGCGTCGACAGCGAGGGCCGAATCGTTCGCATGAGCGGGGTGACCGTCGATATCACCGACCGCAAGCAAGCCGAAGAGCGGCAGGCGCTTTTGAGCCGCGAGATCGACCATCGGGCGAGGAATGCGATCTCGGTCGTGCAATCGATCATGCGCCTCAGCCGAGGCAAATCAAAGCGTGAATATTTGGCCGTCGTTGAAGGACGGATCGGCGCGCTGGCGCGCACTCACGACCTGTTATCAAAATCCCGTTGGATTGGCGCCGACCTCAATACCGTTGTCAACGACGAGCTGGCGCCCTATCGGGTTGATGGAAATAAAACGATCGCGACGTCCGGGCCAAACGTCACCCTCCCGCCCGCGATTGCGCAGATCTTGGCGCTAGCGTTTCACGAATTGGCGACCAACGCGGCGAAGTATGGTGCGCTATCGACGGCTTCCGGCTGCGTTAGGCTGACCTGGCAGTTGCACCACGGCACGCTAACCATCGCGTGGTTGGAAAGTTTAGGATCGCCGGTGCGTCCGCCGGCGCGGCAAGGCTATGGGATCAAGATGATCTCAGCGAGCGTTGAGCGTCAACTCGGAGGTCACGCGAGTTTCAATTGGAAGCCCGAAGGGCTTTGCTGCACCCTCACTCTTCCCCTCGGGGCTAATAAGGCGGCGAGCGAACAAAAATCCAAAGACGCGGCAGACCACGAGAAGGCAGCTGTCGTAAAATCAAAGAGCTTGATGGCGGATCGGGTTCTCCTGGTGGAGGATGAAGCACTGATCGGTATGATGATGAAGAACATGCTGACGGAGCTTGGGCTCTCCGTGGTCGGCCCCTATGCCCGAATGGCAGACGCGCTCGCTGCGGCCCGGAACGGGGCGTTCGATGCGGCAATTCTCGATGTCAATCTCGATGGGGAGCTCGCTTATCCGATAGCCGATATACTCGTCGACCGAAAGCTGCCGTTCGCCTTCATCACCGGATATGACACGCAGAGCATCGATGAGAGGTTCGCGCAAATTCCGACTATTCAAAAACCGATCGCACGCGATGCTCTTCAAACCGTGCTCACCACAAGAACACGACCGGACCAACCGCCTAAACGATCGACGCGAGCGAGGTAGGGGTGGGGCTGCGAATCCCAACGCTTTGATATACGCGACGCCTCGCAAGCACGGGCGCAGTTGCACGAAGATCAACCCGAGACGAAGTAGGATTGGTGATCGGTTCGCAGGCAGCTTGCTTGCCTGTTTTTCTCCGGTCTGGGGCTGATGGTCAGTCGACTGGACCTCAGTTCGGCACCTGCGTCGGTCGTACGCGTTTCGCGCGGATCTCTCCTTTGTGGGCCGCAATTCCCAATTCGAGGCTGTCGGCAATGCGGTGCGCTCGCTCGAGGAAATGCGCTGCTGCTGCCGGCGGGCAGACCTCTCGCGCGGTTTCGGCAAAGATCTCGAGCCAGCGATCAAAGTGCGGTGTATCGATTGGCAAGGGCAGATGCGCCGCCATCGGCTGGCCGTGATAGCGGCCGCTCATCAACGCGACGGACGACCAAAAGGCGCATATGCGCGCGATATGCGCTTCCCAATCGGAGACCTTGCTCTCAAAGATGGGGCCGATGAAGGGATCAAGCCGGGCACGGCCGTAGAAGGCGCGGACCAGCCGCTCGATCATCGCTTCGCCGATTCCGGTGCGGGCGACGATATCCTCGATGATCAGATTGCGGCTGGCGGTCCTGCCTTGCGTATCCATACCCGGCGCGCGCTCCTTGGGGACGTCGTCGATAACCGCTATTGCTCTGCACATAAGATTCATATAGTATGCATCTTATAGAGTCAACGTACCGCTGGCCTCCGCGGGTAAGGAAGAACGATGCGTCTCACCCTGTGGACCGATTACGCGTTGCGAACGCTGATTTATGTCGGCACCAAAGGGGAGCAACTTTCAACAATCGCCGAGATCGCCGAGAGCTTCGGCGTCTCGAAGACCCATCTGATGAAAGTTGTCAACAAGCTCGGGCAGCAGGGCTATATCGACACCGTTCGCGGAAAGGGCGGTGGCATCCGCCTGCGTCGGCCGCCGGCGGAAATTTGCGTCGGGGCCATTGTGCGCGAGACGGAAGAAGACCTGGCCGTAATAGGATGCCTGGCTGAGAGTGGCTTCTGCCGGATTGAGGGGTGTTGTGTGTTGCGTCAAGCTCTTCGCCAAGCAACGGTTGCGTTTCTGAGCACGCTCGATGGGTACACCCTCGCCGATCTTTTGGCGCCAGGTCCGGTGCTCGTCCGCAGCCTGGGTCTCCCGGTCGCCGTCAGGCGAGCGGAATGACCGGGCTTTAGCTTAACAGCCGCTTTCGCAAAAACGTGCCGATTCGATCAATGGCGAGGCGCCCCTCGGGCACGATGCGTGCGTAGAGGTGCCAAGCATGTGGCATACGCGGCCAGACATCCATTTCAACATCGCACCCCGCGGTTCTCATTTTTTCCGCCATTCGAACCGCATCATCCCGCAAGATCTCGTCACTGCCGACGTGGATGAGTGTTGGCGGTAACCCAGACGGATCGCCAAAGAGCGGCGACGCATAGGGGTTGCGCGGATCGGCGCCGGCCAAGTAGCCGTTGGCAATGGCCGGAAGGCTCGCGGGGTTCATCATCGGATCTGACGCCGCGTTCGACCACAAAGAAGGCCCGGTCAACGCCAGATCAGTCCAGGGCGAGAGAAGGACCGCGGCACCTGGCAGAGTCGTTCCTTCGTCGCGCAACTTATAGAGTGTCCCGAGCGCAAGGCCGCCGCCTGCGGAGTCACCCATAAAGGCGATCCGCCGGGGGGCAAGACCGCCAACAAGCCAGCGATAGACCGCAACCGCATCCTCAACCGCGGCCGGAAACGGGTGCTCGGGAGCAAGGCGGTAATCGAAATAGAGGACACAGGCACGCGTCGCGCTGCCGATCCGCCAAGTGAAGTCTCGGTACAGTTGTGCCGTTCCAACCGTGTATCCGCCGCCATGGAAGTAGAGCACATAAACATCGCTGTGTGATTGGCGAACCGCGATGCGAACGGCGTCAACGCCGCCGGCGTCGATCGCGGTGGTCCGTGTACCTGCCGGCGGACCTGGAACAACAGCTTCAATCAGCCGTAGTCGCCGACGAATCGTCAAAATCGGCATTTGGCGCGGCCTCTTGCGCTTGCTCACCAAGCGCAGCGCCACTCTCAGAAGTTCAGCTTGTCTACTCATCACTACGTCGAGTGCTCTCTTTTGGCTGACTACTGGAAATCAATTTGGCTTATTCAAGGTGAGATCCGCAGGTGAAGGCAACGCCTAACCTAAATCCGCAGTTATTTACCGCCGCCCTCCGGCATGTTGTATGCTCGCGTATTGAAGAATAGCATCTGCATAAAACAGCACCATCGCTGCCGGACGGGGGATGAAATGACGGCCTGGGTTGCAGCATCATCGGTCGTACACGCATGTCAAAAACCAGCCTAGCGCTCCGTAATTTGCGGGGCTTTACCATAATCATGGTGGTGGCGTTCCACTCTTGCATCGCCTATCTGGGTTCGCAACCTTTGTCCGCGCTGCCCTTCAATGAGCCCCCCTATGGTTGGCTGGCAAATCCGATCATTGATAGCGAGCGCTGGTTTGGCCTCGACCTCTTCTGCGCGTTCCAATATGTCTACTTGATGCACCTGATGTTCTTGTTGTCGGGTCTGTTTGTCTGGCCGAGTCTCGTGCGCAAAGGAGGGAGAAGGTTCCTGTATGACCGCTGCTTGCGTCTCGGTGCGCCATTCATATTCGGGGTTTCTCTGTTGATGCCGTTGGCCTACTACCCCGTCTACCGGGTCACCGCTGTCGAAAAGAGCTGGTCCGCGTTCTGGTTTCATTGGACGGCGTTACCGTTCTGGCCATCGGGACCCATGTGGTTTTTGTGGCTGCTGCTAGCGCTCAATATCGCCGTGGCTGCCCTGTACGTCTTCGCTCCGCGTTTGATCGAGTTCCTAGGTCGGCTGTCGGCCCAGGTTGGTGAGCATCCGGGACGATATGCGCTCGCCTTGATAACCATCTCGGCGTTGGCCTATGTGCCCCTGGCCGCGGTATTCCAACCTTGGCAATGGGTGAGGTTCGGGCCGTTCGGTTTTCAACCAAGTTTTGTACTGCCCTATGCCGTTTATTTCTTCGCCGGTGTCGGCGTGGGCGCTGGCGGGTTCGCGCGCGGCCTCTTCGCGGCTGACGGAACCCTGGCCCGGCAGTGGGTTGTGTGGCTGGCCGCCGCTCCCGCTGCCTTTCTCGTGTGGATCATTCCAACGGCGCTGGTTGTGAGCGGACAGGGCCCAGGCTTGCGAGGTCTCCAAGTCATCGCCGACATCGGTTTTGCGATGTCGTCCACGACGAGCTGCTTTGCGCTGGTCGCCTTGTTTTTGCGCTTCGCTATGCGCCGGCCGATGCTAAGTAACCTGTCAAAGAACGC
>Ga0126381_100006802_pt1 | contig 12686 bp, 10 predicted proteins | sample PanSoiMetPlot_28_FD_96465 | JGI IMG/M metagenome (GOLD analysis project Ga0126381, IMG submission 96465) | Tropical forest soil microbial communities from Panama - MetaG Plot_28 | ecosystem: Environmental > Terrestrial > Soil > Tropical forest > Bulk soil | place: Panama | collected 2016-02-17
ACCGACCAGGGCAAACAGTTCGAGAGCAAGGTGGTCGTAATCGCGGCCGGCGGCGGCTCATTCCAGCCCAAGCGCCCGCCCATTCCCGGTATCGAGCCGTATGAGGGCAAATCCGTCTTCTATGCGGTGCGCAAAATGGAGGCGTTTCGTGGCAAGCGGATTCTAATCGTGGGCGGCGGCGACAGCGCGCTGGATTGGACGCTCAATCTCGCGCCGATCGCAAGCCACCTCACGCTGTTGCACCGCCGGAGCGAATTCCGGGCCGCCCCGGACAACGTCAACAAAATGATGTCCCTGGCCGGCGAGGGCAAAATCGATCTGGTGCTTGGACAGGTCACGTCGCTTAACGGAGCCGACGGTCAGGTCAGCAAGGCGATCGTCAAGAGGAACGATGGTTCGTCGTTCGAGATCGCCTGCGACGCACTGTTGCCGTTCTTCGGTCTGACGATGAAGCTCGGACCCGTGGCGAATTGGGGCATTCAGCTGCACAACAACGAACTGATCCCGGTCGAAACCGCAAGCTTCGAAACCAGTGTTCCTGGTATTTTCGCGATCGGCGACATCAATTCGTATCCCGGCAAGCTCAAGCTTATTCTTTCCGGTTTTCACGAAGCCGCTTTGATGGCGCAGAAGGCGCATCGTTACGTCTATCCGGACAAGCGGCTCGTGTTTCAGTACACCACATCTTCAACAAGCCTACAGAAGAAGCTTGGTGTCGCGCCGGAGCGCCCGACCACCACCCAACGTGCTGCCGCGCCGGAACGCGTGGCGCCCTGATCAGGGTGTCTTCGACGGTGCGGCCGAAGCAGCTGGTGCGTTCGCCGGAGTGGGCGCCGAGGCGCTCGGCGGCGGCAGCGACTGGGCCTGGATCGCCGGCGGCGGGGTAAGACCGAGCACTGCGCGGGCTGCCGGCAGCGCCGCGTCGGCCATGGCCGCGTAGCCTTCGGCGGTGGGGTGCACCGCGCCGCCATACACGGCGCTCAACACGCCCCACAGCGCGTCGTGGATGTCGCTCGGCTTGAGAATAGTCGGCATACCCTCGGGATAGGTCATGGCGGTGAAGTAACTATCGTTCGCCGTCCTGATCCAGCGCCCGCGCGAAGCATAAGGTCGGTAGTTTCCAGCCGGCTCGTTGCAGGCCATGGGATCGTCCGCAGCGAGGGCTGCATCGGGTTGGAAACTCTCGCCGTTGGCGGCAAAGCAGTTGCGATCGAATTCCGGATCGGTGCTTGCCCGCACGCACATGCCGTGCCTGGCAAAATCGCTCTGATGACCATCAACAAAGATCATCCGCTCGGTGAGTGGATCGCGACAGGAATTGTTGCCTTCGCAGGTGGCCAGCGACCTTATTTTCGGCAGGAATTTTGTGTCGACAAATTGCGCAGTCGCGCGCAGCCGCTCGCTGTCGGCGCCGAATGCCGGATGCACATCCAAGCCGTAGTGTCCACCGGAGCACGGCTTGTTTTCCGCCTGCATCGCCGGATTGGCGTAGGACACGAAGACAACGCGATTGAGATTGCCGCCGACGAACGGTTTGAGCGCAGTCCGCAACTGCGCGAATTCATCGGGCAAATCCTGGTCGAGCGCCTTTTGCGAGTCGGCGACGCCGGCGATGGCGCCGCCTTGGCGCAGCAGCAGCCGTTCAGTGGTGCTGTCGACGATTACGTTCGCCACCAGCCCGGCAAAGTTCACATCGTTGGCTCCGACAGTCAGCAATACGAGATCGAGGCTGCGGTTCGACTGTTGCCGGTGCAGCGCGGTCATGAGATTGCGCAATTCGGCGAACTGCGCCGGCGCCGTTCCCGAGCAACTCTCGATGCCGACCACCCAGGGACAATCATCGGCACGCTGCCCGGCAAACAGCCCGGCGTCGATCGTTGCTCCGGTGCAGGCAAGCGGCAGGAGCGTGACAGCCAGGTGCGGCTGCTCGATCGCCAACGCCAAAGCGGTACGCACCTGATAGCTGTACAGCGAGCGGTGACACGCCGGATTCATCCAGCGAGCGCCGTGCTTCGCCCAATTTATTGCGGCGGCCGGACTGGAGGGTCCGATTTCGCAAGAGCGATCATCGGTGTAGCCGGCGCGGCTCGGGCGAAAGTACTGGCTACCATCGCCGCTCAAGAAACGCCTGAAACAGAAACCACCTTCGAGGCTTACGGCTTTGTCCGGATCGCCCTCGCCGGCGGCGATGGAATCGCCAAGCCCTGCAATAAGAACATCACGCACGGCGATGCCTGCAGTCACGCGTTGCGCGGTGCCGTCGCCGAGCGGAATGTCCACGGTTGCAATGGTGGTCCGGCCGGCGCGCACGCGCAATTTGACCTCACGGTCGCACGGGCCGGTGCTCTGCCGCGGCGAAGTTTCGCCATCGCTGAATGTCCACAAACAATCGAGCCCCTCGGGCACGACCCCGGAGATCGTCACGCCAACGGGATAATCACGCGGCGAGAGATAGCTTTCGCGTTCACCGTCGCGGTCGCAGGTGTCCAGCAAATTGCCCGAAGTATCGAGACAAAGCTCGGCGACGACGTCCTTTGCCCAGCCGAGCCCGTCAGTGTCGCGTGCAAGGCGGCGTTCCGCGGCCAGCACGCCGTCACCGCGGGTGGCCGCGGCCATGCGCAGAAAATCGGCCTCATGCCGAAACAGGCGAAACCGGCTCTTTACTTCCCAAGCGATGCTAAAATCCCCGGTGCCGGCGAGCTGGGCAAATGCGGCGCCGAGCGGAGCCGGGGCCAACAAAAAGGCAAGGCCAAAAACAAGGATTCTTGAAAGGGGCATCATGTTGTGCGGCGGGCGAGGTGCCTCCTTTTAGCACATTGCTTGCGGCGGAAATGTGAGGCTTGGGCGATCAGTGGCTTCGGACGGGTCCTTCCGCAACTACGCGCGTGCCCCACCATTGTGCGCGGAACGCGCCTCCACCTGGTTGAATGCCCGACCGGCTTGCCGCAAGCTCAAGCGCGCGCTCAGACAGTGAAATCAAAACGTGGCAAACGGGTCTCTCACCACCCAATGTTGCATAGCCGGCGGCGGACCGGCCGGAATGATGCTCGGTTTTCTGCTCGCGCGCGCCGGGGTGCGCGTTGTCGTCCTGGAAAAGCATGCAGATTTTCTCCGCGACTTTCGCGGCGACACCGTGCATCCGTCCACCCTCGAGCTCATTTATGAGCTCGGCCTGGTCGATGAGTTCCTCAAGCTGCCGCACCGCATGGTCGACCGGCTATCGCTGCAGATCGGAAACCGACGCATCCGGCTGATCGATCTCACGCATCTGCCGACGCACTGCAAATTCATCGCGCTAATGCCGCAATGGGACTTTCTCAATTTCCTTGCCGACCATGGCCGGCGCTATAACCAATTCGATCTGCGCATGCGGGCCGAAGCGGTCGATCTGATCGAGCGGCCCGATCGCATCGTCGGCGTTCGGGTCAACACGCCGGAAGGAGAATTGAGCGTCTATGCCGATCTCGTGGTCGGCTGTGATGGACGTCATTCGACGGTGCGTGAAAAAGCCGGTTTACAGTCCGACGACTACGGCGCGCCGATGGATGTGCTGTGGTTTCGCGTCACGCGCCGCGACAGCGACGGCGCCGACGTGTTCGGGCATCTCGAGGCCGGCGCGCTGCTCGTGATGCTCGATCGCGGCGACTATTGGCAGTGCGCCTATGTGATACCGAAGGGCGGCATCGATCGCGTCAAGGCGAACGGTATCGAGGCATTCCGGAACAGAGTCGTCGCGCTGTCGCCGTTCTTGGCCGATCGCATCGGCGAACTGAAGAGTTTCGATGACGTCAGACTCTTGAGCGTTATGGTCAACCGATTGCGGCAATGGTGGCGGCCTGGGCTGATCTGCATTGGCGACGCGGCGCACGCGATGTCGCCGATCGGCGGGGTTGGTATCAATATCGCAGTCCAGGATGCAGTTGCCGCCGCCAACCGGTTGGCCGCGCCTTTGAAAGCCGGCACGCTGATCAGCGGCCACCTGCAGGCAGTACAGGCGCGGCGCGATTTTCCGGCGCGGATGACACAGAAAATTCAACTCACCATGCAGAACCGGATTATCGGCCCGGCTTTGCAAAGCACGCGCGAGCCGAAGCCGCCTTTGCTGTTCAAGCTGTTCGACGCGTTTCCGCCGTTGCGACGAATTCCCGCTCGCCTGCTGGCGCTTGGAATACAGCCGGAACACGTGCAAACTTCAGATATTGGCGTGGCCGGGTAAAGTTCAATTGCGCCGCTGCATTTCACCGGCGGCGCGCGCCAGGATCTCGACCAGAGAGGCCTCCGCTTCGGCATCGCCCTCCAGCCGCTTGCCCACGGTCTCGCGCAAATGATCAAAGGCGGCTTCGAGCAGCGGCGGCAAGCTGCGGCGCCGCTCGCGTTCGCCGCGCCCCGCGCGGCGCCAGCGGTTCACGCGCTCGCCGATCGCACTTAGCCGGTCAAGCACCACGTCGGCGAGATCCCGATTGACGGCGAGATGGGCGCGGCCCTCGTCGGTGATAGTGTAAAGCTTCTTGGCGCCTTCGGCGGAGACGGTCACATAGCCGGCTTCTTCCAGGAAAGTGAGCGTCGGGTACACAATGCCCGGACTAGGACTGTACCAGTCGGCGGTCTTTTCCTCGACGAGCTTGATGATTTCGTAGCCGTGGCGGGGGGCTTGCGCGATCAGGGCCAGCGCTACCAGCCGCAGATCGCCTTGCGCCAGCATGCGCCCGGCGCGCATGTCGTCCGGGTTCATGCCGCCGCCGCCGTGGCGGCCGCCAAAGCCAAATCCGCCAAATCGTCCGCGCCGATGCCGCCCCGCCGCCCATCGATAGGAGCCACAATGTCCATGCATTTCAGTATTCTCCATTTCTAGATATATCTTTAGATATCTCACAATTAGTCATAACGCAAGATATATCTTTCAGCCGGCCAGCGCGCGATGCCGGTCACCCCGATAGCCGGCTGGAACGCGGGAGGACTACAGTGCGGCGATGTTTGCGAGCTTTTTCCATGAGCTGAAGCAGGCCGGCTTGCCGGTGACGCTACGTGAATATCTGACGCTGATGGAGGCGATGGAGCGGGATTTGGCCGGGCGCCGGGTCGAAGACTTCTACTATCTGTCGCGCGCCGCGCTCGTCAAAGACGAGCGCAATCTCGACAAGTTCGATCGTGTGTTCGGCCACGTCTTTAAGGGCCTTGATCTGATCGAACAGGCGCTGAACGCCGAAATACCTGCCGAGTGGCTGAGAAAGCTCACCGAAAAATACCTGTCCGAAGAAGAGAAAAAGCAGATCGAGGCGCTTGGTGGCCTCGACAAACTTTTGGAAACGTTGCGCCAGCGGCTCGCCGAGCAGCGCGGCCGCCATCAAGGCGGCAAGAAGTGGATCGGGACTGCCTACGGCTACAATCCGGAGGGCATCCGCATCGGGCAGGACAAGAACCGCAATTTTCGCGCGGTAAAGGTCTGGGACCGCCGCGAGTTCAGGGATCTCGCCGACGATGTCGAGCTCGGCACTCGCAACATCAAGGTCGCGCTGCGGCGCTTGCGCAAATTCGCGCGCACCGGCGCGCCGGAAGAACTCGATCTGGACGGCACGATCAAGGGCACCGCGCACAAGGGCTATCTCGACATTCTGATGCGGCCGGAGCGGCACAACACCGTCAAGGTGCTGTTATTTCTCGACGTCGGCGGCTCGATGGATTGGCACGTCAAGGTGACGGAGGAGCTGTTCTCCGCGGCCAAGAGCGAATTCAAGCATCTCGTGCATCTGTACTTCCACAATTGTTTGTACGAGAAAGTTTGGAAGCAGAATGCCCGGCGCTGGACCGAGACCACGCCGACCTGGGACGTGCTGCACACTTATCCGCACGACTACAAAGTGATCTTTGTCGGCGACGCAACGATGTCGCCTTATGAGATCGTTGCGCCGGGCGGCTCGGTCGAGCACTTCAACGAGGAAGCCGGGCGCGTCTGGATGGAGCGCATCGTCGCCACTTATCCGGCTTGCATATGGCTCAATCCGGTGCCGCAAGCCGAGTGGGAGACGACTGCCTCGATCCGGCTGGTGCGCCAGCTTCTCGCCGGGCGCATGTATCCGCTGACCATCGAAGGTCTGGACGCGGCCATGCGCGAATTGGGACGGTGAGTTCTCGCACCCTCTCGCCAATACGCGGGCCTCTATCAGCAGCAGGAGCTATGCATCATGCCGGCCGAGCGCTTCGATTTCGTCAATGCGCAGGGTGAAAAACTCGCGGCACTGCTCGATCGTCCGGACGGGCCGGTCCGCGCAGTGGCCCTATTCGCGCATTGCTTTACCTGCGGCAAAGACAACAAGGCGGCGCGCCTCGTTGCGCGCAGTCTCACTTCGCACGGTATCGCGGTATTGCGTTTCGATTTCACCGGGCTCGGCAGCAGTGAAGGCGAATTCGCCAACACCACTTTCTCCTCGAATGTCGATGATCTCGTTGCCGCTGCCGATCACTTGCGGATACAGGTCGCCGCACCGGCGATTCTGATCGGCCACAGCCTCGGCGGCGCGGCGGTGCTCGCCGCGGCGCATCGCGTCGCCGAAGCGTGTGCGGTCGTGACCATCGCTGCGCCGTTCGATCCGGCGCATGTTGCCGGTTTATTCGGCGAACGCGTTGAAGACATAAAAAGCAAAGGCGAGGTCGAAGTGACGCTTGCCGGGCGCTCCTTCCGCGTCCGCCGCGCCTTGCTCGACGACATCGCCGAGCAAAATCTCGCCGCGCGGATTGCCGGGCTTCGCAAGGCGCTCTTGGTCTTTCACTCTCCCACCGATGCAACCGTCGGCATCGATAATGCCAGCCGCATCTTCACGGCGGCAAAACACCCAAAAAGCTTCATCTCGCTCGCCGGCGCCGATCATCTGCTGAGCCGGCCGAGCGATGCCACCTATGTCGCGCATGTGATCGCTGCCTGTGCGGAGCGTTATCTCGACATGCCAGTGCAGACGGCGGCGTCACAGCAGTCCGTTGCCGAGGCCGAGCCTGGCGAGGTCGTCGTGCGCGAAACGCGGCACGGCGCGTTTCAGCAGGAAATCACCGCCGGCCCGCATCGCTTCCTGGCCGACGAGCCGATCGCCGCGGGCGGGTTCGGCAGCGGCCCCGGGCCCTACGATTTGCTGCTCGCTGCACTCGGCGCCTGCACGTCGATGACGCTGCGGCTGTACGCCGACCGCAAGCAGCTGCCGCTCGAACGCACGCAGGTGCGGCTCCGCCACAGCCGAATCTATGCCGCCGACTGCGCCGATTACGAAACCAAGGACGGGATGCTCGATAGGATCGATCGCATCATCAGCCTCGACGGCGAGCTTGATGGGGAGGCGCGCAAGCGGCTTCTCGAAATCGCCGACAAGTGCCCGGTGCACCGCACTCTGACGTCGGAGATCGACATCCGCACGAGTGAAGAATCGGCTCAGCGCCCGGCGCGCTGAACGCGCGCACGAGCGGCCTTGATCGCCTCGGGAATCGCCGCGTCGTTGCCCGGCGCCATGATGTGGACGCCGGCAACGCCGCGAATGGTGGACAGTTCCTCGATCAGTTCAACGCAGATGCGCAGCCCTTCACGCGCCGGGTCAGCCGCCTCCTCGAGCCGTGCGATAAAGGCGTCGGGAATGATCGTTCCGTAGAGGTGATGTTGCATCCAGCGCGCCGATTTGGCCGAGCGCAAGGGATTGACGCCGATGAGCAGCGCAAGCTTGCTAGTGATCCCGGCCCTTTCCAACGCCCCGACATAGCGGCGCACGATCGCCGCATCCATGCAAAATTGCGTTTGCGCGAATTGCGCGCCGGCCGCGATCTTGGCGGCAAGACCATCAGGCCGCCAGCCGTCCGGTGGATCGATTGGCATGTCGGCCGCGCCAATGAAAAAGTCGGCTTTACCGGCGACCTTGCGGCCGGTCGGCAGCGTGCCGTCGTCGCGCAGCCGGCGCGCGGTGTCGATCAGGGTGCGCGAATCGACGTCGAATACCGCCTCGGTCTCCGGCTGATCGCCGGTTTTGGGATCGTCGCCCGAGAGCAGGAGCAGATTGCGGATGCCGAGCGCGGCAGCGCCCAAGATCTCGCTCTGCAGCGCCAACCGATTCTTATCGCGGCAGGTCATCTGCAGAATGGGTTCGATGCCGGCCTGCAACAGCAGACTCGCACCCGCCAGCGCGCTCATATGGGCGCGGGCGCCGGCGCCGTCGGTCACATTGACGGCGTCGGCAAGCCCCTTGAGCGGCGCCGCTTTGTTCAAGAACTCGTCTGCGTCGCAGGACAGCGGCGGCACCAACTCCGCAGTCATGACAAAGTGTCCCTGACGGAGCCGTTCTCGGAGCGTGCCGGGGAGGGGGGATCTGCCGCTATGTTCGTTCATATGTTCGCCGCCGCCAGAGCGCTTATATGCTTTGCCGGCCTATATCAAATTTAGCTAGCGGCACCTGCTTTCCTGGACAGAAAAGCAGTGTCTCGTTAGACAGTTGCCCCGAAATGACCGGCGTCAACGACATCAGAGCGGCTTTCCTCGGCTATTTTGCGCGCGAGGGGCACGAAATCGTGCCTTCCTCGCCACTCGTGCCGCGCAACGACCCGACTCTGATGTTCACCAATGCGGGGATGGTGCAGTTCAAGAACGTCTTCACCGGCCTCGAAAAGCGACCCTATTCGCGCGCGGTCACCGCGCAAAAATGCGTCCGCGCCGGCGGCAAGCACAACGATCTCGACAATGTCGGCTATACCGCGCGCCATCACACCTTTTTCGAGATGCTCGGCAATTTCTCGTTCGGCGACTATTTCAAGGAACGCGCGATCGAGCTGGCGTGGCGGCTGGTGACCAAGGATTTCGCGGTTCCGGCCGATCGGCTCCTGGTCACGGTTTATATCGACGATGACGACGCGTTCGCGCTGTGGCGCAAGATCTCGGGGCTGCCTGAGAAAAAAATCCTGCGGATTGCCGGGGACGATAATTTCTGGGCGATGGGTGAAACCGGGCCATGCGGTCCGTGTTCGGAAATTTTCTACGATCACGGCGAGCATATCTGGGGTGGACCGCCGGGAACTCCGGAAGCTGAGGGCGATCGCTTCGTCGAAATCTGGAATCTCGTGTTCATGCAATACGAGCAGCTTGCCAACGGCAAGCGCGTCGACCTGCCGCGGCAGTCGATCGATACCGGGTTGGGCATCGAGCGCATGGCCGCCGTGCTGCAAGGAACGCATGACGATTACAAGATCGATGTGTTCGGCGCATTGATCGAAGCGGTTGCCGAACTCACCGGCATCGATCCGGAAGGCGAGCGCAAGGCGTCGCACCGCGTCATCGCTGATCATTTGCGCGCCGGCGCGTTCTTGATTGCCGATGGCGTGCTGCCGTCAAATGAAGGCCGCGGCTACGTGCTCCGCCGCATCATGCGCCGCGCCATGCGGCATGCCGAACTGCTCGGCGTCAAAGAGCCGCTGATGTGGCAACTCGTGCCAATCCTGGTGCGCGAGATGGGTCAGGCCTATCCCGAGCTCGTTCGCGCCCAGCCGCTCGTCACCGAGACCTTGAAGCTCGAAGAGATTCGCTTTCGCCGCACGCTCGAGCGCGGCCTCGCTTTGCTCGAAGAAGCCAGCAAATCGCTCAAGAAGGGCGCCATGTTCGACGGCGAAACCGCGTTCACGCTCTACGACACTTATGGCTTCCCGCTCGATCTCACCCAGGACGCCCTTAGGCCGCGCGGCATCGGCGTCGATATCGCCTCCTTCACCGACGCGATGGAACGCCAGCGCGCCAAGGCGCGTGCGTCGTGGGCAGGTTCTGGCGAAGCCGCGGCGGGAGCGGTCTGGTTTGCGTTACGGGAGAAGCTCGGCGCCACCGAATTTCTCGGCTACGAGACCGAGAGCGCCGAGGGCGTGGTTGCCGCCGTTCTGCGCGACGGCAAGGAAGTCGATGCGCTGAAAAAGGGCGAGAGCGGCGTCGTCGTCCTCAATCAGACGCCGTTCTATGGTGAATCCGGCGGCCAAGTCGGCGACACCGGCGTCATGACGGCCGACGGCATTCGTTTCAAAGTCACCGACACGCAAAAATATGCCGGCGATCTCTACGCGCATATCGGCACTGTCGAAGAAGGCATGGTGAAACCGGGCGCGGCGCTGGCGCTCGAGGTCGATCAGGCCCGCCGCGGCGCGATCCGCAAAAATCACTCGGCGACGCATCTTCTCCACGAGGCCTTGCGCCAAGTGCTCGGTGATCACGTTGCGCAGAAAGGGTCGCTGGTCGCGCCGGACCGGCTGCGTTTCGATTTCTCGCATCCGAAGGCGATGAGCGGCGAAGAAATCGAACGTGTCGAGGACATCGCTAACGACTTCGTGCTGCAAAATGCGCCGGTGATCACCCGGCTGATGAGCCGCGACGATGCGATCGCCTCCGGCGCGCGCGCTTTGTTCGGCGAAAAATACGGCGATGAGGTGCGCGTGGTTGCGATGGGTGAGGGCGGCGGCAATACACTGGGCTGGTCGGTCGAGTTGTGCGGCGGCACCCATGTCAACCGCACCGGCGACGTCGGCATTGTCTCGATCATCGCCGAAAGCGGCGTCTCCGCTGGCGTGCGCCGGATCGAGGCGCTCACCGCGACAGCGGCGCGCCATAATGCCAACAACCTGGTGCGAATTGCCAAGACTGCCGCAGCCGAACTGCGGACCACAATTGACGATCTGCCGGCGCGCCTCGGCACACTGATCGAGGAGCGCAAGCGGCTTGAGCGTGACCTCTCGGAGGCGAAGAAAAAGCTCGCAATGGGCGGCACTGCCGGCGGTAGCGAAGCCGGCGCGAGTGCGGGCGGCGTGCGCAAGATCGGCGACGTCAAATTGATGGCGCGGGCGGTTGAGGGTATCGAGCTGAAAGATCTGCGCAGCCTCGCCGACGACGGCAAGAAAAAGCTTGGCTCCGGAGTGGTCGCGATCGTCGGTGTTACCGCCGACGGCAAGGCCGGAATTGTGGTCGGCGTCACCAATGATCTCATAACGCGCTTTAACGCCATCGATCTTGCCCGCAAAGGCGCCGAGGCGCTCGGCGGCAAGGGCGGCGGCGGCCGGCCCGACATGGCGCAAGCCGGCGGGCCGGACGGCTCGAAAGCGCAAGCCGCGATCGCGGCAATCGAGGCGGCACTGGCGGGCTGAACGCCGCAATTCTTCCCGGATGCGGGATGACGATTGAGTACGTCATGTGAGTCCGTGATGGCCGACATCCATTTCACCAGTCATCTGCGCAACCTCGTCCCGGATGGACCGCTGTCGGCAGCGGGCGCGACAGTCGGCGAAGCGCTGGTGAACTTGCTCGCCGCGCAGCCGCACGTGCGCGGCTATGTGCTCGACGATCGCGGGTGTTTGCGCAAACATGTCTGCATCTTCGCCGACGGCGAACGCTTGGCGCACGACGGCGCGCTCGCAAGACCTATCGGTCCCGACAGCAAGCTTTACGTCATGCAGGCGCTGTCGGGCGGTTGACCTTAAAGCTAGTGGGGAGTGATGAGCGATCATTTACTGATAGCGACGCGCAAGGGGCTTTTTGCGCTCGAGCGCAAGCGTTCGGACTGGACCTCGACGCTAGGCGGCTTTCCGGGCGTCGCGGTGACCAATGTCTTGCGAACCGACGGCGTGATTTATGCCGCGCTCAAACACGGCCATTTCGGCGCCAAGCTGCATCGCTCCGACGATGCCGGCGCGACCTGGTGCGAGCTCGCGGCGCCGGCATTTCCCGCCGACGCCGCCGACGCGCCATCTTTGTTTCAAATCTGGACGATGGAAACCGGCGGGCGGACCCATCCGGACCGGTTGTGGATTGGCGCCATTCCAGCCGGATTGTTCCGCTCGGATGACCGCGGCGAAAGCTGGCAGCTTGTCTCCTCGCTGTGGAATGTACCGGAGCGCAAGCGCTGGTTCGGCGGCGGCTACGACGCCGCCGGCATCCACAGCATTTCTCCCGATCCGCGCGATGACGATCGCGTCTTCCTTGCGATTTCCTGTGGCGGTGTCTGGGAAAGCCCGACGCGGGCGATACTTGGCAGGTACTCGGTAAGGGCCTGTTTGCGCCCTATGTGCCGCCGGAGCAGGCCGAAGACAGCGCGATTCAGGATCCGCATCGGGTGGTGCGCTGCGCGTCCGCGCCTGACGTGATGTGGATGCAGCACCATGCCGGCATCTATCGCTCGGCCGATGCCGGCGCGCACTGGACGCGGCTGTCGCCGCCGAGCGACGATTTCGGCTTCGCTGTGGCCGCGCATCCGCGACTAGCGCAAACCGCCTGGTTCGTCCCGGCGATCAAAGACGAGATTCGCATGCCGCGCGACGGCGCGCTGTGCGTCACACGAACCGACGACGGCGGCCAAAACTGGGAAATCATGCGCCACGGGCTACCGCAACGCGACGCCTATGACCTGATCTATCGCCACGGCCTCGAAGTGGACGAGGCCGGCGAACGGCTGGCGATGGGATCCACCACCGGCGCGCTATGGAGCAGCGATGACGGCGGGCGCAGCTGGCAGCTCGTCAACGCGCATCTGCCGCCGATCTATGCCGTGCGGTTTGTTTGAAGCTCTGGCTTAAACCTCAACCACCATTCCGTCTTCGGCGGTCTCGTATTTGAGCTCGCCGCGGCGCGCGAGCATGTCATTACTCATATGTGTGAGGATGAGCCGCTTCGGCCGGATCTGATCGAGATGACGCTCCAA
>Ga0126381_100006803_pt1 | contig 12686 bp, 10 predicted proteins | sample PanSoiMetPlot_28_FD_96465 | JGI IMG/M metagenome (GOLD analysis project Ga0126381, IMG submission 96465) | Tropical forest soil microbial communities from Panama - MetaG Plot_28 | ecosystem: Environmental > Terrestrial > Soil > Tropical forest > Bulk soil | place: Panama | collected 2016-02-17
TAATCGCTGTCCGAGAGAAGGAATCACGCCCAGCCGGGTGCAAGCCAGAGACCCATTACAACTGGCGAATCGGATGGCGGTTTGCATATCTTTACCTTCGGCCAGCGCCACCGCCAGTGCCGCGGTAAAAGCGTCACCTGCGCCTGTGGTGTCAACGACATCGGCCGGAACCGCGGGAAAGGTTTGCGGTTCCCCCTGGCCTAGCAACAAGCTGCCTTTCTCTCCAAGAGTAACAACCACAGTCGTGCCATACTCCTTCTGCAATTGCGATGCTAACTCCACGGTTGACGTTGCGTCATCCGGCTCCAGTCCCAACAAAATCCGTAACTCGGTTTCATTCGGAGTTAATACATCGATCGAACGAAATGCTGATTTAGGGATCGGCGCTGCCGGCGCAGGATTCAGCACGGTCCTCACCCGATGTTTTCGGCCCAGCTCCATCGCGGTGCAGGCCGCCTCTACTGGAATCTCCAAAACGGAAAGCACAACATCACTTTGCGCAATCAATGGTTCGGCGCGCTCCACAAAAGCTCGATCGATCCATTTGTTAGCACCCATATCCAGCAGGATCCCGTTCTTCCCCTCAGGATTTACGATAATAAATCCAACTCCGGTTGGATGCTCCTTCGACACCACCAGATGGCTCGTGTCGACTCCCTCAGCGGCATAGAGGTCGGTGGCAATCCGGCCGAGCGCATCCTCCCCGATCAGACCGACAAACCGAGCTTTCGCGCCCAGTCGAGCGGCGGCAACAGCCTGATTGGAGCCTTTGCCGCCGGGCCCTAAATCAAAATCCGAGGCAATCAGCGTTTCTCCAAAAACTGGCATTCGCTGAGTCCGCAACGTCATACCAACGGCAAAACTACCAACCACAGTTATTAACGGTGATTTCATGGTGATAGACTGGCGTTTTCCATTCCGCTCTGTCCGAGTGCTGCTGCCAGCAATCGATGTTCGTCGAATTCCGATTTGTTGAAGAACCCCGATACCTGTCCGCGGCAGAGAGTCAGTATGCGATCACACTGGCCCATCAGCTCTGGCAACTCCGAAGATGCGATCAAGACAGCGAGTCCACGGCCTGCCAGCTCATTAATGATGTGGTAAATCTCCGCTTTCGCACCAACATCGATCCCCCGGGTAGGCTCATGCATTAGTAACACCTGAGGATCAGTTGCCAGGTTCCGCCCGAGAATCACCTTCTGCTGATTGCCACCGCTGAGGGTACCAACTTTTTGCGCGAGCGACGCTGCTTTGATTCGAAAACGCCGCACGTAACGACCGGCCAAATTACGCATCGAGTTTCGCTGAAGTATCCCGAACCGGCTCACCTTACCCAGACTGGCTGACGCCAGGTTATCTATCACACTGAGAACCTGAATAGCACCTGCGTTCCGGCGATCTGCCGGTACGATTGCTACCCCATTCCGCAATAACTCGTGCGGCGATCGAATCACTCGGTACCTACCATTGATAATGATGCGGCCGGTGTACGCCCGGAGCCCCGTCAGGCAATCAATGAGTTCATCTTTTCCTGAGCCAGGCAGACCCGCCACCCCCAAGATCTCTCCTTCTCTTACAGAAAAGGTGACATCCTTAAGCAGTTTGCGGTCGGCCAACCCGCTTACGACCAAGACCTCCCGATTGCCGAGCGAACCAGCAGGTTCGCGATGGAACAAATAGTCTATCTCCCGGCCCACCATCTTGCGGATCAACCCATCAATCGAGTAAGCGCTTTTCGCACCGCTATCCACGACTACACCATCTCTCAACACCGTGATACGGTCCGCCAGTGCCAGCACCTCTTCTAGCCGATGCGACACATAGAGAATGCCGACACCTCGGTCGCGCAATTCCTGCACTACCTTGAACAAGCGAGCTGAATCATCTGTGGTGAGGGCCGAATTGGGCTCATCCAGAACCAAGACTCGGATATTGGTGGTCAGTGCTTTCGCGATATCGACTAACTGCCGGCGCCCTAGCGAAAGCCGGTGAACTGGTCTATCCAGGTCGTCGCTGGGAAACCCAAAACTGCTGAGTAACAAATTCGCATCTTCTCGCATCCGTCCACGATCAACTAACTGCCATGCCCGGTTATTGGCTGCTCGGGCCAATCCAATGTTCTCTAGAACCGTCAAATTCAGGCAGAGCGACAACTCCTGGTGAACAACGCTGATACCGTTGATAGCAGAGTGATGCGGATCACGCCAGCTTACCTGCTTTCCGCCCACCAAGATTTCACCGGTATCCGGATGGAGTTCACCACCAAGAATATTGATCAGCGTACTCTTACCCGCTCCATTTTCCCCCACCAACGCGTGGATCTCTCCTGGTTGAATATCCAAAGAGACCCGGCTCAACGCCTGGTTTGACCCGAAGCGCTTTGAAACCTCTCGCAAGGCTATGGCTGGCTCTCGCTGTTCCACGGACCTTTCAGGTTGGATCAGTAAGGCGATTACTCTTTTTTCTGCTTGGAGGCTACGACGTAGTCGCCAATATTCTTGCTATCATAGACGGCGGCGCCCGTGTCTATCGTCTGCGCGGGCTTTCCTTTCAACGTATCGAGCAGCAAACGGACTGCTTCATAACTCTGTTTCTCGGGCGCTTGATCGATCGTAGCGGAGATCACATTACCTTGTACCAGCTTGATCGTCTCTGGTAGCATATCAAACCCCACAATCTTTACTTTCCCAACCAAGTTATTTCGCTGCGCATATTGTCCGGCAGCAGGGGTAGAACAGCATTCCAAAGACAAAATGCCGTCAACATTCGGATGCGCCTGCATCGCGTTCTCGACGGAGCCGTAGATTTGCTGAGGCTCTGTGCCAGTCGTAACCGTTGCTAGGATCTTAATCCCTGGAAATTGGCCTAAGGCTTCTCGCGCGCCTTTTTCACGGTCAATCGACCATTGAGCCGCCCCATCCAAAGTCGTGATGATAACATTTCCTTTCCCGCCCAGCGTGTCCCCTAACAGTTTACCGGCAATGCGACCGGACTGAACCAAATCCTGCCCAACAAACGCCAGTCGTTTACTATTTGGATTGTCAGTGTTGAATGTAACCACCGGAATTCCCTGAGCCAGGGCGCGATCGATAATTGGGGCCAGCGCATCGGTGCTTACCGATGAGATAGCCAGGCCATCGATGCCTTTTTGGATCAGGCTCTCGATCTCGGCCACCTGTTTTTCGGCGTCGGCTCCGACCGGACCTACCATCTTGGCATCGACGTTGAATTCTTTGTCCGCCTTTTCTACCCCCGCTTTAATAAAAGGCGCAAACTCATTCGAAACGTCATGATAGGACACATAAATTACCGGTTTGTCGCCCTTGGCTACTCTATCCTGAATGCTTTTTGAGAGCGTAAAGGACGAGTTGCTTTGACCAAGTAAAACAGCGGGTAACAACGCAAAAGCGGCGATGGCGGCCGCTTGAAGACGAGCATGGCTTTGGTGGATCATAGTTCGATGGGGGGATTACTGACTGCAATACAAACTGAAAGTTAGTCGCTGCGGCGCTGCGCGGTCCATTTATCCAGACCGACCGCTAGCACAATTACCAAACCAATCACGGTGGTTTGCCAAAATGGAGAGATGCTCAAAAGGACCAAACCGTTCCGCAATACTCCGACGATGAGCACCCCTAGTATGGTGCCAAGCACTGTCCCCTCACCTCCGGACAGCGAAGCACCGCCCACGATGGTCGCTGCAATGACATCAAGCTCGAGACCAACCCCAGTGCGGCCAGCCTGACCGCTGGGCAGGAAAGCGAGACTTAAGATTCCAGCTAAACCGCTTAACAAGCCCATTAATACGAACGCCAGGATCTTGGTATTGAAGATGTTAATGCCGGAGAGACGGGCGGCTTTGTCGCTTCCGCCGACGGCATAAACTCGAAACCCAAAAGTGGTTTTCGACAGAACAAACCAGCCCAGGATCGCAATCACAATAAAACTGACTAACAACATGGGGATCAAATTGAAGAGTTGCCCCTGGCCGAGGTAGTAGAACTGCGCGATTACGTCGGGTCTTGCCCCCTTGTCGACGTCAACGGTCACCGGCTGGCCATCCGTTATTAGCAAAGCAGCGCCGCGGATGACACTCAGCATTCCTAATGTCGCAATGAACGATGGCAGCTTGCCGTAAGTCGAAAGCAGGCCGTTCACAAGCCCAATGGCGCTACCTGCCATTAGTCCAACGATCAGGGCGGGAATCAAAAGCCACCCTTTCACAATCAAAAGCCCGGTGACTAAGCTGGCAAAAGCATAGATTGACCCAACGGAGAGGTCGACTTCTCGGGAGACCAGGACAAAAGTCATACCCACCGCCATAATACCGAGTACGGACACTTGACGACCGACGTTTAGCAGATTCCGAACCGACAGGAAACTGTCAGTGGTTAGAGACAGAAATACGCACATCACCAGGAGCGCTAGCAAAACGCCGGTCTCGCGCGCCACTAGCAATCCTCGTAGGTTCGCTCGAATATTAATCGTTTTAGGACGCTCTTCAGGAATTGCTTGGGGCATCATATTCGCCCGACGACTAGTTGGAATTAGTTAGTTGCATGGCGCGAGCAATCAGTTGTTCCGCTTGGCTGGTTATCGCCTCTCGCTCATTTTCTGATGCCCGGGCAATCATTTCCGATACCATACGTTCGCAGCGTTGCCGCACTTCGTCCGCCGCCGGATACCGTTGGTTGTCCAGCTCATGTAAGACCCGCAGCCAGCGATTCCCGTAGCTGGCATGGATTGTTTCATCCGCCCAATCGAAATCCATGTCGTGCTCGCTCACTGCGTCGCCAATCTCCTTAAATGCGGCGGCGCGCTCCGGCTTACGCCCAATATTCTTCGTCTCGAAAAAGTACAACATACCCAACCGATCGATCGGTGCGCCGCCCTTGGCGCTTTCATAGATATAGGTACCCAAGGGGATCTCTTGGGCTGAGAACCCCCACTCTTCCAAACGCATTTTCCCCATGAGGCAGTGACGAGACTCATCATAGGTCCAACGAGCAGCGTCATAGACCCATTCCCACGGAAGGACGTCCGCAAATTCGCTGAGGATGATACCACCGTGTTCGACCGCCCAGATCTCGTTCAGATGACTAACGGCAGAACGAAGCTGTAATCGCAGACCGGTTCCGTACGGAAAGTCCGCACAAATGATATCGGGCCAGTAGAAACGGCATGACCAATACCGGGTGTCGCGCACAGGTTTATCGGGCACTTCCCTCGAAGCGGAGTTTGGCGGTGGTGTGACCGCGTGCGGATCAGGTGCGCGATCGGTCGGGATACCACCCAGTTCTTTCAGTTGTTGATTGAAACTATCGACCCAGGCTCGATCGACTCCCTCTGCTTTTTCCTGATCCATCTCGGCCAGGAATTTTCGCAGGGTTGCTATCTGCTGCCTTTTCTCCCGCACAGAAAGCTCCAAAAACCGGTAGGTGGGTGCGTCCGCTAATGGATCCGAAAAGGTCAAGAACTCGCTGTAAGCGTCATGAATCGCGGGCAATGCTACATCTGCCAGGGCTCCAATGAAGGCTCGCTCGGAAGGCGCCATACCCAGAAGGCTCAATGCATCAGCCAATGGTTTGTCGGCTCCCTCGTGTTCCATGAGCCGGCTGGGAAAGCGCAGCTCAAAAACCCGCTGCCGCAACGCGTTTGCCGTTTCGGCATTCTGCCAACAGAGCAACGGAATCGCGACTTTCACCTCAATCCGAGATAGATGCGGTATCCAACGCGACGCGTTCACAATGACGGCGCGTTCACAAAAGAAAAAACGTTTCAGAATCTGCGCTGTATCCAGCCGCTTCCAGCGAGCTCGCGGCTGATCACCACTAAGGTATGCGGTTGCTGCGTCCATTTAGATAAAGGGGAAGACCAGCTGGTTTCCCGAGAGCATATCGCGCTATTCTGAAAAGAGAATGCACGATAATCTTGCAGAGATGAAGGATCCTATCATAGGGTCCAAGACCCATGCGAACCGAGTTCGTGGCCTCCTATTATCACACCCCATCGGATACGGTCCGGCGGCTATTCTACAACGTGGTACGAGCAGGTCATTTGCGAGCCGCTCCGGATTACCATATCGAGCGCAACCACCTTCCAGGTCACGATCTTCTTCTATGCTTAGATGGCGCGGGTTTTGTCATGTCCCGCAATCGTAGATTCCGAGTTGAAGCCGGCGAGTTCGCTTGGATCTCCGGATATCAGCCACACGCTCACTGGGCAGATCCGCGTTCCCCCTGGGAACTCTATTGGATCCGGATCGATGGCCATCAGATTGAAGAGACCTGTAACATACTATCCGTGTATCGGACCCCTGTATTCTCTCGAATCCCACTGCCTGAAGTTCGGGCGCAATACGAAAGAATCCTGCAGATAATGCGCGATCGACCGGCTGCTCTGGATGCGCTTTTGAACGCTGCCGTGAGTGAGCTTCTGGCTATTCTGTTTGAAAACCGGCAAGCCGAAGTCGCTCAAAGTTTGACTGCCGGTAAAGCCTTCAGTCCCGATATCCAAAATTCGATCACCAAGATGACGCTCTATCCCGATCGGCATTGGAGAGTTAAGGATTTGGCCAGATTGAGTGGACTGAGCGAGCCTCATTTCTTTCGGCGTTTCCGACAAGTGACCGGCTCTTCTCCGATCGATTGGCTACGACGCGAACGAATCAACCATGCAAGACGGCGCCTTGTGCAAAGCAACGACCCCATTAAACAGGTCGCCGAACAAGTTGGTTACAATGACGCTTTCTTTTTTAGCCGCGATTTCAAGCGCTACACCGGACTAGCCCCTTCCCGGTATCGGCTCCAGCATGTCCGAGAAGAGTAAAGTGGAGCTCTGCGCCAGCCGCGGAGCCGGCTCTCGGCCCTCACGCTCGATCTCGCTCGCTAACCTTGGATTTCACTTCCCCATCCGCCAGCCGGGTTAAAATCTCCTCCCCTACTTCTACGTCTTCACTCCGTTCCAAGATTTCTCCGCTGGTCTTACGAGTGATCGAATAGCCACGTTCCAACGTTTGTTGCGGACCCAGTAAGGCAATCGATCGTTCTAAAGAGAGCAATCGTTGCTTCGCGCGTTCGAGTTGATTCTTCGAGGCGTTCTCCAGTCTCGTTTGCACGCCGGCTACCTCTGCTCTCCGGCGAACCACTACCTGCGCCGGTCGATATGCCTGCAATAGTGAAGCCAGACGATTCGTGTGAGTCCGATGATGTTCGACCGTCCAGCGCAGCAGTTGGAGAAGACGACCCTCGGTCTGATCGACTTTCTGTTGCCGATCTTGGATCAGCGTTCTTGGGTCGCGTAATCCTCTAGCCTCTTTCAGCCGGTTCAGGCGTAAAACGCCGACTTCAACGGCTTGTTTAGCCAAACGAACCAGAGCGGTCTGTTTAGCAACCAATGAATTCCGCAGAAATTCTTGTGCAGGAGCTACCAGCTCTGCTGCCGCGCTAGGAGTAGGCGCTCTGAGATCCGCCACAAAATCGGCAATCGTGAAATCGATCTCGTGACCGACGGCAGAAATAATCGGCAGATCGCACCCATAAATAGTCCGAGCCAACACCTCCTCATTGAACTCCCAGATATCCTCAAGGCTGCCGCCGCCGCGAGCCACAATGATCACATCGACCACCAACGAAATTCGCTGTCGGTCAAGATATCGAATCATCTCAGCAATCTCGCCGGCTGCCCCCTCGCCTTGGACCCGGACGGGACAGATCAAAATCCGCAGCCACGGACTCCGGCGTTCCAGAATGTTGAGCATGTCTTGCAGAGCGGCCCCGGACCGCGATGTCACCAAGGCCACGCGCCGGGGAAACGACGGCAAGGCCTTCTTGTGTTCGGGATCAAATAAGCCTTCCGCCTGAAGCTTGCGTTTCAAGGCCTCGAACTTGGCCTGAAGCAAGCCTTGCCCTCGGGTTTGGACCAGTTCGACCACCAATTGATATTGCCCACGGGCTTCGTACACCGTCAGCCGGCCAAAGGTTTGCACCTGCATCCCATCCTTTAAGGTGAGCCCGGATCGGGCCGAATACGCTCGCGCGAACATGACGCAAGCCAACTGCGCCCGGTCATCTTTCAACGTGAAGTAATGGTGCCCGGACGACTGTTTCCGATAATTAGAGATCTCTCCTTCCACCCAAACCTCGCCGAGGCGGCTCTCCAAAATATCCCGCACGTGACGCGTAAGCTCGGCGACCGAGAGGATCGTGGCCATTCGTACAATTTAGGAGATTTCCACGCCAAGCGCGAACGTTGGTAGAGACGATCTAACCCCATCACATCGTACTCGTCCTCCCGACTTCGCCCCGTCGTTTAGACTCCGGGAAGCTACGTCGGGCAGGCTGTCCTCGATGTGCGAGCGGTGCCGCGACTTCCCCACTTTGGTGGGGCGAGGCTCCCGAACGGCCGAAAACCTTCACCAGGGGAATTGGTCGTTAGCTTCCAATGCGCGCACTACGCCCAAGGACGCGCCGAGCCGTACGGTAGGGACGACCTCACCTCGCCCAACGCCTGGAGGGGAGTCGCTTTTGGCCGTTGCCAGACCCATCGCATGATCGCGCGAAAAAATCTTGCCGCTACCCAACGTCGTGCGGCAGGCGGCTCCCGGGAACGTCTCAACGCTTGATTACCCGACCGGCGCTCTAGCGTTCGGGTCAAACAAATACACTAAAGATTGTGGTGGCCTCAGGAAACGTTCGCGGGAGCCGCCTGGCAACACGCGCTGAGTCTGGCCAACCCAATGTTCCAAATAAGACGCGTTCAACTTAGGACAGTCAAAAGCGCCTCCCCTCCAGGCGCTGGGTGAGCAGGAGCTCGTCCCCACCGTATTTGCTATTGCCGCGTAGCAGCCAGCTCCCCCAGAACCGATTCCCGCTGTGCCGAAGAAAGCGCTACCAACGGCGGCCGGATGTTTTCCCATCCCGGGTCCTTACGCGATTCCGCCAAAATCGATTTCAAAGCAGGTATAACCGGATACTTTCGAAGAGTGCGTCCCTGGCGCTGAACTTCTTCCTGCAGGCTTTCTGCTTCCGGCCTCTGCCATGTTTGAAATACTTTCTGTAACAGGGCGGGATTGATATTAGCAAAAGCTGAGATACATCCCTTGCCGCCAGCTCGAAGAGCCGGCAAAAGATGCATTTCACTTCCGGGGAACACCCGGAAACCGGTGGGAGCAAAGCGCTCAATCACTTGCCGAGTATGTTCCCAGTCACCCGAACTGTCTTTGACCCCGATAACCACGCCGGGAAACTTGGTTGTTAGTCTTTCGATCAGGTCAAAACTGATCGCGACCTGGGAAATCGGAGGGATATGGTACAGGTAGATCCGCAACCGGTCATCGCTCACTCGTTCGATCAGGGTAGCGAAATAACGGAACAGCCCTTCATCCGAAACCGCCTTGTAATAGAAAGGCGGCAACATCAAAACTCCGGGGCAACCCAAGCCGATCGCATCTTTTGTCAGCACAACCGAATCCGGCAATGAACAGCAACCCGTCCCCGGCAATAGTTTTCTCGGATCAATCCCATTGGAGATCGCGTATTCGAGAAAGTTCGTTCGTTCAGTGACCGAAAGAGAGTTTGCCTCCGAAGTTGTACCAAAAACGACGAGCGCGTCGCAGCCGTGTTTAAGTAACCATTGAAAATGGCCCACAGTCCGCTCAGCGTCGATCTCAAGTTGTTCGGTAAAAGCGGTTACCGCCGGCGATAATATTCCTGAAGGTTGGGTTGTCTCCATGTTCTCTCACACAGCATTTTTTATGGCCAGACTGGCTTGGGCGAGTCTGGTGATCCGTCCCTTGACCTCTTCAGTTGGGACCTTAGCGTCGCTAAAATCGTTACGCGTTGCATACACAAAACGCGGAATAATCAGGCAACGAAAATCGAGCATCAAACTCTCGGCCAGGCTCATTACGGACATATAACTCGAGGCTCCACCCGCCGCACAAAGAAAGCCGACCACTTTGTCCTCCCAGCTGTCGCCGGTTAACTCGACCAGGTTCTTTAAAGCAGCACAGACATCGTAGTTATAGACCGGAGTCGCCGCGATAATCACACGAGCCTCCGTGATGAGCTTAGCGCACTTGGCCACATCGGGATGACCATAGGCGGTTTCACCGTCGCACAACGGCAGATTAACCGCGCGTAGGTCAAGGAACCCACAGCTCACTTGCTGGCTCTCATAATATTCGCGCAAACATTCGGCCAAGATCCGGCTCCGGCTTGATGATCGCAACGAACTCGAGATAACCAGGTATTCTTGGGGTCCTGACATTCTTGGCAATCAAGCTGAGAAGCCAGCCACACGCCAACGAAAATCCAAAAGGCCTCGCGCAACGGACGCAGAGGACGCAACGGAAACGCAGGGGTTAAGGACGGTAGGGACGAGCTCCTGCTCGTCCGGTAGCAGCGGGATGCCGGAATCTTGGAGTGATCCAATAGTGGCTTCCGTACTCCAATACTCCAGTACTCCGCTGTCTGTCGTTGCGTCCTCTGCGTCCTCTGCGCGACGCTCTTCTAACGCTTGGCGTTTTTGATCAAGGACCAGGCTGCTTCCCTGGCCTGCACCGCCGGCATGGGCGAGCCGGTTGCGTGCGAGTACACAATCGCGCCTTCCATCAGAAGCGTAAGTTGGTCCGCTAACGCTTTCGAGTTTAGTAACCCTGATTCCACGACCAGCCGGCAAATCTCTCCATGGAAAGCAGCTTTATGCGCCAAAGCGGCTTGATGGATTGGATCGTGCAGGTCCTGATACTCGGCCATGGCTTTCTGAAAAAAACATCCACGAAACTCCTTACTGCTAACCCAGGTAATCAGCCAATCAAACGCGGCCAGTAACTGTCGTTCAGGTGCTCGTTTCTTGGCCCGAATAAACCGGGCAAACGATTCGCAGAATTGCTGGCTGCGCTTTTCCAGGACTGCTAAAATGAGCTCCTCCTTTGATCGAAAGTGTTTATAGAGGGTCATCTTAGCGACCCCGGCATCAGCGAGTATCCGGTCAATCCCGGTGGCATGATAGCCATCTCGATAAAACAACTCCCAAGCGGTCTCGAGTAGTTGATCCCGCTTGGTTAACTCCTGGCGTGGCCGTCTGGTGGAGTCCGAGCTCTCTTTAGCTGACGATAATGAAGACACTCCGGTCAACGGATGAAAAGACGAAAACGGGCAAAAGTCAAAGGTAACATGTTAGTAAAAGATTCTTGCAAGTAGACAGATCTGTCTGTATAGTACCGCGTGAGAGCATCAGCCGACCAGTCCCGGTCCGCCAGGAATGGCAACGTCTCACTTCTCACCTTTCACTTCTCACTTCTCACTTTTTAGAGTATGACCGATCGTTACTTAGAAATTGCTACCAGTGACGCCGTTAAGGATTTGCAGGAACGCTGGGGCAGTCGCTCCGCCTATTCCCGCTTCGAATCCGGTCCTCTGACTAGTAACCAGCTCGGGCCCGAAGAAATCGCTTTCATCGAAGCTCAAGATTCGTTCTTTCTGGCTTCCCTTAACGAGAGCGGGTGGCCGTACATTCAGCATCGAGGTGGTCCACCCGGATTCTTGAAGGTGCTCGGGAATAACCAGTTGGGGTTCCCTGATTTTAAAGGGAATCGTCAATATCTTTCGTTCGGTAACATTCTGAAAAACCCTCGGGTCTCTTTATTCTTGATCGATTATCCCGCTCGAGCCCGACTCAAGATTTTTGGTAACGCGAAACTTGTTGAAGGAGATAACGTACCCGACGCGTTGCGAGAAATGGAGAATGAGCCCGGCGCTATCGCGATTGAGCGGGGAGTCATCATCCAGGTCGAGGCATTTCATTGGAATTGCCCGAAATACATCGTCCCAAGGTTCACTGAGGCCCAAGTGCGCACCGTAGTCGATCCCCTGGTAAAAAGGATCAAAGACCTCGAAGCAGAACTTGCGCGGCTCTCACCCAAGACATAGGAGATGATCTCTTATCTCCTGTTCAAATTTTAATTGTTGACGTTATGAGCACATTTCGCCCCAAGGCAGCGGTTATCGCGGGAGTCGGCCCAGGATCGGGAGCAGCGATTGCCCGCAAATTGGCCAAAGAAAGATGCGCAGTCGGATTAATAGCAAGATCCGCGGACTATCTGGGTCAACTCTCAGCCGAGTTACAGGCAACCAAATCACCGGTAGCTTGGGCGAGGGCGGACGTCAGTGACGCGAAAGAGATAAAATCCGCTTTTGAGCAACTCCGCCAAGCTCTAGGACCGATCGATCTGCTGGTCTTTCACGCCAGCGCTGGGGGCCCTTTTGGTCAGCGACTATTATCGATTGATCCCAAGGATTTCACGCGGAGCTGGGCCATCGGCACGCTTGGAGGCTTACTTTGTGCGCAGGCAGTGGTTCCAGAAATGCTGGAGAAAAGGGCGGGAGCGATTCTGTTTACGGGAGCGACATCGTCCCTGCGCGGCGCCTCCATTTCGTTCAGTAGTTCGAAATTCGCGCTGCGAGGGCTAGCCCAGAGTCTTGCCCGCGAGCTTTGGCCGCAAGGGATTCATGTTGCGCACGTCGTGATCGACGCGGTCATTGGCGATGCAGGTACAGCAGATGCGCCGCCAGGACCCGAGCCTTTGCTTGATCCCGACGCGATGGCCGAAGCCTATTGGCAACTTGCCATTCAAGACCGTTCAGCTTGGACCCTGGAATTGGATCTCAGGCCATTCGGCGAAA
>Ga0126381_100006805_pt1 | contig 12682 bp, 10 predicted proteins | sample PanSoiMetPlot_28_FD_96465 | JGI IMG/M metagenome (GOLD analysis project Ga0126381, IMG submission 96465) | Tropical forest soil microbial communities from Panama - MetaG Plot_28 | ecosystem: Environmental > Terrestrial > Soil > Tropical forest > Bulk soil | place: Panama | collected 2016-02-17
CGCGATCTCCGCCAAAAGGAACGCCAGCGTATCCGCCTCCAGGACATTGGGCAGGTGATCGTGCACCAGCACGGACTGCCAGTTCAAAATCGTCTCTCGCCGCAGATCCTCCGCCGTCAGAGCAGGGAAGTCCTGTGCCAGCTTGTTGTGCACTCGCATCAGCAGCAGGTGCACCTGCAGGATCATCTGGTTCTCGTCGTTCCTTTTGTCGGAGATCATCCCTTCGCCGGTCGCACCATTCCGCACCAGATCGTAGTAGGTCTCCCCATCCGGTGCCGGAAGCAGTTGCAGCCGCAGCGTTCTGCCGTCGCTTTCATACAGGTCAGTCGCCGTGTTCAGCAGGCTGCGCGGTCCATAGACGCTGTCCAGGTCGATCAGGGGTGACGCCGTGTTTAGCACATTGCCGTCCTGGCTCACGAACAAGTCCAGCGCATTCATCGTCAGGTCGTGATCGATGAACTGGCCAATGAAAGTCGTCGCTGCCGGCAGTTCCGGACTCTCCAGCTTTGCGGCAGTTGTCGGATCGTTCTCCTCATGCCTTGACGTATAGGTTTCGCCCTCGTGCGGGAAGGCGATGTGCGACATCAGATTCGAGTGGATGGTGTACGGATTCTGCACCAGGTGCTGGAAGAAGCTCTGCGCCGAAGCTCCCACCGACGCCACAAAGGACGAGACTGTTGTGTGCGTGCCCAGCACTTCCGGCAGCGTGCTTGCCACCACCGCCAGCCTCGCGGTCATCATCTCGCTGTCCAGCAGCGAGTAAAGGCCGCCGTGGCGCATCATTGCGGTGAGGGCGCGAACGGCTGCCGTCCGGGGCTGGTCTTGACTGTTGCGCTCCAGAGCGCTGGCCGCTCTTGCTTGGGCAGTGAGCAGAGAACTTTCGCTGCTATTCAGCATTACGATTCCTTTCAGCTGTTTTATGGATGAATGAGAAATCAGAAGCGCTTCCGTGGCAAAAACGCATCCCTGGTAGGAACAATAAGCAGATCAGCGACGGACGGGAAGGGAAAGTATATGAAAAGTTCATTGCGAAGTTATCTGAATGACTAGTGTTTATCGGCGTCGCCGTGCAATGTCGATCACATCTTCCAGAATCTGCACGCCATAAAGTTGACATTGTCAGGAGCAAACCTGATAAGACGTGAGCATGACTACGAAACAGCTGGTCTTCGTTGGCACATCGCTAATTGCCACTTGCATCTTCCTGACGTCTCGGGGCGCAGCTGCCGCTCCGCAGCAAGGCCGTGTCGTGCGCCTGGCAGAGCTGACAATTGATCCCAGTCAGTTAGTGGCCTACAAAACCGCACTCAAAGAGGAAATCGAGACATCGGTTAGAGTGGAGCCCGGAGTGTTTACGTTGTATGCGGTCTCGATCAAAGATCACCCTGACCAGATCAGGATTTTTGAAGTCTACCGCGACGACGCTGCGTACCATTCCCATCTCCAAACTCCGCACTTCAAGAAGTACAAGTCCCTGACAGAGGGAATGGTGAAATCCCTTACGCTCGTTGAGACCGATCCGATTCTACTTGGTTCAAAATCGGACTGAATTCCTGGACCGTCAGTCCCAGCGACCAACGGTCGCGTCCCTGAGGCAAGCGTCCATCCACGCCACGAATTGCGCGGAACGCGCGTGTACCCGTAGCGGTGAGCTACCCGCCGATGTGGACCATGGTACGGGAGGGTTTCAGGAAGTCCGGCTCGCCGATGTGGTGGCGAGCTTCTTTTTGCGCGACTGTTCGCTCGATGAAGGAGGCGAGGTCGGCATCGCTACCGCCGCGCTTCATTATTCCGTAAAGGTCGTGATCGAACTGCGAGAAGAGGCACGTGCGAATCTTTCCGTCAGACGTGAGCCGAATCCGGCTGCACTGTCCGCAGAAGGCCTGCGACACCGGATCGATAATGCCGATCTCGCCGATGCCATCGTCGAAGGTGTAGCGCACGGCTGTTTCGCTGCGGCTGTTCGGCGTAAGCCGCATCAGCGGGCGGAAGCTCTCCAGCTTCGCCACGAGCTCATCGATCGGAATCACCACATCCGGAGACCACAGCCTGTCTTCCTCAAGCGGCATGAACTCGATAAAACGCACGATCACGCCTTCTTCGCGCGCAAATTTCGCAAATGCGACGATCTGGTCGTCGTTGAAGCCGCGCAGCAGCACGCAGTTCACCTTCACGGGATCGAGACCCGCTCGCTGCGCAGCCCGGATGCCCTTGAGCACCTTGTCAAAGCTGCCCGGAACCCGCGTAATTCGCGCAAAAGTCGCGGGATCGACCGCATCCATGCTGACGGTAATGCGCGTCAACCCTGCGGCTTTTAGCGGCTCGGCGAGATCCTGGAGCAAATGCCCGTTGGTGGTTAGCGCCAGATCCAGCGGCTCCCCCGTACGGATCGTTCGCAGCGCCGCCAGCTCCCTCACAAAGTCCACGAGGCACTTGCGCAGCAGAGGCTCGCCGCCCGTCAGCCGCACCTTCTCAATACCCAGGCTTACGAAGACCCGCACCATCCGCAGATAATCCGTCATCGGCAGCTCAGAGTATTGCGCTCCCTCGTTCCCCGTCCTGCAGTACACGCACTTGTAGTTGCAGCGGTCTGTGATCGACACACGCAGGTCGGTAATGGCGCGATTGTAGCGATCGGTAAGGGCGGGCACTGCGCTGAGGCTTGTCTCCTCAACTGCGCCCGATGTGCCTGAAGGAAGCAACATGGGTCTGATAACTACTGTATTGGATGCGCAGACGCGTTGCCAGTTTCAGGTAAGGCGTTATCCCTGCGGATGCTGCGGAGGAGCGCTCGATCTGGCGGGTGTGGAATGAAAGCTGCTGTAGAACCGCCGGTTGCAGATCATGCAGCGGTACGGCCGTCGCCGGAACAGCAGACTGGGCAGGTCGATCGTGCGGAGATGCGATCTGCGAAGCTGCTTCTCCTCGTGGCACGTCGGGCAGATGAGACGAGAATCCGGCATTGGGGGAATTTACCCTGAAATCAGTTTACAACTCGATTAACTAGGGGTCTCTAAAGGGTACTCTCTCACGGATTACCTTGGTGTGCAAGCAAGAATGGCCAGAAGATAGTCTGCTGGCGCAAAGCTTCACATCCCGTCGTAGTTTGGCCCGCCACCGCCCTCCGGCGGAACCCAGTTGATGATCTGGTAAGGGTCCATGATGTCGCACGTCTTGCAGTGCACACAGTTGGCGAAGTTGATGTGCAGCTGCTTCTCCGGAGCATGCCCGTCTTCGGCTGACGTCTCGACCATCTCGTACACCGCTGCCGGGCAGAAGTACTGGCATGGGTTGCCATACTCCTTCACGCAGCGCGTGCTGCAGATATTCAGGTCCTCGACCACCAGGTGCACCGGCTGGTCATCGTCATGCCGCGTCCCCGAGTGGTATACGTCTGTAAGCCGGTCGAACGTGAGCTTGCCGTCGCCCTTCGCGTTGCCCAGAAAATGCCGTCGGCTCCCATAGAAAGTCAGCGAGTCAACCTCCCGCATTCGCGTGTAGCCGGCGTGATTCTTGAAGTCCGGCCCTAGATTCCCCCCGCGCAGCACTTGCTGAATCCCTGCGCGGATTATTCCCTCGAACCGTCCATTCTCAAACCCCTGGTGGAAATTGCGCACCGGATACAGCTCATCCGCAATCCAGCTCTTGTCGACGCTCGCCTTGTACTCGCTTAGCGTATCGGCCGAGCTGTCGCCCGAGAGCAGCGCGTCAAACGCCGTCTCCGCCGCCAGCATCCCACTCTTGATCGCGAGATGAATCCCCTTGAGCCGCTGCGAATTCAGGAAGCTCGCCGAGTCGCCCAGGATCATCCATCCATTCCCATAAATCCGCGGCATCGTTAGCCATCCGCCGTAGGGCAGCGTCTTCGCCCCGTAGCGAATCATCTTGCCGCCCTCCAGAATCCGTCGCACAAAGGGATGCAGCTTGAAAGCCTGAAACACATGGTGCGGGTCGGTCCGCGGATCCTCATAGTCGAGCCCCGTCACGTACCCAACCGAGATCAGCGTGTCAGAGATGCCATAAATCCACGCCCCGCCGTACTCTTTCGTCGTCAGCGGCCAGCCCAGTGTGTAAATCACCTCGCCCTTGGCCAGCCGCCCCGCCGGAATCTCCCACAGCTCCTTGATGCCCACACCATACGTCTGCGCGTGCTCCGGATCTTCGAGGTTCAGATGATCGATCAGCTGCTTCGCGCAGTTGCCCCGCGTCCCCTCGGCCAGAATCGTGATCTTCGCCTGCAACTCATATCCCGGCTCGAAATTAGCCTTCTGCTGCCCCTGTTTGTCGACTCCCTTATCGTCGGTCTGAACGCCGATGACGCACGCCGTTTCCACGTCCCGGCTGTCATCCTCAAACAACAGCTCGGACCCCGCGAAGCCCGTGAAGACCGTAATCCCGGCCTCTTCGACCTTCTGCCCGAGCCATTTGGTGAACTTGTTCAGCGAGATGACGTAATTCCCGTGATCCCGCAGCGGAGGCGGCACGATGGGAAATTTTCGCGCCTTGTCCTCGCTCAGAAACCAGACCGATTCCTTGGTGACTTCGGCATCGATCGGCGCCTCGCTCTCAAATCCCGGCAGCAACTCACGCATCGATCGTGGATCGAGCAGCGCTCCCGACAGACAATGCTGCCCCACCTCGCGCGCCTTCTCGAGCACGTAGATGTTCTCCTTCGTCATCTGCGACTCGGGATGTTTCGCGTTGTGCTCGTCGATGAGCTGCGACAGCCGGAGCGCACAGGCCATTCCCGCTGGCCCTCCGCCGACAATGACAACATCGGCCTCCATCTGAGGCCGCTCAATTCCTTCAATTGGTTTGCGAAAAATGATCATAGGCGACTGGCTATGATACAGGGAACGGGCGACCAGCCAACAGGTGAGAGCCCGGCCGAGGTCACCAGGACAACGCGTTAACGCGACCCGGCATCTTATCTCTCACATGCCGCTCACCCCTGCACTCAAACTCCGCGGCGACCATTGAGTCGCTAGCATCCCGAAATATCCCACCCCAGATCAAATTCCTCATCAAGCGCGTCTCCCCCAACGCGCTCCCGCCATTTCTGTCCGACACAGGCAGCCTTTAAGGCTACCGAAACAGCGACAGATCCACCGCATCGCCCATCGCCTTGTATCCCGCGTCTCCGGGATGCAGGTGATCCCCGGAATCGTAATCCGGCAGAAACATATCCGGATGTGCCGGGTCCTGCGTCACCTTATCGAAATCAATCACCCCATCAAAGACGCCACCTGTCCTGATCCACTGGTTGTAGGCCTGCCGCACCGCCTCGCCCTGGGGAGACGAATAGCCCGCGCCCATATACGGCGTCAGTGTCGCGCCGAAGACCTTGATGCCATGCTGGTGGGCGCGCGTCACCAGTTGCGTGAGCCCGAAGATCAAGTCGTCGGCCGTAATCTTGTCTCCCAACTCGTGCGGCTCTTTCAGGCGGCCAATATCGTTGATGCCTTCAAGAATAATCAGGTACTTCACGCCGCTCTGCGCAATCACATCGCGGTCGAAGCGAGCCAGCGCGCTCGGACCATATCCATCGTGCAGCACGCGATTGCCGCCGATCCCCTGATTCAACACGCCGAGCATCTTCTTGTCTGCCTGCAGCCGGGCCGCCAGCACATCGGGCCAGCGGTGATTGGCATCGCGCGTCGCATCAGCGCCATCCGTGATCGAGTCGCCAAACGTTACGATGGACGCAGCTTTCCCATCGGTCTTCACGTCGATGCCTTTCACAAAGCACCAGGCGTAGATCGGGCTGGACTTGTCCATAGTAGCTGCGGAGGTGGCATCGCCCGTGAAAACGTAGTTGCTCGAGTCGCCGAAACTGTGACAGGTGGTGTTTCGAATGCGCTGCTCGGGCACGTAAACGCTCACCATCAGATCCGACATCGGAGCCGCCTGCATCGTCACCGGATCGCTGAGCACGAAGGCTCCTGCCGGAATCTCCACCGTAGGTTTCCCATTGAACGTGAGCGCGTGGTCTGTATTCGTCTGAATCGCCCCGCCGCTCGCGCTGATCGCAACATGCGCTGCGCCAACCGTCAGCGGCTCCGTTCCGAATTCATTCGTCAGCTGCACCCGCACCGCCGATCCGCCGATACTGGTGTGCACAATATTGCGATAGGTCATGTTGGCCGGTCCGGGCTGACCGTCATTCACTTCTGAGCCCACGGGCGAAGCCGCCCACGTTCCCACCCAGTTCGAAGCCGGTCCCTGGGCGAGAGCTTCCACGCCACCGCAAACAAAGAAAGTCACGAAGCAAGCTAAGACAAGAAATCCCCGTCGCATTTATTCCTCGGGCAGAGAGGTATTTTGTGGTTCCGGATGAGTGTATGACGATCCCGCCGCTCATGCACGCTGGTGTGTCTTCTCGCGCCGCGTTGTAGAAATCCACTACCAGCACAAACATCTGGTGTAGACTGCCGCTGCCGCCGAAAACGCCCGCGGCAATTCTCGATAGTTAATCGCCCACCGAATGAATCGTCTCACCTGGATTTTTCGTGGCAACCACGGCTGGCGTGCTGGATGGCGTTTCGCACTGTTCGTGGCCATCTACGTGTTCGGCGGCATGGCTCTAGATTCCATTCTTGAGAGGATTCATTTCCCCGGACACTCCTTCACATGGTCGGGCATACTGCTGAACGACCTGGTTGATTTCGCATTCATCTTAGCCATTGCGTGGGTCATGTCGCGGATTGAGCGCGAGCGCTTCTCGTCCTACGGGTTGCCGCTCGTACCAAATAGGTGGGTTCTCCTCTGGAAAGGTGCCATCTGGGGATTCATCCCGTCCGTCCTGATCTTGATTCCCATCTATTTCGCCGGAGGAGTCACCTTTCACGGCCTCGCTCTCCACGGTCGCGCCCTCCTCTTTTGCACGATTGTCTGGGCGCTTGCTATGCTTGCGATCGGCTTCCGGGAGGAGTTCCTGTTTCGTGGGTATGCGCTCAAAACCCTGGCCGAAGGCATCGGCTTCTGGCCGGCAGCGATCCTTCTCTCCTCGATCTTCGGACTCATCCATCTCATCTTCAAACCGCATGAGGACTGGATCGACCCGACCAGCGTTTCTCTCTATGGTCTTTTCTGGTGCCTGACACTGCGACGAACCGGCAGCCTTTGGTTTGCCGTGGGATTTCACGCCGCGTCCGACTACGCTGACATGATCGTTTTCGCTGAACCCAATTCCGGTAATGACGGCAAACCCATCCCCGGCCATCTGCTCGACCTCCGCTTTCACGGCCCCGACTGGCTGACGGGAGGGCCGCGAGGCACAGAGGCCAGCCTCCTGGTGTTTGTCATTCTTGCAGGACTCTTCTACTTCTTTCATCGGGCTTATCCGCCCCGCGCGGATTCATTGCCTGCTGTCTCGGCTCTCAGAACAGGCCGCAATGAAGCAGAGTCTTCGCATACCAGCGGAGTCTTGAAGCCGTAAAGATGCCGACGCGCGATGAATGGCTGGTGCTCTCTGCGCCCTCTCTGGTGAAAGGCTTCACCTCTTTGCGGCGAAGGGTACAATTACGTCGCGGCGGAGGCACGCATGAAAGCCGCCATCTACACGAAGCGCAGCTCAGGAAAAGTCCTTGAAGTAGTCGACATCGACCTGCCTGTTCCGAAGCCGAACGAAGTTCTTATCAAGGTTCGGGCTGCATCAATTAACCCTTTAGACTGGAAGCTGAAGTCGCACAGGCCCGGAGTAGACCTCGCCGGCGAGGTCGCATCTGTCGGCAGCGGCGTGACCCGTTTCAAACCCGGCGATGCGGTCTTCGGCGCCGGCAGAGGTACTTTCGCTGAATACGCCCGTGCCCGCGAGTCCAGGCTAGCCATTAAGCCGGACAGCGCCAGCTTCGAACAGGCGGCTTGCCTGCCAGTCGCAGGGCTTACCGCACTGCAAGGGTTGCGCGACAAGGGCAGGCTTGCTCCTGGAGAAAAAATACTCATCAACGGAGCAGCAGGCGGAGTCGGCACATTCGCCGTCCAAATCGCGAAGACCTTCGGCGCAGAAGTTACGGGCGTTTGCAGCACCAGAAACGTAGAGATGATCCGATCGCTGGGCGCCGACAGCGTAGTGGACTATAGGCAGCAGGACTTCGCACAGGGCGCCAGCCGATACGACATGCTCCTGGACAACGTGGGGAACCGCACGCTGTCGGATCTACACCGCGTTCTCACCTCACATGGCCGTTGTGTACTCGTTGGTGCGCCTCTGCAGTTGGGTTCGATTCTCTCGCGCACACTCTCGATGATTGCCCGGTCACTCATCCTGCGCCAGAATTTCCTGTTCTTCATCGCTCAATTCAAAGCAGTAGACCTGGGTTCGCTGTCCACGCTTGTACAAACCGGCAAGATGCATCCGGTCATCGATCGCCGATACTCACTGAGTGAGGCGGCCACGGCGATGGCTTATGCCGAAGAAGGCCACGTCCGCGGAAAAGTGATCATTACCACCGAATGAACAAAACGGGCGGTCATTTGAGGTAACTTCCGTATTGCCGGTGATCCGACAGGACTACTCAACGCGCCACTGCTCATGATCTGTCTTTTCCATCCGACTTAGAATGGCAGCGTTGGTCAAGATTGCCTAGGGGAAGCTTGGTATAATTCGTGACGGCTTCGACGACTTCCTCGATCGCTCGCGCGACAAGTTGAGAGTTTATTTCTCCAGGTAGTTAGTTTGAAATTTTCCGATGCCGCTTAGTTGAACGACTACAGTGCCTTCCTTCGCTGCGACAAAATGAGGGATGCCTGCCGGAATGGCGATGAAACTACCCGCCGGGTAGCCTTTCAGATTCGCGGAGTCGAATTTCGCTCCCTCGCCCAGACACCAAGTGCCTTCGATCACCGTAACTAATTCGTCTCGCGGGTGCGTATGCGCGAGGACACGCGCACCGCCAGGTATTTTCACTCGATCGATCCAGATACCGTCCTGGCTGGAGTCCCCGAACAGCTGGGCTCGCTGTCTGCCGTCGATGTAGTAAGGCGGCGTAAACCACCGTACTTTGTCTGCAGTTAACGCGACAATCTCCTTCTTGCTCCGTTCGGCCAATCCTGTTGCCCATGCAACTGCCGCAACGATTGTGACCACGGTAGCGGCTGCAGAAAGAACTCTCTTCATCTGTTTTCCTCTCCCAAAACTGTTTTGGGCAGCTGGTTCATCGGCGCATATTGTACTGCTGAGACAATCAAGCGGTCGGGTCGGGGCCTCGACACCGACCTGTTTGGCGTATGAGGCGGGTGGCGAAGCTCTTCCCTATGGGAGGAGATATGGCCGGACCTGCGATGAAGCTAGTCGGCCCGCTTACTGCTTCGCTCGCCGGGCGCCTCGGCTGCTCTTGTCCTTGAGATTGAGGGCCACTGCAGAGCGGAGGATCCTTCAGGGACGCCTCATCGACCTTGTCGCCTTCGTGAATGTCGATAACGCGCCTAGTCTTCCCGTCGAGGCTGGAATTAAACAGACCTGAAGGGTCATTCAACGCAACTTCGTTGGGAAATGTCATCTTGACGACGTTCTTGTACGTCTCTTCCGTGCAGACGATGGCGCCGTGGGACCAGATTCGCCGAGGGACTCCCTTGGTGTTCGCAAACCAAGGCAGTTCGTGGTTGGTCGGCTATCCGGAAGTTTCGGGCCATCGTTTCCGTGTTGCCGGCTAGGTGCCCCATTCAAGCCCGGTGTTGGCTTGAGTGGGGTCGTTCTGCGGTGAAAGTCAGGCTTTCTTCCTCGCGAAATAGTAGTAATTCTCCCCCACATCCATCCGTCCTGGCTCAACATCAAAGCCCAGGTCGCGCAGCAGCGATTCATAATCCTCCACGCTCAACGAGCGCGACTCCTGGCCGGTGATCGAGTCCACCCACACCTTCGCGCCTCGCGGAGCCGTGAACAACAACCGTCCGCCTGACTTGAGTGCCCGCGCCATCTTGGCCAGCACCGTTCGCTGCGTCTTTTCAGGCAACAGAAACATCAAGCCCCACGCGATCACGCCATCGAATCTCCGGCGAAAGTAATTCGAATCCTCGGCAGCCGCGCATTCCGTCTCGACGTCAGGGAAGCGCTCTCGAAACGCCTTGAGCAGTGTTTGCGAGGCATCAATTCCGAAAAGCTTCAGCCCCTGATCCACCAGCACCTGCGAAACCGCCCCATGTCCGCAGGCCAGTTCTAGCACTTCTGCCCCCGGCGGAAACTCCTGCGCCCACTCACGAACGACGTCGGGTCCGATGTGCGCCCTACGCGCCCGCATGAAATCCTGCGCGTGTTGCTCATAGCCGTTCGACTTGTCCATCCCAGCTCCATGATCTAGGTAACACGCGCCACTGTGACAAAAGTTTCCTCGGCTTACCCGAATGTGTTAGTCGACCGTGCCGCGCTCACGGATATAAAGGTCCTGATGCGGTGTACAAGAGCGCAGTTTCTACTGGTTTTCTCAGTGATCGGGCTGTTGCTCGCGTCGCTCTGGCAGATTCACGTCATAAACCGCGTAATGCCCCAAGACCACAACGACCTCTTGCCTCGTTGGGTGGGAGTGCGTGCGGCCTTCAGGGGAGAAAATCCGTATTCCGCTGATGTCCTTCGCGAACTTCAAACAGCATATTATGGACGACCGCTTACGACTGCCGACGCCGGGCTTGAACCGCAGGGATTTTATGAGCCCGCGCACGCGGTGATCCTTCTCCGCCCTCTGGCACTCTTGCCATGGAAGGCCGCGCGTCTCGCCTTCCTTGTCATCGCTCCACTGTTGTTGGCAGTGGGATTCTGGCTCTGCATTCGGGCCTTCACGTTATCCAGTCGTGTGGCCTTCATCGCCACATCTCTCACCCTTGCGAGTTGGCCGGTCATGTGGGGCCTGCGGTTGCAGCAACTCACCCTTTTGATCGCCGCATTCGTCTTCCTCGCCTGTGTTCTGATCGTGCGAGGACACGATATTTCGGCTGGTATGTTGCTCGCCGCTTCGACAATCAAGCCGCAACTTGTCGCTCCATTGATTCTGTGGCTGTTTTTATGGTCTGTGCTTCAGCGCCGCTACTGGCTGCTTGCTTCGTTTGTGGGCGCGATGACTGCACTTCTCATTCCCACCGAAATCCTCGTTCCGAACTGGTTCCCACGCTGGATTCATTACGTCGCCGCTTATCCGCACAACGGAAATACCGCGATGCCGTTAGTCATAGCTCTGGGCAAGATGCCCGGACTCCTCTGCACGGTGGCCCTCGTACTGGCGAGCGCGTTTGTACTCTGGAGATCGCGGTCTGCCGCTGCCTCAAGTCCGTCCTTTGGGTTTGCCTTTTCGCTGCTTCTTGCTACCGCTCTTTGTGTAACTCCGACCAAACTGCCGGTCATTTACAACCAGGTGCTCCTCGCCCCGGCTGCAGTCATTCTGGCGTGTTGGAAACCGTCTGGCTACTATTCGAGACTTGTTCGATCTCTTGCGGTTGGTGCGTTCGTTTGGGGCTTCGTTTCTGTTCTCATTGCCATGGCTGGTGAAAGCATTTTGGCGCAGTCCAGCCCTTGGATCGGGATCCCGTTTCTGAACGTCTTTCTTCCTGTAGCCGCGACCGTGGCGCTTCTAGTTCAATACTGGGACGTTCTGGAGACGGCCCAGTCGATTCAGCCTGAGAGAATTGCCGTCACTGTTGCCGCCAACGGGTAGCTTCTTGGCCAAATGAGGTCGGATTGGACTCGCTGTCAAGTGTGCGCCTCATTTGAGTTCGCATAACTAACGCGGCGTCAATTGCTTACAAGCACAAGGTCCTTGGCGTAGCTTTCTGCTGAACTCAGTAGAATAAATATAGGCGTTAAAGGCAAAGTCGGCGGTGAACGGGGGACTGCGGTTTCAGCTTCAGAGGCACGGAGGCTGTCGATCCCTGTAACTCGACTGGAATTAATCGGTTACGGTCAATTAGAACAAATTGAATGGGATGCGCTATCTCATAGCAAACAAATGAGAAACTCGCAAAATACCTGCAATCAAATGGTTACAGGCTCGCATGAAGTCTGGAGCTGGCAGAATGAATGAGCTACGGGCCACATCTTAAACCGGGGGGGAGGGGTGGGCACGATGACCCAATCCCCCAAAACGGGAAGCGAGACCTAGGCTCTCGCCTTCGCCTTCTTGATCTCTTCCGTCACCGCTGGAACCACGTCGAACAGATTGCCGACGATGCCGACATCGGCGATCTCAAAGATCGGAGCTTCCGAATCCTTATTGATGGCGACGATCGTTCTTGACCCCTTCATGCCCACAATGTGCTGGATCGCTCCGCTGATGCCCAGCGCGAAGTAGAGCTTCGGAGCCACCGTCTGCCCCGACGACCCGATCTGCCGCTCCAGCGGCAGCCAGCCGTTGTCGCAGATAGGACGCGACGCCGCCACCTCGCCCCCCAGCGTCTTGGCCAGATCCTCAGCGAGCGCCAGGTTCTTCTGCTCCTTGATTCCACGCCCCACGGCCACGATGACCTCAGCCTGGGAGAGGTCGACGGCCTGCTTCGCCTCCTGGAACACCTCATGCGGAGTCACCCGGGCCGGGGTATCAGCCATCGCCGCGCTCACATTTTCAACCGGAGCCGAGCCAGCTTCCGCCTGATCGCCCCTGAACGCTCCAATTTGACTCGTCGCCAGCCACGGACCATCGGATCCGAACGACACATCCGCCACAAACTTGCCCTGGAACATCTGCCGCGTGAACAGCAG
>Ga0126381_100006808_pt1 | contig 12679 bp, 9 predicted proteins | sample PanSoiMetPlot_28_FD_96465 | JGI IMG/M metagenome (GOLD analysis project Ga0126381, IMG submission 96465) | Tropical forest soil microbial communities from Panama - MetaG Plot_28 | ecosystem: Environmental > Terrestrial > Soil > Tropical forest > Bulk soil | place: Panama | collected 2016-02-17
CAGGCGCCAACGTGCCGGGGTTCCCCGTCGGCGAGGAGGATCGAGCACAGAATGTCGTGATGCAGGAGACTCACGTTTTCTCGCCCGCCGTGGTCGGTGTCACGCGATTTTCGTATCTGCGAAACAAGTTCCTGTTCGACCAGCACCTGAATCATCTGCCGCCATCGAGTTTGGGATTTCAATACGAGCCTACGCTGGCAGAGGCCGCGGGACCGCCGTTTATTCAGGTCGGAGGATATGCGTCAGTCGGCGATCCGATTACAGGCCCGCGCAATACGTTTCAGAACACCTTCGATGTGTCCGGATCGCTGAACTGGATTCGCGGAAAACATGAGTTGAAGTTTGGCGGAGGGTTCCGTCGCGACCAGATCAATGCGCTGCAGGGGATTGCTACCAACGGCTTCTTCGTGTTCGCGCCGTTCCCATTTAGCGTCGCGTTCGCGAGTTTCCTTTCGGGTGAGCCGGTGGTGTTCCTGCAGGGTGGCGGCAACCTGGGACGCCACATCCGCGGCAAGGCGCTGAACTTCTACGGACAGGACACGTTTAAGGTCAGTTCGCGGCTGACTTTGAACTTTGGGCTGCGGTACGACCTGCCCTTCCCGTACACCGAACTGCACAATCTGCAAAATCTGTTTGTGCCCGGCGCACAGTCAAAGGTGTTGCCGACCGCACCCACAGGATTGTTGTATCCTGGCGATCCCGGAGTTCCTGCCGGGTTGATCCCAACAGAGAAAACGGCATTCGCGCCGCGCATTGGATTTGCCTGGGATCCCACCGGAAATGCGAAATGGGTTTTGAGCGGAGGTTATGGCATCTTCTATGAGCCCTTCTACAACGGGCAGGGTGGACCGTTGCAGGATCCGATCAGTGCTCCGCCGTATCTGGCGACTCCACAGGCGGGATTCCCGGTTAACTTCCCCGACCCGTTCAACGGCGTGAATGAGTTCGATGGCAGGTTCTCTACTCCGATGACCCTGCTGGTGGTGGCTCCGAAGCTGAAGCTTCCCTATGCGCAGGACTGGAACTTGAATATCCAGCGTTCGTTCGGCGCCGACTGGCTGTTGCAGGTGGGCTATGTGGGAACGACTGGAATCCACCTGCCGCGATTCATCGAAGCAAATCCGACGATTTACTATCCGGGGCAGTCGACGGAAGACAACGTGAACGAGCGACGAGTGTATTCGGGTTGTACGTTGAACGGACCGCCGCCAAACACCTGCAATTATGCGTCGGTGGGCGAGATCGCGGGCATCGCCAATTCTGCTTACAACGCGCTTGAAACTAGCCTGCGAAAGCGCTTTGGGCATGGATTGTCGTTTCTGGCATCGTATACGCTCTCGAAAACGATCGATGATGTCTCGTCATTCAACATTACCGGCTCGGCGGCTCAACCTGTCGCCGGCGAAAACGATTTGGCGCAGAATCCATTCGACCTCGCCGCGGAGCGCGGACGATCGATGTTCGACGCAAGGCACAGGCTGGTGCTGAGTTACATGTGGAGCGTTCCCTTCTGGCGGCAGGCGAACACGTGGTATCAGCACGTGCTTGGAAACTGGCAGTTCAGCGGGATCTTTACGGCGCAGAGTGGGACACCGTTCACGGTGTTTGATTCCACCGACGTCTCGCTGCAGGGCCAAGCACCGGAGATTTCCGGTTTCTCAAGCAACCGCCCAAATCTGATCGGTAATCCAAACTCAGGCCCGCGAACACCTGCGGAGTGGTTCAACACGGCGGCATTCCAGAAAATCACGCCGGACCCGAATTCTCCTGTGCAGCAGTTTGGCAACGAAGGGCGTAACGTTGTCCAAGGACCTGGTTACACCAATTGGGACTTCGCGGCGATGAAAAATATTCGCTTGATGGAAGGGAAAGAACTGCAGTTCCGTGGCGAGATCTTCAATTTTCTCAATCACACGAATTTGCGGCTTCCAGACAGCGACATCAGTTCGCCGACGTTTGGACAGATTCATTCTGACGTCGGTCCGCGCGTGATTCAGGTTGCGTTGAAGTTTTTGTTTTAGACTGCTTGCGAGGGAAGATCAGTCACGATGGATAGTGAGAAAGGGCCCGTGCTTACTCCGAAGAAGCCCGGGCCTCCGGAACCGACGAAGATCCGAATTACCGAAGACCGCGAAGCCACCGGCGACACTGCTGCTGCCTACGAATACTGGCGTGCGGGATCGGGACGTACTCAGGTACCGGGCATCATCAAGTGTTTCGGAGCGCGACCGGATTTCTTGCGGCAAGTGGTGGACTTCTCGAATACTGTCCATTTCTCGCAAGGTCATCTGAATCGCCGGCATAAGGAGATGATCGCCAGCTACGTCTCCTATCTCAATCGGTGTCCTTATTGACTCGACAGTCATGCCTACTTCCTGCGTGTTCAGGGAGCCAATGGTCAATGCGTAGCGGCGATTCTGGAAGGCAAGCTCAATGAAGCCGCACTGACTCCAGCAGAACGGGCGCTGATGGAGTACGTCGAGCTAGTGACACACGCCGCCTATCGAACGACGGCGGAGGATGTCCAAAAGCTCCGTGACGCCGGCTGGACCGAAGATCAGATTGCGGAGGCCGTGTACGTCACGGCGATGTTCGCGTTCTTCAATCGGGTAGCGGATGCCTTCGGCGTTCCCCCTCAAGACTATCTGACCACTGGAAAACTGACCCCCTAGGCAGGTTTTACAGCCCGAACGCATGCCTCCAGCCGACGTGTGCACATGTCCTTGCCTACGGGGTAGCGTTGTGCGAGACTTCGCAGTTCTCCAGTATTTCCCATCTCAGCGCGACGGAGCAGTATGCCGCTAACCTCAACCGACTGGATTGTCATCCTTGGGTATCTGCTTGCCAACTTGCTGATCGGCGTCTATTACCGGCGCCGCGCCAGCGGAAATACAGAAGAATTCTTCATATCGGGACGCGATGTTTCCTGGTGGCTCGCCGGAACGTCGATGGTAGCGACGACGTTCGCAGCCGACACTCCGCTGCTCGTTTGCGGTTTGGTGGCGCGGCAAGGTATCGCTGGCAACTGGATCTGGTGGGGAGCCTGTGTCGGGGGAATGCTGACGGTCTTCTTTTTCGCGCGCTACTGGCGGCGGGCTGAAATTTTGACCGACGTTCAACTGGTGGAATTGCGGTACGGCGGGAAGCCGGCGGCGTTTCTGCGGGGATTCAAGGCGATCTATCTCGGCCTGTTTATGAACTGCTTCATCCTGGGCTGGGTGACGCAGGCGATGGTCAACATCATCACAGTGCTGCTAGGCCCGGCTATCGCGGAAGGTCGAGTCATTCAGCTATCGATCGGTAGTCATGTCTTCCAATATGCGCTCGGAGATCCCAAGTCCACCTCTCTGCTGATCTGCGTCTTCATTCTGATTCCCTTCACCGGTCTATATACGTTCATCGGTGGATTGTGGGGCGTGCTCGTCACAGATCTATTCCAGTTTATCCTGAAGATGGCGATGATCATCGTGCTGGCGTGGGTCGCGGTCGCGCAGATCGGGGGCATGCAGGCCCTGCAAGTGCGCCTGCAGATGATCGGTGACAATGCACGGCGGGCGGGACTGCAGGTCTCGGATCCGACGGCGTTCCTGCCAGACTTCCACCTCGGACTGTCGACGAATGCGCTTTGGACTCTGCCTGTTCTCACATTCATCGTTTATTTGGGAATGCAGTGGTGGCTGGCGTGGTATCCGGGGGCTGAACCGGGCGGCGGCGGGTATGTCGCGCAGCGCATGTTCAGCGCGAAGGATGAGAAGAATTCCCTGGGCGCGACGCTGTGGTTCAACATCGCGCATTACGCACTGCGGCCGTGGCCCTGGGTGGTCACGGGATTGGTAGCCATTGTCGTTTATTCGCCGTATGGCGGACTACATCCGAGTGCCGCGTTCGCACAGAATCCCGAACAGGGCTACGTTATGGTGCTTCGCGACTATCTGCCGCCTGCGCTGCGCGGCCTGATGGTCGCGGCGTTCCTGGCTGCTTTCATGTCGACAATCGGGACCCAGCTGAACTGGGGAAGTTCGTATCTTGTGAACGACCTCTACAAGCGCTTCTTCGTTCGTGATGCGACGGAGAAACACTATGTGCTGATCAGTAAAATCTTCACGGTGGTGCTGGTGCTTGGCAGCGGATACACAGCAACGAAGCTCGCTTCGATCAATCAGGGTTGGCAGCTCGTATTGAACATTGGGTTCGGGACGGGCGCGGTGTACATCTTGCGGTGGTATTGGGATCGGATCAACGCATGGAGCGAGATCGTTGCGATGGCGGTTGCGGCCTTGATGTCGATCGGGCTCAGCAGGATTCCGTTCACCGGCAATGATGCGCTCGTCTACGCCAAAACGGCACTGATTACGGGCCTGGTCACGACGATCGCGTGGATCGTTGCAACGTTCGTAACGGACCCGGAGTCCGACGAGACGCTGATCAAGTTCTACAAGCGAGTGCATCCGACCGTTTATGGGTGGAAGCGCGTGGCGAAGATGGTTCCAGAGTTGCCCGAGGTGCGCGATGTCGCAAGTAACGCGTTCAACTGGGTCATGGGCGTGATCCTCGTGTACGGGTGCCTCTTCGGGATTGGCAAACTTGTATTCGGCGAATGGGGCTGGGGATTGCTATTGCTGGCCATCGCCGGAGTGGCGGGTTATCTCATCTTCTGGGATCTGTCGCGACGCGGATGGGCGGCTTGGTCGGGAGCGGAAGCTCCCGCCGCGGCGACGCAGATCGAGGGAGACTAGCTGGTTGCTTTGGCAGGGCCATTAAGCGAGGCCGCCGCCATCGACGACAAGGCAGGCTCCTGTCACCCACGCCGACATCGGACTAGCAAGAAACAGAACGGCGTTGGCTACGTCCTCCGGAGTTCCAATTCGGCCCAGCGGTCGGGCGGCGGCGTCTTTCATGAAAACATCCGGCTTCTCGCCAAGCTGCGCGCATTCGCTGTGCAACATCGGGGTGTCGACGTCGCCGGGACACACGCAGTTCACTCGAATGTTGTTCTTGCCGTAGTCGATGGCCATTGCGCGTGTGAGGTTCACGACACCGCCTTTGGCCGCGCAATACGAGGCGGCTTGGGGTCCGCCCTTCAAGCCCCACCCAGACGCAGTGTTGATGATCGAGCCACCACCAGTGTTCATCATGTGAGGAAGGGCTTCCCGCGATAGCAGGAAGACGCTTTTCAGGGTCACGTCGAGAGCGGCGTCCCATTCATCCTCAGACAGATCCTCCACGCTCTTGCGGATGGCGACGCCGGCGTTGTTGCAGAGGATATCGATCTTCCCGAACGCCTGAAGGGTTTCTGCAGTCGCGCGCTTGCAATCGTGGGCCGAGCAAACATCTACGTGAATGAAGAGAGCCTTGCCTCCTTGGCTTGCGATCTCGGATGTACGGGCTTGGCCCTTCTGTTGATCGATATCCAGCAGCACCACGGCTGCTCCCATCCCGGACAGGCGTACTGCGATTCCGCGGCCAATTCCGGAGGCAGCCCCGGTTATCACTGCGACTTTCCCTTCGAGTGACAGCAGTTGGACAGCGCGCTCCGCAACTTTGCTCATCGATGCCTCGCTCAAGTGTGCGAGCCATGATGCCACAAGCCGCACCAGCTACGACCGATACGAACACTCGGAGCGTCAAACGCAGAGGCATCGCGAGTAAACAATCGGACATTGAGAGCGGGGCCTGAATCGATCTAGTGCGGCGCCGTGGGCGGATAGTCTGTGCCAGGCGTGTCGTAGTCTCGCCCGTACTTGTTCTTGTGTGGTGCGGGTGGCGCATCTTCAATCACGCGGATGGTGCCCAAAGAATGCTCGCTATCCGAGACATTCACGGCGCGCGTCAAAGTCTTCAGATTGTCGGGACTGGTGCCCTCCGCCCAAACCTCCATTTCGTATCGCCCGATGGGCACGCCAGAGATGCTGATCTTGCCTGATGGGTCGGAAATCGCGTAGTACGGAGTTTTGAGCGCGATTACAACGGCGCTCATCTCCGGATGAATGTTGCAGAAGATGTAACTCACTCCGGCGCGATCGAAATGCACGAGCCGCGTCGTTCCTGCTTCGTAGAGGCCTAGGTCAAACCGCTTTCCTTCGAACAAGGAAAAGACGTTGTGGAAGAAGGGATCGTGGTTCGGGAATTCCACCGCACTCCCAACCGGGACCACCAGAATGTGCGGATCGAACCGCTTGTCTTTCTGCACGAGCCGCGGCAGCCGCGCCGTATCGGATTCAGATACCGGACGTACCGGCGATAGGGGCTGTGCCGGATCGAGCCAGACTACGACGTTGGATTTGTTTTTCCTGGTTGATTTCGCATGATCGCCAACCAGCTGGACTTGACCCGTGACTATTGTTTGAGCTCTTGCCCCGGTACCGGCGTACAGGCTCAAGGCGACGAGCAAAGTGCGCAGGGACCAGCGGCGGTTAAGACGCGAGAATGGCAAGCCAGTCCTCAAAACAAGATCCCCATCACAAGATTCACGTGATCCGCAGTGTAGCGTGTGTTATCCGGCTCATAGGTAGCGATGTGACGATATTCCGCGGAGAAAATCAAATCGGAACGCGGCCGGTAAATAACGTTGAACAATTCATTCTGGTTGCGGGTCACAACCCCATTCTGCTGATTCACCTGGTACGCGGAATACGGGAAAGCACGCAACTCGCTGGCGAAAGGATTGTCCTGGCCGACACCGGCATTGAATTCGACCTTGGAAGATGCGCGGAACTTAAGTTGCGACCACCCACCGATTGCGTCGAGTCCGCGGATACTGGTTGCAGGATTCGTGGGATAACCGTTGTACAAGGCGCTCTGATACAGCCCGCCCCCCAACCCTCCGAGTGCACGGCCTCGATAGAACTCACCGGTGAGCGCGAGTCGGGAGGTAAACGGAACCGTCCAATCCAGCGTGCCCGCGTATGCATCGATGTTGCGTCCGAGGCCCCAGTTCTGGCGACTGTAGTATCCGCCCGCTCCGAACGTCATGGCCTGACCGAACAACTCGTGAGACCACGCGACGCGACTCGCGTATGCCAACTGCCGTGAGTACTCTCCAGCCTGGGCGTTGCGAACCCACGGCGCGGACGGTTCTCCGGTCAATCCGTCGAGAATTCCGCCTTGGATCGTGAGATTGGAGTTTTCCGATGTGGTAATGCGGTGCTCCACCCGAATCTGCGGCGTCCACGTCCACAGGTTTCCTGCGTAAGCAAAGGCAGGTTCTGCCACAGTCGCAAAGGATGTTGGCGAAAGTGGCGAGAAGAAGGGAGAATCCTGTCCGGCGACGAGCGATGTGTGCGCCCAATCGAGGCGGATGGTTCCAGTCCGCAAGCGCATCAAGCCAAACGTAACGCCGTTCGGAGTGTTAGGGAAGCCTCCCGCGAAGTCGAAGTGGACATCGCCGCGAGCACGCGCCCCGGCGATTTCTGGGCCAAAAACCTCTAAACCGATTTGCGACTGACGGAAGCTAAGGCCGGTGCTGTTGGCACGGCCGAAGGCATCGGGCGCATTCGCCAGGCCCGGAAGATCGACGTTATCGACCTCGCCACGAGTGGTGAAAAGATTGAGCAAGGCCAAGCCCGAGAGGCGCAACCGATATTTGGATTGGCTGTCGACTTTGGTCTGGTATTGATCGTCGACTTTCCCAGTCAACAGATCGTATTCTTCCTCAAGTTTGGCAAGCCGCGCAGCGGCACTGGATTCGGCGCGCGTCGAATCTGATTGCGCCGAACCAGGTTCGGACGGCCTGCTTTCGCCTTGCTCAACGGACGCGACCGCTTCGTTCATCCCCTGCGCCTGACGGGGAATTTGGGTCACGGCAGACCGAAGCTCTTCGCGAAGAGCCTGTGTTTCGGTACGATAGCGTTCCGATTCATTGCGGAGATCGGTGACGATCGACCGTAGTTCGTTCACCTGCTGTTGCAACTGCTTCACAGTTTCCGTTAGCGATGCATCCTGCGCCGGCGTCGCAGCAGCCGGTTCTGACTGTTGCGCGACGCTTATCCGAGGCAACGAAATCACCATCGGAAGAAGGATGACAACGACACGGACAAGTGGGCGCTGAAATAGCATAGATCCCCCAGGGGCGAAAGTGGGCCTCCACCTAGTTTCGTCGAGAGCGGTTGAACTTGAATCTGGCGAAGAATTGTCAGTTCTTGCTGGGTTGCGTTTCGACTCGAACTTCCCTGCGCTCCATCGCATTCCCAGTAGCGGACGCCATAGGAGTTCCGCGCATTCCGGGGAGCGTAACCAGAAAAACGGTGCCCTTTGGCGATGTACTCTCGACAATCACATCGCCACCATGATCCTGAACTATTTTCTGCACGATCGTCAGTCCAAGGCCCGTACCATTTTCTTTACCGTGACTGACAAACGGTTCGAACAATTTATAGCGCACGAGGTCGGGAACACCGCGTCCGTTATCGGCTACGCGTACCTCGATGTTTTCCTCATTGGCGTGCAGAGTTACAGTAACTTCGCCAGACTCAGGAGATACCGCCTCACAAGCATTCACGAGCAGATTTTGAAAAACCCGCTCCAGTTTTCGCGAGTCGAACCACCCGTCGGTCTGCCCATCTACATGGGAGGTAATGCGAATCCCATGAAACTGAGGATGGGCATGCACGGTCTGGATCGATCGTTCCACAACGTCTTCGAGGTCGCCGTAGGTCGGGCGCAGTGACTCACGCGTGCGGGAGAACTCCAGCAGCGAGTCAATGAGATCGGTCATTTGATTTACGGCGGTGAGCACCTCGTGATAGAGCTCTTCGCGTTCTGCCTTGCTTCGGTTGTTCTCGCTCAGAAACTCGGCGTTGGCCATAACGGCCGCAAGGCTGTGCCGCAAGTCGTGAGAAATGGAGCTTGCCATGCGCCCGATCGTCGCCAGCCTTTCAGCATCGAGCAATTGCCTCTGCGTCTCCTGCAAGCCAGTACGCATGCGAATAAAAGCGTTGGTCACTTCGGCAACTTCGTCGCTCCCTTGAACGGTGAGCGGGTACCCATACTCGCCCCGGCCGAGCGCCCGGACACCTTCGACCAGCGCGCCCAGCGGACGCGTCAACGTGTGCGAGAAGAGGAACACCATGGCACTGCCGACGAGTACTGCGACCAATCCGAGAGAGAGAAGCAGCCGATTCAGTCGACCGAGAAATGCAGTGGCCTGATCCAGAGATTTCAGCACGCACAGCTGTACGGGAGGAGTGACTCCGGGGGCCAGATCCACGCGCGTGGCGAGAAATCGCTCCTGGCCAAGTTGCAGTTCTTTCGGCTCAGAAACAACCTGATTCGCTGGCTGTTGTTGAATCAGGTCGGCTTCCTGCAGGGGTGACAGAGTACTGCGCACGAGCGTATTTCCGTAAAGAAAGGCCACCTGGCTGGCTGCGACCTGACTCAGCTCTCGGGCAACGCCATCATCGATCTCGTATCCGATCGCGAGATAGCCGACGATTTGATTGTCGGCGACGGGACCAACATAGATAGGCTGCAGCGAAACTTGAAAAAGGTGCTTGTCACAAAACCACCAGCGGCTTGGAGCACTTTGGGCCACGGAGTCGGTGAAGGCCTCCTGTGCTGCTCCTCGATCGAAATCCGCAGCCTTGCTATGCAGCGCCACGATTTTCCCGGCGCGGTCCGCGAGGACAAAAATATCCGTGCCAGCCAGATTCCAAAGGTCCTGAGAGGAATCCTGAATGGTGGCGGCATGGCTGGTAGTCATCAATGCCTTCAGGATAGGCAAGTCAGCGAGTAGTTGCGCGGAATGAGTCAGAGACTGCTCGCGCTGCCGCTGAACGTTGTGAAAGGTGTAGACGGAGTTATGCAGGTCCTGATGAAGTTGCAGGCGGACCTGCCGGTCGGCGGTCTGGCGGGCTACGAATAAGGTACTGGCCGTGAGGCCGACCCCCACCAGAATCAGAGAGAACAAAAACTTAGTCCGCAGCCGAAACTTTCCCACCTGCAACACTCCTGGACCCACTCTTTGCGTCGCGTGCAGACGCTACGGAACGAACTTGTAACCTACTCCATGCACGGTTCTGAAGTGAACAGGATTCGCTGGGTCAGCTTCCAGCTTCTGCCTAAGTTTCAGAATGTGGTTGTCGACGGTTCTCGTCGTGGGATAGTTCTGATAACCCCAGACGTCGTTAAGGAGTTCTTCGCGCGAGATGACGCGGTTGGGATTCTGCGCCATGAATTTTACGATCTTGAATTCCTGCGGCGTCAGCGTGACTTCCTGGTTATCGCGCGTCACTTGCATCTTCAGAAAGTCGACGACGACGCCGTCGAAAGTGTACGTGTCACTGACCGTTGGTCGGACCGAGCGCCGGACCGCAGCGCGAACGCGGGCCAACAGTTCCTTGGGACTAAATGGCTTTGTGACGTAATCGTCGGCACCGAGTTCGAGCAGCAGGACCTTGTCCATGACATCGGATGCCGCGCTCAGCACAATTACCGGGACTGCAGGCGCAGTCTGCTTGATTTCGCGGCAAACATCCCGACCGGGCATGCCGGGTAAACGCAGGTCCAGCACCACCGCCGATGGCTGGGCAGAGCGGAATGTCTCTAAACCCGATTGACCGTCGAAGGCTGTGTCGACAGCATAGCCCTCAGGCTCGAACAACCGCTTGAGGGCCCGGTGCACTGCGCGATCATCCTCAACAACGAGAATTCTCTCCATTCTTAGGCGTCCTCACCCACAGATTTAATCTCTCTCAACTTGGAATTCGAGGAAGGAACAGGGCTAATTTCGGCTCGCCCACACGCGCACCGACTCATTCTGGTCCGATGTCGGTTCCTTGTCAAAGATGCTACAGAGCAAGGGTTTACGCGTTTGTCATGGAATTGTCTCTGAGATGCAAATTGTCGGCAACAAACTCAAACAGAAGAAGATAGCGGAGACGAGCGATTTTTGAAGAATTCGCGTCAGAAAGCAGGACGCCGCTCCGATGGTTGTCGTGAGCGGCGTCCTTATTTAGTGAGGTCAGAGCCACGAGAGCTACTGACATCACTTACTTTTATTGTCCCGTTCCAGTCAGCGCAACCGACTACGGATTATTGGCTGCATCGCTACGAACGGTGATGGTTGCCGAACGCGCACCCGTGCGTGTGGGTCTGAAGGTCACTGAGATCGTGCAGCTTCCTCCAGCAGCGACTCCGGTGCCACCGATCGGACAGTTGTTCGTTTGGGCAAACCTGGCCGGACTCGCGCCGCCGAGTGTGATGCTGTTAAGCACGAGCACACCCGGACCCCGGATTGCTCATTGTTATGGTTTGTGCCGCACTCGTTGTGTTTATCGGCACAGTTCCGAACGCAATCGTCGTGGGTGACAGGACGATCGTGGACCGGATGGTCGTGCCGGTAAGAGTCACCGTTCCCGAAACTGCGGGCGCGGCGACGTTCACGCGCAGCAACGCCGAGCGAACCTGGTTGCTATTAGGAGTGAATGTGACTGTGATCGTGCAACTCCCTCCTACGGCGAGTCCGGTACCGCCAATGGGACAGTTCTGCGTGAGGCCAAACCGCCCTGGACTTGTGCCACCAAGCGAGATGCTGGTGATTCTCAACGGTGCGCTTCCCGTGTTAGATACCGTCACGGTTTGACCAGGCGTCGTGACGTTCAAAGTCGAGCTGAACGTCAGGGCCGTTGGTGCTAACGTCAGCACCGGACCCACTGCGGTAACGGTCAACACGCCGGGCACAGCGACCATCACAATGCAAATGCATAAAGACTCGTAAGGATCTCGAGTACGCTGTGACCTTGTAGTTGGTCCCAGCATGTCGCTGGTCGGGCTGCTCGCGAATCTGGCCGATTGTGATTCGTATGGTTCGCTACAGAAAAACATGTACTTCTGGGCATCTTGACGCGGTATAGGCTTCCGGCCTACAGTGCGTCCCAATCTCAACGTTGCAAATCAGTCCATGTTCCTGCGGTAGGCGCCACGCCTAAATCCGCGCGCCGGTGGCGTTGCTCGGCTTCCGTGCGCAACAGCTGGAACTGGGCCAAACATTGGGAAGACCTGCGCTAAGCCTCCCATAAATCCACCAAGAAAAGCTTGGGCACACGTGTGTCCAAGTGCACTGTCAAGGAGGGCCAAGTGAAAGGGAAGAATTGGTTGAGGGTACTCGTGTGTCTCGCGGTAATGGTCGAGTTACTGCAGGTGAATTTGCAGGCGCAGCAAGATCCAGGTCCGAGGGGAGGCTCGGCCAGCGCAGGCAACTTTTATCCGACGCTAAACGCAGCGGAGCAAGCGCTTTTTGCCAATTCGCTGCAAACGTTTATGGAAGTCGACTCGGTGTCGGGCACCGTCGCTAACGAGGCCGGTAGGGGTCTGGGACCCACATTTAATGGCAATGGTTGCGCGCAATGTCACGCTCAACCCGCCATAGGAGGAAGCAGTCCCGGGCTGAAGAGTCCACAAAATCCTATTCCAAATCCGCAAGTCGCACTGGCCACGCTCGATGGAGCCACTAACACTGTTCCATCTTTTATTACTGCGGACGGGCCCGTACGGGAAGCACGTTTCGTGATGACCATCACTCAACGGGGAGCTGTTCCGGATGGTGGCGTTCATGGATTGTTCTCCATTGCCGGACGATCGGATGCGAAGGGCTGCGTGCTCGGGCAACCGGACTTCAACAAGGAATTGGGACGTCACAATGTGATCTTCCGGATTCCTACACCAACGTTTGGACTCGGATTGG
>Ga0126381_100006809_pt1 | contig 12679 bp, 6 predicted proteins | sample PanSoiMetPlot_28_FD_96465 | JGI IMG/M metagenome (GOLD analysis project Ga0126381, IMG submission 96465) | Tropical forest soil microbial communities from Panama - MetaG Plot_28 | ecosystem: Environmental > Terrestrial > Soil > Tropical forest > Bulk soil | place: Panama | collected 2016-02-17
CCAGCAGCAGCCGCCATCGACGCAGCCGCTCGTCAACACCCGGCTCGTCAACACCCGGCTCGTCAACACCCGGCTCAGAGCTCACGCCGCACCCCCCAGTATCGCCGCCACCGCGGCCACCGCGCCCGCGGCCCGTGCGTAGTCGATGCCGCCTGCCTGCGCCGCCGCGCCAGCGGCGAGCGCGTCGCCGGACGGCGGCACCCGCACGGCGCGCCCGATGCTGGCCCGTTCCGGCGCGGTGAACTCTCCGAATGTCCGCCGCAGCAACGGCAGTACCGCCATGAAGTCGTCCTGGCGCAGCGACGCGACCCAGCCGTCGAGCACGCCGAGCAGGTCCCTGTCGTGCACGAGCAGCAGCCCGCCGCCGCTGCCGGACAAGAAGCCCTCCGCCCAGTGCGCCTTCGCGACCGGGGGCACGCCGACCGACAGCGCGGCCGCGAACCGCCGCGCCGCCGCGGGCCACGGCAGCGTCCCGGCGTCCGCGAGCATCCGCGTCACCCGCCCGGCGACGAGCCCGTGCACGTCCCGCCGCGAGGCGAGCACCCGCAGCGCCGCCAGCCACCGCGCCCGCGTCCGCTCGCCGTCGGCGGACTGGGCGTGCAGCGCCAGCGCGCCGCTAAGGGAGTCCATCGCGTCGCGCAGCGCGACCGCCGCGTCGTCGGCGAGCCCGCCGGCCGCGGCCGGCAGCCCCGCGCAGATCCGCACGCACAGCGCGTCTACCACGGCCGACAAGGACGCGGTGGGCGTGCCGCGCACGTCGCCGTACCGCACCGCCCGCACCAGCGCGGGCACCGCCGTCATCAGCGACACGACGTCCGCGTCCGCGGCGGCGCGCGCGTCAAGCGCCAGCAGCACCGGCTCGAGCGCGTCGTCGAGCGCGCCGAGCAGCACCGCGGCCACCGCGTCCGTCACGACGCCGAGCCGGTCCGCCGCCTGCGCCACCGACACGATCCGCGCGCTCGCCGCGCTGGCCACCGTAGTGCCCCACACGGCCGCGTCGATGATCGCGACGGAAAGCTCAGGCTGCCAGCGCAGCGCCCACGTCTCGTGGAAAGTCCCCGTGCCGCGCACGAGGTCTTCCGTCACCGTGCCCCAGCCGATGCCGAGCACGCCGAGCCTGTGCAGGAACACCGAACGAGCCCGGTCGCCCGCCTTCCGCAAGTCAAGCGCCAGCGTCCGCTCCAGGGCGTCGATCTTCAACCGCAGCGTCTTGGCCTGCGCCCGCAGGTCGGCGTCGAGCGGAACCGCGGGAGCGCCCTGCGGCACCGCGCCGAGCAGTTCGCCGACCACCAGTTCGCGGGTGACGTACGCCGCCGCGACCTCGTCACCCTCGCACAGCACCGCCTTGACGGACTCGCTGACCTCGGCGAGCCCCGCGAGCGGCCGGCCGCGCATCGCCGCCAGCGTGTCGGCGAGTCGCACCGCCTCGATCACGTGCGCGGAGGAGACGGGCAGGTCGCGTTCGCGCAGCACGCCCGCGACCCGGGTCATCCAGCGGATGATCGTCTGCTCCGGCGTGGTGAACAGGTGGTGGTACCAGCCGGGCGAGGTGATCCCCGCGCCGTAGCCCGAGGCGGCGGCGAGCCGCGAATGCGTCCACGGCACCCACGCCAGCGCGGTCTTCCGCCGCGGTGTCCCGCGCAGCAGCGCCGTGTCGTGGGCCGCCGGCGGCAGCGGCTCGCGCAGCGCCGGCGCGTGCCAGGCACCGCACACGACCGCGACCGGCCCGTCCGTGTCCTTGAGCGCGGCGCGCAGCGCCAGCCGCATGTGCGCCTCCCGCCGCCGTTCGTGCGGCGGCTCCGCCGGCCCGGCGCCCCGCAGTTCGGCCATGGCGGAGGTGAGCGCGTCGAACGGCGAACTGCCGTCCAGACGCGACTCGATCACGTCGTCCCACCAGCGCTCCGGGTCGTCGTACCCGGCAGCCGCTGCCAGCGACCCTATGGGATCAGAGGCAAATTCATTTCCTTCCTCGGAACGAGGCGCCAGTTCCCCTCCCGGCTCAGGCTGCTCCCGGTGGGCGAGCACCATCCCCGTGGGCAGATCGCAGAACCGGACGGGCACGCCGTGCGCCGCCGCCCAGGTGAGCGCCTGCCATTCGGGCGAGAAGACCGCGAACGGCCAGAACGCCGAGACGTTCGGCTCGTCGGGCGCGTAGCCGAGCAGCGCGACGGGCGGCGCCATCCCCGGGTCGGCGGCCAGCGCGAGCAGTTCGGGGGCCGCGTCGGCCGGCCCCTCGATCAGCACGATCCCCGGTTTGACCCGGTCCAGTTCGGCGACGACGGACCGCGCCGACCCCGGCCCGTGATGCCGGACGCCGAAGATAAAGACTCTGCTTGCCCCGCTCGCGGGAAGCGCTGTCACCCGCTGACTTCCCGGCAGGCACGGTAGAACTCCGTCCAGCCCGCGCGCTCGCGCACGACAGCCTCCAGGTACTCCGACCACACGGCCGCGTCGGTGACCGGGTCCTTGACCACGGCGCCGATGATCCCCGCGGCCATGTCGGCGGGCCGCAGCACGCCGTCGCCGAAGTGCGCGGCGAGCGCGATCCCGTTCGTGACCACGGAGATCGCCTCGGCGGGCGACATTGTGCCTGTCGGCGACTTCAGCCGGGTCCGCTGATCGGCGGTGACCCCCGAACGCAGCTCCCTGAACACCGTCACCACCCGGCGTATCTCCTCCAGGGCCGACGGCACCTCGGGCAGCTCAAGCACGCGGCCGAGCTGCGCGACGCGGCGCGCGACGATGTCGACCTCCTCGTCCTCGCTGGCGGGCAACGGCAGCACCACGGTGTTGAACCGGCGGCGCAGCGCCGAGGACAGCTCGTTCACCCCGCGGTCGCGGTCGTTGGCGGTCGCGATCACGGAAAAGCCCTTCACCGCCTGAACCTCGGTGCCCAGCTCGGGCACTGGCAGCGACTTCTCCGACAAGATGGTGATCAGCGCGTCCTGCACGTCCGAAGGAATCCTGGTCAGTTCCTCAACCCGCGCGATCTGCCCGCGCGACATCGCCGTCATCACGGGGGAGGGCACCATCGCCCCGGCCGACGGCCCCTCGGCGAGCAGCCTGGCGTAGTTCCACCCGTACCTGATCGCCTCCTCCGCGGTGCCGGACGTGCCCTGCACGAGCAGCGTCGAATCGCCGCAGATGGCGGCGGTCAGGTGTTCGGACACCCACGTCTTCGCGGTGCCGGGCACGCCGAGCAGCAGCAGCGCCCGGTCGGTGGCGAGCGTCGCGACGGCCACCTCGATCAGCCGCCGCGGTCCGACGTACTTCGGCGTGATCACGGTGCCGTCGCGCAGCGTCCCGCCGAGCAGGTAGGTGACGACGGCGCGCGGCGACAGCCGCCACGACGGCGGCCGCGGCAGCTCGTCGCCGGCCGCGAGCGCGGCGAGTTCGCTGGCGTAGACCTGTTCGGCGTGCGGGCGCAGCAGCCCGATATCGGTCGTCGCGGTCAACGGATCTCCTCATAGAAGTCACGACGCAGGGCGATGGTGTCCGCCGTGCGGCGCAGCACCGCCGCCCACGGCGCGGGGCAATTGGGGGTGGCGGCGAGCCTGGCGAGCTCGGCGGCGTGGTCGGCGGGCCCGGTCACGGGCAGGTTCCGCGCGGCGATGAGCATCAGCTCCCGCGGCCAGCCGGGCCGTGGACCGGGGCCGACGGTGCGGCGCAGCATGGCGGTGAAGGCGTCCGCGAGCGCGTCCGGCCACGGGCCCGGGCAGTTGGCGACCTCGGGAATGGCGGCGACCGCGGCCTCCCCGGCCAGCGGCCCGGCCGCCGGCCGGCCCAGCCACGCGGCCGCCACGTCGAGCAGCGCCGCCGCCCGCGCGGCGCGCGAGTGGGCCGGCAGCGCGGCGGCGAGCTGGTAGTTCTCCGGCCACGCGACGCCGCGCAGGTGGTCGACATCGCCCGGGGCGCCGGCCTGCAGCAGCGCGAGCGCCCAGGCCTCGTCCCGCTGCCTGATCGCGGCCAGCCGCCAGCCGGCGTGCACCGCGACGTCTAGGTCGTCCGCGACCCGCAGGCCCGTTAGCCGCTCGGCGTCCAGCCCGAACATCGCCTCCCAGCAGCGCAGCGGCGCGGCCGCGACGACCTGGATGAGCAGCCAGGCGCCGGTGCCGATGCCGGGCCCGGCCGGCCGGGCCGGGATCCCGTCCCGCGCCATCGCGTCGTCCAGCCTGCCCGGCAGCGTGGCGACGAGCCGGCGGCGCAGCACGCCGTCCTCGAGCCGCAGCGCCGCCGCCGCCCGCCGCGCCGCCCGCCGGCTGAACGCCGAATCCGGCCGCCGCGCTAGCTCCCGGCGCGCCGCCGCGCGGACCGCCTCCCGCTTGTGGTCGAGCGCTTTCTCCAGGGTCGCCTCGTCCGCGCCGGAGACGCCGTCCGCCGTGGTCGGGGTCACGGTCGCGGTCGCCGGGGACGACGCGGGCGGCTCCGTCATGGCCTGCCAGTCCGGTCGCCACGCGGCCAGCCACCGGCCGCGCGCGCCGAGCACCGCGCCGATCGCTGGCCGCAGCGCCTTCGACCGCGCGGCCAGGTCGAGCATGGTCGGCAGCAGCGGCGCCGGCATGCGGTACCCGGCGCTGCCCGCCGCGGTTAGCAGGTCGGCGAGCGTCTCGGTGTCAGACGCCGCGACCCGGCGGAGCAGCCGCGCCGCCCGCACGGACAGCTCGGGCGTCCCGTCGTCGTCGGCCGGAGTCGGCAACACGACATCCGCGGCCGGCCGCAGGCCGGCCAGGTCGCCGGCGCCGAGCAGCGCGGCCGCCTCAAGCAGCGCCGCCGCCGGATCGCCGGCGTCGAGCACGGCGGCGTGCGCGGCGGCCGGCCCGTCGAGCGCGCCGATGGCCAGCGGCCGCCGCGACACCCCGACGGTCGCCGCCGTCACGAGATCGTCGAACGACACCGGAGTCGCGGTAACGGCGGCAGCGCCGCCAAGAACCCCATCGTCACCAAAAACCCCATCGCTCACTTCAGTCACAGCGGCACCGCCTGGTCGCCGTGCCAGACGGTCAGCGGCAGCAGCGTGCGGCCGTTCCATTCGGCGGCGATCGTGACCGGGTGCCCGCCGGAGACCGCGAGCAGCGTCCACAGCGAGTCCGAATTCGACATCGGCAGCGCCGACCCCGCCTCGTCGACCAGGTGCCAGCTCTGCTCGCCCGGGACAGGCGTGCCAGACAGGACAGCGGGCCACGTGGTCAGCCACGGGTCGAGCGCGAGGGCGTCCGCCGTCCCGGCGAGCAGCGCGTCGACGTCGCCGCCCGCGTCAGGGCGTTTCCCGCGGCCCGGGCCGGCGTCGCGCTGGTCGGCCAGCGCCCGCAGCGGCGGCTGCCCCGGGTAGTAGTGCATGTCGGCGAACAGTTCGGTGCCGGCGCGCAGCCGCGCGGTCTCCGGATCCTGCCAGACACCGCCCCCGGCGAACGTCAGCAGCATCGCGAACCGCCCCGTGTCCCGGCCGCGCAGCCATATCCGCCGGCCTGGCACGTTGCCCTCCATCAGGTCGCGGACCGCGAGCACCAGCCAGTGGTCGGTCACCGCGGGCAGCGCGAGCACCTCCTGGCGGCCGGTCGTGTACCCGACCCGGGACCTGACGACCGCGGCGAGCCCGGCCGGCAGCTCGGCGAGCCGCTCGTGGGCGCGCGCCAGCAGGTGCAGGCGCGCGTACGCGCGCAGCAGCCGGGCCGGCCAGCCGTCGCCCGACCCGGGCACCTCGGACAGGCCGCGGAGCACCCCAGCCACCCCCGGCGCCTGGGCGTCCACCATCCGCGCCGCGATCGCGTCCGTGTGGCCGGCGCCGCCCGCGGCGGACACCGACGCCGCGAGCCCGACCCGGACCTGGTCTTTCAGCCACTCCCGCAGCTCGGCCAGCCCGCCCGCCACGCGCTGGGCGCGCGCGTCCGCGCGGCGCGTAGCGCCGTCGTTCCCCGTGCTGCCCGGCGCCGTGCTTTCTCCGCTCGCCTCCGGGCGCCGCGATTCCAGCCATGCCCGCGCGTAGTCGGCGGGGTCGGGCGCGTCTGGCACGGCGCCGCCGGCCCACAGCAGCAGCAGGGCGAGCGCGTGCTTGCACGGGAACTTCCGCGACGGGCAGGAGCACCGGTAGGCGGGACCGCTCAGGTCGACGATCGCCTGGTACGGGTTCTTCCCCGAGCCCGCGCACAGCCCCCACACCAGGTCGCCGCAGGCCCCCGTACCGCTCCACGGCGCCGGCCGGGCCAGGCCAGTCGCCGCGCGGGCCGACGAGTCGTCCGGCGCCAGGGCGAGCACGCTGTCGGCGCTCCATCGGGCTGGCATAGCAGGGAACCTAGCCGGCCCCGCCGACAATCGGCGGGGCTAGTGACCGGCTCGTCCCACCGGGCCGAGGTGACCGGCGACCACGCCGGTGAGTGAGGCCTGCGGGCCCCATTCGGCCAGCTCCTTGTAGACAAGGCCGAACGGGGCGTGGCTGCCGTCCGCGGCGTCCACCACCCAGGGCTCCCAGGTCGCGCCGTCCGCGCCCGGCCGCATCTGCCACCCGCCACCCCTGGCGGCGATGATCGTCTCGCCGACGTAGGCTACTAGCTGCCCGAACACCGGCGGCTTGCGGCAGGCGGGCACGCCGAGCCGCCGCACCACGTCGTCGAGCCGGGGCAGCCCCGTCCGCACGGGCAGGCCCAGTTCGGCCGCCAGCCGGGCCGCGTGCGCCGGGAAGTCGCGGCCCTGCGGGAGCAGGGCCGCGAACGGGGAAACCGGTTTGCGGGCGGCGACCTGGCCCAACATCGCCAGCAGGTCCGCACGCGACTCGTACAGGCGGCCTTTGCCGTCCTCGAGCACGAGCAGTTCCCGCCCGTCAGGGAACCGGTAGGCGCGCGAGATCGTGAGGTCGGAGATCTCCGGGTCTGACTCGGGTCCCGCCGCGAGCAGCTCGCGCGCTTGCTTGGCGGACAGGCCGCGCGACCTCGCCGTCGCGCGGCTCACCAGACAGGTCCCGTCATCGCGGCTTCGTCACTGGACTTCCGTCGGATCCGGCTGCAGCGGCGGGCCGGCTCTGCCCGCCGGTCCCAGGGTACCGGGCGCCGCGCCGCCGACCGGCGGGATCGGAATGTAGGGGTCGAGCCAGGTGCCCTTGGGGAAGACCGCGGGATTAAGCGGTATGGCGGGGGAGAAGCCGATTCCCGTGGTGCCGCCGGGACCCGGCACCTCGTAGGCGATCACCTGCCAGAGCGCCACTCCCCGCCTGGTCGCCTCGGCGATCACGTCCGGGCCGATGAGGGTGTTCGCGGTGGTGATGAACGTGACGGTAGGCAGTGGCGCGTCCGGGCCGGTGGCCATGCCAGCCGCGGAGCGCGCGGCCACGTCGATGAGGCCGCGGATCTGACTGTTGCTCGAGCCTAGGCCGAGTACCCCGTTGACCGCCTTGACCTCGAAGAACGAGCTGTTCGGGTAGACGGTCGTCTCCGGGATGAACCACGAGATGTCCACCACCCTGATGTTCTTGACCGCGTCGGGTATCACCCCGGCGGGCAGGCCGCCGGTGGCGGCGGCGCGGGCTGGGGACGGGAACAGGGTGAAGTTCTCCGGGTTGAGCCGCAGGGCGTTGAGGGCGAATTCCTGGAACGCGCGGCCGACCGCCCGGTTGAACTGCACGCCGGTCAGCCCGGCCCCGATGCCGGCCGAGGCGGCGATGGCCCGCAACCGGAAGGTGGTCAGCGGCACCGCCTGCTGGCCGGTCGGGTCGACCTTGGTCAGCGGCTCATCGTCGGCGTAGTTGTACAGGTCGAGGAAGCTCGGCGCGAACGTGTCGGGGCCGGAGGACTTGCTCGGGTCCTCGGGCAGGTCCTGCAGCTTGCGCACCAGCGCCGGGTCGGGGCTCTCGAAGATCCCGGTGACCGGGTTGTAGTAGCGCGCGCCCATGTAGTAGAAGCCGGACTCGGGGTCGAACATCTTGCCCGCGAACTGGAACGGGATGTTGTGGGTGTCGCTGGCCTCCTGCACCCACGTCTCGCCGGTCGGGAAGTACTCCAGGTGCTCGAAGACGTTCCCGCTGGCGTCGGTGACGTAGTTGCTGCTGCCGATCTGGTCCTGGTGGAAGAAGTACTGCTGCTTCTCCAAGACGGTCGGGTCGTGATCGACCATCTTCTCGGCGACCAGGTCGCCGCCGATGATGACCTGCTTAGTGCCGATCTGGCCGTTGCGGATCGTGAAGTACTGGTTGACGTAGACGGTCTCGCCTTCCGCGCCGCGCTTGATGACCCGGTTGCCGGAATCGTCGTACACGTAGTCGGTTTCCTGGCCGTTGTTGGACAGGCTCGCGATCTCGTTCTGGTCGTTCCAGACGATCGTCTGGCGCTGGCCGCTCGCGTCGGTGGTGTTGCCGGTCTGATTTCCGTTGGCGTCGTATGTGTAGGTCTGGCCGCCGATGTGGGTGGGCGCGTGCTCCTGGGCGCCGGCGTAGGCGTAGATGTTGTCGTAGGTGGTGCCCTTCAGCGTGTTAGGGTGCCCGGACGGCTGGATGATCTGGTTGACCTGGTTCTTTTCCAGCAGGTTGCTGACCGAGTCGTAGCTGAGGGACAGGCTGTAGGTGTTCTGCTTGCCTGGCGCGAAGGTGTACGTGCCGGACGCGCCGGTCAGCCGGTCCAGGTCGTCGTAGCTGAATTGCTGACTGGTCGGACCGCCGTTCTGGCCGTTCGGCTCGACCGCGACGTTGTTGGCCAGCGCGGTCAGGTTGCCGACGTTGTCGTAGGTGTAGCTGATGTCCTGGAAGTCGCTGCCGCCGGCGGGAGCGGATTGCAAGGTGGCCAGCCGCCGGTTCAGCGGGTTATAGGTGTAGCTGGTCGTGACCCCGTTGCCGTAGTCGATGAACGCCTTCGCGTCGAACTTGTCGTACTCCAGGCGGCTGACGTACGTGTAGCTGTTGGGCCCCTTGACCCCGGTGACGGAGTTGACCAGGCCGCCGGAGTCGTAGTGGTAGGTGAGCACCTCGCCGTCGGGGTAGATCATGCTCTGCAGGCGGCCGAAGGTGTCGTAGGTGTACTGCGTCACGTAGGTCGGGTCGGGGGTGCCGACCTGGACGTTGACGGTGATCGCCTCGTTGGTGAGCTCGCCGAGCTTGCCGTAGGACCGCACGGTGGTGCCGGCCGCGTCGGTCACCTGGATGATCCGGCCCGCGCCGTTGCCGGCCGCGCCCGGAGCGCCGTAGGTGTAGGTGACGTCGTTCTGCGGGTTGTCCGGGTAGCTGATGCTGGTCAGGCGGCCGAAGTCGTACCCGAACGTGATCTGCTTGCCCTGCGCGCGCAGGTTCGGCGTGATGCTCGCGATCTGGTTCGAGGCCAGGTCGTAGACGGTCTGCACGTCGCCGGTGTCCGGGTTGCTCACGTCGGTGCGGCGGCCCAGGATGTCGTAGGCCTCGGTGGTGACCTTGCCGTGGTCGTCGGTGACGCTGGTCAGCTCGTTGACCGGGTCATAGGTGTAGCTGGTCCACACTGGGGTGCCGTTGTGGAACTGTTCGGTGCTGGTCAGCAGCTCCCTGACGTTGTGGAAGCTCACCTTCTTGTGGCCGTTGGCGTCGGTGACCGTGGCCATGAACTGCGTGGTGCCGGACCGGTCGGGGCCGAACCCGAACGCGGTCGTGGTGGTGGTGCCGTCCGGCAGCGTCGTGCTGGTGTTGCGGTCGAGGATGTCGAAGACAAACGTGGTTGGCGGCACGGAGTCCACGGTGGGGTTGTAGACGCCGGCCGTGCCGAGGGGCTCGGTGATCGGGTACGAAATCGCCACCGTGCGACCGAACGGGTCGAACGTGATGTGGCCGGAGACCTGCATCACGTCCTGCGCCGCCGAGTTCGCGCCGGTGAAGATCGCGGCGCTCTTCTTGGTCTGGATGACGCGCTTAAGCCCGTCGATGAACGTGACCGTGTCGATCGTGTCGCCGGGCCCGCGGAAAACGTCGGCGTGGTGGGTGATGGCCCACGGGATCGCGGCGTCCGGGTGGTATTCGAGCGTGATGGTGGCTATGCCGGTGCCCTGCTGGTAGGGCCCGGTCACGCTGGTGGTACGGCCGAACTCGTCATCGGTGTACGTGGTGGTGTTGCCGTTGATGTCGGTCGCCGACAGCGTCGTCCCGAACCGCAGGTCGGTCGTGGAGGTCGAGCTGAGCCCGAAGCTGTCGGCGGTGCTGGTGATGTAGGTGCCGACTGTCGGGTCGTACTAGTAGCTGAGCTGGTAGCGCTGGCCGCTGGCGTTGGGCGGGTTGGTGATGCTGGCTAGCATGCCGTCGGGGAAGTAGGTCATGTCGGTGACCGCGGCGGTGCCGTCGGCCAGGAACTGCCGGATCTGCGACACGTCGCCGGTGGCGCAGTCCACCGTCTGCTCCCGGTGCCGCAGCACCTTTCCGCCGGCGTCCGTCACCAGGACGGACGCCGGGGCACTCATCAGGTATGTCCCCGGGCAGCTCAGGTACGTGACGGTCGCGAGCACGTCATCGCCTGTCCCGGGGTCGCCCGCGTCGGTCGTCTGGTCGACGTTTCCGAGCGCGTCGAAGTGCTGGGTGGTGAACGTGGTCTTCTGCGCGACGGTGCCGCCCTCGTAGAAGCGCTCGTCGGTGCGCACCAGCATCGGGAAGATGGTGGCGGTGGTGCTGGTGGTGTCGGCGGGGTCGGCGCCTGTCAGCACGTCGCGGGTGTCGTAGGTCTGCTGGGTGTCGGTGAACAGGTTGCCGCTGGCGTCGTACACCCGGGTGCGCAGCGGCAGGCCGTGGGTGTAGTAGCTGCTGGTGTCGTAATCGCGCACGGTGGTGCGGAAGACCGCGTCGCCGTTGGTGGTGTCGAGGTCGTGCTCGGAGACGGTGGCGAACCCGTAGAACATCCGCTCCAGCCGGTTGTAGACGCCGCCGGAGTACTCGTAGCTGGTCTCCTGCCGCACCTCGTCGCTCGCCCCGCCGGGGCTGACGGTCACGTGCGACATGACCCAGCGCTGCTGCGGCAGGGCGTAGGTGTTGCCTGTCCGCTGGTAGTCCAGCGTGATCGTCGCGCCGAGCGGGCGGGAGACGCTCTTAAGCAGGTTGGTCCGGCCGATGTCGTTCAGCGACACGGTCATCTGCCCGTCGGTGGTGCTTGACACGTAGTCCGGGGCGCCGGAGCCGGTGACGTCGCGGAGCACGCCTTCCTCGCGGCCCATGCTCTGGCTGCCGTCCGCGCCAGGGTTGAGGATGATGTAGCAGGCGACCTCGCAGAGCGGGCCGATGCCGACGGTGAAGTAGGCGCCGGCGCCCTGGCTGGTGTCGCCGTTGCACAGCCGCTCGGTGTTCCAGTCGATGCCGGCCAGCCCCACGCTTGTGCTGTCGGCGCAGGCGCCGTTCGGCGCGCCCGGCCAGGCCACCGGCGGGGCGAACCCTGTGCCGGTGTTGAAGGCGACCTCCATCCCCGAGGGGGTGTTGATGACCCGGTCGGGCAGCCCGCTGCCGTTCATCGAGATCAGTTCTTCGCTGGTCTGCGACTTGTTCTTGCTCAGCGAGATGCCGCCGGCGAAGGAGTAGATGCCGTCGTTGAAGCCGAGCGAGGCGCCGATGGAGCCGTTCTCGCTGGCCCCGTCGCCGAGCTGCCCGGTGCCCCAGGGCTCGGCCGGGGCGAAGGAGTAGCCGAGGTTGAGCGAGACCATGAGCTGGTCGCCGTTGCGGGTGACGATGTCCGGCAGCCCGTCGCCGTTCATGTCGATCAGGTCGTGCTGCGGGTGCGATTCGCCGCTGCCCAGCGAGCCGGACAGCCCTAGTTCGACCATCTGGGTGCCGGTGGTGTTGTCCGACGGGGCGTGGCCGGCGTTATCGACCTCGCCCTCGGCGTTGGCGCTGAAGTGAGCGGGGCTGCCGCCCACGCCGACGTTGAGCGAGCTGGCGTTGCTTGAGCGCGGCGCGCCCAGGCCGGGCACCGCCACGCTGCTCGGCTCCAGGGCGCCGGTCTGGTCGGGGTACTGCACGTTCCCGTCGCTGACGACGGCGGGGAAACCGCTGCCGTTCATGTCGATGTAGTCCACGTCGCTGGTGGTCGAGCCGGTGTCGGCCGACCCGGACAGCAGCGATACGCCGCCGCCGACCGCGGTCTGCGTGCTGTCGCTGACCTTGCTTGGCGCGCGGGCGCCGGCGAAGTCGGCCGCCGAGGTCACGCTCAGGCTGGGCGCGCCGAGCCGGGAACTGCTGACCTGTCCGGCCTTGACGAACACGTCGGGGTTAGGGCCGAGCCACTCGCCGTTGTCGGGGGCGGGGATGAGCAGGTAGGCCTTGGCGGTGCGCGGGTCAAACTGGGAGGTGCTGCTGAACGTCTGGCTCAGGTCCGATTCCACGATCGGCTCGGTGGCCCGGTCGCCGTCGCCGTTGTAACCGGCGTAGGCCCAGCCGCGGTAGGCCTCGGGCAGCACGCCGGGCGCGGTCGAGCTGTGCAGCGCGGACGGCACCGTGACCGCGGCCTGGCCGGAGAAGGCGACCTGCACGCTCTCGCCGGTGATCTGGGCGGCCAGCGCCGGGTCGGCGGCGGAGAAGTCGAAGTAAAGCTGGTCGCCCGCGGTCACCGGCAGGTCGAACGAGGGATCCGCGAACGTGCCCCCTGAAATGGTGACCGGCTCCTTGAAAACCAGCGCGCCCTGCTTCTTCACCGTGAACGTCACGGTGCCGTTGGCTCCGGACCCGACGGTGAGCTGCGGCGTCACGTGCACCGTGTCAGTGGTCGGC
>Ga0126381_100006810_pt1 | contig 12677 bp, 8 predicted proteins | sample PanSoiMetPlot_28_FD_96465 | JGI IMG/M metagenome (GOLD analysis project Ga0126381, IMG submission 96465) | Tropical forest soil microbial communities from Panama - MetaG Plot_28 | ecosystem: Environmental > Terrestrial > Soil > Tropical forest > Bulk soil | place: Panama | collected 2016-02-17
CGACGCGGATTTTCACCGGCTTTGGCGCGAGCATGGCATCAGCACCAGCTCCCATGCCGGTTGCGACCTCCCGAAAAGTGCCGCATTGGACTTTCCTGACACAACTCTTCAATGAGGTGATTGTAAAGGACCGGGTGGCGCTAGCCGCGAGCCGGGTGAGCTCTCGCGTCAATCTGTTACGCCGCATCCTCCTGGCGGGCACGACGGCGATCGCCACCATCTGCATTGCGGGATTTGCAATTTCTTTTGCCCGCAACCATGCGCTCAAGAGCGAACTGAGGGCTGCCGTCGCTGATCTACAATCCGTGCCAGCTGGCGCGAGTCCTCAGCCGAGCTTCACCGATCTGCAAAAACTCGATCGCTTGCGTCTCGACCTGGTGAAAATCTTGAGCTATCGCCACGACGGAGTGCCTTGGGGCATGCGATGGGGACTCTACGTAGGCAACGATATTTACGCTGACGCCAAAAAATCGTATTTCCTACGTTTCCAGCAATTGTTATTCGCCGACGCGCAAGGGCGCCTGCTCTCTGATCTCCGAGCGTTGCCCGAGAAGCCGGAGGCCAACGACAGCTATGAGAGCAATTACAACAAACTTCGAGCTTATCTAATTACGACCAGCAACCATGACAAGAGCACGCGTGAATTCTTGTCGCCGATTCTGCTGAGTGCCTGGCTCAAAATCAGGCCCGTCGATCCTGATCGCGCCACCCTTGCCGGTAGGCAGTTCGACTTTTACAGCACGGATTTGATCACGGAAAATCCGTTTTCTACCGCCAACGACCTCTCCGCAATCGCCCAGGCGCGCCGCTTCCTGTCGCAGTTCGCCGGTGTTGATCGATATTATCTCCCGCTGTTAGCGAAGGCCTCGGCCAAGAATCCTGATATCAGTTTCGGCGATCAGTTTCGCGACGCTGCGGGCGTGGTTATCAGCAGTCACAAGGTACGCGGGGCGTTTACGCGAGCCGCTTTCCAGTACATGCAAGAGGCAATCGAGAATCCTTCGCAGATAGCAGGAGAAGAGTGGGTTCTGGGAAAAGCCACTGCATCCGAGTTGGATCCGCTCACTTTGCAGCAAAATCTGCGGCAACGCTACGCGGAGGATTTTGTGAACGAGTGGCGAATGGTTCTACAAAGCTCATCGGTCGTGCCCTATCACGATTACAAAGATGCCGATAAGAAGCTCGAAGCGTTGACCAGTCAGACCTCTCCCTTGCTCGAACTGCTGTGGTTTATTTCTCATAACACCGACGTTCACTTGCCCAGCATTAATGATATTTTTCAGCCGGTGCAGGCAATTGAACCGCCTGGTGACCCGGACAAGTCTCCCGACCAGTACATCTTACCGTCGAACAAGGAATACATTTATGCGCTGGCGAAGCTGCAATCCGATATTTCCCCGCTTGCGCACACCGCAAATAGTGCCGACCCGGACGTCATTAAGCAGGCCTCGAGCTCTGCGGGAGCGGCAAGAGCCACGATACCAGTAGTCATGGGCGCACGGGTGGATCAGAGATTTCACAGTGAAGCGCAGGTACGGACTCTTCTCGAACAACCTATCCGAAATGCCGAAGCTTTGTTTGCACGTGCGCCGAAGGATCAAGCTAACGGCGCGGGTCATGACCTTTGCCCGCAGTTCAACGCAATGGTCAATAAATATCCCTTCAATCCCTCGTCCACCACCGAAGTGTCAGTTGATGAATTGAACTCTCTACTGGCGCCGAACAAAGGGGCGCTGTGGGCGATCTACAACAGCAGGCTGGCCCTGTTGATTGTTAAAGAGGGATCGCGTTACACGAGTGCTCCAGGTGCGAATCTCAGAGTTTCTCAGACCTTTCTTAACTTCTTCAATCGCGCAGCGCAGCTGAGTGATGCCCTCTATGCCAACGGCTCGGCTTCTCCACGGTTCACCTACACATTGAAGCAGTCGCTCAGCAATGTACCGGACGGCCTTGTTCTCCGAATTGGCACGGAGACGCTGAGCGGCACGGGGCAGCAGAAAACCTTTGTCTGGACCGGCAATCCGGAGGAGGTCGTGGTTAGCACCACCAAGGGAGCAATCCTAAATTCATTCAGTGGAACTTGGGCGGCGTTTCGTTTTGTGGGCGACGCACGTCCCCGCGTTTATGCTAGTTTCATAGATCTCGAATGGGTTCAGCAGTCGAACGGTCACCCGATCATGCTTGGAGACAAACCGGAATCCTATAACTATCAATTGCAACTGTCCGGATTCAACCCCTTCCGTGCTTCAGAGCTATCAGGCTTACGATGCGTCTCGACGGTTGTATCCGAGTCTGGCATGTAGAGTTAAACGAGCTTTGGCCACTTGGCCATCAACTTCTCCATAGGCGTTCATACCATGGGCGGTCTACGGCTTGGATGAGGAGGCAAGTTATGTTGTCATCGCTGGCTCCCGCCTTCGCCGCTTCGATCAAGTCTGCGCAGGCCGTTTCGAGGTCGCGTGAACGGGTGATGATATCCAGCATGACATCCTCGCTTACAAACTTCGACAGGCCATCACTGCATAGCAAAAGGACATCATCGCGAAGAAATTCGTGATCCGCCAAATCGGGTTCGACGCTCTCTTCTGATCCCAAGGCGCGCACGATTACGTTCTGCAGGCCGGATTTTTCCGCCTCCTCCTCAGTGATTAGGCCTCGCCGCACCTGCTCCATGATCAGAGAATGGTCATTCGTCAACTGCTGAATGCGCGATTCGCGTAGGAGATAAATGCGGCTGTCGCCAACATGCGCGATGGAGAAATAGTTCGCTTCTACGCACACCGCGACGATCGTAGACCCCATGCCTGTGCGACGAACGTCTGCTGTGACTACCTCTTGCATGGACAGATTCGCCATCTGGATGGCATTGGCCAAGTCGGCAGCACGCCCTGACATGCCAGCAAAGGTTTTTCCAATGACCGGCGTCTTTGAGTGTTTCAAGCGGTGGTGGAAGTAATCGATGACCGTCTCAACTGCAACCTTGCTCGCGACCTCTCCGGCAGCTTGGCCACCCATGCCATCGCACAGCACGAAAATCCCGCGGCGCAAGTCGTATGCAAAATTGTCTTCGTTGTTTTTCCGGGCCACGCCGATATCGGTTTTTCCCGCCGCTTTAACTGTGAGATTCATCGGAAACGAATCCCTCACAGGGCCTGGAGAAACGTACGGCCAGTGCCCTAAACTGGCGCCATCGAGTTAATTCTCGGGACTCAGTTGGCTTGCGCGATTAGCCTTGTCTACGCCGGCCCTGGCCCTGGTATTGCGTGGATCGAGACATTGGACCAACCGGTATTCGCGGATGGCCTCTTGATACTTGCCCATGCCGAAGTCCTGGTCAGCTACTCCGAGTAAGTCCTCGATCTGGGCTGGGAAAAAACCAGAACACGAAGGCGGTTTCTGTTGTGAAACTTGTGAATCCTGGCCCTGCGGTTTACTCGTTGATTGAGGTGGAGTCTGATCGGACTTTGGTTCTGGGGCTTTGGCTACTGGTGAGTCCGCCGGAGGCCCAGCTGAGGGACTTGTTTTCGCCTGGTCTGTCTGTGGCGGTTCAGCCGTAGAAGGTTCTAAGGGTTTCGTGCCCGTGTTTGGCGAAGAGCTCGGGGCCTTACCCTGTGGTGCCGCAGGAGCCTTGGATCGCGCGTCGTGCGCCCCGGGAGTCGAGTTTCGTCGGGACGAGAGAATCAGAAGAATGGCAAAAACCAGTACTAAAATTCCGGCCGCATATAGTACGGCCCTAATTGGATTGCTAATGCCATAGCCCGGCTCGTCCTCTTCGGTTGCGAAAATATCCTGGTTTTTGGCGGAAGGAAATGTTTTTGGGATTTCATGACTTCGCGGACCGGCTGCCACGGGAAGATCCGTGTCCAGTCCGGCCTCGGTGGTTTCGGATGTCGATAGAGAAACCAATTTGGGCAAAGGCCGGTTGTCCTTATATCCCGGAATCGGCGTCCACATCAGTTCGCGTAGTTGGTCTGTTCTCGCCAATCCCGCCGGACCAGGAGTCCGTAGTGGTATTCCAGGCACAGCTTGAAGCTGTCTACAGAGGTCTTCCGGGACCACAACCCTACCCGGCAGCGCCGCCTCGAGCAGGGCTTGAATGCGGGACGAATCCTGAACCCCTTCTTGCAGCGTACTGATGGCGATGCCAACCGAAGAGGATACTTTCGCTTCGGCGGCAAACACGGAGACACAGCGGTGGATGCGTTTTGCCACGGTCACGGCCTGAATTGGCGACTGAAAACGGCCAACCAGAGCATGGGGCGGTTCAGGCTCTAGCCTTCCGCCATCCGCGATAACCAGGTCGGAGATCATCTGGACCAGTACGCTGTCGCTCTGAGCGGAAACGCGCACTGGTTCGAATCCCCGTTCGCCTTTGCTCCAAAAGCGAATCCATGCCGCAATTCGACCCGGAGCAGTTGAATTCTGCACACTGGGAACCGCCTGCAGCACCTCGACTTCTCCGGTATCGGTTCTGGGCAACGGCTGCGCCATAAACGTGCGCTCCTATTTTGCCAGTGCTGGCGGGCGGTTACGAGAAAAAATTTGCCTGGCGGCAGTTTTTGGGTTGCTAGGGTTGAGATTGGCCAAGGAATTTCGCGCGATGTCAGGTGTGTGGGATTGACTTCCAAGATTCCCCGAGTATGATATTTGCCAATAGTAAGTTGGGGTCGGTGTGCGCAAGTCTGAATCTTTTCTGTGGGGAGCGTATGGCGCTGCTTTCGTCCGCTTTGGGTTCTTTACCTCCAGCTTTTCTCCGCCGCTGCCTCCTCGGATGCCTGGCCTGCCTATTGGCCGTCGTTGACTCCCCAGCCAAGGAGCCCCCCCTGACGGCCATCGAACTTTATGATGGGGAAAGTGGCGCAGCTTATGCCCAAGTCACGGATCTGCTGATCAACGGCAAGTCGGAGATGCGCGTCTGCCCATCTGCGGATCGGATCGATAGATCCAGTTACGGCAAGCTTGCTAAGGTTTCACTCAGCGGTGCCACTTCGCTTGAGCGCACTAGCGATGGCGTCTTGATGCTCAACCGGGGCACCGAGACGGTATGTGTCCTGCCTTCGAACCTGAAGTTCGAAAAAGAAGGGGCGATGGGAGCCTCGGAGTTGGCTGACGGTGCGGTTTTGCAGGGGAGCATCCTCTCGTCCTCACCCGCCGGAGTAACTACACCGCCTCCCCTCAAACCTGGCGTCAAAATCGTGTTCGTATCTCAGTCGGACACGGAGTTGGCGGAATATCTACGTGGCGAGCGAGCGAGTTCGATTGCTGGTTGGAATGATTACCTCCTGAGGTATCCAAACTCGGTTCACGCCGCAGCTGCCAAGCAGTCTCTGGCCTCTCTGTACGTAAAGGACGGAGAGCGAGAGCTATTGGCATACGGCAAATCAGAGGGGAGTTCGAACGTTTCCTCCGCCGCTCTCCGGCAGGCGTGGACCAAGGATCAGCAGGCGCTCGAGACTGTAAAGACAGATGCCGCGGGCCTTAAATTGCGGGACGATATCCACGCGGAATTAACAACTCTCATCAATAAGGGCAGCGCAGAACTGGAGCTTTATCGGCATGCTCTCAAGGCCGGTACCGCTGGATACAAGCACTTGGCCGCGGCGCGCGAGTTGGCAGCGCATGTTCTTGATGTGGATGCTCAGTTTGAGGCTGGACAAAGGCTACAGGCCGACGTCGCAAAGGATGCCAGTGCGGTAGAAAACGCCTTACGCACCGCGGAGGACTACGCCAGGGGGCAACGTTTCGATGATGCCCTCAACGCGATCGATAACTATCGCGCATTTGCTGACGAGGAACCGCGAATTGCATCGATTGTGGAGGGCGCGTTTAAATATCATCTCGATCGAGGAAAGGTAGCCGAAGACGGTCAGTCCTGGAAGGATGCTGTTCAGGAATACCAACGAGCGGTTGACATCAATAAAACGCCAGAAGCCGTGGCAAGCCTGAAACGCGCGAAGGTCGCTTACCAGGTGTCCAGCGATAAAGCTGACGCGAATGCTGCACTCCAGCAGAGCGAGGTCTTCCAGGCTGAAAAGAATTTCATCGGTGCCTACGAAGTGCTTGCGAATCTCAAGGACGGGCCCCGCGCTCTGGTTCGAGACGAAATGGAAGATCTCGTCCCCGCTTACGTCAAAAGCGCCTCCCAGGAGGCGGCTAAGATCGAAGGCGCGCACCTCCCGATCCGCGGCCAAAACGACGAAGTCGAACTTAAGAGGGCGTACCAATACCTGCAGAATGCTAGCGGGCTAGATGACAATGCAGATTTGAAGCTGAAGCTGCAGCTGCTCTCGAAAAACCTCAGCGACTACTACCTAGGACTGGCCAAGCGTTATCTGGACAAGCCAATGGGCTCCGGAGTTGGAATGGCTTGGCTGTATCTCGACCAGGCGCAATATTATCAGGCTAATCGGGATGATGTCCTCGATGAACGCAAAAAGAGTCAGGCCATCCATTCCTTTCGCTCGACACTCTCGATCAGAATAGCGTTCAAGGACCCAACGCTAGGCAAGGATACTTCCGGCAGCTTCGCCACCCAGCTATCCGATGCCATCGCAGCCGGGCTGGAAGCCAGTGACGTACACGTGAAGATCGTTGGGCCGAGTGATGCCACCGCTGTGGAACCCAATTTTCAGCTGATCGGCACCGTACTCGACCATCACCTAACTGTGGTCCCGACCACCGAATCGCTGGCCTCTAAATACCGCGCAGGAGTGCAGATCACTCAGAACCCAGCACGGGGTAAGGCCAATCGCGACTACGAGACAGCCAACGCCGAGTTGCAGAAAGCCCAGAAAATTCTCGAAGGCGCGCAGGCCCACGGGAAGAAGAAGGAGATAGCCGACGCCAAGCAGCAGCTGGCCGACGCAGAGGCGAAACTGCAAGAGGCGCAGCGAAGGCGCGACTCCTTCCCCGAATCGGTGCCGATCGAAATCATCGAGCCTTATCAATACACTAAGAGGACGTACGACTTATCGGCCGCCGCAGAAATTGCCTTCCGGATCGTCGACGGCAATGGCGTCGACATGGTAGAGACGACCCGGATCGCCAAGCAGGCGCACACAACCGTCGTGGTCCTAGAAAACGTGAAACCTGAGGATACAGAAGGACTTAAGCTGCAGGGGACGCCACCCAACGAAGCTCAATTCATGCTAGACCTCGATACCCAAGCTAGGGATGCGCTGATCAAAGAAATAAGCCAAAAGATCCAGAGCCTTCCGACGAAGATTCTGGCCAAGGCCCATCAGCTCGCAGCGGCCGGAGACATGGACGACGCGGCAGAAGCCTACATTCTTTACTTGAATTCAACCTCCGACACAGAAAAAGCGGGCCGCGAGGAAGCAACCCATTTTTTGTATGATAAGTTTCATATAGCCCCCGTGGCGAGCTCCACATCGTGATGGCACTAGAACGTCCCTTCTTCACTTTTGTCGAGCCGGCAGGTACACCGATACAGATTAGGTTCCAATGACACCTTCTGCTATCACCAGAATTGGCAAGTACGAAGTTGTCGACGTGATCGGCCGCGGAGGCATGGGATTAGTGTACCGAGCCTACGACCGACAGCTTAATCGACATGTGGCGATCAAGACCATCACCGAGGGCCTGACTGGAGACCGGGAGATGCTTGCCCGCTTCTACCGCGAAGCAGCCAAGACGGCTGCTCTCCAGCACCCCAACATTGTCATAGTTTATGACCTGGGAGAATACGAGGGATTTCCCTTCATCGTGATGCAATACCTGTCGGGGGAACCATTAGATCGATTGATAAAGTCTCAGCGCCCCGTCCCGATGGGATTCACGGTCAAAGTCATCGAACAAGTGTGCAGCGCCTTAGGATACGCCCACCGTAATGATGTGATTCACCGTGACGTCAAGCCGGGCAACGTCATTGTCGATCAAGAGGGGCTGGCCAAGTTGCTTGATTTCGGCATCGCCACCCAACGGACTCTGGAGGGCACGTACACTCGTACTGGCCATGTACTTGGCACCCTCCCATACATGGCGCCCGAGCGCCTCCAGAATCGCCACTTCGACGGCCGCTCGGACATCTTCTCTACTGGTATCCTCTTGTTTCAGCTGCTCACCGGACAACTCCCCTTTTCAGGAGAAGATTATGGAGTTGTGTCAAAACTGATAAACGATCAGCATCCTGCCTTGAGCAATTACCTCCACGAATACCCCAGCGGCCTCGACCCAATCCTTGATAGAGCGTTAGCCAAGGATCCGGATGATCGCTATGCCACGGCGGAAGAGATGGCAGATGAACTGCGTGTGATTGGCGAACAGCTGAAACAAGAGGAGGTTTCCGAACTGCTTCGCCGGGGACAAGAACTCGCGAGTGAAGACCAGTTCACCGCGGCGCGGGATACCCTGCTGCAGCTGCTCAAGCTTGACTCACAAAACATCGAGGCACGGCGGCTGCTGGTGCGCGTGCAGAACAGTCTGGCCAGCCAGCAGCGCGTGGCAAAGTTGCGACAGCTCAAGCTGCAGGCGACCGAGTTGTTCGGACAAAGTCAATACGATGAGGCTATTTCGTGCCTGCAGCAAGCATTGAAACTGGAGTACAGCACGGAAGTGGTGGAAATGCTCGCATCCGCGCAGCAAAAGAAACGATCGCGAGAACAGGCGGAAGCGCGCTTGCGCCAAGCCGAGAGCGCTCTTGAGAAGGGCGATCTGCCAAGTGCTCAGGCAATCCTTGCCCAAGCTGTAGATGTCGACAAAGAGGACACGCGTATTCGCGTGGCGTACAGTGCACTGCGGCGGCGTGTGGAGGAAAAGGAGCGCCAGACAAAGCTCAAGTCGTTGCTGGATGCGGCTCGGGGAGAACTGGAGTCTTCGCATTTCACTGCCGCCTTGCACCTCCTCAGGGAAGCAGAGCAGGTCGATGACTCAAATGCAGCTGTAATTTCGTTGATCAGCAGTGCCCGGGCAGGCCACGAGCAGCAACAGCGGCGGAGGTTGATTGAAAAGCTGCAGAACGAAATGGAAATGGCAAGCACACTCGAACAGCTGACAAACGCGGCCCGAGGTGTGGACGAGGCCCTGGGCCACATGCCTGACCAACCGGAGCTAAAGAAATTCAAAATCGAATTGGCGGAAAAAATCCGCGAAGCGGAGGCCCGTAGGCGCGTCACCCAACGCAAACAGGAACTGCTTCGTCAAGCTCAGAACCTGATTTCGAGAGCGGATTACGGTGCGGTTCTCGAGCTGCTCTCAAAGGTTCGCCCGGAAGAAGAGGATCCTGCCTTCCGGGCACTCCGAGAAAACGCTTCGAGCCTACAGCATGCGCAGAACGCGCAGCTGCAATCCGTGCTCGATCAGCTGAAGCAATTAATCGAGAATAACCAATACGAAGAGGCGTTCGCATTCGGGGAGGGGCTGCCTTCTCCCATGATGCAAAATCCCGACGTGCAGAACAAGTTGAACGAGCTCCGTGAGGCGTCTCGGCGGGATGACCGAGTGGTTCAGAGTATCTCGCGGGCGTACTGGGCGCTCAAGTGCTCAGACCTGAGTGGCGCTTTGGCAGAGATGCATTCCACCTTGGGCATCTCCCGTTCGGTCTTTGTCGATTCGATGGTCAGAATGTTTGAGGAGCGATGTAAGGCGGCGGCCGACAAGAAGATTACCGAAGCCATTCAAGGCTGGCGGAGCGCCGTGCGTGGAAACCCCAGGCGCGCGGCTAACATTTTGAATGCAGTTGGCTCCATGCTGCCGTACGCCAGTAACCACGGCAAGCTGACGTGGCGATCGGCTCAACGCCAAGCAAAACTCGCAAGCGCGCTGGGACGTTTGGGTATTCCTAGCAAGCTATGGTTTGGTTCTTGAGTTATAGCGCGCTGTAGGTCCGAATCTAAAATGGGACCCAATGGTGATCAGCGCTGTTGCCCCTTGGATATCGTTACAGTTTACTTCGGTTCGTATGCGCGTCTAGGTTAGCTGTAGCCAAGCAGCCAACCTGTCCTCCGGCAATCACGAAGAAGAATCCGGAATTCGCGAGCTGCTGCAGTGCTTCTCGATGGAACTTGACTTCGGAAACTCCTTTGGGAGGGTTCGGAATCGGAGGCGAGCTTAACCCCAGCGACCTCAACTCGGTAGCGACTGATCTTGGAAGGGCAATTCCAACCACCAGCGGCTTCTCACCTGATTGCGCTCAGAGGGTTTCGTGGGCATCGGTTGGGTCAAGGGCCAGAGGGTCCTCCGTCGCAAGCTGGCCTTGCCGCAGTCTGTCTTTGGCCTTATTCCAGTCCGATTGCTCGACCGCAAGCTCGGCGGCGCGCAGATAGGGTATCGATCTGCTCACGTCTGAGCTGTTCTTGTATGCGCTGGAGGTCAAAGCCAAAGTCCTCAATTGACGCATATCGTTCTTGCTGGGATTTCGCTAGCGCGCGTGCCACTATTTCGTCCAGCTAAAGCGGATATCGGGGCAGATAGGCAGACAGGCGCTGCGTGGGCTCACGCAGGATTTTCATCAACGTCGAACCCGTATCTTCTCCGCGAAAAGGAGTCTCACCGGTCAAGAATTCAAGCAAGACCACATTGGTCGAATAAATGTCGGCGGCCGGACCGGCTTGTTCGCCATTGATTTGTTCGGGAAACATGTAGTGGATACTTCCTATTACCTGTCCGGTACGCGTAAATCGGTCGTTTCCGATGCGGCGATACCAAAATCGACGACCTTGACGCCGCCCTGTTACGTCAGGATTATGTTCGCAGGCTTAATGTCCCGGTGAACAATGCCACGCTGATGCGCATACTGCAGGCCGCTGCAGACCTGCACCATGAGGCTTAGCTTTTCGGCAATGGACATCTCCTTGCCAGTTCGAATTATCTGCTCGAGCGTTTGGCCTTCGAGGTACTCCATTACCAGATACGGTAATCCGTCATCATCGCCCAGGTCGTAGACGGTTACGATATTTGGGTGGTGCAAGCTCCCGGTCGATCGGGGTTCGCGATAGAAACGTTGCAGGAGATTAGGATCATCGGAAAACCCACTGGTAATCATTTTGATCGCGACCGGGCGGCCCATCGCAGGATCCGTGGCTTTATACACCACGCCCATGCCGCCGCGAGCAATCACATCTATAACTTCGTATTTGCCAATGTTCCTAATCCGCGTGGGAGCCATTAAATGAAACGCTCAAGTAGAGAACTCAACCATCGCCCGAAAAGATACGCCTGTCAGTGTGCCGGGACCGGCCTGCCCTTCGTTAAACCAAACGTTCACTGTACGTTAGAACGAAAAGCCGCGCCGCGAACAGCATCGGATCTGAAGAACCGTGGGGAAGAACCCAAGCGGTCCCTGAGACCCACCTTGCTCCGCAGGAGGTCGGCCAAGATTGCCTTTGCGTGCTGTCGAACGGCGCCCGGTGGTGCTTGCCAACCTGCAGTCGACGACTACTTCTATCACCAAGAAAGTGGTCCACGTCGCGGGAAGGGGAAGTCGAAGTGATGGCGAACACCACGACGGTTGAAACCGCTGCACCTAGCCACCACGGGTTTTGCACAGCGTCTGTTGGAAGGGATTCCCAAACTAGGCGCACAAACATGGGGAGCAGCACGTCCATTACTTCTCGAACCAGTGTCCTCCTGCGGCCAGCTCGGATTCCTGAATTACGATTGCTCCTTGTGATGAAGAGGAGCGCAACGGGATTGGATTGCACCCACCTGGTGTGCCCACCGACTGGGGATTGATGGGGGCGGCACAGTTTTTGCAAATCAGGCCATTCGCTCCCTTGAAGAAACCCACCGGCCCGCAGATCTGGCAGGCATCCAAGACTGCGACGATTTGCCCGCTGGGCTTTTGGTAAAGCAAAAAGCGGATCTCCCGGTTATTGATGCGGGCGGAATAGCGGTGCAGATCGCCATCTGAAACCTGCGACTGGGGAATGCTGGCGATGCCGTTGCTGAAGGTGACAGGAGTAGCGGGCGACAGTTGGCTCACGCTTTTGGCATAAATGAACTCGGCGGTAACCAGCAGAATAAAAACGAAGCAGCTCACGTAGACCGAGGCCATCCACAATCGTTCCCGGCGCGCACTCCACAGAGCTTTGCGCCTTTCGGCCGGCAACTCTGGCAAGGGCACGGGCTGCCGGCGCCGTGCTTCAAACAAAATCATTAACCCGGCCAAAGCCAGGATGGTCACAAAGAAGAACCAGTCGTTGCTCACGATAGGGCCAATCAAAGCCATTTCGTGTTTGGATGACCACAACACTCCGTTTTCTGAAAGCTCGTGCAGTCCGGAGACGAGCAGTTGCGCAGCCACGAAGAACAGAATGACGGTGGTCACGCGAAAGAATTTTTGCAGGTTGATGCGTACACTGCCCTGAACGAACATCACCCCGAAGAAAACTGCGGCCAAAATGCCGAGCAGAGTGCCAAGAAAACTGAGCACGGCCGAGGTGTTCAAGGTGACCGCGGCCAGCATCAGGACCGTCTCCGCCCCCTCCCTTAGAACCATGAGAAAGATAAACAGAAAAATGCTGAGCGCCGATCCCCGGGAGGCAAAGGAACCGATCTTCCCCTCAATTTCCGCCTTCATCTTTTTCCCGGTCTGCATCATGAAAAAAATCATGGTGGCAACAAAGAAGGCGGCCCCCAGCATGATCCAACCTTCCAGAATGTCTTCATTCAGCTGAAAACGAGAAAGCACGATGGCCAGCGCAATGCTTGCCACAAAG
>Ga0126381_100006811_pt1 | contig 12677 bp, 12 predicted proteins | sample PanSoiMetPlot_28_FD_96465 | JGI IMG/M metagenome (GOLD analysis project Ga0126381, IMG submission 96465) | Tropical forest soil microbial communities from Panama - MetaG Plot_28 | ecosystem: Environmental > Terrestrial > Soil > Tropical forest > Bulk soil | place: Panama | collected 2016-02-17
CAGAGCACATTTGCGTCGTTTTGACCACGCTCAACGGCTCTAGCCGCCAAATACGCTCCTTTGGCGGATTCCGTCGCGGTCTCACTCGTCCAGCCCTGAACAACGCGTGTCCCGTAGCAGTAAGCCGCCAGGGCCATTGCGGGCGCATAGTTGGGATCGATCGCGAGCGCCTGCTCCGAGTATCCGATGGCGGCATTCAGGCTTTCGGCGGTGAACTCGTATTCAAGTTGCTGAGCGCGCAACAGCAAGTCATATGCATCGAGATTGGCGACGGGCGTACGCTTCAAACGCTCGATTTCCGCAAGCTGAAGTGTCGGTTCAATGGCTGCTACGATACTTTCGGTAACGCGGTCTTGGAGAGCAAACACGTCAGTCAGTTCGCCATCGAAGCGATCGGTCCAGATGTGGGCCCCTGATGTCGTGTCGACGAGCTGCCCCAAGAGACGAAGACGATTGCCTCCGCGCCGGACGCTTCCCTCCAGCACGTAGCGGACGCCAAGCTCGCGTCCGACCTGGCGCACATCGATGGCTCTGTTCTTGTAGGTAAAGGACGAATTCCGCGCAATGACGAAAAGCCAATGGCATCGCGACAGGCTTGTGATGATTTCGTCCGCCATTCCATCGGCAAAATAGTCCTGTTCGGGATCGCCGCTCATATTGACGAACGGCAGAACGGCGATCGAAGGCCGATCCGGGAGTTTGAGTGCGTCTGCCAATTCGGGGAGAGCTGCGCCAGGGACGGCAATGGGCCCTTGTTCTTCATGCACCGCGCCGACGAACCGCAGGCCCTTGCGCGGCAGGGTCTTGATGAGCCGTTGCGTATTGCCGCTGTCACCGACGGCGCTTCGCGCGGCATTGATTCGCGTCGTCAACGCCGATTCCGAAACGATGCGTCCCTCCCAGACGGCGGCCATGACATCGTCCTTACTGACGACGCGGTCGCGATTACGGATCAGGTAGATCAAGAGATCGAAGACCTGCGGCTCGAGGGAAATCAGACCGGACGGTCCCCGCAACTCGCGCCGGTCGGCATCGAGCGTGAATTCATCGAATAAATACAGCAACTTACGTCCTCGAATGCCACCCGGGCGAGTGCCGGACCACGCCCATATCACATCGGACTAACCGAAAAAATAAAGCCCGGCTTAAGGGCAAATTAAGGTGACCTGAAAGCGCGCCGAAAACGGGTCTGCCACCCTCACGATGTTCCGCCGAAACCAGATGATCGCATCAGCGGCAGCATCGTCCAGAAAGAGGAGCAGAGCAATGTCGACAATCCCCTATACCACCCCACATCTCAAGGAGAGCCGGATTGGACAGGACGCGACAAGGTGGTCTCGGCAGGCGGGCGCGCGCGCTGTTTGGTTTGCATCCATGATCTGGGTCTTCTTCGGTGCATTGTTCGAAGGTCTCGCTGCCCATCGCCGGTACGAGGATCTCAAGTCGCGAGGGGTCTCGCACGACAGCGCACTCAGGCAGGCGCTCCTGCACCGGAGCCCCACCTGACCGCGAAGAACTCGATTTGCGCGGCAGACTCCGCCGTCGCTGTTCGGCGTGCGGGAGACAATTAACCTCTCAGTATTTCGTCAATGCTGAAGCGGCCGGCGCCGGACACAAAGAGCACGAGGGCGCCGCCGGCGATCGCGAGATCCTTGCTGAGAAATGTGTACTGCAGAACCTGCTGCGCTTCCGGGTACTGCCAATAAAGGTGCGCCGTCACAAGGGCAATCACCACGAAAGCGAACGCCAGCAAGGCGCCGTAACGTGTCGCGACCCCGAGGACCAGCGTGACGATGATGATCCATTCGACGATGTGCGCGAATGGGCTCATGAACTCGGGGAAGATGAAATTGATGGATTTGAGATAGGCAACGGGCGGCCCGCCGGTCCACACCGTCATCAGGAACACCGCGGCGATCAGCCAGCGGCCCAGCAGCAGCAGGATGTCCCCGGCACTAGCGGCGACGCCATCGGCATAGGAAAGCAGCGGATGTGATGATCTGGTTGTCATGGTTACCCCCGGCGGTTCATATCGCAAATTATAGAGCTTTGCCCGCCAACTGAAAGTGCGTGACTTGGCTGCGAAGCTGCGCATCGGGGATGGATAAGGACGTTGGCGCCCAGTGCTCGGCATCACCCGCCGCTGCTCCACACCACGAGGCGATCGCATCCTTCCATCAGCAGCCAAAGTGGCCTACTTTTCGCCACGCGCCTGACCCCGCAAGCGGGGCGGGAGGAGAGGCGAGCAAGGAAGCAACCATGTCCGACGATTTTCTCAAGAACCCGCTCTCGCTGTTCGATGTGCGCGGCAAGACCGCGATCGTGACCGGAGCCTCGGGAGCGTTCGGGGCGCTGGCCTCGAAGGTGCTTGCGGGCGCCGGCTGCAATCTGGTGCTGGCGGCGGGTGGCGCCGATGCGCTCAAATCGGTCGCGGCCGAATGCGAGAAGCTCGGCGCCAAGGTCGAGGCCGTGAACCTGCGGCCGAATTCGGCGGCGAACTCCGACAAGATCGTCGAGGCTGCGGTCAAGCGCTTCGGCGGCGTCGATATTTTGGTGCTCGCCTCGGGCATCAACAAGGTGTCGAAGATCGTCGATCAGCCGCCGGAGACGTTCATGGAGGTCATGGACGTGAACGTCACCCAGTCCTGGCTCATGGCGCGCGCGGCCGGCAAGCAGATGCTGGCGCAGGGCCGGGGCGGCAAGGTCGTGTTCATGTCGTCGGCGCGGGGGCTCCTTGGCCATCCGGCCGGCTACACCGCCTATTGCGCCTCGAAGTCGGCGATCGACGGCGTCACCAAGGCGCTCGGCTGCGAATGGGGCGACGCCGGGATCACCGTGAACGCCATCGCCCCGACGGTGTTCCGCTCGCCGCTCACCGCCTGGATGTACGAGGACAATGAGCGCGCCACCACGGTGCGCAAGGGATTCATCGGCCGGGTGCCCAAGGGCAGGCTCGGCGAGCCCGCCGATCTTGCGGGCCCGCTCCTGTTCCTGGCCTCGAAGGCCTCCGACTTCTACACCGGCCACATCCTTTACGCCGACGGCGGTTACACGGCGGGCTGAGCATGGTCGAGAAAGCGCGCATCGCGGTCCTGGGGGCCGGCCTGATGGGCCACGGCATCGCGCAGGTGTTCGCGCTCGCCGGCCATCGGGTGCGCATCTACGATACTGCGGCGGCGAGCCTTGATCAGGTGAAGAGCCGCATTGCCACCAACCTGCGCGACCTCGGCGACGACGAGCGCGCGGTCGAACGGGTCGCCCCCACCGCTGATCTGGCCGAGACGGTGCGGAATGCTGATTTCGTGGTCGAGGCGGCGCCCGAGGACCTCGCCATCAAGCAGAAGCTCTTTGCAGAGGTGGAGCGCCATGCGGGCCCCGATACGATCCTGGCCAGCAACACCTCGGTCATTCCGATCACGTCGATCATGCAGGGCTTGCGCGAGCGCGGTCGCGCGCTTGGCACCCACTGGTGGAACCCGCCTTATCTGGTGCCGCTGGTCGAGGTGATCGGAACGGAATGGACCTGGCCGTCGGTCATCGAAGCCACCATGCTGCTGCACGCCAGCGCCGGCAAGAAGCCGGCCCATGTGAAGAAGGACGTGGCGGGCTTCATCGGCAACCGGCTGCAGCATGCCCTCTGGCGCGAAGCGATTGCGCTGGTCGAGCACGGCATCTGCGATGCCGAGACGGTCGATACCGTGATCAAGGCCGCGTTCGGGCGCAGGCTTGCGGTGCTGGGCCCGCTGGAAAACGCCGATCTCGTCGGTACCGACCTGACGCTTGCGATTCACAAGACCGTGCTGCCGGCGATCGACAGCAGGCCCGCCCCATCGCCCTATCTCGAACGGCTTGTGGCGGAGGGCAGGCTCGGGTTCAAATCGGGCGAAGGGTTCCGTAAATGGACGCCGGAAGCGCAGGCCAAGCTGCGCGCGAAGGTGGTGCAACATCTCAAGCAGGCTCGCGCGCGCGATGCCTGAGCATCCGCCAAGGAGGTGGACATGAACGAGCATGAGATTCCGAGGAAACAACGAACCATCAGCCGCCGCAGGCTTATCGCGGCAGGCCTTGGCGGCGTTGCAGCGCCGGCGGTGCTGCACCTGCTGCCGGCCGAGGCGCAATCGCGCGTCATCAAGATCGGGCATGTGAGCCCGCGCACCGGGCCGATCGCAGCCTTCGGGGAGGCGGACCCGTTCATCCTCGACCAGATCCAGAAGCTTGTCGAACGCGGCATCAGCAGCGGCGGCAAGACCTATCCGGTGCAGATTCTCTCGCGCGACAGCCAGTCGAGCACGACTCGGGCGTCGGAGGTCGCGGCCGACCTGATCCTGCGCGACAAGGTCGATCTCCTGGTGGCGGCGAGCACGCCCGATACGACCAACCCGGTCGCCGACCAGGCCGAGGTGAACGAGGTTCCCTGCATCACCACTGATTGTCCGTGGCAGCCGTATTTCTTTGGCCGCAACGGCGATCCCAAGAAGGGCTTCACCTGGACCTACCATTTCTTCTGGGGGCTCGAGGACGTGATCGGCGCCTTCCTGGCGTTGTGGAAGAGCGCACCGACCAACAAGGTGATCGGCGGCCTCTTTCCCAACGATGCGGACGGCAATGCCTGGGGCGATGCCCAGATCGGCTTCCCGCCGGCCCTGCAGAAGGCCGGCTTCAAGCTGGTCGATCCGGGCCGCTATCAGCCGGTCGCCAGCGATTTCACCGCGCAGATTTCCGCCTTCAAGAGCGCCGGCGCCGAAATCGTCACCGGCAACATGATCCCGCCGGACTTCGCAACCTTCTGGTCGCAGGCGGCGCAGCAGGGCTTCAAGCCCAAGGTGGTGACGATCGGCAAGGCGCTCCTCTTCCCCTCGGTCATCGCCTCGCTCGGCGCGCGCGGCAACGGCCTCACCACCGAAATCTGGTGGACGCCAAGCCATCCGTTCAAGTCGGGCCTGACCGGCCAGAGCGCCCGCGAGCTCACCGACGCCTATACCAAGGCCACGAGCCGCCCCTGGACGCAGCCGATCGGGTTCAAGCACGCGCTCTTTGAGGTGGCGATCGATGTGCTCAAGCGTTCGAAGGCGCTCGAGCCCAAGGCGATCCTCGATGCGATCACGGCAACTGATTACCGCTCGATCGTCGGTCCGGTGAAATGGGCCGGCATGCCGGTCAAGAACGTGACCAAGACCCCGCTGGTCTCCGGCCAATGGCAGCGCAAGGGCGACGCCTTCAACCTGGCGATCACCCAGAACGAGACCGCGCCGCAGATTCCGGTCGGCGGGAAGCTGGAGTTGTTGAGCTGACGGGAGTGTCCTCGATAGGCCGGAACCCCCTCACCCCATCCCTCTCCCCTCCGGGGAGAGGGAGGAGTTCTCAGCCCGCGCGTCATGCAGTGCGCGAGTCAGGCACGTGCTGCTTCGCTTCAGGGATAAAACTCGGCGTTTCACTCCCTCTCCCCAGAGGGGAGAGGGTGGGGTGAGGGGGCTCCGGGACGCTCGAGTCGCTGGAACAATCCCATGTCTCCCATCCTGTCTTTGGAACAAATCTCCAAGCGGTTCGGCGCGGTGGTGATTGCCGAGAGAGTCGACCTTTTGCTTGCGGAGGGCGAAGCGCTCGGCATCATCGGGCCGAACGGGGCCGGCAAGACCACCCTGTTCGGCATCATGACGGGCGCGATTGCGCCTGACGCCGGGCACGTGCTGTTCCAGGGCGCCGACATCACCCACTGGGGCGCCGCGCAGCGATGCCGCATGGGCCTGGCACGCTCGTTCCAGATTCCGCAGCCGTTCGGCGACATGACGGTATTCGAGAATCTCGTGGTGGCGGCAGCTTTCGGGGCCGGCCATCGCGAGCGGGACGCATATGGGCCCTGCATGGAAATCCTCGAACGCTGCGGGCTTGCGCCCAAGGCCAACCAGCGGGCCGGCGCACTGACGCTGCTCGATCGCAAGCGGCTCGAGCTCGCCCGCGCGCTCGCCACGCGCCCGCGCGTCCTTCTGCTCGATGAGGTCGCGGGCGGCTTGACCGAGCACGAATGCGCTGCGCTCGTCGCCCTCATCAAGGAGCTGCGGCAGTCCGGCATCTCGATCATCTGGATCGAGCATGTGGTGCATGCGCTGATTGCGACGATCGATCGGCTGGCCGTGCTGCATGGCGGCGCCTTCATCGCTCAGGGCGATCCACAGACCGTCATCAAAAGTCCGGCGGTTGCCGACATCTATCTGGGGATCGCGGTCGATGCCTGAGCGGCTCCTGGAAGTCGACGCGCTCGATGCGTTCTACGGCGATTTCCAGGCGCTGTTCGGCGTCAGTCTGCGGATCGAAGCCGCGCAGGCGGTGGCGATCATCGGCGCCAACGGGGCCGGCAAGAGCACGCTCCTCAAATGCATCGCCGGCCTTCTGTCCTGTCGCCGCGATGCCCTGAAGCTCGACGGCCAGCCGATCGGAGGCTGCCTCGCCCACGAGATCGCGGCGCGCGGCATTGCGCTCATCCCGGAAGGGCGCCGGCTGTTTCCCTCGCTCACCGTCGAGGAGAATCTGCTCATCGGCGGCCAGCTCGCGCGGCGCGGTCCCTGGACGTTGCGGCGCGTCTACGAGCTCTTTCCGATGCTGGCCGCACGCCGCAACCTGCCGGCGCCAGCGCTCTCGGGCGGGCAGCAGCAGATGGCCGCCATCGGGCGCGCCCTGATGGCCAATCCGCGGCTGATCCTGTGCGATGAGCTGAGCCTCGGGCTTGCCCCCATCGTGGTGCGCGACATCTACGCCGCCCTGCCGGCGATCCGGGCGGACGGCACCGCGCTCGTGATCGTCGAGCAGGACATCGTGCAGGCGCTCAAGGCCGCCCAGCATGCCTATTGCCTGCAGGAAGGGCGGATTGCGCTCGAGGGGCCGGCAGCGGGCCTTACGCGCGAGGCAATCGCGGCGGCCTATTTCGGAGTCTGACGCGTGGTCGATTGGATCAACGTCATTGTGCAGGGCGTGCTGGTCGGCGGCCTCTACGCCATGTTCGCGGCCGGGCTGTCGCTGATCTTCGGCATCATGCGGCTGGTCAATATCGCGCATGGCGACCTGATCGTGCTCGCCGCGTATCTGGCGCTGGTCACCGCGCAGACACTCGGCATCGGGCCCATCCTGGCGCTCCTGATCGTGGCGCCGTTGATGGGGCTCATCGGCTACGCGCTGCAGCGCCTCGTGCTCAACCGCACGCTCGGAGACGATCTGTTGCCGCCGCTGCTCGTCACCTTCGGCCTCTCGGTGATCATTCAGAACGGGCTCCTTGAGCTGTTCAGCGCCGACAGCCGGCGGCTGCAAGCCGGCGACATCGAGGTCGCAAGCTTTCCGGTCATGAACGGCGTCTCGGTCGGCGTGCTGCCGCTCGTCTCGTTCCTGGTGGCGATCGCCGTCATCTCAGTCCTTCAATTCGTGCTCTATCGCACCGCGCTCGGGCGCGCATTCCGCGCCACCGCGGACGATCCCGCGGTCGCGCAGCTGATGGGGCTCGACAATCGTCACATCTTTGCGCTCGCGATGGCGCTGTCGCTGGTGGTGGTGGCGGTGGCGGGCGTATTCCTGGCGGTGCGGGCGAATTTCGATCCCACATTCGGTCCCTCGCGCCTGATCTTTGGGTTCGAGTCGGTCATCATCGGTGGGCTTGGCAGCCTGTGGGGAACGCTCGCGGGCGGCATTCTTCTCGGCGTCGCCCAGGCGATCGGCGGCAAGATCGATCCGGGCTGGCAGATGCTCGCAGGCCATCTCGCCTTCCTGGTGGTGCTGGCGATCCGGCCGGAGGGATTCTTTCCGAAGGTCCGCGCATGAAGGAGCTTCGCGTCACATTCGGCGATCGGGCGAGCCGCGCCGGAGCGTGGCTTTCGCTGCCGCTCGTGTTGGCGCTGGCGGCCGCGCCGGCCTGGGGCGGCCTCGACGACCTCCGGCTCCTCTCCGAGCTTTACGCCTATGTGGCGCTCGCGAGCCTGTGGAACCTGCTCGCGGGATTCGCCGGCCTCGTCTCGGTCGGGCAGCAGGCCTATGTGGGGCTCGGCGCCTATCTGCTGTTCGCCCTGACGATCCTGGGCGGCGTGCCGCCGCTCCTTGCGATTCCGATTTCGGGTGTGCTGTCAGCGGCGCTCGCCATCGCGGCGGCGGCGCTGCTGTTCCGGCTGCGCGGGCATTATTTCGCGATCGGGACCTGGATCGTGGCCGAGGTCTTTCAGCTTCTGGCCGCGCAAGCGAGCGTGCTCGGCGGCGGCTCGGGCCTGAGCCTGCCGGTCAGCATCGTGACCTCGATCGCGCCGACCCGGCAGTGGCGCGAGTTCGTGATCTATTGGGTGGCGCTGGCGCTCGTGCTTGGCGTGCTGGCCATGATCGTGCTGCTCCTTCGCTCGCGCTACGGGCTTGCGCTGAAGGCAATCCGCGACAATGAGGGCGCGGCCCGGGCGAGCGGCATCGACGTGACCCGGATCAAGCTCGCGGTCTACCTCGTCGCGGCCTTCGCGACCGGCATGCTGGGCGCGCTGATCTTTCTGCAGAAGCTGCGGATCAAGCCGGACGCGGCCTTCAGCGTCAACGACTGGACCGCCTTCGTGATCTTCATGACGGTGATCGGCGGCATCGGGCGCATCGAGGGGCCGATCGTCGGCGCCATCGTGTTTTTCTTGCTGCGGCAGACGCTCTCCGACCTGGGCTCGCTCTATCTCATGCTGCTCGGGGCGGTTGCGATCGTCACCATGCTGGCCGCCCCCAAGGGCCTCTGGGGCCTGTTCGTCGAGGCCACGGGCTGGCAGCTCTTCCCCCTTGAACGGCGCGTCATAAGGTCGGATGACAGAGGACGGACGACAGACCCAACGCCGTCATTGCGAGGCCCGTAGGGCCGAAGCAATCCAGCGCAAGCCGCTCTGGATTGCTTCGTCGCTTCGCTCCTCGCAATGACGGAGCATGTCGTCTGTCCTCTGTCCTCTGTCATCCGGGAGAACCCCATGGCTCCTCAATCCAACAAGGTGATCATCACCTGCGCGATCACCGGCTCGATCCATACGCCGACCATGTCGGACGCGCTCCCGGTCACGCCGGACGAGATCGCCACGCAAGCCATCGACGCCGCCAAGGCGGGCGCAGCGGTGCTGCATCTGCACGCGCGCGACCCCAAGGACGGGCGGCCCTCGCCCGACCCGGAAATCTTTCGAGAGTTCCTGCCGCGCATCAAGCAGAGCTGCGACGGGGTGATCAACATCACGACCGGCGGCAGCGTGCTGATGACGCTGGAGGATCGGATCGCCGCCGCCACCACGTTCTCTCCCGAGATGTGCTCGCTCAACATGGGGTCGATGAATTTCGCCCTCTATCCGATGGCGGCGCGCTACAAGACCTGGAAGCACGACTGGGAGGAGCAATACCTGCTGCAGTCGGACCAGAACATCTTCCGCAACACGTTCCGCGACATCGAGCGCATCTCCAAGCTGCTCGGCGAGGATCACGGCGTGAAGTTCGAGCACGAATGCTACGACACTGGCCACCTCTACAATCTCGCCCATTGCGTCGATCGCGGCTTGTTCAAGCCGCCGATCTTCCTGCAGCTCATCTACGGAATTCTCGGCGGCATCGGGCCCGATCTCGACAATCTCCTGTTCATGAAGCGCACCGCCGACCGGCTGTTCGGCGAGCAGTATCTGTGGTCGGTGCTGGCGGGCGGACGCCACCAGATTCCGTTTGCCACCATGGCGACCATGATCGGCGGCAATGTGCGGGTCGGGCTCGAGGACAGCCTCTATATCGGGCGCGGCAAGCTTGCCGCGAGCAATGCCCAGCAGGTGGCGAAAATCCGCCGCATCATCGAGGAACTCGGCTACGAGGTCGCGACCCCGAAGGAGACGCGCGCCATGCTGGGCCTCAAGGGCGTCGACCGGGTGAAGTTCTGATGTTCAAGCGTCACCCGCGGGCTTGACCCGCGGGTCCATCTTCTTCGTAACGATGGATTGCCGGGTCGAAAGGGCGTTTACGCCCGTCTTCGCGGGCTATGCCCGGCAATGACGCGGAGGGGAATGCCGGATGAGCATTTACGAGACAAGATTGGCGGCGACCGCGCAGCATCTGCGGGACGAGGGGCTCGACGCGCTGGTGGCGCTCAATTTCGGGCAGAACTCGTTTCTCGAATCCCATGCGGTGTTCGTGCTCGCGGGCGTGCGGCCGATCGGGGAGAGCGCCGTGGTGGTCGATCGCGATGGCGGCTCGACCCTGATCGTCACGCCGGCATGGGATGGCGAGCGCGCCGCCGCGCTGTCGCGAACCGCCAGGACGGTAGGCGCCGATGATCTGCCGGCCGCGCTGGAGAAGGCGCTTGCCGCGCGCCCCATCGATCCGCGCAAGACTCTTACGGTCGGCCTGTCGACGCTCGGACTCGATCTGGCGCGCCGCGTCGAAGCGGCGCTTGGGGGCAAGGCGCGCGCGGACGACAACTATGCCCGCAAGCTCGCGCGTATCCGTGCGCCTGAGGAGCTTGCGGCGGCCCGCAAGGCGACCGAGATCGCGGAGCGCGGCTACGAGCACTTTCTCAAATTTGTGCGGCGGGGGCTGCGCGAGTTCGAGCTCGCGGCCGAACTCTACTGCTTCATGAAGGGCCTGGGCGCGGAGGACAATTTTCTGCTGCTGAGCGCCTCCCAGCACAACCTCGCGGTCACGGCCGCCGGGCGGCGCCTGCTCGACGTGGGCGACATCATCCTCTCCGAGATCACGCCCTGCTATCAGGGCCAGTTCGCGCAGATCTGCCGCACCACCGTGATCGGCGAGACCACGAAGGTACAGCGCGACAAATACGCGTTGCTCCAGGAGGCGATGAGGCGCGGCCAGGCCGCTGCAGTACCGGGTGCATCCGTGCGCGAGGTGACCAATGCCATGGACGACTGCCTGCGCGCGGCCGGCTATGGCGACTATTGCCGCCCGCCTTATATGCGGGTGCGCGGCCACGGGCTTGGCATCACGTCCGACCTTCCGGGCGATCTCACGGTCGACAGCGACGGGCGGCTCGAGGACGGCATGGTGTTCGTGATGCATCCCAACCAGTACATCCCGGAGACTGGCTATCTGATGTGCGGCGAGCCGGTGGTGATCACGAGCGTGGGCGCGCAGGCCTTGTCGAGCCGCATGGCCGAGCTCGACAGCATTGCGGTGTAAGCGCATGCGCACCATGCACCCCTCGATCATGATCGGCTCTTATGGCTGGGAGCAGGATCGCGTTCCCCGCGACGAGTTCCAGATTCGCCTCGATGCGCTGCACGCCCTCATGGACCGGCAGGGCCTCGCGGCGGTGCTGGTCTATGGCGACGCGCGCGAGCATGCCGCGCTCGCCTGGTTTGCCAATTTCATTCCGCGCATGCGCTGGGCGATGGCGCTGTTCCCGCGCAAGGGCGAGCCGCGCCTTTTGACCAGCATGAGTCCGCGCGACGTGCCGGCCATGCGGCAGATGACCTGGATTCCCGATGTGATGTCGGGATGGAACTGGGAGAGCGCGTTCGATCCGTGGCTCGCCAAGCTTGGCGGTGAGGATCCGGCCGGGATCGGCAGCATCGGCTTCGATCTGATGCGGCCGCCGCTGATGCAATCGCTGCAAAAGAGCCTCGGCAATCGGTTCCGCCTGCAGGCCGTCGACGGTGAGGTTCTGGCGCTGCGCTCGACACGCCCGCGCGAGCTCTCGCTCATCCGCGAGGCCTGCAAGGTCGTGGAAGCGGGTGCCGTCACGATGCGCAACGCATGGCGCGGCGGGCTCGGCAACGAAGCCGCGGCGCTCGAAGGCGAGCGCGTTGCGCGCGCGATGGCGGCGCAGGACGTGCGCACATTGGTCAGCTTCGACCGCGGCCGGACACTCTCGCCGTTTCGCGGGAGCTTCGACGCAAGGGCCGAGCCGTTTCTCGGCTATATCGCCGTCAAGCACATGGGGTATTGGGCGGAGCTGTTCGTCAGCGAGGCTGATCAGGCAGGCAAGCCTGCCGGCGCCGCCAAGGCCGGGCTCTCGGCGCTGTTGCAAGCCTTTGAAACCGGCGCCAGCGCCGGGGTGCTCCACCGGAGGGCGATCGATGCGCTCGGTCCCTCGCCGCTGCATCCCGTGCTGGGCGGCAGCGTGGGCCGACGCATGGGCGTTTCGCCGGCGGAAGGGGGCGAGCTCGGCGCGGGCAGCATGCACACGCTGGTGCACGGCCATGTCTATGGGCTGCATGTCGGAACTGCCGACGAACAGTCCGGCGCGATCGCATCCGCCATGATCATGCTGAGCGCGGCGGGCTACGATGTCCTGGTGCGCTCGCCGGACATGTAGGGCGCGTCATCGCCCGTCCCCGGCCAGGCGGAAGTTTTCGAATGAACAATCGGATTCTGGTCGAGCCTTATTCGGGTCAACCGCCAGATTTGGTGGTTGGCCTCATCTTGCCGATTCAGCGGGACGAATTTGGCATCAAGATCACGCGCGAGGATCAGCCTGATCTTGAGAAAATTGCGGATTTCTACCAGAAGGGCCTGGGCAATTTCTGGGTGGCGCTCGACGGATCGGACCTGGTCGGCACTCTGGCGTTCAAGGACATCGGCAACCGAAGCGTCGCTTTACGCAAGATGTTCGTGCGCAAGGATCGCCGGGGAAAGGAGCACGGCGTTGCCCGACGGTTGCTCGAAGCAGCGCTGGTCTTTGCCCGAACAAAGAACATTCTAGA
>Ga0126381_100006812_pt1 | contig 12676 bp, 8 predicted proteins | sample PanSoiMetPlot_28_FD_96465 | JGI IMG/M metagenome (GOLD analysis project Ga0126381, IMG submission 96465) | Tropical forest soil microbial communities from Panama - MetaG Plot_28 | ecosystem: Environmental > Terrestrial > Soil > Tropical forest > Bulk soil | place: Panama | collected 2016-02-17
CCTGCCGGTCGGCGGCAAGAGGCTCTGCCGCCATCAGGTGGTCGGCGGCAGCGATGCCGCCGCCGGGATCGGTCTTCGTATGGACCCAGGAGCGGCCGGCGGCGCGAACGCGATTGGCCAATGCTGAGAGCTCATCCCACCGTTGCAAAACGGTCCAAGGCGCGACGACGCGCTGCTCTTCCGCCCACTCGATGACTGCTACCTCGATGGTCTGATTGGCGCCCATTGCGATCGCCGCCGCCAGGTCGTCACTGTCGAGCGCGGCGGCGATACCTTCGCGTTGCAGCGTGAAGCGATTGTCGTCTACCGAACCCGAGACGTCGATTGTGAGCACCAAAGCCACGTCGGCTTGGTCCGATCGGGCGGATGCGGTGAGAGGCGTTCCCAGAGCGACGGCGAGAGCCGCCGCCAACCACAGGCTCCTCATTCGGTGTCCCGATCGAGATAGCCGTACATGCAGGTGACTTGAATTGGCCGATATCCCGCGTCGTCGATCGTCCCGACCAGAGTTTGCTGCAGCTTCTGGGCTCGCTCTGAGCATTCTCGGTCTGTTATCGGCGCAGGATGCTGCACAATCGATTTGCATTCACCAATATAGGGCAAACAAGCGATCAAGACCAAAGCGACTGCATTCATCTAGTCTCATCACCTTCCCAGAAATTGGCGGCACCATTCGCCCCGCTCCTCGGCGCCGGGGCTGATTACTCCGTTCTGGCGCAGTTCTGTTTAGCGATGGCAACCTGCCATTTCGTTAACGGTCTGGAAAGATGGCAGGGCTTCGGCTGGGGAGGTGTGAAACAGTTCACAGTCCGGAGACATTTTACGGGCGCGCGGTAGATTCCTCGGGTTATGCAAACTTGTTGTCGGGCAAATAGGCTTGGCGGTACTTTTGGGTTAACGCCCTTGCGAAGATTTGCGCGCCAGTGACTCGGCTCTCGGCCGAACGATCCTTCATCAGAAAAAGGGCGAATGAAATCGCGTCTCGCCACAGCACTGCTGCTGCGAGCAACTCGGACGCTTTTGAACAGAAGATGGAGGGGACCCGATGGTCAAATTCCAAGTCAACGGCCAGACCCAGTCCTTTGATGGCGACCCATCAATGCCGCTGCTCTGGTATCTGCGGGATGAGCTGGGGCTCATCGGTACAAAGTTCGGTTGCGGGGTGGCGCTGTGCGGGGCCTGCACGGTTCATGTCGACGGCGAAGCCGCCCGCGCCTGCATCACTGCTGTAAATGATATCGCCGGCCGATCGGTGATCACCATCGAGGGGCTCGATGCGAATGGCAACCACCCGGTGCAGAAGGCGTGGCGCGCCTTGAATGTCCCGCAATGCGGCTACTGTCAGGCCGGACAGATCATGCAGGCCGCAGCCCTCCTCGCGAGCAATAAGAATCCCTCCGAGGAAGAGATCAACAGCGCGATGAGCGGCAACATCTGCCGCTGCGGCTGCTATCAGCGCATCACCGCCGCCATCAAGGCGGCTGCTACAGGAGCGTGACATGACCCTCGCTCACGCCGTCATCGAGAATGTCAGCCGCCGTGGCTTTCTAAAGGGTGTACTCGCCACCGGCAGCCTTGTGGTGGCGGCAAAATTTGTGCCGCCGCGCGCAGCGCTAGCTGCTTACGCCACTGGGGCGGAAAAGATGCCTCACGGCGTCAGGTCCGATCCCCACCTCCTCGTCTCGATCGCGCCGGACGGGATCGTGACGATCGTCGCTATTCGCTCCGAGATGGGCACCGGCTCGCGCACCAGCCTGCCGATGATCGTTGCCGACGAGCTCGAAGCCGACTGGTCGCGCGTGCGCGTCGTGCAGGCGCCCGGCGACGAGGAAAAGTACGGCAATCAGGATACGGACGGCTCGCGCAGCCTGCGTCACCACATCCAGCCGATGCGCCAATGCGGTGCCGCCGCCCGGCAGATGCTCGAAACCGCTGCGGCCAAGCGTTGGGGCGTCGATCCCGGGGAGGTCAAGGGGCAAAACCACGAGGTTGTCCACAAGGCCTCCGGGCGCAAGCTCGGCTATGGTGAGCTCGCGGCGGACGCCAGCGCATTGCCGACGCCGCCGGCCGATCAGATCAAGCTCAAGGATGCCAACGCCTTCCGCTACATCGGCAAGGGCACGACGCCGATCGTTGACCTTTTTGACATCACTACCGGGCGAGCAATCTACAGCATCGACGCAAGGCTTCCCGGCATGAAATATGCGATCGTCGCGCGCCCGCCGGTGTTTGGCGGCAAGGCGGTGTCGTTCGACGCCGACGCTGCGATGAAGGTGCCCGGCGTCGAGAAGGTCGTAACGATCGAGGGCACGCCGGCGCCCGCCAAATTTCAGCCGCTCGGCGGTGTCGCAGTCATCGCGCGCAATACTTGGGCGGCACTCAAGGGGCGCGAGGCGCTCAATCCGACCTGGGAAGACGGTCCGAACGGCTCCTATGATTCGACGGCGTTCAAGGCGCAACTCGAGGAAACCGCGCGGCGGCCGGGAAAGGTCGTGCGCAACGATGGCGACACTGAAAAAGCGCTGGCGTCAGCGGCGAAAGTCGTGTCTGCGGAATATTACATCCCGCACAGCGCCCATGCGACGATGGAGCCGCCAAGCGCAACGGTGCGCATCGCCGACGGGAAATGTGAGGCCTGGGCTTGCGTACAAAGCCCCGGCAACACGCGCGAGGAGCTCGCCAAGAAGCTCGGGCTGAAGGAAGAGGATGTGACTGTCCACGTCACGTTGCTCGGTGGCGGCTTCGGGCGCAAGTCGAAGTGCGATTTCGTACTCGAAGCGGCGGTGCTGTCGAAAGCGATGGGCGGCGCGCCGGTGAAAGTGATCTGGACGCGCGAGGACGATCTCCAGAACGGCTACTACCACACTGTTTCCGCCGAGCGCATAGACGCGGGGCTCGATGCGAGCGGAAAAGTGGTCGCCTGGCGGCATCGCAGTGTCGCCCCGACGATCAAGTCGATCTTCGCGGCCGATCAGCTGCACGAAGCGCCTTTCGAGCTCGGTATGGGCTTCGTCGACGTGCCGTTCGACATCCCCAATCTGCGTTGCGAGAATGGCGAGGCCGCGGCGCACACGCGCATCGGCTGGTTCCGCTCGGTGTCGAACATCCCGCACGGCTTTGCGGTGCAGTCCTTTGTCGCAGAGCTCGCCAAAGCCACCGAGCGCGATCCGAAGGAGGTGCTGCTCGCGTTGATCGGGCCACCCCGTATTGTCGATCCCCGCAAATCGCCGGATGTTGCGGATTTCTGGAACTACGGCGATCCGTTCGAGACTTACCCAATCGACACGGGGAGGCTTCGGCGCGTCGTCGAGCTCGTCGCGGAGAAGGCCGACTGGGGCCGCAAGCTGCCGCCACGGCACGGCCTCGGCATCGCCGTCCATCGCAGCTTCCTTACCTACGTCGCGACCGTCGTCGAAGCGGCGGTGGACGAGAAAGGGCGGCTCTCAGTACCGCGCGTCGACACGGCGATCGATTGCGGCTTTGCCGCCAATCCCGAGCGCATCCGATCGCAGATCGAGGGCGCGGCGGTGATGGGGATGAGCCTCGCGCTCTATGGCGAGATCACCTTTAAGAAGGGGCGCGTCGAGCAGGGCAACTATGACAGCTATCGTGTGCTTCGCATCGATGAGTCGCCGCCGGTGACGGATGTGCACATCGTCCAGAACGGGATCGACGTGCCGTCGAGCGGTGTAGGCGAACCGGGGCTTCCGCCTTTCGCACCGGCGCTGTGCAATGCTATCTTCGCGGCTACTGGCAAACGCATCCGCCGCCTGCCGATCGGCGATCAGCTGGCGACCTAGGAGATTGGTCTGCGGTGCTTACTCGCGCGGCAGTAAGGACGCCTTTTACTCGTCATTCCCGCGGAAGCGGGTATCCAGGGGCAGCAGCTGTGCCGGTGATTCTGGGCCCCCGCTTTCGCGGGGGCGACGGTCTGTGCTCGGGGGAACGGGGTGGAGCGTGATTGTCCTTGCAAGATGGTCCGTCGCGCGGCGCTGAAACTCGGATTGGGCCTGGCGCTCGCGCCTCGGCTCGCGCTGGCGCAGACCGAGCCGGCACGCGAGCGGCCAAAAGAAGGCGATTTTTTGGTTCCGGTCAGCGGCTCGGGCGCGGAGCCAATAAAGCCGGACGACTTGCCGCGCGACGGCAGGCAGACCTTCGCCTGGCCAATGGATCCGTCGACCAAGACTGTGCGCGATGGTTCGCGGCTCAACAAAGTGCTGCTGCTCCGGCTCGACGCCGAAAGTTTCGATCCAGAGACCAAAGAGCGGGCCGCTGAGGGTGTCGTCGCCTATTCGGCGATATGCCCCCACACCGGCTGCGACGTCACGAACTGGCATCCCGACCGGCAGCTGCTCGAATGCCCGTGCCACTATTCGATGTACGATCCGAAAGATGGGGCAAAGGTGGTCAGCGGGCCGTCGCCCCGCCGCTTGCCGGCACTACCTTTGAAACTCGCCGATGAGCAGCTTGTCGTCGCCAAGCCCTTTATCGGCCGCCCCGGCTTTCAACAAATGTAACCAGAGAGGAGATGCCATGCCAATAAACAGCCGCGCAGTACTTGCTGCGGGGGTGATGCTCATTGTGTCTGCAACGACGGTTTTGGCCCAACGCCCTGCTGCACCGCTGCCAAAGCCGGACACTCCCCCACCAGTACCGCCGATCTTGCAGAATTATAAGCCGGTTACAGCCGAACGGCTCAAGCAGCCCGAGGACAGCGACTGGCTGATGTACCGCCGCACCTACGACAGTTGGGGCTACAGTCCGCTGTCGCAAATCACGCGGGAGAATGCAGCGCGGCTCAAGCTCGTTTGGACCCTACAAACCGGCCAGGTCGAAGGCCATCAGGCGCCACCGATGGTCAATAACGGGGTGATGTTCGTGGCGACCCCGGGAAACCAAGTGCTGGCGATCGACGCCAAGGCCGGCAACCTGTTGTGGCGGTTTAAACGGCCCATGCCCGAGGACATCCTGCTGCTCCATCCGACGAGCCGCGGCGTCGGGCTGCTCGGCGACAAGGTGTATTTCGCCGCCGCCGATGCCGTGCTTGTCGCGCTCGACGCGAAGACCGGCAACGAGGTCTGGAACGCCAAGATCGAGGACTACACGAAGGGATACTACATGTCGCTGGCGCCGCTGGTCGCCGACGGCAAGGTGATGGTCGGCGTCTCGGGGGGCGAACTTGGCGTACGCGGCTTTGTAACGGCGTTCGATGCCGAAACCGGAAAACCGGCGTGGAAGGCCTACGCGGTGCCGGCGCCCGGCGAGCCCGGCTCCGAGACCTGGCCTCCGGGCGACCAGTGGAAGACCGGCGGGGCGTCAGTATGGATCACCGGCGCCTACGATCCGGAGACCAACCTCACCTTCTGGGGCACTGGCAATGGCGGCCCATGGATGGGTGACCAGCGGCCGGGCGACAATTTGTATACCTCCTCGACCATCGCGATCGACGCCGCCACCGGCAAGATCAAGGGCCATTTCCAGTACCATCCCAACGATTCGTGGGACTGGGACGAGGTCAACCCGCCGATCCTCGTCGATTATCAGCGGGGCGGCCGGACCGTTAAGGGTCTCGTCTACGTCGCCCGCGACGGCTATTTGTGGCTGCTAGAGCGCACCGCCGACAGGATCAACTTCATCGACGGTAAGCCGTTCGTAAAACAGAACGTATTCAAGAGCCTCGATCCCAAGACCGGACGGCCGGAGATCGACCCTGACCGCAAGCCGGGGACCGGAAAGAAGGCCGAGTTCTGCCCGTCCTTGTGGGGCGGCAAGGACTGGCCGCCGGTGGCCTACAGCCCAAAGACGCGCCTACTCTATATTCCGGCCAATGAGAATCTGTGTCAGGGGTTTGCGGGAGAGCCCGCCACCTATACACCGGGTCAGCTTTATCAGGGGGTGAATGCGGCGAGTCGGACGTTCTCGGTGGTACCCGGTGCCGACCACATCGGTGAGCTACAGGCCTGGAATCTCGACACCGGCCAGAAGGTCTGGACCCACCCCTTCGCCAACTCGCCACTCTGGGGACCAGTACTGGCGACGGCCGGCGATGTCGTGTTCGCCGGCGGCACCAACGACCGCTATTTCCGCGCATTCGATGCCGCTAACGGCGAGGTTCTCTGGGAATTCCGCACTAGTTCTGGGGTCACCGGTGTGCCGTCCTCGTTCCAGATCGACGGCAAGCAGTATATCGCCGTGCTATCGGGCTGGGGGGTTGACGCAGCGCGCATGCAGGCGCGCCTCAACGTTGCCAAGACCTGGGAGTACCCAGATGTGCCGCAAGGTGGCTCGGTCTGGGTGTTTGCGCTCGACTAGATCCCGCTAGCGGCAGCGGGCGGCCGATCCTACCCGGCCGTCCGTTGCGGCGCGTGCGCAAAGGCCTGCGCGATCGCTTCGAATGCCGGCTTGGGTTTGAGCTCGGCGTCAAATGGGAGCGGCCGTGAGGGCGACGCATCGCCTCGCCACTTCGACTGGTAGGTTTCTCGTCGCACGATCCAGCTGTGGCGGTCGGATAACCCCCAGGTCACGACCATCTTCACCGCCGGTTCATCGAGCGCGGCGTCGAGAAAGCGGCTATAGGTGTCAGCGACCAGCCGGTCGCGCGCAGCCTCGCCGACTGGCCCATTCTCGTCAGTGACGTCGAGCTCGGTTATCTGGATGGTGAGGCCAAGACCGGCTATCTCGGTGAGGAAGCGTCTCAAGATTGCGGCCGAAAATGGCGGGCCACTTGCGCATGAAAGATGAGCCTGAATACCGACGGCATCTATCGGAATTTCAGACTGTTTCATCCGGTGTAGAAGTTTCAGGAGGGCAGTACGACGCGCTTCCTGTTCCGGCGCATCGAGTTCGATATCGTATTCATTGACGACGAGGCGCGCTGCGGGATCGGTTTCTCGCGCGGTTCGGTACGCGAGTTCGAGATAATCGGGGCCGAACATCTCAAGGAAAACATCGGTACGGAGGCTGTCCTCTCTACCGTCCTTGGGCTCGATTGGTTCGTTGACGACATCCCAGCTGTGAACCCTTCCGCGATACCGGCCAGCAAGGCTGCGGACGCGTTCGACAATCGCTTTCTCTATCTCCTGCCGCGTCGTAAGATCGAAAAACCAACTCGGCGTCCGGTGGTACCATAAGAGGTTATGCCCGCGCAGGATGAGGTCGTTCTCTAGCGCGAAATTGGCGATTGTGTCGGCGGGGCCGTAATCATCATCACCCGGCGCGCCACGATTCATGAACCCCCATTTCATCTCGTTCTCGGCGACGACAAGTGCCACTTGGCGCAGTATGAGATCGACAAACTCGCGATCTTGGGAGATCTGAGCAGCCGAAATCGTCGTCCCGTAAACCAGCCCTTTTTCCGCCGCTAGTTTGCGCAGCTCGATTGCCTCGGCGGCCCAGCAGTTGGTCGGCATCCCGAGCCCGCCGGTGGTTCCGAGCGCGGCGAGCGCAGCGGCTATGACATAACGGCGATGCGGGGGCTTCGTGATGGCTGTAGCGCGGAAGCACCGGGGGTCCCGGTTAAATTCATGGTCGATCATGTCGAGATCTGATCTGGGGGCTGCCCCAGCCTGACGATGCTTTAGTCGATCCGCAACAGAAACGCCGTCGCACCAGCGCAATGCTGCGTGGGCACAACGGTCAGACCAAAATCGAACAGGGTTCAGCCGCCTCTTCGGTCGATTGTCCGTCAGCTGTCGAAACGACCCGCGCCCGCGGCAGTGTTACCGTAACGGTGGTCCCGCGCCCTTTTTCGCTTTCTATCGTTAACGAGCCGCCGTGTAGTTCGGCCAATCTGCGAGCCAACGGGAGTCCGAGCCCCGCTCCTTCGTGTTGGCGGGCCAAGCCTCCGTCCACCTGACCAAAGACTTCCAGTGCGACTTCGATTTCATCGCGCGACATTCCGCAACCGGTGTCCTTCACGATGAACTGGACGCCGTCATCTTGTGGGCGCCGCACAATAGTGGTGATTATGCCGCCGAGTTCGGTGAATTTGACCGCATTTGACAACAGGTTCAGCAGGATCTCGGTCAGGCGAGTCGGGTCCGCCCTCAGATGCGGCAGGTCTTGCTCAATCTCGGTTGAGAGATTGAGCAAACTCTTTGCAGCGCGATCCCGGATGAGAGCGATACAGTCGTCGACCAACCGCCGCGCGTCGAGCACTTCCTCGTGAAGCTCAAGCTTTCCAGCGTCGATGCGGGCGAGATCAAGGATTTCGTTGATCACTTGCAGCAAGTGCTCTCCGCTCTGCCGGATAAGACCGATGTATTCGGCCTGTCGTGATTGGAGCGGTCCGGCAATCCCGTTCTGTAATACCTCAGAGAAGCCAAGGATCGCGTTAAGAGGTGTGCGCAGCTCATGGCTCATATTAGCCAGGAAATGGGATTTGGCATAATTGGCTGCCTCTGCCGCTGCCTTCGCGTCAAGTAATGCGCGTTCCGCGAGAACTTGGTCCGTGATGTCACGGGCGGTTCCACGATAGCCGAGAAACTGCCCCGCCTTATCGAAAATGGGCTTGCCGCTCACCGACGCAACGCGGTCGCCCGAGTCGCTCCTATAGATGAAATCTCGGAAGGCTTCGTGCCGGTCCAGCATCGCAAGATGTTCCTGCCACTTGGCCGGTTCGGTCAGAACATCGGCAGCGAGTTCGGAGCGGGTCCGGCCGACGGCGGTCTGAGGATCCAGGCCGAACCCGAGAATGTGGTCGGATTCATAAGTCAAACGGTGATTTTCATCGGTCTCCCAGAACCAGTCGGAGGAGGTTAGCGCGAAGTCGCGGCATCGGGCTTCGCTCTCGCGCAATGTCGCCTCGGACCGTTCGAGCGAGCGGGAATGCGCTACCAATGCTCGGAACAAGAGGCCGAAACCAAGTACTGTGCAGAGCGTCCCGAGCGCGATGAACGTCGTCTGGTGACGCCAGCTGGCGAGTGCGGCGTCTTCTGACACTGTAACCGAGACGACAAGAGGAAAGTCGCGGCGCGGCTGCACCGAGACGATCCGTGCAATTCCGTCTATATAGCCAGGCGAGCGATAGGTGCCCCCCCCTTTCTCGACCAGCGGGTAAAACTCCGCCTGCGGCGGCAGTTTTTGACCCATCATTCGCTCGACATGCGGATAGCGGGCCAGGAGCGTGCCGTCGCGGCGAACGATGCTTACTGAGCCGCCCTCCTGTAGCGTTATGGCTTGATAGAATTCCTCGAGATAGCGGACGCTGATCGCGTTGGTTACGATGCCGAGAAACGCATCTTGCGGTCCGTTGATCCGGCGCGCGAGAAAAAAGGTCCACGCGCCATTGCTGCGACCGATCACAGGAGCGCTGATGAAGACACCCGCTTCGGTGTGGGCGCGCAAATATTGGAAATAGTCTCGGTCGGAGAGGTCCATGGCGGGTGGCGGCCAGAGGCGTGCGCCGTTGATCAGCTTGCCGTCGGCATCGATGAGTCCGATCATGTCGGATTGCGGCAGAGACTTTATTCGGTCGGCAAGAAGCCGATGAACCTCTTCAGTGCCCATCAATCGCGCAAATTGCTCGGGGCTGTCGGCACCGGAATGCAAAGCGGCTGCGGCCACCTCTTCCAGGACGAGGTCGGCGGCCTGTATTGAGCGCGCCGTTTGTTCTGCAAGGACGAGCGAGAGATTGGTCACCTCTTGGCGTGAGCGGGCTATGGCCTCCTGCCGCCTATCCCAAACCGCAACGCCGGCGGTAAGCACAATGACGATCAGCAATCCAATCCCGACGATCGACAAACGTCGGCTGGCGCGAAAACTTTGGCTCCGGGGGTGATTTGCTTCTGCCACCCTTCAACACTAGGCGACCGATGTTAGCAACCGATGAAGGCAACCCCGGTCTCTGAGTGGAGCGGAGTGTTTCTTGGATCAACGGCGCTTCTGGGTGTTGTCGGATCCACTCCCCTTACTTGCGTCGAGATGCTCGATATTTGCCTTGGCTGCCATGTCGGCTTGGCTGCCCGGGGCCAATTTCGCGACGCGCTCCCAATCTTGGCGGGCCCCACGCTCATCGCCCATCAGTCGGCGGATGTTGCCGCGCTCAAGTAATGCCGGCGGCGAGTTGGGCGCCAGCGCGAGCGCCTTTTCGACGTCGGCGAGCGCCGGATCGAGGCGGTCGAGTTCCCGGTTCGCCGATGCCCGATAGAGCAGCGCATCCGCGCGGCTCGGATCCGTCTTCAATACGTGGTCGAGGTCTGTGATTGCTTTGTCGAAATGGCCGAGGGAAGCCGCCGCTGCGGCGCGGTCGATCAGCAAATCTGGGTCGTTGGGTTGCAGGGCCACAGCCGCACCGGCAGCGGCATAGGCACGCGCTCTATCCCCAGCGAGCCCCCAGGCCTGCCCGGCCTGGTCCAGTACCTCAGCCCGTAGATTGGCCGGCGCCGTCGTCATCTCCTTCGCGAGGACCTCAAGGCGGGTCGCTGCTTCCGTGTAGTGGGTCAAACCGATCAGCGCGACGGCTGCGCAGTGATCGGCCGGATGGGCACCGCCTCGGTCGTGCCAATCCCGAGCCAGCTTTTCGGCAGCACTCGGGTTTTGTTTGGCGAGTCTAATGCAGCGGTCATAAGTCGCCGCGTCGGCCTCCGCATTGCGCGGGACCTTCGGCTGAGGCGCTTGTGCGAGCGCGCTCATCGCACCCGCCATTAGCAGAAAACAGCACAAACTAGGGGTTTTCATTTCGGCTTCCGGCACGGTTATGCAGCCGGCTTCCCGAGGCTCGCTTACAAAAGAGTGAGGGGCACGGGCCGCGGAGAGCAGGAAGCGACGGGTCGAGGACAGCCACCACATTTGACGGCAATGCCCTACCGCGGGATTGCGGCACGATTGTAACGAGCGGTACGATCATCGACCTAATTTAGATCGTGTAAGGGGCCGTTGAGTTCTTTGCCGCTTGTCTTGGATCGCCTGTTTCCCGGTGGGCTCGGTGCCGTCGTCTTGGCCTTTGCGCACCGGAACTATCGGATCTACGCGAGCGGTAACGCGGTCTCGTTGATCGGCGTCTGGATGCAGCGTGTGGCCGTCGGCTGGCTGGCCTGGACTCTTACTCATTCGGGCGCTTGGCTCGGCATTATCTCGATGGCAGAATTCTTCCCGGTCGTATTGCTCAGCCCTCTCGCCGGCGCTCTTGCCGATCGACGCGACCGCGTCGGCATCATCCGGATCACACAACTCACCGCCTCCATCGAAGCGACGTTGCTGGCTGTTCTGGTATACACCGGCACGATACCGATCGAATTGCTATTGGGGCTGACTTTGCTCCTCGGCCTCTTTAACGCGGTAGCGCAACCCTCGCGCCTCGCACTGATCCCGACCCTCGTCGATCGGGCAGCGCTGCCTTCCGCGCTCGCGATCAACGCGATCATCTTCAACTCGGCTCGCTTTCTGGGTCCGGCGTTTGCCGGGATCGTTATCACCAAACTCAGCGTCGTCGCCGCGTTCGCGGTTAATGCCGCAACCTACCTCATATTCCTCGTCGCGATGTCGAATTTGCGCGGTATCCCGGCTTTGCCGGTCGCCGCGACACAGAGTGTTCTGAAAGCCTCAGCTGAAGCTTATGGCTACGCCAGCCGGCACCCGGGCATCGCTCCAATGCTGCTGCTGTTCACAATAACAACGATCGGCACCCGCGGCTTTGTCGAGCTGTTTCCTGGCTTTTCGGACAGCGTTTTCGGACGAGGCCCCGAGGGTCTGGCGACGTTAACCTCGACAGTGGGCCTCGGTGCTATCTTCGGTGCCGGCTGGATGCTGCTGCGACCGGCCATCGCCGGGCTGACCGGGCTCGTCCTTTGGAATACGTTACTGATCTCGCTGGCGATATTCGCTTTCACGCTGACCGATCATTTCCTCCTCGCCCTCCCGTGCGTCTTTGTCGCCGGTACAGCGATGACGATCACCGGGGTCGGCGCCCAGACCCTGATCCAGGCCGCGGTCGACATTCGGATGCGCGGCCGGATCATGGCGCTCTACGGAATGATCTTTCGCGCCGGTCCAGCGCTCGGCGCGGTTCTGATGGGCTCGCTCGGCGAGCGGTTTGGGCTCCGCTTGCCTTTGGCGGTTGGCGCTATCGTCTCCTGCGCCTTCTGGGCGTGGACCCGGTTCAAGCAACAGCGTATCGCCGAAACCCTCGAGGCCGATCCTGCTGCCATCGCCGAGGCTGGCCCGGTCGCCGCGAGGCACCCGTCATGACTGCCCGGCACCTGTTTTGCTTTGGCTTGGGTTACACCGCCCGAGCGCTCGGTCGTCGTCTCGCAGCATCAGGATGGGTCGTCAGGGGCACGTGCCGAACGACCGAGAAGGCGGCGAGGTTGGCGGCAATGGGCCTTGCCGTTGAGCGCTTCGGCCGCGATTGTCCGGTAGCGCGAGAGTTTTTGGAGCGGACGACGCATCTCCTAGTATCGATCCCTCCGGGCGCCGATGGTGATCTCGTCCTCGCGAAACATGCGGACGACATCAAGGCCATCAAAGAGTTGTCTTGGGTTGGGTATCTTTCCACCACCGGCGTTTATGGCGACCGCGGCGCCGGCTGGGTCGATGAGACCTCGGAGCTGCGGCCCACCGGCGATCGCGGCGCCAGACGGGTCGCCGCTGAACGCGGCTGGCTTCGCCTCTGGCGTGACCATGGTGTGCCCGTCCATATTTTTCGGCTGGCGGGCATTTACGGCCCCGGCCGCAGCAC
>Ga0126381_100006813_pt1 | contig 12676 bp, 12 predicted proteins | sample PanSoiMetPlot_28_FD_96465 | JGI IMG/M metagenome (GOLD analysis project Ga0126381, IMG submission 96465) | Tropical forest soil microbial communities from Panama - MetaG Plot_28 | ecosystem: Environmental > Terrestrial > Soil > Tropical forest > Bulk soil | place: Panama | collected 2016-02-17
AATAGGTGTTCATAGCCGTCCACCCAAAAGGAGCCGCGGGTCGAACCCTGCGGCTTCCTTTATTTGTATTTGACAGCACCATTGAAGTTCGCGACGGATAACTCGATCACTCATCGTGAATGGACCGCTTTCGGTAGCGAAACGGAAATAGCTCTACCTTCGACGGGCTCATTTTCAGGCGACGCGACCGTATCAGCAGGCTGCTAAAGGTAGAGTGGCTGCAATTGGATGTCGGGATTGGGGAAGAACGATCCCTGACCAACTTTACGATGATGGATTAGTTCCGAGGAGGGAAGTTAGGGAAAATTTATTGTTCCTGTGCGCGCTAGCGAACTGAAAAAGATTTCGGAGCTGCTTAGCCTAAATGAGGCGATCTGTCTGAGGGCCTGGTTAGCCCCCTTCAATCCCGCGGACGTTTCGCTTTAAAAGAGCCTCAGTGTCCGGTCGGCGCTGCGGCTCTTTTTTTGCCATTGATCGTTGAATGCGCGGGGTATCTCCACATCGGCGGATGTAGCGATTATTCTCATCGCGAAGCCCAGTCGAAGTCATTGACTTAATGCCGTGACGTGAGAAACATTCCGAGATCGCGTCTGGCCGATTGACAAAGTCGCCCACCTGCATCTCCGCGATGTTGGGAAAGTCTTTCTCGATTTCCTTGGTGCTGGCGCATGACCCACAGCGAAAACATGCACGACTGCGAGAGCCTTCTCACAGTGGAACCGTCGGACCTGGTTGCGTTTTACTCCTTGATGGAGGAGTGCAGTTTTGGCCACCGAAACAGAATTGAAGTTCATTGTTCCGCCTTCCGGCTTAACGAAAATTAAACATGCCGGTTGGGTGCTCGGTAACAAGCCTCCGCCTAAGGAAGTGGACGTTGTCTCCGTCTATTATGACACCGCCTCGCGCGATCTCCGCGAAAATGGAGTTACGCTTCGTCTGCGCCAACGCGAAGGACGTTATCTGCAGACCGTGAAGGTGGACGCCGGCGGCTTTCCGCGGCGGCAGGAATGGGAACGCGAAGTTGAAAGTGACAGGCTCGACCTCAGCGCTGCTGAAGGAACCGCACTTGAACCGTTACTGAGCGGGAACATTGCGCACGACCTCAAGCCATTGTTCGAAACGCGCGTGCGTCGCAGCACTATTGATTTGGAGCAGGGCACCAGCAAAATAGAAATGAGCCTCGATCGCGGAGAGCTCAAGAGTGGAGATTTACATTCTTCCATCAGCGAGCTTGAGCTTGAGCTGAAGGAAGGCGATCCCGCTGATCTATTCGCGGTTGCTCGGCGGATCGCGGAGATTGTACCTCTGCGGCTTGCTGTCTTGAGCAAGGCCGATTCAGGCTATCGGCTTGCCGATCACGAACAGCAGCAGCCCTTTCACGGAACCATGATTGCGCTCGACCGCAAGCTCAGCGCTGCAGAGGCGTTCCAGGAGGTGGCCAATTCTTGCCTGCGCCAAGTCATCGCGAACGAAAAGGCGGTCGAGGGCGGACGGTCAGAGGGCGTGCATCAGATGCGGATCGGCCTGCGCCGACTACGTACAGCCTTTGCGTTTTTCGCGAAACTTACAGTTGCAGACGCGCACATCGAGCATATCAAGAGCAATCTCAAATGGTTCACGTCCCAGCTTAGTCCCGCGCGGGATTTGGATGTCTATCTCCGCAAAAGCGTCCAGCCAGTGGATGCAATGGAACCCGCGGTTGCCGGCGCCGGCGCACTGGAACAGGTCACCGAACGGCGCCGCAAGGTGGCTTTTGCGAGGGCGGCCGATGCCGTACGGTCTAGCCGTTATCGGCAGCTCATCCTCGGTGTTGCGGAATGGATAAACACGGGGGCGTGGCTTGATGAATCCAACGCGAAAACGCGGGCGCAGCGGGATTGTCCGATCGCCAAATTTGCCACGAGCGAAATGAGGCGACGGCGAAACAAGCTCGCCAAAAAGAAGAAGAAACTCAAAAGGCTGATGCGAGTACGCGGCACAAGATTCGTATCAGCGCGAAGAAATTAAGATATGCGACCGAATTCTTTGCAACGATATTCCCCGGGAGAAAAGCGGCGAAGCGACGACGTATTTTTGCGAAGTCACTAAAGAGATTGCAGAACAGTTTGGGTGATCTGAACGACTTTGCCGTTCACGATAGGCTCGCCAGTCGGCTAGTACTTTCAAATCGAACCAGGGCGCGCGGCAGGCGCTGGCGCCGCCGTGCGTTTGCTGCCGGAGTCGTCGCCGGTCGGGAAAGCTCGCAGGGCGACGGTTTGATGAAAGTGGCCAAGCGAGCGCTTCGAGACGTCGCCATGGCGAAAAAATATTGGGAGAAATAATAAATTCCGATCTTGGCCTAGGGCGAGGTGTGTGCGTGTGCCCCAAATGAAATCGAATGGCACCCTTTGACAAGCAGTGAAGGGGTTCTCATCTCTCGATCTTACGCACTTCTCCTAATCTGAGGGTCTTCCAAACCTATTTATTGTCCGCGCTATTCGATTTGCTCAATTCTCCCATATGGGACAACTCAGAATCGCTCCGCTGCTGCTGTTCCGCGTCCTTTTGTCCTAAATTGCCTTGCTGTTTTTTTTGCGGTTTGTTCTCTTCTGAATGTTTCTTTTTTGCCGACATATTCGATCTCCAGTCAATGCCTAAAGGGTAAACATCGGCCAACTGATTTCGTTCTGCGGATCGTGACGAATGGAACCAGGTAGCTCAAGCTACAATGCCTCCTCCAATAACACTGACGCTAGGCACCTTTCCCATCTTTTCGATGTAACGACCTGCCAACGTCCAGATCCTGCTCGAACTGGCTCGCGAGTCGAAGATAACCCCTCACCAGGTATGCGTACTCGGCCTTCAGAGCGGCATCATCAATCTCTTTCGCTCTTTCGCGAAGCCACTCAGCCATCCTTCTGCACTCTGCACCGGGTTTCATGGCTTGGGGCAACCGGAAGCGCGGGCAATTGTTGCCCTTCTATGTCGGATACTGAACACCAATTTAATCTGGAACCAATCGCGCAGACCATCATGACACCGCCGAATTGCGCCCCCGTCACGCAAACGCAGTAGCTACAAAATCGTAGTTGCGTCTGAAAATCGCGTTGGTCGAATTTTTCTGAGTTCGTCCGCTTACAGCGGTTACGTGCAAGGCAGCAATTTCGCAAAACAGTACTCGGAAAAGTTCATTCTATTATTGGCGGGAAAGGATGCGCTTCCATCCTTTAACTGCGGAGGCAGAATTAACCATGACACCCCGGCAAACAAGATCTCTGAAAGCGCAACAAGTTGCGCCGTGCGGCTTTGATTAAAGCGTTGGACAGGTACTGAATCTTGTTTCAGCGATCAACGCGACTCCACAGTTTTATGCTCAATAAACCGTTTATTAGACGGCTCGTTTGGGCGAGATGCTCTAATAAAATCGTTGATACTTTTTAAGTAGCGTTTTCATCAGTGAGGTTGTGAATGCACTTTTGAATCGACTTAGACGCGTAGAGCAAAGATGAGGCGTCCCATGTATGACCGGATTAGCGGGCTTTGTGCTCCATTTTTGCTGACGGCGTTTGTCCTTTTTTGTTCAAGCACCGCAGCGATTGCGGATAACGACGATGCTGTCTGGCATATCAGCAACGCGTTCGGCAATGTTTGGGTGACTATTGGGGAAGTCCAACACTCTTCGCTGTCGCACTCGAGGATCTTAAAGCCTGGCGACTCTATCCGCACCGGTCAAAATGGGCGTGCCCTTCTGGTGCATGGCCAAGAGTACATATTGATTTCGCCAAACTCAGCCGTCGAGATTCCGAGAGAAACGAAACAGGGACTGCTGACGACCATCATCCAGAGGGCAGGTTCGATTGTCCTCGAGGTGGAGAAACGAAACGTCAAGCATTTCGAAGTCGAGACGCCTTTGCTCGCCGCTCTGGTGAAGGGCACCAAATTCCGGATCACCATTGAAAAAAATATCAGCTATGTCGACGTGCTGCGAGGCGAAGTCGAGGTATCGGATTTCAGATCCGGTCAGTACGCTCTCGTTGAACCCGGACAAACCGCGAAAGTCTCTGCAGAACAGTCAGGTCTTTCGTTGAGTGGCCCGGGCCCGTTGGGCTCTATCCAGCAGGGTATGCCCCGTCGATCATCAGCAGACTCGGAACCTGTAACACATGATCTGGAGCGTCGCGCGGCTGCGGACAGCACACAGAATGAACGACAGACCGATGAAACGTCGTTGCATCGCGATGCTCAAACAATACCGTCGTTCCAGCGAAAAAGCGCTAGCGCGCAAAGCACGCGGCGAGACCTATCGATGAACTCCGTAAAGGGAACTCGCGTGCCGCTGTCCAAAGAGGATCAATTAGACTCGAGCCCTGCAGCAAGCGAACAGCGTGTTCGGGTCGGTTCACTGCTGAACGAAGGCGGTTCGCACAACGACGGCGTCTCCGACGTTGCGGCTCCGCGTCGGGTCGACGACAACAACAATGACACGTCCAAGACTGACGATTCCATGCATATCGTTTTGATTTTCTGCGTTGCTTTTATCGTGTCCTGCGCTGTCGGTGCTGTAAGGCGTCGAAAAATAGAAAGACACAACTAAGGGTGACCATTCTCAGTCGCAGTTACGGCACGGGGCGATGATGTTCTCAAGGCCGCTAAAAGCCGGTTGGAGTCGAAGTTTAAAACGGTTCCGACCCCACATTTTTGTTTTGTGCATACTTGCGTTCGGTCTGCTCACCGGAATGCACAATGCGTTGCAGAATACACTTAACGATTCGCGCTTCGGCAGGATACCTCGCACGGCCAACGGCAACATTGTCTTGGTGGCGATTGATGCTCATTCGCTGGAGAAGATTGGAGTATGGCCGTGGTCGCGACGGCTTCATGCCGAACTACTCGACAAGTTGCTAAACGCGCAGGCTAGCGAAATCGTATTCGATATCGACTTCAGTTCATCCTCTGATCCGGAATCTGATCGTGCCTTTGCCGATGCTCTCCAGAAAGGCGAGGGATCGATCGTGCTACCCGCCTTCAAGCAGCCCCTGGTTGGCGGTGACAAAGGAAAGACAATCCACGTGAATCGTCCGCTGCCACAATTTGGCAAGCACGTGTGGTCCGCAGCTGCGAACGTTGTGATCGAACCGGACGGTATGGTGCGTCACTATTCATACGGTGAAATATTCGATGGGAGCTTTTTACCCTCCATGGGCGCGATGTTGGGCGGCGCGAGTTTCAACCGGAAAGAACAGTCTTTTCAGATCGATTTCAGCATCGACGCGGATTCTCTGCCGACGGTGTCGTATGTGGACGTATTGCGGGGCGATATCGCTACGCTGAAGAAGCTCGGGGGGAAAAAGATTATTATCGGGGCAACTGCGGTTGAACTCGGCGATCGATTTAATGTTCCGAACGGCCATGTCATTGCCGGTGCAACACTGCAGGCACTTGCCGCCGAGTCCATCCTGCAAAACCGCGCATTGCATAGCTCATCCTACATCGTCTCGGTGGCCGGCCTCGGAATCATAATACTTTTCATGGGTCTGCTGTGGCGTCGCGTTCGTGCCAGTACTCGGGTTGCAATTCTGGTCGGCTCTGCGATTACGATCGAATTGGGCGCTACTGTTTTACAGGCGAAGCTGCCGATTGTGGCCGATACGTCCCTCTGGCATACGGCTATCGTGGCCTATCTCGCCGCCCTAGCAATCGACGAGGTCGATTTTCGCGGCTTGCTGGTGAGTATTGCGGACAGGCGCTTTCAGCGCATTGCCATGTCGCTTGGTGATGGCCTGGTTTGTACCGACCGGAATGGTTTGATCACGGTTTGGAATCCCGGGGCCGTAGCAATTTTCGGGTATGAGCCTGCAGAAATGATCGGCGAGCCTCTCGAGAGGATCTGCACCTTCAACGATGGCGTTCGATTTTTGCCTCACGAAATGCCGCTGGGCGCGCTTCAGGCGCCAGGCGGCAAAGTGATGGAGCTGAAAGGACGCAGAAAAAACGGTGAGACATTTCCGCTCGAGGCCTGTTTCTCTGAATGGCAGGGGATCGATGGGTTTCAGCACGGCGCTGTGATGCGCGATATATCGGTCCGAAAGCGTGAAGCCGAAAAAATACGGTACATGGCGGAGCATGACACGCTGACGGGTCTCGCCAATCGCAACAAATTGTACGAGCAGTTGGGTACGACACTTGCCGAGGCAAAAGTAGAGAAGCGAGAAGTCGCGTTGCTGATGGTAGACCTCGATAAATTCAAGCAGATCAACGACACACTGGGCCACGCTTGTGGCGACCAACTCTTGCGCGGCGTTGGCGCGCGACTGAATGATTTAGTCGAAGGAGCCGACCTGGTCGCCAGGTTGGGTGGAGATGAATTTGCCGTGGTGATTGGCGGAACTCAAGTTACCGAACGTGCAAAAGAATTTTCAAAGCAGATTTCTCTTGCATTCAGCCAAACACCCTTTTCAATCGGTGCGCGCCAACTTCGCGTAAACGTCAGCATTGGAATCGCGGTTTACCCAAAACACTGTGACACCGTGGACGCGCTTCTCGGCAATGCCGATCTTGCCCTGTATCATGCAAAGGCGGCCGGCCGCGGCGGCTATGTTTTTTTTGAGCACGGAATTAGGGACAAGCTTGAATCTCGGTTGTCACTGGAGGCGGATTTAGGGCGCGCTGTAGAAAAAGATGAGTTTGAGCTTTATTATCAGCCACAGATCAATCTAAAAGACGGAAAATTAGTAGGCGCGGAGGCGTTAATTCGGTGGCGGCACCCCAATGGGCTCGTCTTGCCAAACGATTTCATGCCGGCTGTGAACGCGTCGATGATTTCAGATGACATCGCACTTTGGGTTATGGAAACAGCCTGCAGGCAAGGTCGTATGTGGCAGCAGAAAGGGCATGACGTTCGGCTCAGCGTCAATCTTTCACCGTCTCAGTTTCAATTGGGCGACCTCGCCGCGACTGTTAGATCGGTTCTAAGCGACACGGGCTTTTCGTCCTCACTGCTTGAACTGGAAGTGACGGAGGGCATCTTGTTGGAGGATGATGAACGGGCGCTTGAGATTTTTCGCTTGATTCGGAATCTTGGGGTCCGCATAGCCTTCGACGACTTCGGTACGGGATATGCTAGCCTGACTTATTTGAAAAAATTCCCACTTGATAGGCTGAAAATTGACAAGTCCTTCGTTAGTAAACTGCGGGCGAATTCGGACGATATGGCGATTGTTGGCGCCACGATAAGCTTAGGTAAGCTGCTCGGGCTGTCGGTCATTGCTGAAGGCGTTGAGGATCGGGACACTGCAGATCTGCTGCAGGGCAAAGGGTGTGACGAAGGCCAAGGGTACTATTTCGGCCGACCGATGCCAGCCCAGGAATTTGAACGGAAGTTCTTGTCGGGAGGTCTTGTCCCCAATCCCAGCATTGCGGCACAAGACCCCACTGCGGCCTAGTCGCGTGCGTTCCTTAGCGATCGTCTGGCCAATCAATGTCGCTTTCGTAAAGCGGATATCTCTGCGGCATCATTCATGAAAGGTCGAAACACGCGCAAGTGGTCAGCGTAACTCGACGACAGTTATCCGGTTGTTGTCCTTTCGAAGCACGACGTCGGTGGGCCCGCCGCGGTCCTTTTTAATGTAAAGATGTTGCGGCACAAAAACGAAGCGGTTGTGATAGCTCGTTCCACCTGGTGTCGTACCAGACACAACGAGGTAACTTCCGGGAACGCTGGTCGCTCGCCCTTCGGGAAATGACGGTGTGACTTCTACGTAATAGGGATCGTTCGCTCCGCCGAGTGTCTCGTAGTGCACAACCGCTTCATTGGCATCCGACGCACGTAACTTTGCCGCCTCTTTCTCGATTGCGAATGCGAGATGCGTCCCGTTGTCCTCAAAAAGCCTTCCGCATCCCGAAAGCAGCACCAAGAAAACGAGTAGCGTGCAGTTCGCGCGGAAACGGAAGCAACTTAGCCGGTGAGATGCATCCACAGTGCCATCTCGGAAAACATCTTTACGGCTCCCTGTGTGACCTGGCCTGCGAAGAACGTTTCATCCAGGTAAAGCAGGACGAACGGGAAACCGACAAACCACATGAATACGCGCATCCCACAAGGATTGCGCAAAATCCTTAACCATTCGTTCTGCGGCCGGACCCAACCAATCTATTTTGCCACTCCATTGAAATCCCGCTCAATCGCTCCCGCGCTAATTCTACCTTTGTAGGCGGTCATGCTTTTTCAGTGCGCTCAAGAAAGCTAGAGCTCGCGATTTCCGAAACTCCTAAGACCGCGGAGGGAACTGTTCGCCAGATAAATGAATTGTTGTTTCGGTCGGATTGGAGGTGCGCAATGGGCACCATCACATTCCTCGCGCCTGCCAATCCACGGTGGGTCTGGCTCGAACTCAAGATGCTGGGCGTGCTGCGCCGCTCGCTGGGCAATGAGAGCCCATTTGGCTGGTGCGATTTCACAACCTCCACAGAGCCGAACGGTCCTAGTGCGGAATTCTGCGATCATTTCGGGCCGATCGTCCGTCTGACTCGCGTCGATCGTCGTTACGAGGTCACATGTTTACGGACCGGCGCATCAAAACGCACAACTAACTTGGGACGGGCTGCAGTGCTTATCCGGGCGCGGTGGGGTGTCGGAGTACATACCCACCCGCAAGGCTCAACGCGCGACCAAGCCAGTTGAGATTTGCCAGCATACGTACGACCAGAACACAACAGCAAAGTTCGAGCGCGACTCGCGCGCGGTAACATCCGCGTGCGGCAGAAGCGCAATCGCTCCAGACTACAAAAAAGTCCCCGCCGAAGCGGGGCTTTCAAGGTCATTGGGCTTGCCTAGGGGCTTGGCCGGTAGTCGTTGACTTGGCCTTAGGAGCGCTCGCCTTGGCGTGCTGAGCCATACAGTCGTTGACGAAGTTGCGCCGCTTTATGAAATGGATCGCGGAGTACTTCTTGGCTGCTTGTGCTTTGCATGAAGCCTGGACATCCGCAGACATCCTTTGCTTGTTGCCAGCGGCCTCAGCTGATACCGCGAACGACGCAACGAGAGCTGTTGCCAGCGTCGAGATAAGTAGCTTCTTCATGTCATATCTCCTGTGCTCCCAAACGTCACAGAAACGCCAATTCACTCACTTTCGTTCCGAATATTTTCCTGTCATTTTGTTCAGAAATAATCCCCACGCAATCCTAAGTGTCGTCGATGCTTGGGAAATCGCCGCACTAGCGGTCAGGATTGATCGATGTCGTATCGCCTTCGCAACCATCGTTTTCAGCTTGATCAACGAGGGCAGCTGCACGCATTACAAACAAGTCCATCTCCCGTTTAAGCGCAATGGGATATTCGAATGCAATGTGGTGCCAAACCTTCCCGCCACAAGCGATAGTCGCCTTGCGGTAAAAAATTCTGTCGCCTTTAGTTCCTGATACGACAATCCAATCATGTTCGCCGCGGAGATATGTCGGCGTCTCGTCTTTCGCAAAAGCGACAGACTGCATATGCGATGAAATCGGCTCGCTCGCGGTCGGAAGCGCGTACACCGCGAGCCAGGACGAACCGTCCGGGGAGAGGAATCGCTTGCCCTTCCAGTTCGGATCGGGAGGTTGGAGTTGCCAGTTCGGAGGCACCATATCGGCGGGATTGACGGTTTCTCGCCGCGATCGCCGCTGCAAATTGTCCTCCGAGGGGACAAAGCCATATGCGTAAGGCGCAGCACGGACATAGTACCCACGCCAATGCCAGTGGCGATGGCGGGCCTCTGAACTTGAGACCGCAGCCAAAAGCACGCACGTGACAAGTAGGAGCTTGCGCATACGGTAATAACTATTAAGACGACAGAGCGATCCAATCGACATACGGCCGGAACCTCGGTCTCGGCCCCATGTCTGCTTAGCGGAAATCGGCTGGAGCCAAAGTCGCCAGCAAAAAGAGTCACTCCATTAAAGCACTCACTTCGCGAATAGGACTTCTTCCGGCGAGGCGGCCTAAGACGCTATGATGCCAGCTGGTCTTTCTCAATTCGTGGTCGACAAAATGGCAACCACGCGGTCTTCATCGGAAACAATGATGACCGAAGCCTTTTGATCGATCGTGTATCTGGTTTTTTTCAGCGTCGGAACTTTCTCAGTCAATACCACGGAAAAATCTCGCAGCTTGTCGCTCGGAATCTTGTCGCCGACTTTGTAACCAGCCTCGACTATTGGATCGAAGCCGTTCACTTTTTCGAGGAACTCGCGTACCAGCTTTTTTTCGTCAGGTGTAATCCGCAACGTATTGTCGGGTGCAGCTGGCGGCTTCGAAACCGGCGGCGAATTATGCGGAATGGCCGAAATTTGGTTCTCCAAATGTGTAAGGTTCGATGCAATTGAGGATTGGTTCTTTTGAATTTGTCCCATTTCGCGTTCAAGACTGGTTAATCTCTCGATCGTGTCTTGGGCGTGATCTTTTGCGATCGCCACTTCTGACTTAAGATTCTCTTTGAGATTGTAGAGTTGGTAGTAGAGCAGCGCCACAAGCACCCCCAATAGTCCGAGGATAGCAAAAGTAACGATATCGCGGGCGCGGTATGTTTTGCGAGCAAAAGGCATTAAATCACCTTGCTGTCCGATATGCCGTGGCCCTTTTTAACATTTCTTGGTGGCAGACCGAGGCACAATGGTGCGACGGATGACAAAGTTTTCGTCTGCGCCGGTTCCATTTTGAACAATCGGCAAGCCCAGCGCACGAGCGCGGACGTGACGACGCCGTCACACTTTCCTGACGTGGAGTCGGCGAGGGGCGGCTGTCGCTCCGAGCGGGACATTCCGCAGTTGCGTTAGGAAACGGCCCGACCACGCCACATTCCTTTGGCGTGCGCCGATCATTTGGCGGACACCAGTTTGTCCAGGGCGATGACGCGCGATAGAGTTGCCGGCCAATACTAAGATTAGATTGAAGGGGGAGGCTCAGGTGCAGGAGTCTAAGAGCGTAACGTCCGCCGTGCAAAGCGACGCCGACAGCTTCTGGCCCAAGGGTTGGTGGTCGATCGTCGATTTCAAGATCGGCATCATTCCGCTGCCGGTTTTCCTAATCTTGTTCGCAGTGATTGGCGGGTTCGCCGCTACCGGGCCCGTTCCCTCCGATATCTTGATGGCGATTGTCCTGTTGTCGATGGGCGGCTTTACCTGTGCTGAATTGGGCAAGCGTATCCCAATCATCCGCAACATTGGCGCGGCAGCGATTTTCGCTACATTTGTCCCATCGTTTCTGGCTTTCCACCACCTGTTGCCGGCCTCGATTCTGGAGTCGGTGACACTGTTCACCAAGAACTCGAACTTTCTGTACCTTTTCATCTCTTGCATTATCGTCGGTAGTATTTTGGGCATGGACCGGGGCGTACTCGTCAAGGGTTTCCTAAAGATATTTATTCCACTGGCTATTGGCTCGATCGTGGCAGGTGTCGTCGGTACGGTCGTCGGCGTCCTATTAGGTCTTGGCGCCTACCACACGTTTTTCTTCATCGTCGTGCCGATCATGGCTGGCGGTGTTGGTGAAGGTGCCATCCCGCTCTCCATCGGTTATTCGCAGATCCTGCACCAACAGCAAGGTGATTTGTTCGCGCAAGTGTTACCGCCCGTCATGCTTGGTAGTCTGACGGCCATTCTACTGGCGGGCACGCTCAACTATGTTGGCAAGAGATATCCACGTCTTACGGGTGAAGGACGCTTGCAACCCGGCGAACACGACGAGCTTGAGTTCGAGGAAGACGCTGCTGACGACCGCACCGACGTGACGACCATCGCCGCTGCAGTTGTCACCGCTGTGACGCTTTATCTGATCGGCGCGTTGACGCAGCGGCTTTTCGGCTTTCCGGCTCCGGTGGCGATGCTCATGATCGCGGTGTTGTTGAAGCTGGCACGCGCTGTCTCGCCGTCTCTGCAGTTGGGAGCGTTTCACGTCTATAAATTTTTCTCGACGGCGGTCACCTACCCGTTGCTCTTTGCCATCGGCGTCTCGTTGACACCTTGGGACAAATTGGTCGCTGCCTTTACGGTGCCTTATCTCATCACGATCGTCTCGACCGTGGTGGCGCTTGTCACGACGGGCTTCTTTGTCGGCGGCCGGCTGAAAATGTATCCAATCGATACGGCCATCGTCACCGCCTGCCATAGCGGGCAGGGTGGCACAGGCGATGTCGCCATCCTAACGGCGGGCAATCGAATGCAGCTCATGCCCTTTGCCCAGATCGCCACGCGCATCGGCGGCGCGATAACTGTGACGGTTGTACTGATCGCTTTGACGCAAATTGGCTAACATTCGTTCGGCGGTAGGGCCCACGTCTGTATATGGCCAGCTTTGCGATCCAAGTTACGCTGACGAGTGTCAGTTTCGGGGACAATGCGGACATTCGGGTCTGAGCGTTACGACCAGCCACGATCGACATTGCCATCAAACTTTTACGCTCCGGTCATGCGCCGGCGTTGGCCCTGGGAACCGATGATAGGGCCCGCCGTTAAGGTCACAACTTCGAGCTATTTCGAAGTCCACATCACAACGCAAGTCATAGGAGTCGATTATGGCAAGCGCCGCGGACCGCGATCCACACCATCATACGCAGAAAATGCAAAAAGCTTTGAAGGAAATTCAAGACCATCTGAGGGAAGACATACAAAAGGTAGACGAGCCTCAGTTGAAGGCCATGTTTGAAACGTCAGCTGAGGTGTTGGG
>Ga0126381_100006815_pt1 | contig 12675 bp, 8 predicted proteins | sample PanSoiMetPlot_28_FD_96465 | JGI IMG/M metagenome (GOLD analysis project Ga0126381, IMG submission 96465) | Tropical forest soil microbial communities from Panama - MetaG Plot_28 | ecosystem: Environmental > Terrestrial > Soil > Tropical forest > Bulk soil | place: Panama | collected 2016-02-17
CCCTGCCCCTGCCCCTGCCGCTGCCGCTGCCGCTGCCCCCTGCTGCTGCCCCTGCCGCTGCCTGTCGCCCCCCTGCCGCCCCCCGCGCGCCGCAGGGACCCGCCCGCGTGCGCGTCCGCGTCCCCGCCCGCATCGTCCCCGCCCGGCGGCGGCCACCCCCCGCGCCCCGCGGGCCCCCAGCGTGTCAATGGCACCATCGTGCCCGCTGGAGCGTGTCAATGGTGCCAGCGACTCGCCTGGTCATCCCCTGTTTCGCTCCAGTCGGCCTGCCGCATGCCGCATATCGCCCATAACGAACGCGGTGTGCCAGGGCTTTGCCGCGCATTCCCCACGTTGCCGACGAAGTGGCGGAAAATGTCCAGGATTGGCGGGGTAATGCCACCACTTGGACGATGCTGGCTCACTCCATGTGCCGTCCCGGATGCGCCTTTCCCGGCGTTGGCATGTTCCAGCCCATCCGGCCTCGCGGCCGACGGGTGCATAAGCCGCGAACCGGGCGCCTGCCTGGATGTCGCGATGATTGTGGATCGAAAGGCTCGGAAATCCGAGCCTTTCGATCCACAATCATGTCGGCCGCTCCCCGCGTGCCCGGCAGACGCGCCCGGCTTGCCCAGGCCCCGACGACACGCTGACCGTTGAACGTCACTAGTTCTGCTAGAGAATAGTGATTTATCCGGCTTCGATCGATTCGACGATGACCACGGAGTCGACGCTGCCGTACGGATTCGGTACGTACTGGTCGGCCTGCCGGGCGTTCTCCCAGCGTTCGCCGTCGAGCAGGTACCGGTAGCGGTAGCTGCGGCCTGGCTCGAGGGCGACGGTGGTCCGCCAGGTGCCGTCGCTGCCGCGCTCGAGCTGGATAGAGTCGACCGCCCACTGGTTGAACTCACCGCACAGCGCCACGCTGTCGGCCTGGACTTCGGCGGGGAGGGTGAAGGCGACCTGGACGGCCGCGGCAGGAGCGGCCGCGGCCGGACCCGCCGAAGCGGCCGGACCCGCCGAAGCGGCCTGCTCCCAGGCCGCCTCCTCGGCCTGTTCCTCGCCGCCGTCGAGGAGCCATCCGGCGAGGTGATCCAGCGAACCGAGGAACCGCTCGAAGCTATCCCGCACGAGCGTGCCCTCGTCCCAGTACCGGGCGACAACGCGTTCTTCGAACGCGGTCAAGGACCGGCGCACGGTCGCGTACTGCTGTTTCGCGATGCTGCGCGGCGCGGTGGGATCCATCGTGATCTACTTCCTCCGCTCATCGATGGTGCGCTTGCGGGCACCAAGCCCCGCATGGCAGTTACCCGCTGGACGGCCGCGTTGAACGCGAGACCGTCAGCGGGGTCTTATCAGCAGGGACTGCGCTCCAGTGCCGACCGGTCCGTGCCGGTCGGACAGGGTGGACGTGGCCAGGCCGGCGCCACCCGCGGAGATCGCGGTCCGCGCGTCCAGGCAGATCCACTCGCCTTCCGCCTCGCGGTGCAGGTGGACGGTGAGCTCGGGGTTGATGAAGATCCAGCCGGTGATGTCCAGCATCCCGGACACGCCGCTTCCGCTGTCCGCGACGGTCAGCACCCGCTCGAGCGGGCTCGGTTCCTCGTCGGGGACGAGCGGGTACCGCATCCGGGTCCAGGCCGCCGCGGGTCCAGGCTGTCCGAAGATGCCGTGCACCATCCGCCATTCGATCGCGGACAGGTAGCCGTCCGCCCAGCCGCGCGCGGCCAGGTCCGTCGCGGTGGCGGGCAGCGCGGGCGGCGCGGCGGGATCGTCCGGGACGGTGCGACTCGCGGCGCGCAGCACCCGCCACGCCGTGGCGCGCATCACGTCCTGGCCGCCCGCGCTCGCTGTGGCCTCCACCAGCTCGACGCTGCGCCCCGGGCGCGTCACCCTGGCCCGCACCTCGAGTTCGCCGACCGGTACCGGGCGCAGGATCTCCCCGGTGAACCGCGCCACGATCATGTCCGGCCGCGGCGCGCAGCGTGCGATGGCGCGGCTGAGCAGCGCGCTGGGCGGCCCGCCGTGCTGGGCGCCCGGATCCCACGGACCCGCGGTGTGCTTGGTCGCGAGCCACCGGTCGCCGCCCAGTGGCAGGTAGAAGGAGTCGGCCACTCGCTCAGCCGGTGATCGAGCCGGGCGGCGGTATCGTGCCAGGACCGCTGGTGGAGCAGCGGGCCGCGGTCGGCAGGCCGTTGGCGCCCAGCGTGAAGCCGTCGCCGCGCCCGAGCATGCCGAGCAGGTTGTCGTACGAGTGGTTCTCCATCATGAGCACGACGATGTGCGCGATGCCCGGCTGGGTGGCCGCGGCTCGTCGGCTCATTGTCACGAGCAAAGAATCTCATGGTCCCGGCCTGGCTGGCAGCGAACCCGGAAGCGAACTTCCAGCGAACATCGCTACCTGCGCTGAAGACGTACGTCCAGCGAGTCGCGTACCGCGTCACCGATCAGGCTGAACGCGACGATCGTGATGATCAGCACGATGGCTGGCGGGTAGACGAGCCACCAGTAACCGTTGAACAAGTCGTTCAGCCCGTTGCTGAGCATGGTGCCCCAGTCGGCGTGCGGGGGCGGCAGTCCCAGCCCGAGGAAGCTGAGCGTGGAGAGCGCGAGGATGGCGTCGGCGATGCTGAACGTGGCGTTGACGATGATCACGCCTATCGCGTTCGGCACCATGTGCCGGAACATGATCCGGTTGGTGGTGCTGCCCATGGTCTTCGCCGCGAGTACGAAGTCCCGGGTCCGCAGCGAGATCACCTCGCCGCGCACCAGGCGCGCCACGCCGAGCCAGGACAGCAGGGTCAGCAGCGCGATGATCGTCCACAGGCTGGGCGGGAAGATGTTCACCATGATCAGCAGCAGCACCAGCCAGGGGATGGCCAGCAGCGTGTCGACGATCCGCATCATGACGCCGTCGATGATCCCGCCGGCGATGCCCGCGATCGCGCCGTAGATCGTGCCGAGCAGCGTGGTGGCGATCGCCACGGCGAAGCCGAGTTCGAGCGAGGACTGGCCGGCCACCATCAGCCGCCCCAGGACGTCGTAGCCGGCGTCGTCCGCGCCGAGCGGATGGCCCGCGCCGGGCGGTACGTCCTTCAGGTTCAGGTTCACCGTGACCTGGTTGGTCCGGTAGATCAGCGGGCCGGCGAAGCAGAACAGCACCAGCGCGACCACGATGCCGATCCCCGCACGGGCCTGCCAGTTCCTGGCGAAGGCGGCCAGGATGAGCCGCCCGGACCCGCGCTCGGCGGGTGCCGGTGCCGTCAGCTCGGCCGCCCGGTCCAGGTCAGCCGCGGACATAGCGCACCCGGGGATCGAGTATCCCGTAAGCGATGTCGGCGGCCAGGTTGCCGAGCACCGTGGCCACGCCCACGATCAGCGTGGAGCCGAGCAGGATCGGGAAGTCATGGTGGGTCGCGGCGTCGAAGAACAGCAGGCCCATCCCCTGGTAGTTGAACACGTCCTCCACCACGATCGCGCCGGTGACCAGGCCGGGCAGGGACAGGCCCACGATGGTGACGACCGGCAGCAGCGAGTTGCGCAGCACGTGCCGGAGCAGCACCAGCCGTTCCGGCAGGCCCTTGGCCCGCGCCACCCGCAGGTAGTCCTGGGCCAGCGTGTCGATCACCGACGAACGCATGTACCGGCTGAAGCCGGCCACCTGGATCAGCGTCAGCGTCGCGATGGGCAGGACCAGGGCCCGCGGCTGGGTGAGCATCGACCCGATCGAGGTACCCGACGGCGCCTCGGGCAGGAAGATGTGGGTCTGCACGGCGAACACCGCGACGAGCAGCACCGCGAAGAAGAACGCGGGCATGCAGTACAGCGTGAACGACACCGCGCTCAGCAGGTTGTCCATGATCCCGCCGCGCCGCACCGCCTGGTACATGCCCATCGGCAGCGAGATCGCCAGGGCGATCACCGTCGACGAGCCGAGCAGGAACAGGTCCCTGGGCAGCCGCTGCGCGAACAGCGTCGACACCGGCTGCGACAGGTAGTACGAGGTGCCGAGGTTGCCGTGCAGCACCTGGCTCACGTAAGCGAAGAACTGCTTGTACAGCGGCTGGTTCAGCCCGTAGGTGGCGTTGAAGATCGCGATACGGTCGCTCGTGGCCCGGATCCCCAGGATGGACCGGGCCACGCTGCCGGGCTCCATGTGGATCATGACGAACGTCAGGACCGTGACGCCGACCACGACCGCGATGGCCTGCCCGGCCCGCCGGATCAGGTAAGCACCCACGTGCCCATCACTTGGAGTAGTGCCAGGTTTCGAAGTCCAGGTCCGCGGAGAACGAGTTGGTCGGCGCGAACCCGGCCAGGTTGCTCTTGTAGACCTCGAGGCTCTCCCGCAGCGGCAGCCACAGCCAGGGCAGCTGCTTGGCCACGTAGTCCTCGTACTGATAGAACGCCTGCGTGCCGGAGCTCTGCAAGGTGGCGTTGATCAGGCTGTCCGCCTGCGGGTCGGAATAACCGCCGAAGTTGCTTGTCCCGCCGGTGGCGAAGTTCCCGTTGTCGGCCGGGTACAGTCCGTACGGGTTGTAGCCGAACTCGACGATCTGCCAGCCGCAGTCCTTGGTGTGGCTCTTCGCGGTGCAGATTCCGGTATTGCCGATCAGCGTGTTGAACGGCTCCGGCTTCAGGTTGAGCTTGATGCCGGCCTGCTCCTCAGAGGACTGGATGGCCGCGTTCGTCTGGTCGGTTGTCGCGCGGCCCGAGGAATACGCGAGCTGGAACTGAAGCTGCTGGCCGGCCGGGATGCCCGCCCCGCACTGGGTCGGCCCGCTGCCGGGGCTCTGGCAGGTGGACACGCCGTTCGGCACCACCTTCCAGCCGTGCGACGTCAGCAGCGAGGAGGCCGCGGACGGCGAGTAGGGGTACGGCCCGCCTTGCTTCTCCAGCGGAGAGGCCCAGGACGGGAACGCGCGCACCGGAACAGGACCGTTGCCGGGATCGGCGTAACCGTTGAAGACCTTGGCGACGATCTGCGGGCGGTTGATCAGCTCCTCCATGGCCTGCCGGATGTACAGCTGCCGGAACACGGCGCCGACCGACGCGTTGTAGAAGTTCGGCTCCATCCCGGCGACGCCCGGGATGGCCACCGGCGTCGTCGAGTATCCCTCGGCCTTCAGCTCGCCGGCCTGCGTGACGTCGTTGAGCGGCAGCGGGGCCACCTGGATGGCGCTGCCGGACCGCAGCGCGTCGAGCATCGAGGTGTCGCTGGTGAACGACTGGTTCAGCACCTTGGTCAGGTACGGCTTGGCCGGGCCGGAGTAGCTCTTGTTCGGCACGTAGCCGTAGAGCGTGCCGTCGCTGTTGAACGTGGACAGCTTCCACGGGCCGTTGACCACCTGCCACAGCGGGTTGGTGGTGAACGTGCTGATCTGGCTGCCTTCCTTCTGCAGGAAGTCGTAGACCGCCTTCGCCCCGGCGGTGGTCTGGTCGTAATCGCCTACCGCGCCGGCCACCGACTCCTTGTCCCAGGCGTGCTGCGGGATCAGCTGAACGTTGTTGAGCACGTCGCCGGCGAAGAAGTCCGGGCTGGTCGGCTGCGTCAAGTTAAGCACGACGGTGTGCGTGTCGCTGGCGGACACGCTGGCGACGTCGACGGGGAACGTGCCGGGGATGAACAGGTTCCAGTTCTGGTAGTTGGCCTTCAGCAGGTTGTACAAGAACGTGAAGTCCCGGCTGGTGATCGGGGCCCCGTCCGACCACTTCCAGCTCTTCAGCACCATCGTGACGGTCTTGTTGCCGTTGCTGAAGGTGAGCGAGCTGTACAGCGACTCCTGCGGGTTCACGGCTGACTGGCCGCCGTCGCCGTCGTAGGCCAGCGGCGGCCACATCGGCTCGGTCAGGTTCTGGTTGTACCCGTCAGTGTTGGTCGCCGGCGCGTACGGGAAGATGAAGTTCGGCGTCGCGGCGATCCAGGCTTGCGTCACGGTTCCGCCCTGCTGCGGCTTCCCCGTTGACGAACCTCCGCTGGTCCCGCTGCTGCTGCAGGCCGCGGCGGCGAGCGCCAGGGTTAGCGCTGCTACCAGGGCCGCAGCCGGACGAATCATGCGCATGCGTCATCCTGTTACGAGTAGTGACAATTCCTACTAATCCAACTAGATTACTAGTTATACCAGTTCCTGACCCTGCCGTCGTTGACGAAAACCTTGACGTGCCGGCAGATCTGCCGGGTACGCTATCCCGGATCGCTGCTCAAATCGATCCTTAAAACGGAAAAATAATAACGAGTCCGAGCTCCGCTCAGAGGTAGCATGCCGCCTGTCCTCGACATCCGGGACCTGTCCACGCACATCAAGCTGACGAGTTCGCTCGTGCAAGCGGTGGGGAACGTCGATCTGCACATCGACGCCGGCGAGACGCTCGGTCTGGTCGGCGAGTCCGGCTGCGGGAAATCCATGACTGGCCTGTCCGTCATGGGCCTGCTGCCGCCCGGCGGCTCGATCGCCGGGGGCTCGGTCAAGCTCGACGGCCGCGAGCTGGTCGGCCTGCGGCAGGACGACCTGCGGCGGATCCGCGGCAACGAGATCGGGATGATCTTCCAGGACCCGCTGACGTCGCTCGACCCCACCAAGACCATCGGCTACCAGGTGGCCGAGCCGGTGCGCCTGCACCGGCACGCGTCGAAGGCGGCGGCGCTGAGCCGCGCGGTGGAGATGCTGTCGCTGGTCGGCTTGCCGCGGCCCAGGGAGCGGATGGACGACTACCCGCATCAGCTGTCCGGCGGAATGCGCCAGCGCGTGATGATCGCCATGGCGCTGGCCTGCGAACCCAAGCTGCTCATCGCCGACGAGCCGACCACCGCGCTCGACGTCACGATCCAGGCGCAGATCCTGACCTTGCTCAGGGACCTCAAGGACCGGCTCGGCATGGCGATGCTGCTGATCACGCACGACATGGGCGTCATCGCCGGGCACGCCGACCGGGTCAGCGTCATGTACGCGGGGCGGGTGGTGGAAACGACCGACGCGGGCACGCTGTTCCACCAGATGCGCCACCCGTACACCCAGGCCCTGCTGGCGTCGATCCCGCGGCTCGGCCAGGACGCCAGCGAGCCGCTGCACGCCATCGGCGGCCTGCCGCCGGACCTCGCCCACCCGCCGCCCGGCTGCCGGTTCGCACCCCGCTGCCCCCGCGCCACCGGCAAATGCCGCACCGACGAACCTCCACTGACCGGCCAGACCACCATTCACCTCGCTTCTTGCTGGCATCCGGTCTTTCCCCCGGGGGACGACCCCCCGGTGACCCCCCGCCTGGGGGGAAACCTTTTCCCCCAGACCCCCTCGGCCCCCCTCCCGGGGGGAGACCCGCGAGAGCTCCTGGAGCTGCGGAGCTTGGTGAAGGAGTATCCGGTTACCTCGGGGGCGGTGCTGCAGCGCAGGGTGGCGGCGGTGCATGCGGTGTCGGATGTGTCGTTTACGGTGCCGGCTGGCACGACGTTCGGCCTGGTGGGCGAGTCGGGGTGCGGCAAGACCACGGTGGGCAAGATGATCGTGGCGCTGGAGCAGCCGGACTCCGGCAGCGTCCTGCTGGCCGGGCAGGACACCTCGAAGCTGCGCGGCGCTGAGCTCCGCCGGACGCGCCGCGACCTGCAGCTGATGTTCCAGGACCCGCATGCCTCGCTCGACCCGCGGATGCGGGTGGGGTCGATCATCGCCGAGCCGCTGGCGGTGCAGCGCATCGGCAGCCGTCAGGCCCGCAAAGACCGGGTCTTCGAGCTGCTCGCCGAGGTCGGCCTGCCGCGCGACTCGGTGGAGCGCTATCCGCATGAGTTCTCCGGCGGTCAGCGCCAGCGCATCAGCCTGGCCCGTGCGCTCACCCTCAACCCGCGGCTGATCGTGGCCGACGAGCCGGTCAGCGCGCTGGACGTGTCGATCCGCGCTCAGGTGCTGAACCTGATGAAGCGGCTCCAGGCTTCGCACGGCCTGACCTACGTGGTGATCTCGCACGACCTGGCCGTGGTCAGGTACATGGCTGACCGGATCGGCGTCATGTACCTGGGCAAGCTGGTCGAGCTGGGCTCCGGTGCGGACATCTACTCCAGGGCCGCGCACCCGTACACGGCGGGCCTGATGGCCGCCATCCCGGTCCCTGAACCAGGCGTGGAGCGCGAGAAGACCGGCGCGGCCGTGGCCGGCGAGCTGCCCAGCGCGGTCAACCCGCCGTCCGGCTGCCGGTTCCGTACCCGGTGCCAGTTCGCGCAGGAGGTCTGCGCGGCCGAGGAACCGCCGCTGCGCTCGTTCGGCCCGGGGCACGTGGCGGCGTGCCACTTCCCGCTGCAGACCCCCGCCGCGGCCCTCGGCGCGGACGCGGCCTGACCGGTCAGCGGAAGCGGGGATCGCGCGGGTCCGCGTCGCCGTCGAGCAGGGGCGCGACCGGCAGCTGGCGAACCAGCTCGATGGCCAGCAGCTTGTTGAGCCGAGGGTTCACCTGCGTGTGCACGATCGTGCCCGGCACCAGCCTGGCGTACAGCGCGCTGCCCACGGAGAAGGCCCACGCCTGCTCGCTCACGCCGTCATCGACCGCGACGTAGTACTGGATACCGTCTTCGCTCTTCTCCGTTCCCTCCTGCCACTGCCTGAGCACCAGCCCGTCGAACTCGGCGGACCGCGGCAGGTGCGCCCACCGGCTCATCGCCTTGCTGGTGATGGCCGCGATGGCGGCCAGGCCCGCCAGCAGGCCGAGTTCTGTCCCGTGCCCGCCGCCCGCGTACAGGTAGCCGAACACCCCGAGCAGGGGCAGCCCGGGGATGATCAGCAGGCCGATGCCGGCCGCCGCCCCGGCGGACAGCCCCGGCCAGGTGCGCTCGGTGGAATCCCTGATCGTCAGCTGCCGCCAGTTGTCGCCGTAGCCGGACCAGACGGCTTTCTTGTCCCGCGAGGTGAACAGCGCCGGGCCCCGGCCGAGCGCGGTCGCGTGGGCGGCATCGAGCGCGGCGCCGTCCCAGGCCTCGAGCGCGGCCTGGCCGGCCGGCGTGAGCCGGTCGCTGTCGGTGCCCGCGGCGGTCCCGCACAAGACCGCGAAGTAGATGACGCACAGCCAGATGAGGCCGGAGCTGTGCCGGGTCGCGTGCTCGGCGAGCAGCGCCGCGCCCGGCGGAACGAAGGCGAGCAGGCACAGCAGCCCCTTGCGTGAATTGCTCAGCGTCGGGCGGGTCAGGCCGCGCGCCCGCGCGTCGGTGATCACCTCCTCCTTGAACGCCTTGCGGAACTCCTCCTCACCACCCGCGAAGCCGTCAAGCAGCGCGTCCGCGGGTATCCGCCGCGCGCTCCCCGCGCGCTGCGCGAGGTGACTGGCCGCGCGGCGCTCGTACGGCATCAGGTGATCGATCGGAGCCTCGGCGGTAAGCTCGCAGATCACCGGGCGGCCCGTACCGAAGCGGCACCAGCCGCGGGCGGCCAGGTCGATCAGCGTCGCCGGGAAACCGTCGCGGTCAAGGCGGCCGGCCAGCCAGCTGAGCACGGCCGGCGGCTCAGCGCGACGTTCTCCGGCCGCGCGGCGCCGGCCGTCTCGCCGGTGCCCCAGGCGCGGCCCGGCGCAGAGCACGATGTACAGCACAACCCAGCCCGCTAGCGGACCGGCGATCACCAGCGCGTCCACCATGGCGCCCACTCCCCACGAAGTCTCCAGCAGTTAGAACGGCGCGGTACGGCTGCGGGTTCACACGAGCCTCGCCAGCGCCAGCAGCGGGCGGTGATCCGATCCCGCCGCGTCGATGACCTCGGCCTTCATCACCACTTCGGGTGCGGGCGCAGCCGGACCGCGGAAGATCCACGAATACCCGCATTCGGTAACGACCCCTTGACTGAATTGTTCGGAAAGTATACGAACTAAAGAATGCTGGCTATGCGCATTTTTATCGCTTCAGCGCTCGCACTGGTCTCGGTCGCGGCGGGCGTCAGGCCGACCGCGGCTGGGGCGACCGCGGCATCAGGCATAACGGACCTCGGCTCGACGGGCTGGGCCGTGCAGAGCAGCGCGGTCGCGACCCAGTCCGGCGCGCAGATCTCCACGCCCGGGTTCAGCACCAGCACCTGGCTGCCGGTGACCGCCGACGACGCCGGCGCGCCCGGCACCGAGATCGAGGCCCTGGCGCAGAACGGCAAGTGTCCCGGTGACACCGCCCTGCAGCCAGTGAACCAGAATGCCGACGGGCCGGGCAGCATCTTCTTCGCTGACAACCTGCAGAGCTGCTACGGCTTCATGAGCGCGATCGGCGCCGACTCCGTGGCGGCGTTCGACGTGCCCTGGTGGTGGCGCACCGATTTCACCCCGAACCTCGCGGCCGGCCAGACCGCCACGCTCGTCGTCAACGGCGTCATCGGCTCGGCGAACGTGTGGGTGAACGGCCAGCAGGTGGCGACCTCGGCCACGGTGACCGGGGCCTACACCAGGTTCGCGTTCAACATCACCAACCTGGTCACCAGCGGCACCAACTCGCTCGCGATCGAGGTCAACCCGAACAACCCCAACACCATGTTCACGCTCGACGACGTGGACTGGAACCAGATCCCGCCGGACAACAACACCGGCATCCAGTTCCCCGTGCAGCTCCAGGTGGACGCCGCGCTGGCGGACAGCAACGCGCGGGTGGCCGAGAACAACGCCGCCGACCTCAGCAGTTCGGCCCTCACCGTCAAGTCCGACATCACCAACAACACCAGTGCCGCACAGTCCGGCACCGTCACCGCGACGATCACGCCGCCCGGCGGCGGTACCCCGGTCACGGTCAGCCAGAACGTGACGGTCCCGGCTGGCACCACCCAGACGGTGAGCTTCATGCCCAGCGCTTTCCCCAGCCTGGTCATCGCCAGCCCGCGGCTCTGGTGGCCCTACCAGCTGGGCGGCCAGCCGCTGTACACCGTGACCACGCAGGTCAGCCAGAACGCCGCCGTGCTGGACAGCACCAGCGGAACGTTCGGCATCAGCACGGTGACCTCTTACCTGACCAGCGGCACGTCCAAGGGTGCCCCGAACGGCGCGCGCGCCTTCAAGATCAACGGCGTGCCGATCGTGATCCGCGGCGGCGGCTTCTCGCCGAACCTGCTGCTGCACTATTCGGCCGCCGACATCGCCCGGCAGATCGCGCTGATGAAGAACCTGGGGGTCAACACGATCCGGCTGGAAGGGCACCTGATGCCGCCCGGCTTCTACCAGCAGATGGACGCGGCCGGGATCTTGGTCAACGCCGGATTCCAGTGCTGCGACGCGTGGGAGCTGCAGGGCAGCGGGCTGACCAGCACGGCCGACTACCAGATCATGCAGAACTCGGCGGTGGCGATCGCCCAGACCCTGCGCGACCATCCGAGCGTGTTCAGCTTCCAGTGGAGCGACCAGCCGCCGCTGGCCGAGCAGGAGTCGGTCACGCTGACCGCGTTCGCCCAGCAGGACTTCGACGTCCCGGTGATCTCCTCGGCCGAGTACCAGAGCAGCCCCCAGCTCGGGGTCTCCGGCGAGAAGGAAGGCCCGTACGACTGGGTGCCGCCGAACTACTGGTACGACACCACGCACTTCGACACCCGTGACTCCACCCAGACCAACGCGGGCGGATCGTGGGGGTACGACAGCGAGCAGAGCGCGGGCGACACGATCCCGACCATGGACTCGCTGAACCGCTTCATGTCGGCCAGCGACCTGTCCAGCCTGTGGCAGAGCCCCACCTTCAACCAGTACCACCTCAACTACGAGAACTCCTGCGCCGTGAACTACACGTTCGGCACGGCGTGCAAGTTCGACGCGGCGATGAACGCCAGGTACGGCACGCCGGCCAGCCTGGCGCAGTACGTCCAGTTCGCCCAGGCGCTGGACTACGAGAACACCCGGGCCCAGTTCGAGGCCTTCCTCGACCACTCGACCAACACCCCGGTCCCGTCGACCGGCACGATCTACTGGCAGATGAACAAGGGCTGGCCGAGCCTGCTGTGGAACCTGTACGGCAGTGACGGCGACCAGGCGGGCAGCTACTTCGGCGCCCAGGAGGCGAACCGTCCGCTGCATGCCCTGTACGCGCTGGACAACGGCGGCGTGACGCTGGACAACCTCGGCGGCACCGCGCAGTCAGGCCTGTCGGTCGAGGCCAAGGTGTTCAGCCTGAGCGGTGCGGTGCTTAATGACCAGACCGCCAGCAACATCACGCTGAACAGCCAGCAGGTCAAGAACAGCGTGCTGGTCCCGAAGGTGCCCGCGGCCGGGAGCAGCCCGGCGCAGGTGTACTTCGTTGAGGTCCTGCTCAGCCAGAACGGGACCGTGGCCGACCGCAACGTCTACTGGCTGTCCACCCAGCAGGACGCCACGAACTGGAAGAAGACCCTCGGCCAGCCGGTCGGCGTCATCTCCCAGTACGCCAACCTTCAGGCGCTGCGGACGCTCCCGCAGTCCTCGGTCACGGCGACGGCCGCCACGACCGCGCAGGCCGGCCCGGACGGCGCCGACATGGCCACCTCGGTCACGATCACCAACACGTCGTCGTCGGCCGTCGCGTTCCTGCTCAGAGCCGACGTCCGCCGCGGCACCGCGAGCGGCACCGAGCTCTCGGGCGACAACGAGCTGCAGTCCTCGACCTGGCAGGACAACGACATCACGTTGTTCCCCGGCGAGTCGCAGCGGCTGACCGTCACCTGGAACTCCGCCGACCTGCACGGCGCCCGCCCGGTGATCAGCGTCTCCGGATGGAACCTGCCCAAGTTCGAC
>Ga0126381_100006816_pt1 | contig 12674 bp, 10 predicted proteins | sample PanSoiMetPlot_28_FD_96465 | JGI IMG/M metagenome (GOLD analysis project Ga0126381, IMG submission 96465) | Tropical forest soil microbial communities from Panama - MetaG Plot_28 | ecosystem: Environmental > Terrestrial > Soil > Tropical forest > Bulk soil | place: Panama | collected 2016-02-17
CCGGCACGTTGGTGCGCCCCAGCGACACGAAACCGGCCGCCCGGAACTGCTCCGCCAGATAGGACGTGATCGGCCAGGGCACTTCGCGCAGCGGCCCGAGGCCGAACGCCGTCGGCTCACCCGCGACCATGCAGCCCAGGTCCTTGAGGAGGATCGGCACGCCGCGGAACGGGCCGTCGGGCAGGCGGCCCTCGGCCTCCGCGAGCGCGGCGTCGAACCGGGTGCGGATCACGGCGTCCAGTTTGGGATTGACCGACTCGATCCGGGCGATGGCGGCCTCCGCCAGTTCACGGGGGCTCACCTCACCGCGTCGGACAAGTTCGGCCTGCTCGGTGGCGTCCAGCCACGTCATCTCTGCCACCCTCCCAAGCTACTCGCGCGTAGCGCGCAGCGCGATAGTCGAACCGGTCCGCCTCCCGGGACGTAGTCAGGAGTGACGAACCCCCGGGGAGAGCGGTGGTGCGGATGCGGCCAGAGGCTCATCAAAGGATGCGCGCGGGGTTCCAGCGACGTGTCGACGAGCAGGCCGAGCGCTACGCGCCGCGGCTGGCGCACGCCGAGCGGCTGGCCTCCTACTCCGAATGCGGTGACGTGGCCGGGGTCTTCACCGCGCCGGTCGGCGGCGGCGTCAGGCCCGGTGCTTATGTCGCGGCTTACCTTCCGCTGGCGGTGATCCCCTTCCTGATCGTCGGCGCCGCCGGCAGGATCCCGGGAGCGCTGCCGCTGCTCGGGCTCTTCCCGTTCGTGTGGGGTGCCTGGTTCGGCGTGTGCTTGTGGCGAGGGCGTGATCCGAAGCGGGACATCTGGTTCTACGCCTTCACCGAGGGGTTCATGCTGCTTGACGGTGTGGTGGCGGACGCCGTGCCGGTGCGCTGGAACCAGGTCACCGAGGTCAGCCAGGTCTGGGGCGAGATGCACTCCCCCGCCTCGGAGAAGCCCAGGCCGGTGCTGACGGCGTACCGGCTGCGGACGGCGGACGGGCAGCCCCACGAGATCTCGCGCTCCCTGAAGAACGTGCGAGACCCGTATCAGGAGATCGGGCAGCTGTTCAGGACCCTGGCGCCCGGTTCCGTCGGCAAGACCATGCCGAAGTTTCCGACCGTCGACGAGATCATCGCCGCATACGTGGGGAGGCCGGGCCCGCGCGCGTGATCAGCCCCGTTAGGCTTCGACTGATCACGCCTCTTCATCCGGAAGGTTTCATGACCGCAGCACGTGACCTGGCCGACCGTTTCCACGAGCGCTGGCTGTACGCTAATCCGTTCGCCGCCACCATGTACGGCATTCCCGGGTATGACGACCTGCTCCCCGACGCCAGCGAGGAGGGCCAGCAGGCCTGGCGCGCCGAAGCCGGGAAGTTCCTCGAAGAGGCCACCGCGATCGAGCGCGGGCCGCTGACGGCGGCCGACGCCGTCACGCTCGACTGCACGACGGAAGCGGCCGCCCAGGAGATAGCGGGCATCGACCTGGCGGAGGACGAGTACACCGTCACCGCGATGCACTACACGGGGCCGGCCGTCTTCCTCGCGGTGGCGGCGCGGACGGTCCTGGTCGATCCGGCGGCCGCCGAGGCCTACCTGACCCGGCTGCGGCGCAGCGGCACCTGGTTCGACCAGCTCAGCGACCGGTTGCGGGCGGGGGCCACCCGCGGGCGGCTGCCCGTCGCCCCGCTGGCCGAACAGGCCGTCACCTGGGCCGAGGGAGTACTCGCGGCCCCCGGCGCCAATCCCGTCCTCGCCCCGCGGCCGCCGCAGGGATGGCCCCGCGCGGCGGCCTGGGAAGCCGACCGCCAGGCGGCCGCCGCCGAGGTGGTACAACCGGCGCTGGCCAGGTGGGTAGCCACCGTCAAGGAGCTGCTCCCCCGGGCGCGCCCGGCCGCGCAGCCCGGGCTTTCCTGGCTGCCCGGCGGCGACGCCGACTACGCCCGGGCGATCCGGATCTACACGACCCTGCCGCTGACCGCGCAAGACCTGCACCAGACCGGCCTGGATCACGTCGCGGCGCTGGAGGCCCGCGCCGCGAAGCTGGGCGCCGGCCTGGGACTGTCCGGGCTGGACGCGGTGTTCGCCGCGCTGCGCGACTCGGCCGGGCAGAACTCCCCGCAGGACGCGATGCGCCAGGCCACGGCGGCCGTGCGGCGGGCCGAGGAGCGGGCGGGAGAGATCTTCCCCGACCCCCTTCCGCCGCCGTGCGAGGTGACGCCGATGCCGGAAGTGGTGGCCGAGGCCGGCGCCGCTCCCCACTACACCCCGCCGCGCCTTGATGGCGGGCGGCCCGGGACGTTCTGGTTCAACACCCGCAAGCCCACCGCCGGCACCGGATGGGACATCGACGTCGTGGCCTTCCACGAAGCGGTGCCCGGCCATCACCTGCAGCTGTCCCGCCTCCAGCTGCTCACCGGCCTGCCCGCGCTGCAGCGCCAGCGCAGCCTGCCGGTGTTCTCCGAGGGGTGGGGACTGTACGCCGAGCAGCTCGCCGAGGAAACCGGGCTCTACACCGACGACCGCGGCCTGCTCGGCGCGATCAGCGCGTCCCTGATGCGGGCCGTCCGGCTGGTCGTGGACACCGGCATCCACGCCTTCGGGTGGAGCCGCGAGCGGGCGGTGGAGTACGCGGTCGAGCACGTCCCCATGCCGCCGGAGTTCATGGCCGCCGAGATCGACCGGTACATCGTGATGCCGGGGCAGGCGCTGGCCTACCTCACCGGCAAGCTGGAGATCATCCGGCTGCGCGATGAGGCCCGGCAGCGCCTCGGATCCGGGTTCTCCCTGCCGGCGTTCCACGCCGCCGTCCTCGACAACGGCTCGCTCCCCATGCCGACGCTGGCCCGCAGCATCACAGCCTGGCTGGACGACGCGGGGTAAGACCACCGTCCGTTCGGGAGAAAGCCGCGCGGGTTGAAGCCGGGCGGCATACCTGGTAGCCAGGCAGCGTGCGTGTCGCTGTGCTGGCCGATATTCACGGGAACCTGCCCGCGCTCGACGCCGTGCTGGGCGACGTCGGCCGGGCGGGCGCCGACCTGATCGTGCTGAACGGCGACATCGCCGACGGACCGATGCCGGACCGGACCCTCGAGCGGCTCGCCGAACTGGGTGACCGGGCGGTCTGGGTGCAGGGCAACAGCGACCGGTGGCTGGTCGACGCCTTCGACGGCGACCTGCTGGTCCCGGGGCTGGCGACCAGCCCGTCCGAGGAGTGGTTCGAATGGTGCGCGGCACGGCTCGGCCGCGCGCACCGGGACCTCCTCGCCGGCCGGCCCTTCTCGGTCACGCTCGACGTGGACGGGATGGGGACGGTGATGTTGTGCCACGCGACGGCGCGCGACGACAACGAATACATCCTCGTCGACAGCCCGGCCGGCCATTTCCGCGCCGCGTTCGCGGGGGTGCCGGCCCGGACGGTGATCGTGGGGCACACGCACATGCCGTTCGACCGTCTCGCCGACGGGCGGCGGGTGGTGAACGCCGGGTCGGTCGGCCTGCAGTATGGTCACGCCGGCGCGAGCTGGGCCATGCTCGGCCCGGACGTGGTGCTGCGGCGCACGCTGTACGACGCGGCCGCCGCGGCCGCGGCGATGCGCGCGGCCGCGCGGGACCTGCCCGGCGCCGAGTCGTTCATCAGGAACGTGCGCGCACCCGTGGGCGACACACAGGCCCTGGACGCCTTCGCGCAGACGATCCGCCAGCAAGGGCGCGGGCGCTGAGGCCGCGGCCCCCGGGTCGTGAAAGCCTGGGCGCATGGAGACCGACCTGGCCGCGCGGCTGCGCGCGATCTGCCTGCCGCTGCCCGAGGTTACCGAGCGGCCGAGCCATGGCGCGCCGACGTTCTTCGTCCGGGACAAGAAGTCGTTCGTGACGCTATGGGCGTCCGGGCACCACGACGATGACTTCCCGCACCTGTGGTGCGCCGGGCTGCCGGGGGCGCAGGCCGAGCTCGTCGCGTCGGCGCCGGACCGGTTCTTCCGGCCGCCGTACGTCGGCGGGCGTGGCTGGATCGGGGTCCGCCTCGACGGCGAGGCCGACTGGGCCGAGATCGCGGAGCTGTGCCAGGACGCGTACCGCGCCGTCGCGCCCGCCCGGCTGATCGCCCGCCTCGGGTCTTAGCGTCCCCGGTCCTGGGGTCCCCGGTACACGGCGACCTTGGCGAACCGGGCGTCGCCGGTGAGCCGGATCACCGGCCCGTCCGCGTCGCCCGGGTCCGGCTGGCCGTAGACGGCCCGCTTGGCGAACAGCGCGCCGCCCTCGTCGATGACATGTGCCCCGGGCGGGACCACCACGATCAGCTTGCCGCAGAAGGCGTTGATCTCCAGGGTGATCTCGCGGCCGGGCAGCACGGCGTCGGACAGGTTGACGATCAGCGCGCCGAAACGCGAGGTCAGGCGGGTGTTCCGGCCCGCCACCCAGCGTCCGGAGCGGATCACCTTGCTGAAGCGGGCGGCCACCTCGGCGCGATCCGCCGCCGCCACGCTGGCGCCCGCGGCCTGGTCGGCGGGCAGGTCACGGGTGAGCGGGGCGAGGTCGCCGAGGGTTTTCGCCGCGTAGACGGCGTCCAGCCGCTCCGCGTACTCGGTGCTGGTCAGCCGGCCGGCCGCCATCGCGCCGCCAAGGACAGCCGCCGCGGCGTCCCTGTCGGCGTCCGAGGCGCGCAGCTCAAGGTCGCTGTTCGTCATGGCTTCATCGTAGCGACGAAAAGCGCTAAACGCGATATGTCTTGTTAACGCGACGACTCGGATGGGCGGGTGGCCACGATCGGGCCCCGGTTCCGTCACATGGCCACCCGCGCCCGACGGCAGCTGGCTCAGGATGCTCCCGCTCTCGCCGCCGCCCGCCTACTTGCTGACTCCCCGTTTCCCGACCGCAAGTTGCGTAGCGATGGGCAAATTTCCACTGAAGTATAGGTCTGACCAGCGCTTTCGCGGAGAGTGCGAACACCCTGATCTTTGCGCCCGCATACCCCGAGACACCCGTCACACCCGTTCAAGCCCGGCGCTTACGCGCCGAGCAGCCGCTTGAGCTCCGCCAGGCTGCGGACCCCGAGCTTGCGGTACGCGCTCGTGCGGTGGCTCTCGACGGTCTTGACGTCGATGCTCAGCTCGCGGGCGATGCGCGTGCTGGTCAGCCCCTTGCCGACCAGCACGCAGACATGGCGCTCGCGGGCGGTCAGGACGGCCAGGACCTCGTCGAGCCGCATGTCCCACCGCGCGGCGTCCGCATCCGCCAGCCGGACGTACGCAGTCGCGCCGATCGCGGCGAACCCCTGGCGGGCGGCGCGCAGCGCGCGTTCCGCGGCCGCGCGGTGCCCGCGCAGCCGCAGGCCGCCCGCGGTGGTCAGGCTGATGCGGGCGGCCTCGAGGGGCAGGCCGATCTCCAGCGCGAGGGCGCGGCCCCGTTCGCACTCCCGCGACGCCTGGGCATAGTCACCGCGGCCGGCGGCGATCTCGGCGGCCACCCGGGCGGCGGCCAGCAGCGCGGATTTGCGACCGCCGGCCGCGGGCCCGTCGAGGAACCGCCGCAGGGATGCCGCGGCCTCGTCATAGCGCCCGAGCCGGGCCAGCGCGTCGGCCCGGACAGGACCGAACAAGTGCGTGCCCGGCTCCCGCGAGTCATAGGCCGCCTCGATCACCTCGGCCGCGGCCAGCAGCTCGGCCGCGTCCCCGCGGGCCTGGGCGATCGCGGCCCTGGCGGCGGCGGCGTACGCCAGGAAGGCCGGCGCGCCGATCAGCTGGGCCATCGTCTCGGACTGCGCGGCGTGGTAGTTCGCCTGATCCCAGTCCGCGCGCGCGGCGTGCGGGTACACGGCGAGCGCGTGCAGTATCGGGTAGTCCCAGTAGCGGTCGTTGTCCGTGGCGTTGTCCACGGCCAGCTCCGTGAAGTGCGCCGCCTCGCCCAGCTGTCCCCTGCGGTACTCCACCTCCCCGAGGAAGCCGACCGCCTGGCTGGTGCGCAGCGCCTCGCCACGGGCGCACCGGCGGAACACCGCGTGCAGGTCTGTCGCCGCGCCGTCGAGGTCATCGGTCCAGAGGCGGATGATGCCGCGCACGGCCAGGCCCTCCACCCCCGACGCCGAGCCGGGCTCCCCCGCGTCGGCGAGCCGCGCGAGCGCGCCCCTGCCATCCCCGGAGAGCGCCATCCCGAGCGTCTGGGACACCCACGCGTTGGCGCGGACCACCGGGTCGTCCGAGCCGGCCGCCACCGCGGCCGCGCCGTAGGTCACCATCTGCGGGTAGGACAGCAGGACGACGCCGAGGACCCCCAGCTGCCCCGCGATCCGCGCGCGCAGGTCCGCCGGGGCGCCCGCGGGCACCGGCTCACCGCGGTCGAGCGCGCCGAGCGCGCCGAGCAGCAGCTCTGTCGCCCGGTCCGGCTCGCCGGCCAGCATGAGCAGGTAGCCGAGGACGTAGTCGCGCCACGCGTCCGCCGGCGCCTGCTCGAGCTCGCCCCGGTACTCGCTGACCGCGCTCTGCTTGCCGACGATGAGCAGCGCCTCCACCGCCCGCAGCAGCAGCTCGGTCCGCGCCGGCCCGCGCCGCGTGCAGTCCATCGCGCGCTGCAGGTAGTACGCGGCGCCGACGAGGTCGGCGGCCCGCATCCGGTCCCGCGCGGCGAGCCGCAGGTCGGCGGCGAGGACGCCGTCCGCGCCGTCGATCGCGGCGATCCTGTGCCGCAGCGCCTCCGGGCCGCCGAGCCGCGCGCACCGCCGGTGCCAGCCCGCGCGCACGCGCTCGGACATCGCCCAGTAAATGGCCTCGCCCGTCACGTGCCGCGGGAACCGCAGCTCGCGCCTGCCCGAACCCGGCACTATCTCAAGGAGCGCGCTGTCGATCGCTTCCTGGATGTGCGGCCACGGTTCCGGCACGCCGGAGACATCGCGCAGCGTGGCCACGCTGAACCGCTGCCCGAGCACGGCCGCGGCGCAGAGCAGCTGCCTGGCCGGCTGGCCGCAGGCGGCGAACCTTTCGGTGATGGCCGCGGCCCGGTTGGCCGGCACGGGCAGCGGCGCCTCGCCGATCACGATCGGCTTGGACGGCAGCAGCGGGAACAGGTCAAGCAGGTAATCGGGGTTGCCGCCGGTCGCCTTGTGCAGCCGGGCCGCGTCGCTCAGCGACAGGCCGTGCCACCCGCTGGCGACCGCCAGCCGCAGGATGTCCTCCGGCGGCAGCCCGTCCAGCGACAGCAGCACGGCGTGCTCGCCGTCGAGCAGCTGCCGCCATGACCTGGCCAGCGCGGGGCCCGCCGAGGCGGGAAACGGTGACCGGCTGCCCGCCTGGTAGGCGGCCACCAGCAGCACCGGATCGGATGGCAGCCGCCGGCCGGCATCCATGAGCGCCGCCAGCGACTGCTCGTCGGCCCACTGAGCGTCGTCGACGACGATGGCGAGACCGTCACCGGACCGCGGCTCGCCGGACCGCGGCTCGCCGGACCGCGGCTCACCGGACCGCGGCTCACCGGACCGCAGGTAGCCGGTGAGCGTCGCGCTGACCACGGTCGGCAGGGCCTGCGGGTCGAGCGCCATCGCGCGGTCCGCGGCGCTGAGTCCCGGCAGTCGCGCGACTATCGCCTCGAGCATGCCCCACGGCGCCGGCGGGCCGCTCTCGATCGCCTGCACGCGCAATACCCGGTGCCCGGCCCCGGCGAGCTCTCCGGAGAAAACATCCGCGAGCGCGCTCTTGCCGATGCCCGGCTCGCCCTCGATGGCCACCAGGCGCCCGCTGCCGCGCAGCGTCGATTCCCACGCGCCCCGAAGCGCCGTCAGCTCACGCTCGCGCGCGACGAAGACTCTCTTGGCCCCCCCGCCATCGGAACCAAGTGCCATAACGCGCTCCCCTAGCGGTCGTGACGGCTAGCGGGTCCCATGAATAATTATTGGATACGCCGGTATTCCGGCTGATGCAAGTTAAAGGTCGTACTGCGAGGCCTGGAGCGTGTAGAGCTCGGCGTACTGCCCGCCCAGCGCCATCAGCTCCCCGTGCGTGCCCTCTTCGACGACCGAGCCGTGCGCGAGCACGTAGATCCGGTCGGCGTGCCGGACGCTCGCCAGCCGGTGGGTGATGATCAGCACCGTGCGGTCCAGGGCGAGCGTCCGGATCGAGGAGAACAGCGCGTACTCCGCGCGGGCGTCGAGCGCCGCGGTCGGCTCGTCCATGATCAGCAGCGGCGCCGCGCGGTAGAACCCGCGGGCGGCGGCGATGCGCTGCCACTGGCCGCCGGATAGTTCGGCGCCGTCCTTGAACTGACGGGCGAGCAGCGTGTCATAGCCCTTCGCCAGGTCGTCGATGACCGTGTCCGCGCCCGACGCCTCGACGGCGGCGGCCAGCAGGTTCTCGTCGAGCGTCCGCCCCATCGTGATGTTGTGCCGCACGGTGAGCGGCCAGTTGCCATGATCCTGCGCGATCACCGCGACCCGTTCCCGCAGTGGCTCGCCGTCCACGTCGCCGATGTTGACCTCATCCCAGCAGACCGAGCCGGCGGCCGGCCGGTACAGTCCCGCGAGCACCTTGGCCAGCGTGGTCTTGCCCGACCCGTTCTCCCCCACCAGCGCGACCACCTCGCCGCGGCGGATCTCGATGCTGACGTCGCGCAGCGCGAGCTTGTCCGCCCCGGGATAGCCGAACGTAACGCCCGACACCGCGATCCGCTCGAATGCCGCCGGGGCCGGCCGCAGGCCCGGCGGCGGCAGCCTGCTCGTCGCGTCCTCGCAGAACGCCAGGTAGTCGCTGAAGTACAGCCCTTCCTCGTAGCACTGGTTGACCGCGTACATCAGCTGCTGCAGCGCCGCCTGCGCGGACCTGATGGCCAGCACGGCGGTGCCCGCGACCGACAGCGGCATCGCGCCGACCGCGAGCAGCGCGCCGAGCGCGGTGTAGACGCCGACCGTGGCGATCCCGCTCATGACGCCGGCGAGGACCCGGGTCACCGTCTGGCGGCGGGCCGCGGCCAGCTCGGCGTCCCGCACGTACGCGGCCAGCCGCGAGAGCCGGCCCAGCAGGAAGGACCGCATGGTGAACGAGCGGAGTTCGGCGGCGGTGCGCCGCTCGGCGATCAGGTCGGACAGGATGTATTTCCGGCGGTAGCTGTCGATGAGCGCGAAGCGCGTCACGTAGCTGATCCGCGCCGACCGGACCGCCGCCCACGCCTCCGGCAGCTGCGCGAGCAGCAGGACGACGAGCAGGATGGGCTGCAGCACGCCGACCACGACCGCCGCGGCGGTGATGCTCGCGAACGCGGTCAGGCAGTCGATCACGTTGTTCACGACCCGCGACGCCGCGTACATGCCGCGGTCCCGCGCCCGCTGCATCCGGTCGTGGAAGTCGGAATCGTCGAAGGCGGCCAGCTCGACCTGCGACGTCAGGTCGAACAGCCGCACCTCGACGGCCTGGTCCACCTGCGGCTCCAGCCGGCTCTGCGCCCAGCCCGCCGCGGCCGACAGGCCGGCCCGCGTGGCGGTGGCCGCCGCGACCAGGATGAGCGAGGGCAGCGCCGCGCGCAGCCGCTGCGGCGTCGGGCCGCCGGCGAACAGCGCCTCCAGCACCCCGGTGGTCGCGAACAGGGCGAATGCCGTGAACACCCCGGAAGCGACGTTGAGCGTGATCGTCGCCACCGTGTCCAGCCGGCTGGCCGACCAGCCCAGCCGCACCGCCTGCCCCACCAGTCCCGGGAACCGCCGTGCCACGTCACGGAACCCGACCGCGGCCATCCGGGCGTCGTACGCCGACCAGTAGGCGGCGGTGAGCTCGGCGGTGACCTCGTCGTCCGGCACCGCGCGGGCCGCGCCGGAACGGCGCAGCCTGCCGAGCAACCGCGCCGTCCCCATGCGACCAGTATGTGATCTCGCGGTGACGGGTGGCTACGCGTTTTTATCCCGAACGGAAGGGGCTGCCTCGTGATGGTCATGGCCGTGTTCCCCCGCCGGGGCCCCGCCCATCATGCGCAGCATCGGCAGGCCGCCCGTGCGCGCGAAGCGGACGAGCAGGACCGCGGCCAGGAGCCCGAAGACGATGTTCAGCCATGTGGTGTAGTCCCACGAGACGCCCTGGTCCGGGATCGTCGCGCTGGCCCGGTCCGGGATCAGGCCGAGCCAGCCGAAGACGATCTCGATGACGTACCCGGCCGCCACCATCGCCGCGTAGAACGTGCCGAGGATGAACAGGGCCATCCGCGGCCCGTAGTACTTGCGGTAGATGTTGAGGATCGGGGCGATGATGAGGTCGGCGAAGAGGAACGCGATCACGCCGCCGAAGCTGATCCCGCCCTGCCACAGCACGACGGCGAGCGGGACGTTGCCGATCGAGCAGACGAACGAGATGACCGCGACGACGGGCCCGATCAGCGGGCCCCAGATCTTGGCGGCGAGCGGGTGCCCGGCGAAGAAGAAGGCCTGCCAGAACGAGTTGGGTACCCAGGCGGCGATCGCGCCCGCGGCCAGCAGCCCGATCACCAGGTCCCGGATGATCGCGGCCCATTCCATCACGAACACGTGGCTCACCGCGGTGAAGCCTTTCCCGGAGAAAAGGCGCTCGCGGAACGAGCCGGAGCCGCCGACGGACATGTCCATCGCGGCGTGCCCCTCCATCGCGCCGGCCCGCCCGCGGTCGGCCTGCTGGCGGGCCTCGCGCAGCAGTTTCTCGCGGAGGAAGAGACGGAACAAGACCGCGATCACCACGATCATGATCGGGCCGCCGGCGTACTCGGCCGCGGTGAACTGCCAGCCCATCAGCAGCGCCAGGATCACGCCGAGCTCGATGACCAGGTTGGTGGAGGCGATCTCGAACGCCATCGCCGCGGTGAAGCTGGCGCCCTTGCGGAACAGCGATCTGGCCAGCGCCACGGCGGCGTAGGAGCAGGACGAGGACGCCGCCCCCAGGCCCGCCGCCACGGCGAGCGTCCGGGGCCGGTCGTCGCCGAGCAGCCGGACGATCACGGACTTGCGCACCAGGGCCTGCACGACGGCCGACAGCGCGAAGCCCAGGATCAGTGCCCAGGCGATCTGCCAGGTCATCGACCCCGTGATGGCGAGCGCGTGGATGATCGCGTCCATGGGTTCCAGTATATACCCCCATGGGGTATATGGCGCGGCCGGCCCCCACGACAGGGGCCGCCGTCCCGGCGCAGGCCCCCGGTGAGCAGCCCGGCGGTCCTGATACGAATAGGGCATGGCTCCCCGGCTGCTGCTCGTGCACAGCCCGCTGGTCGGCCGCGAGTCCTGGGAGCTGGTCGCGACCGACCTGGCCGGGCATGGCCGCGAGGTCGCCGTCCCCGACCTAACCGGCACGGTCGCGGCGGGGCCGCCGTACTGCACGGCCCAGGCCGGGGTGATCGCCCGTGAGGCCGCCGGGCGGCCCGTGATCCTGATCGGGCACAGCGGCGCCGGCCCGCTGCTGGCCGTGGCGGGCGAGCTGATCGATGACGTCAGGGGTTATGTGTTCGTCGACGCCGGCCTGCCGACTCCAGGCCAGGCCTGGATGGAGACGGTGCCGCCCGAACTGGCGGCGCAGCTGCGGGAGATGGCCAATGCCGACGGCTGGCTGCCGCCCTGGTCGCGGTGGTGGGGCGACGAGGCCCTGTCCGAGCTCCTCCCCGACCCGGAAACGCGCCGGCGGTTCGCAGCCGGCTGTCCCCAGCTGCCACTGGCGATGTTCGAGGAGGTCCACCCGCCGGCGCCGCGCTGGCCGGCCGCTCCCGGCGCGTACCTGCGGCTGAGCGAGGCGTACGAGGACGAGGCGGCGCGGGCGCGCGAACTCGGCTGGCCGGTAGCGGAACTGATCAGCCACCATCTCGCGCCGCTAACAGACCCCGGCCCGGTCGCCGCGTCGCTGCGCGAGCTTATCGGCCGGCTGTGATCGTATAGTGACTGTCATGTCAGCCGCCGCACCCGCCCCGGACATGCCGGTGGTCTCCATCGCCGAGGCGATCGCGCGGATGGAGGCGATCGAGGCCTCGCTTCCCGCGGCGGATGGCATCGCTTGTTTCAACCGCATGTACCTGGACGTGACGAGACAGGTGAACAGCCACCTCAGCCAGGGCTTTTTCGCCGACCCCGCGTTCTGGGCACAGCTGGATGTCGAGTTCGCGAACTTGTTCTTCGCCGCCGCCGATGTCGCCGACCCGGCGGCGGTGCCGCTCGCCTGGCGCCCCATCGCGGAACGGCGCGCCGCGCCGGGAATCGAGCCCATCCAGTTCGCGCTGGCGGGCATGAACGCGCATATCAACCACGACCTGCCGCTGGCCATGGCCAGCACCTGCGCGACCCTGGGCACGGCACCCGACGCCGGCTCGCATCTCGCGGACTACCGGAAAGTGGACCAGCTGCTGGACGCCGCCGAACAGTCCATCCGCCAGTCCTTCGAATCCGCCTCGGAACTCGCCGTCGACCGTCATCTGAGCGCGGTGTGCGACCTGGTGGCCAACTGGACGATCAACAGCGCCCGCGACGTGGCCTGGAACAACTGCCTGCTGTTGTGGGCGGTACGCGAGGACCCGTTCGCGCGCGGGCTCTTCCTGGACACCCTGGCCGCCTCGACCGCGCTGGCTGGCCGCATGCTCCTCGTGTCGGTCTGAGGCTCAGCTTGGCCGCAGTCCGGCCCAGTGCGGAGCGGGGACGGCCAGCAGGCTGGCGCCTCCGGGTGCCATGGTCAGGGCGATGAGGGCGGCGGCCAGCCGGTGCGGGGGCAGGACGAA
>Ga0126381_100006817_pt1 | contig 12674 bp, 9 predicted proteins | sample PanSoiMetPlot_28_FD_96465 | JGI IMG/M metagenome (GOLD analysis project Ga0126381, IMG submission 96465) | Tropical forest soil microbial communities from Panama - MetaG Plot_28 | ecosystem: Environmental > Terrestrial > Soil > Tropical forest > Bulk soil | place: Panama | collected 2016-02-17
GAGAACCGGAGGAAGCGGCGGTAATGAGGATCCTTGTCACAGGTGGTGCCGGCTTCATCGGGTCGCACACGTGCGACCGGCTTCTTGACCTTGGCCATGATGTGGTGGTCCTTGATGCGCTCACCTCCCCGGTGCACCGACACGGACGGCCGCCGGAGTACCTGCGTCCCGAAATCGACTTCTACCAGGGGGACGTGCGCAACCGGGACCTGCTGGCGAACCTGCTGCGCCGGGTAGATGCCGTCTACCATTTCGCCGCCTACCAGGACTACCTGACTGACTTCGCCCGGTTCTCCGACGTGAACGTGGTGTCCACCGCCCTGATCTACGAGATCATCGTCGCCGAGCGACTGGATATCGCCCGCGTTGTCGTCGCGTCATCGCAGTCGGCGATGGGGGAGGGGCTGTACCGCTGTCCGCTGGATGGCGAGCAGTTGCCCGGCATGCGGATGGAGAGTGCCCTAGCGGCTGGCCAGTGGGAGATCCCCTGCCCGCAGTGCGGTGGCCAGCTTGAGATGCGGGCCACGCCAGAGCGAATCTCCAATCCGCAGAACGCCTACGGGATGTCGAAGCTAGGCGAGGAGATGGTCGCCACCAACCTCGGGCGCAGGTACGCCATCCCTACGGTGGCCCTGCGCTACAGCATCGTCCAGGGGCCCAGGCAGTCGGTCTACAACGCGTACTCCGGGGCGTGCCGCATCTTCTGCCTGAGCTACCAGCAAGGCAAGCCCCCGACCGTCTATGAGGACGGCGGGGCGATTCGTGACTACGTCAACATCAACGATGTGGTCGACGCCAACGTCCTGGTCCTTGATGACGACCGGGCCGCCGGGAACGTCTACAACGTCGGCGGCGGCAAGGCGGTCACCACCAAGGAGTTCGCCGACATCGTCATGCGGCAATACGGGTCCACCGAGGAAGCCCTGATTACCGGCGAGTACCGGTTCGGCGATACGCGGCACATCCTCTCGGACGTCAGCGCCCTGCGGAAGCTCGGCTGGGAACCGCGGCGCACGCCCGCCACCTCGGTCGCTGCCTACGCCCACTGGCTGGCTGGCCTTGATGGCCTCGACGGGGTCTTGGACCAGGCGAACGCGCAGATGCGCGCCCTGGGAGTAGTTCGGAAGTCAGGCGCGTGAAGGCGTTCTTGCTGGCTGCCGGGATAGGAAGCAGGCTGCGCCCGATAACGGACACTGTGCCCAAGTGCATGGTGGACATCGATGGCCGGCCATTGCTGGACATCTGGCTGGATGAGTTCGAGCGCGCAGATGTGGGCGAGGTCCTCGTGAACCTGCATCACCTCCCGGACGTGATCCGGGAGCACCTGGCCCGGCGGGCCGGGATGCCCGTGGTGCGAACGGTCTTCGAGCCCGAGTTGCTCGGTAGTGCGGGCACCTTGGCTGCCAACCGTGACTGGGTCGCCGCGGAGGACTTCTTTCTTGCCTGCAACGCGGACAACCTCACGGACTTTGACCTAAGGGACCTTATTGACGCCCACCGACGCGGTGGCTCGGTCGCCACGCTGACGGCGTTCCACTCCCCGGCGCCGTCCACTGGCGGCGTTATGGAGCTTGACGACACCGGCCAGGTCATCGGCTTCACCGAGAAACCGGACGACCCGGTGTCTGACTTGGTGAACGCCGGCATGTATGCCTTCAGCCCGGCGGTGCTTGCTGAGATCGGACAGGCGCCGCCCGTCGACATCGGGTATTACCTGCTCCCGCGGCTGGTGGGCAGGGCCCGGGCCGTGCCCGTAGAGGGATATTTCCAGGACATCGGTACTCCTGACGCGTACCGGCTAGCCAGGGAGGAGTGGCCCGCACGGGCCCTGCGATGATCATCACCCAGACGCCGCTGCGGATCGGATTGCTTGGTGGAGGGACCGACCTTCCGGACTACTACCGGGAGCACGGTGGCCGGGTCCTCAACTGCGCGATTGACAAGTACATCTACGTCATTGTCAAAGAACGGTTCGACGACGAGATCTACATCAATTACTCCAAGAAGGAAATCGTTTCCCGCGTCGCGGACATCGAGCATGAGCTCGTGCGGGAGGCGATGCTCATGACGGGGGTCTCGCATGGCGTGGAGATCACCACGCTGGCCGACATCCCCTCCGCTGGGTCGGGACTCGGCTCATCCTCGTCGGTGACCGTCGGCCTGCTGAATGCGCTCTACGCCTACCAAGGGCAGCAGGTGCCGCCCCAGGAGCTGGCCGAGAGAGCGTGCGCGATCGAGATCGAGCACTGCGGAAAGCCGATAGGCAAGCAGGACCAGTACATCGCCGCGTACGGCGGGATCCGGGACCTGCGGTTCGGGCCGGGGGAGGAGGTCAGCCCCGACGCGGTGCAGCTCTCGCCAGCAGACCGCCGGGCGTTGCAGCAGCAAATCATGCTGTTCTATACGGGCATCACGCGCAGCGCGAACGCGATCCTGGCTGAGCAGACCGCGAACATCAAGAGCATCGGCCAACAGCTTGACCAGCTCCGGGACCTGGCCGGCTACGCGGTGGACCGACTGCAGCAGGGCGACGTCGACGCCATCGGCCCGGCCGTTCGCGAAAGCTGGGAAGCCAAGCGGAAGCTCGCGTCGGGTGTGTCGAATGACCGAATCGAGGCAGCCATCAACAGCGCACTGGACAGCGGAGCCTCGGGCGTTAAGCTGACCGGCGCCGGGGGTGGTGGTTTCCTGCTCGTCATCTGCCCAATGGAGCGGCAGCGGGCGGTGCGTGAGAGCCTCAGCGACCTGCGGGAACTGCCCATCAAGCTGGACCGGCTGGGATCGCGCGTGGTGCTCAACGTGCAGCGTGACATATGGAGTTGACCGGCGCTGGGACCCGTGATGATGTATCACGAAGTGCCGGGCCACGCTCTGCTGATCATGACACGTCGCGAGGGCGGCCTTGCTGAGGCCGTTGGCGGGCCAATCCCCGATCAGGCCAGCTTGCCGTTGGTGATCGCTACCATCCTCCGCTCGGAGGGGAGCACCGGGGTCCAGACCCACTTCCAGCAGTTGCGCCGCTATCTTGACGGATGCGGCAGGGACGCCCGGCTTGTCACGCCGTTCTCATGGGGACGGCGACTCACCGTCCCCGTCTTCGGGGTCCGGCTGATCCTGGAAAGGCTCAGCGGGTCGGCTAGCGTTGCCTGGTATCGCTACTGGCACGAAGCATTCGTGTACAACGCGTTGCGCAAGGCCCTCGCCAGGACTGATGCGTGCGTCGTCTATGCGCAGTGTCCCCTCTCAGCCCGCGCCGCGTTGCGCGCCCGCCGGGGCCCGCACCAGAAGGTGATCATGGCCGTCCACTTCCGGACCTCCCAGGCTGACGAGTGGGTCAACATGGAGCAGATACGGCAGGGCGGAAGGATGTTCCGGGCGATCCGGCACGATGAGCGGGAAGTTATCCCGCAGGTTGACGGCATGGTCTTTGTGTCGAGATGGGCCCGCGACGCACTCTTGGAGTGGTTCCCGGAGGCGACAAGTGTGCCGTTCGCTGTCATAGAGAACTTCGTCGCGCCACATACGCGCACGACCATTCAGGAACCAGTCGGTGACCTGGTCACCATCGGCCACCTCGAGCCCGTGAAGAATCATCGCTTCATGCTTCGGGTGCTAACGGAAGCGGCGAAGGCCGGGCACCGCTTTACGCTCGACATCTTCGGTGATGGGGTTCTGGAGCAGGACCTCCGCCAACAGGTGACCTCGCTGGGCCTAGAGGGGCAAGTCCGGTTCCGCGGTTACCGTAAGGACGTCCGTGACTTCCTGCCTGGCTATCGGGCATATATCCACGCTTCGTACTCTGAATCGTCCTCGCTGGCGATCATTGAAGCCATGGACGCCGGTCTCCCCATCCTGGCCGGCCGGATTGGCCCGATCCCGGAACTGGTCGATGAGGGTGTCGAAGGACGCTTCTGGCCACTGGACGACCCTGCCGAGGCGGCAAGCATACTAATCTCATTCCTCGGCACTGAGTCGACGCGGCAGGAGGCCGCCGATGCGGCGAAAGAACGCTTTCGGTGCAACTTCGATGCGGGCGTCCTTGGCCCTAGATTGCTATCATTCCTCGAGCAGTTGTAAGCTGGCTCGCCGCAAGGCAGGGATGTGCTGTGCATGACATCTCGGCTAGAAGCACTCAGACTTGGGTCCGGCGGTCGGTGCTTCTCGTCACGCTGTGCCTCCTTATCGTTTCGACGGCCGTGGCTTTCCCGCACAAGGTCTTCGACCCGCCGAGTGCTTTCCTTCACAAGGCTTTCGGCCCGCCGCGTGCTTCAGATGATTTCGCGCGGGCGGACGGGAGCCTGGGGCCGGACTGGACGAACATGTCGGATGGGGGGCTGGCCATCTCGTCCGGGGCGGCGGCGGGGACGAATGCCGGGGGGAACTCTGGTGACATGTGGACGGCTGACGCGCTCACGAGTGACCAGTTCTCGCGGGTGTCGCTGACGTCCCAGCAGCTGACGGGCACTGAGTGGGTCGGGGCGGCGGTGCGCGCCCAGGCCGGCGGCCAGACGGCGTACGTGGGGATCTACTTCTGGGACAACGGGAGCCCGGAGCTGATGCTGTTCCGGCGGGGCGGTGGTGGCTGGTCGCAGCTGGGGCCGACGGTGTCCACGGCGCCGCTGGCGGCGGGGACGGTGCTCGCGCTGACCGCCGTGGGGAACTCGCTGGCGTTCTCGGTGAACGGGGCGCAGAAGATCGGGGTCACTGGCGGGAAGATCACGGGGGGCGCGCCGGGCATCATCATGAACGGCACCGCCGAGGCCGCGGACTGGACCGGCGGCAACGCTGGCTTCCAGGTTAGCTACCAGAGCACCAAGGCTAGGGTGGATACGTATAACGTACTATCCTCGAATAACGGATACGGTCCGCAAGTGCTGCGGGTACTGCAGCCAAGGAAACCGGCACTAGGGGTCGCGCGTAATTTCCTGATCGTCCTCCCCGTCGAGCCGGGCCTAGGCAGTACTTACGGTGACGGGCTTGGGACCTTGCAGGGTCTCGACGCCGAGGATCGGTACAACCTGACAATAATTGAACCGACCTTCGCGATCGATCCCTGGTACGCGAACAATCCCATTTACCCGAACCTCCAGTACGAGACGTACCTGACACAGGAGCTCGTGCCATGGATAAAGAGTCGGCTTTCGACTACCAGGCACGAGCAGGTTTGGCTGATCGGCTTCTCCAAGTCGGGGCTGGGTGCTCAAGACCTCATCTTGAAGCATCCGCACCTGTTCACCCTGGCGGCATCCTGGGACTTTCCGGCGGACATCTCGTCGTATGACCAATACGGGGACTCGGCCGACTCCTACGGAACTAACGCCAACTTCCAAGCCAACTACCGACCGACGTCAGCATTCATTCAGGCGCACAGCGCGCCATTCCTGAGCCGGAACAGAATCTGGATCGGCGGTTACTCCCTGTATCATCAGGATGTAGCCGACTATGGCAGTGAACTCACCTCGGTTGGTGTGCTGCACACTGTGGGAGCGCCACAGCAGGTGGCGCACAGGTGGGACAGTGGCTGGGTTCCCGCGGCCCTGGCGGGGCTGTATCAGGACAGCCTCAGCATCCCGGCAGGATGACGACACTGCTTCCACGGCCGCCTCTTCCCGCTCCCGCGATCCCCTCATCCTCGCATCCACCGACCACGGGGGTGGGCCGACCGCAAGCCACTACCTGACGGCACAGCGAAACGCGATCACAACGACCTGAATGCTTACCACTGGGGATGTATCAGGATCGCGTCGTCGCTTCTCCGGTAGCTGTCGGCGACCCGAAGCACCCGGCCCAACTGTGACCAGGAGCAAGGAGGCTTGTGCAATGATCACTGTAGCGGAGAGTAGCCACTGCGCAGGAGTTGTTCCCGTAGACTACTCGTATCCGATCAAGGCGGGGGTCAACGAGAAGTGAGTAAGCTGCCACGCGTGAGCATCGGGCTTCCCGTCTATAACGGCGAAAAGTACATTTCCGAATCGATAGACGCGTTGCTCGGCCAGACGTTCGAAGACTTCGAGCTCATTATTTCTGACAATGCGTCCACTGACTCTACGGGGGACATCTGCCGGGAATACGCGACCCGGGACTCGCGAGTCCGGTACATCCGCCAACCCCGTAACATCGGGCTCTCGCCAAACCACAATTTTGTGGTTGATGAGGCGCGCGGGGAGTACTTTAAGTGGGCTGCGGCTGACGACTTGTACGCGCGTGATCTGCTGCGCAGTTGCGTGTCGGCCCTCGACGAGCATCCGGAAGTGGTCCTAGCTCATTCATGGACGGCTGCGGTCGACAATGGCGGCCACGTCACACAGGCTTATTCCTACCCGCTGAAGACGGATTCGCCGAGTGCCCCCGAGCGCCTTCGGAGCTTCCTGTTCGGCAGTAGCGGAATGTTCGAGGTTCCAGGATCGGGCAATCACGACCTCGTTCGGATCGACCATAACGGGATCCTGCGGGCATGCGACGAGTACGGCGTTATGCGCACCAGCGTCCTGCGGAAGATCAAGCCGTTCGACAGCTACCATCACCCAGACCGGATCATCGTCGCCGAGCTCCTCTTGCATGGCCCCTTCCACCTGACACCGGATTGGATGTACTTCCGTCGCGACCACGAGGGTAGGGCCTATAAGTCCAGTTTGCAGGCTAGGTGTGCCATTCAAGACCCGAAGCGTGCGAACCGGCTCAAAAACCCTACAATTCGCTTGGTCGGGGAATACCTACTGGGGTATGTCGGGGCGATAAGCCGGGCACCGCTCAGTCCCGCGGTCAAGAAAGAATGCTTCCGGCAACTTGCCTTGTGGATGGCCGACAGAGGTGGGAGTGCGATCCTGCCGAGGCGCCTTGAGCCATTCGTGGACGACCTGCCAACAGGTCGCAACCGTCCCTCGACCGTCCTCGATACGGTGGCCGGCCAAGCGGCCAGGGGGGGTAGACCATGAATCCGGTTCGGCGCGGAAGGGGAGGGCCAATGACAAGCAGGCCCAAGGTCGGGCTAGTTGGCCTTCTGGGACAGGGGAATCTCGGCAACGATGGTTCCATGGAGTCGGTGCTGGCCTTCCTGAGGGAGAAGCATCCAGAGGTAGCCTTGGATGCCCTCTGCTCAGATGCCGCAACGTTGACCGCCCGCTATGGCATACCGGCCAGGAACTTGAGGTGGTATGTGCCGAAACGGCGGATGTCACACAGGACGCTCTCGATTGTTGGCCGTATCTTGGCCTTGGCCCTCGGTGTTGTGATGGACGCCTGGCGGATCTCGGCATGGGTACGGCGCCACGACTCAGTCATCGTGCCCGGCATGGGAGTGCTGGAGACGACGGTTCCCATGCGGCCGTGGAAGACTCCGTACTGGATGTTCCTGGTATGCGCGTCGGGGCGTCTATCAGGTACGAAGGTTGGCCTCGTCGGCGTCGGTGCGAACGTAACTCACCGTCGTGTGACGCGGTGGCTTGTCACCAGGGCAGTGCGCTTGGCTCATTACCGGTCGTTCCGCGACCAGGTTTCCAAGGACGCGATGCGGGACATGGGAGTCGATACCTCTGGTGATGTCGTCTTTCCGGACGTCGCGTTTATGCTGCCAGTACCTGACAATATCGAATCCGTGGCGGGAAGCGTCGGAATCGGTGTCATGGATTACTCCGGCAACAACGAAGAGATAGCTATCCAGGACCAGCTCCGTGCTAACTACGTCGAGCAGATGAAGCAATTCACCCGATGGATGCTCGATAACGGACACCCGGTTCGGCTATTCACGAGCGACACTGCGGATTTCCCAGTCGTCCAGGAGATCGCCCAGGATGCACGTGCGCATCGGCCTGACCTGGCCCCGTCCTGGATCGTCGCGGAACCTGCTGAGACCACCGCCGAACTGATGCGGCAGATCGCACTGGTGGGCACCGTGGTGGCGACTCGCTATCACAATGTGCTCTACGCACTGCTGCAGGCGAAGCCGACGCTGGCGCTTGCGTACGCGACGAAGCACGAACAGCTCATGGCCGCCAACGGGCTTCCCGGTTTCTCCCTGCAGTGTCGCTCGCTTGACGCGCAGGAGATGATCGATAAGTTTACCGAGCTTGAGCATCACTCCGCGGAATTGCGGCAGACGATCGCTGAGCGCAATTCGGTGGAGGTCGGGCTCGTTGCAGAGCAACTCGCTGCGATGTCTGCGGTCATCCTCCCTTGGAAACTGGAATCAGAGGGAGTTCAAGAACAGGTCGAGAAGTATACTGCGGTTCGCTAACGGGCCGACAGGGAGAAAGGCTACGATGAATAGCACGCCACATGCCTACGCGAAGGACTTCTGGAAGGAGGCGAACCGTAAGTTCAACGAGCCGCACTTCCGTACCGAGCGGGTCGTCGGAATAGCTGCGAAGATCGCGCGTGGTCGCGAGTGTGACATCTTGGATGTCGGCTGCGGCCCCGCGGCGGTCAGTGAAGTTCTCCCTCCGAATATTCATTACTATGGCATCGACATCGCTATACAGGACCACGGTGCGGCGAACCTGCGGGAGGCTGACCTTCGTACGGAGCCAATCCAGTTCGGTAGCAAGCGCTTCGATATCGTGCTAGCCCAAGGGTTCTTCGAATATGTAGAGGATACGCAAGCGCAGAAGTTCGCGGAGATCGCGGACATCATGAAGCCGGACGGGAAGTTCATCGTAACGTACTGGAACTTTGGCCACCGTGCCCCCCACCACTATCATGCGATCAGCAACATCCAGTCGATCACAGAATTCCGCCGAGATCTTGCCCGGCGGTTCCGCATTGATAGCGGCTATCCCGTGTCGCACAACTGGCGGCACCGGGGGCCAAGCCGACGGATTATTAAGATGGCAAACAAGCCGATTCGCGTGAATGTTCCGCTGGTAAGCCCCAAGCTTGCCGTGGAATATGTCTTCGTCTGCTCTCGGAAGAGCTAACCAGGCCGACTCCCGCTAGTCGTCTTCGGCCGTACCCGGTGCAGCCCTCTTGTCGACCCGATTCGCTTCTCGCGAAGCGCCTCGCGGAACTGCCACCAGAGCAGCATGCTCCCGAGCCATGAGGGTGCGAGCATGCCGTAGATGCTCCCGGTCACGCCCCACAACTTCGCGCCCACAAGCGAGAACACAACGGTTGTCACCGAGCCGATAATGGCGACGCGGAGGCTGCGTTGCGCAGCGCCCAGCGCATGCAATCCCGCGAATGCTCCTGCGCTGATCCCATAGCCCATTACGACCAGCGCGGTAGGAAGTAGCAGCGGGTATGTCGGTGCCCACGCACGGCCTAGGAGCCAGGCGCCGAGGCCGTGCGGAACGAGTATTTCCAGGAGCACGCCCCACCCGAAGGCTGCAATGCAGAGCATTCCGCTTACGGCGGCGCAGAAAAGGCCCAACCGACGCGGTGCCCGTCGGAGGACTCTGGCAGCCTCCGGTATGGTTGCCAGTGACATTCCGAGGAACAAGATGTTAACAGGGCCCATGAGTGTTTGAGCGGCCTGAAGATAACCTACCGCAGCCAAGCCAAGAAGCGCGGTAATACCATAACTCCGGAGCTGTGTTGAGACATTGGCCGAAGTGCCTTCAATAAAGTAGCGAAGACCTAGGTCGCGATGAAGGTGAAGCCACATTATCATATGAGTAACTCGCGGTACGACCTTAGCCTGGAATGGTCCGGCGGCGGCGGCAACGCCCGCAGCCGCACCCCACGCGAAGAAATACCAGAAAACATTGCCGTGCCCGGTGGCCCGTACGAAGAAGAGCGCTGGTACTAGGGCCACCAGCCAGATTGTGTCGTTTAGAAAAGCCTGGAAGCCGCGGCCGTTGGCGAAAAAGCAGTATCGCCAGCTATCTTGCAGGAGCAATCCGGGCAAGGTGAGGCCAAGAGCCAAGAATGCCATGCCGGTCGGGCCTCGAAGAATAGCGGCCACAATGAGCGTGAGAGTTCCCAGGCCCAGCCCAAGTGTCAGGGACGTTCCCGTGCACTGGGCCACCGCGCGCTGCCACTTTCGAAGCGGAGCGCCACTGATCCTGATCATCAGTGGCTCCGTCGCAAGTCCACGAGAAGCGTTGAGCGTAAACCCGTACGTGACGTATGCAAGGCTGAACGCGCCGTACTGGAAGGCCCCCAGTTGATGCACGACATAGATGCTGACCGCGAAGTTGGTGATGCTTGAAACAGCCTGGTCTAGGAGACCCCAGCTGAGTCGCTGGATTACCGGAGGGAGGCGCGGTCGTAGCCGGCCCCTCAGGCCGTTCCGGGTCGTAGTTCGGGCCCGTCCGGGGTCGGCGACTGCTGGATCGACGGTAGTCACTAGTACGCCGCCGCCAACCTAACGGCAGCCATCGGGCACCAGGACGACTCACGTTACCTCCGGAAAGCAGGAACAAGGACTATCAGGCTGAGGCGTTGCCTGGCGCTGGGAATGGCTGGCCGGTCGTGCGGCGCAGCAGCCCGTCGACGAGGCCGGCGTCCAGCAGTTCGCGGATGCGGCGCAGCCGCACGTATCTCGACGAAGTGAAATCGTCGTAGGTCAGGCCATGCTCGGTATAGGCCGAGATGAGCTCCGCGATGCCCTCGCGCACCGTCCAGCGGAGCTTGAGGTCGGGGAAGGCGTCCTCGAGCTTGGAGAAGTCGACCTTGTAGTTGCGCAGGTCAGGACCGGCGCCCTCGGCGAACGAGAGCTCCGAGCCGGGTACCGCCTCGCGTACCATCTCGGCGACGTCGCGGATCTGGACGACGTCCTGCGGCCTGCCCACGTTGAATGCCTGGTCGTGAATGACCGCGCGCGGCGCCTCCATCGCCGCGAGGAACACCCGGCTGATGTCCTCGATGTGCACCAGCGGGCGCCACGGGGTGCCATCGCTTTGCAGGTGGACCTTCCCGGTCGTGAGCGCGATGGCGGTGAGGTTGTTCACGACGATGTCCAGCCGCAGGCGGGTAGATGCGCCGTAGGCAGTCGCGTTCCGCAGGTAGGTCGGGCTGAAGTTGTCGTCGGCGAGCACCGACAACTCGCGCTCAGCCCGCACCTTGCTCTCGCCGTACGGGGTCACCGGGAACATCTCGGCGTCCTCGGCGACCGCCTCGGACCCCGCCGCGCCATACAGGCTGCAGGACGACGAAAACAAGAACCGCTCCACGCCCGCCTGCTTGGCGGCCCGCGCCAACTGCATCGTCCCGTCCAGATTCACGGACTCCGTCGCCGCGGCGTTCAGGTCGCCCAGGGGGTCGTTGGACAGCGCCGCCAGGCAGAGCACCGCGTCATAGCCCCTCAGCAACTCCGGCGTCGCGTCCCGCATGTCGAGCGTGGCCCGCGGGCCGACGTCTGGCAGCGCCGGGCCGAGATCACAGCCCTCGTACAGGCCGAGGTCGAGGCCATCGACCTCATGCCCGGCGGCGCGCAGGTAGGTCACCAGGACGGCCCCGATGTATCCGCGATCGCCGGCGACGAGGACTTTCATCAGCTACCCCTAAGTTCTATTAAGTGCGGAGATGGCGATCTCGCCTTACACAGGAGGCGCCACGACTCAGTCTTGATACCTCCCGGGGTAGCGAGCATAAACAAGACTCGCCGTTCGCGGTATCAGGACTGGGGTCCCAGCGGTCACATGTGAGTGAAGCCGCGCGTCCTGATCATCGTGCAGAACCTTCCTGTGCCTTTTGACCGCCGGGTATGGCTGGAGTGCCAGGCCCTCACCGGGGCGGGCTACCGGGTCGCCGTGGTCTGCCCCAAGGGCAAGGACGACCCGAAATACCACGTCATCGACGGTGTTGAGCTGTACAAGTACCGGCCCTACGCGCCCGGCGGCAGCAAGCTCAGCTTCGTCGCCGAGTACGCGTACTCCTTCACGGCGACCGCGTGGAAGGCGTTCCTCGCGCGCTGGCGCGGCGGCGCCCGGCGCGGCCGGTTCGCGGTCCTGCAGGCGTGCAACCCGCCAGACATCTTCTGGCCGCTGGCGATCGCGTACAGGTCCCTCGAGCGGACCAGGTTCGTCTTCGACCACCATGACCTCTGCCCCGAGCTCTTCGAGTCCCGCTTCGGCGGGCAGGCCGCGACGCAGTCACTCCCGTACAAGGGGCTGCGCTTCCTGGAGCGCCGGACGCACCGCACCGCGGATCACGTCATCTCCACGAACGACTCCTACCGGCAGATCGCGATCAAGCGAAGCGGCAAGCGACCCGAGGACGTGACCGTCGTCCGCACCGGGCCGGACCCGGCGAAGCTACATCGCGGCGAGCCGGACGAGAGCCAGCGGCGGGGCCGCCAGTACCTGTGCTCATACATCGGCGTCATGGGTCCCCAAGACGGCGTGGACGTCGTAGTCCGGGCCGCCGGCATCATCGTCCACGAGATGAAGCGCGAGGACATCGCGTTCACGCTCATCGGCAAGGGCGACTGTTTTGACGAACTGGTGGCGCTGCGCGATGAGCTGAAGCTGGGCGGCCATGTCGAGTTCACGGGCCGGGCGCCCGACGAGGTCGTCAAGCAGGTCATGTCCACCGCCGACATCGGCCTCTCGCCGGACCCGATGAACCCGCTCAACGACGTGTCCACGATGAACAAGACGATGGAGTACATGGCCTTCGAGCTCCCCGTCGTCGCCTTCGACCTTGTCGAGACCCGCGTCTCGGCCGCCGACGCCGCCGTCTACGTCAAGCCAACTGACGACCCCGATCAGGACGTCCGGGACTACGCGCAGGCGATC
>Ga0126381_100006819_pt1 | contig 12673 bp, 9 predicted proteins | sample PanSoiMetPlot_28_FD_96465 | JGI IMG/M metagenome (GOLD analysis project Ga0126381, IMG submission 96465) | Tropical forest soil microbial communities from Panama - MetaG Plot_28 | ecosystem: Environmental > Terrestrial > Soil > Tropical forest > Bulk soil | place: Panama | collected 2016-02-17
CATGAGGTATACGTACAGGCTGAGGAGACGATTCTGGGGCGCTCCGAGGCTTTGGTCCAAACCTATCTGAAGCAGGTCAGGCCGGTGATGCTCGGGACCAGGCCGGCGCGCGCGCTGTTCATGACGACGCTGAGCGGCGCCGACCCGGCGGCCCCGGTCGCGGCGCGATTGCGCAGGCAGGGCGCGCAAATTCCGAACGAAGCCGAGACGTGGGAGCGGCTGGTGACGCTGGCGGAGCGCAAGGTGAAGCTGGACCACAATCGCTTCAACCTTTCGCTTAGCATTGGCTGGATGCGCGTCCATATTGCGCTGGCGGTCGCGCTCGGCGTTCTGACCGTGTTCCACGTCGCCGGGGTGCTCTACTTCGCGGGGCTATGACGCGGCGGCTTCGATGGATTCTTTCCGGATGGGCCGCGCTGATTCTGCTGGCCTTGCTGACCGTGCCGCGCGCCAGCTATCAGCCCGGCAGGCTGCTAGCGGCACACTCGCGCCTGGATTCGAAATGCGTGGGGTGCCATCGTCCGTGGCGCGGCGTGGACAACAGCCAATGTATCGCGTGCCATGGCGATTTCACCAACAATCCGCACAACGGCTATTACGTATTCGATGACAAAGACGGCCTGATCTCTGGCCGCCACCTGGCCACGTTCAAAGACAATCTGAGCTGCCTCAGTTGCCACAGCGAGCATCGCGGACGCGACGCCGATTTCAGCGTCCAGGCCGCCTTTGCCTGCACCTGGTGCCATCAGCACCCCACGATCGCCGCCGTGAACAAACACGATGGAGCCACGCTCGCGCGTCATGCCAGCGCCAACCAGATGTTCAACCAACCGTTCAACCATTATCAGCATCGGCTGCTGATGACGTTGCAGGCGTCCAATTTTCCCAACGGCTTCGATTGTGCCGCCTGCCACCAGGTGACGGCTGTCGCGCCCGGCGCGGTCGACAAGATGACGATCGCATGGCGTCCGTGCGGATTCTGCCATGCCAACCCCCAGGTTCCCTCCCTCGCGCTGCCGGCTGCGCTGGGCAAGTCGCCGGCCGCATTGCCGTATTCGGGGGTGGTCCGCACTCTGCACGTCAACGCTGTATTCAACCATTCCAAGAGTCATTTGCAGACGCCGTGCGCTCAATGCCACCTGAAGGTGTCGGAGAGCGCCAAGCCCGACGACGCCAATTCGCTGCTCGTTTCGCAATGCTTCTCCTGCCACGCGCATCAGGAGCAAGGTCCCGCGCAGACGCGGCAAGCGGCGAAACGGGGCAGCGACGCGGTTTGGTTCGCCGGCTTTGAGGCCGTGGCAATCGCGCGCGAGACGCAGAGTCGCGTGGTGGCCTGCGGGCAGTGCCATCGCTTTCATACTCACGGCCCCGTACCGCTGGTGGACTTTACTAAACCGGCGCTGAAGACGCCGCCCGGTGTCCACGCGAGCGGGGCGTTCAGGCCATGGGGAATCGGCGTTGCCGCGATCCTGTTGGTCGGATTGTGTGGGGTTGCCTACACCGTGTTCCTGCCTGCGACGGAGGAGCATCGCGCGGCAGTGATGGAGACCGCTCCGCAGCGCATCATCGAGACACCGGTGCTGGATGACACCTATCAGACCAGCATTCAGGGTCTGTACATCATCGGCGAGATGGGCGGCACGGCGTCGATCAACCTGGCGATGCGCTCGGGGCGGCAGGTGATCGAAGCGATTGCGGAAAGCTTCAAACATTCAGCGGCCCCGGCACAGCCGGACCTGTATGACGTGATGATCGTCGGATGCGGTCCGGCGGGGCTGGGTGCGACCGCTACCGCCAAAGCTCACGGGCTCAGCTACGTCACGCTGGAGCGGATGACGCCGGCCAGCACCCTGCGCACCTATCCGCGCGCGAAGTTCGTGCAGGCGACGCCGATCGATATCCTTGAGTACGGTTCATTCTTTCTGGAGGGGGACAGCACGCGCGAAGACCTGATTCGCGAGTGGGACAAGATCATCTCCCAGGCAGGCCTGGTCATAAATGACCGTGAGGAGGTGGTAGGAATCGACCCTCACGACGGATACTTCACCGTCAGGACCGCGCAGGGCCACGACTTCAAAGCACGATGCGTGGTGCTGGCGATTGGCCTGCGCGGCCATCCGCGCCGCCTGGGTATCCAGGGCGAGGCGCCCGGGCGCGTCCACTATCAGCTCATCGAGCCCGACGATTTCCGCAACCAGCGCATCCTGGTGGTAGGCGGCGGCAACGCGGGTGCCGAGGTCACCCAGGCGCTGGCCGCCCCGCATCTGGGCAACAAGGTGAGTTATTCCATCCGTGACGAGGTGCTGAGCAAGGTCACGCACGAGAACGGGGAGAAGATCATCGCGCTGCAACGCGCTGGAACGATAACGCTGTATGCCGCGACCGAAGTGAAGCAGATAAAAGAAAAGACGGTGGTGCTGCAGCCGGTTAAGCGGCAGGTAAAGAGTCCGGACGGACGCGCCTCTGCTTCAGAACCTGTTGAACTGGACAATGACCTCGTCTTCGCGATGCTGGGGGCGGAACTGCCCACGCGCTTTTTGGAGTCAATCGGGATCAAGATGGAAGTCAAGCACCGGTGAGCGGCAATTATTAACGCTTGACGGGAAGGCGGCTTGACGGCGCCATGCAGGATCGAGTCAATTAGTGCTCGAAGCAGCGTCGGGTCAGGAGCGTAATACGATGAAAGTCGGCGTATCAATCACGATGATCAACACCAGCGGCAAACGCGATGAAGACATCTACCGCGAGGAGCTTGCCATCGCCAACATGGCCGAGCCGCTGGGCTTCGATTCGCTGGGCGCCGTTGAGCATCACTTTACCGGCTACGCGATGATCCCCAACTGCGTGCAGTTGCTGACCTACATGGCGGGCCGCACCAACCGGCTGACGCTCGTCACCACGGTAATCGTCCTGCCTTGGCACGACCCGGTGCGAGTCGCCGAGGAGATGGCCATGCTCGACGTGCTGTCGGAGGGGCGAACCATCTTCGGCTTCGGGCGCGGCGCGGCGCGGACCGAATACGAAGGCTTCCGTATCCCGATGGAAGAGGCGCGCGATCGCTTCAAGGAGACCTGCGAGATCGTCATCAAGGGCCTGACGCAGGAAAGCTTTTCCTACCACGGCCAGTATTTCAACATTCCCGAAATCCAGATTCGGCCGCGCCCGGTATCCAATCCCGTCGAGCGCATCTATGCCGCCGCCGTCAGCCCGGAGTCGGGCGAGATGATGGCGCGGCTGGGACTGGGAGTTTTCATCATCGCGCAGAAGGATTGGGACAGCGCGCGCGAGGATCTGCGGCGATATCAAGAGACCACGCTGGGCATCGGGCTCAAGCCGCGCCTGCCAATCGTGTCGACCCAGGTCTCGGTGGCTGAAAGTGAGGAGGAGGCGTGGGATGACGCCAATCGTTATCAGGCCGAGACCTTCAAAGCGATCGACACGCATTACGGCCACACGCGCGGCGCGTTGCAGGGGGTGAAGGGGTACGAGTTTCACGCCAAGATGGCGAAGACGTACGCCAAACTCACCAGCTCACCCGAGGAGATTCAGAAAAAGGCGCTGCAGCACTACCTCAATTTGGGCGTGGTGGGAACTCCGAAGCGGTGCCTGGAAAAGCTCGAGTACATCCAGCAACGGATGGGCACCGATCACTTTCTGTTCGGGTTCAGCCACGGCGGATTGCCGCTGGCCAAGGCGCAGCGCAGCATGCGGATTTGCGCCGAGAAGATCCTCCCGCGCCTCAAACACGACCCGGCCTTCGCGCCGCGGATGGAAGAGTAGCACGGCGGGCGGCGGTCGCGATTCTGACGCCGAGGGGGCGCGCGAACAAAGAAATCACAGGCTTGACGCCTGTGCCACGGTAAGGAGGCCGCCAAGCGCCATGCCAGATGTTGTCACGCCGATTCCCGGCTTTCACCAGGTCGCTTACGTCACGACCGATTTTGATCATGCGCTGAGGGTTTTCGCCGAAGTTCATCGCGCCCGCAGGTTCATGGAGCTGCGCGACATCCGCTTTCCGACCGGGCCCGGCCGCGTGGCGCATTGTAATATCGGCCTGGCATACGTCGGCGCCACAGAGCTCGAAGTGATCCAGCCGCTGGGCGATGACGTCCAGATCTATCGCGACTTCCTTCCCGCCGACGGCTTCGCCATCCGGTTCCATCACATTTCCAGATTTCTCGACACGAGGCAGGACTACGACCAGCAGTTCGCGATGTTCGAAAAGATGGGCAAGCGCATCCCGATCATCGGCGAATTCGCGGGTCGCGCGAGCTATTTTTACGCCGACTTCCGCGCCGAGCTGGGACACTATATCGAGTGCATCACCTTCACCGCCGAAGGGCGCGAATGGGTGAAAGAAATCCCGCGCAACTAACCAGTCCCGGCCCTACCGATCGGCTGGCGGACCCTTGGGCGCGTGTAGCGGCCGGTCCTGCTTCCATGCACACGCCGGTTAATTTCCGCCCACCCAAGTGAAATAAGTCTATGAAAAGTTCGCTGGACTGCGCTACATTGCGGCGTTGACGCAATCGAACAGCCGCGCCCTTTTACAGAAGGTGCAGAGAGACATGACCTTGCTGAAAAAGCGTAAATCGATGCTTTCAGTGTCGCTCGTCGTGAGTCTTTTTATTTCGGTCTTTGCGGTTCTCGACGGATGCTCGCGTGGGGGCGAGCAGAGCCCGCCCGCGCCGGCGGCTCAGGCAAGCACCGCACCTCCCGCGCCCTCGGCGGCAGCTGCGGCGCCGGCACCCGCTGCAGCCCAGCAACCGCCTCCGCCACCTGCCGCCGCGCCCGCAGCGGCGCCGATGCAGCCTGGGCCCGCGCCAGGCGCCGCGACGGCGGATCAATTGCAGGAACTGGTGGCTCCTATCGCTCTTTATCCCGATATGCTCATTGCGCAGATCCTGGCTGCCTCGACCTATCCGACCCAGGTGGTGGAGGCCGACCGCTTCATGAGGGAGCATCCCAATCTCAGCGGCGATGCGCTGGCCGCCCAAATCAATCCGCAAGGGTGGGATCCCGGCGTAAAGTCGCTTTGCCAGTTTCCATCCGTGCTGAAGACCATGAGCGACAGCCTGGCCTGGACCTCCGCGCTGGGCGAAGCGTACTACAACCAGCCCAACGACGTGATGGCGGCGATCCAGGTGATGCGCAAGCGCGCGATGGCTGCGGGCACGCTCAAGAGCAACGCACAACAAAAAGTAGAGGTCCAATCCGCACCGCCGCCGTCGGCGGCCCAGGGTGGGACGGAAGGCGGCGGGGAGCAACCGGCGCAGCAACAATCGTCGCAACCTGCGCAGCAGCAGGTGGTGGTGATACAACCGTCTCAGCCGAATACGGTTTATGTGCCGCAGTACAATCCGTCCACGGTGTACGGTGCCCCGGTCGCGCAGCCGGCCGGGTACAGCGGTACGGAGATGTTGGCTGCCGGCGTGGTTGGCTTCGGTACCGGAATGCTAATCGGCTCGTTGATTAACAACGGCAGCAATAACTGGGGATGCAATTGGTACGGCGGAAACGTGGTCTATAACCGCAACGTGTGGGTGTCCAATTCTGCCTTCGTGCCCGGGCGATGGGGAGGCTACGGATACGGCGGCTACCGGCCCGGCTATCCCGGTTACCGCCCCGGTTATCCCGGTTACCGGCCTGGATATCCGGGCTACCGTCCGGGAGCGCCCGGTTACGGTCCAGGAGCGCCCGGTTACCGTCCGGGTTATCCTGGCAATCGGCCGCAGTTTGCCAACAATCCGAACATGAGACCCAATTTTCCCAAGCCCGGTACGCTTCCCAATCGTCCCGGGTTCAACCAGCCAGGTAACAACCGGCCCGGAGGTATCGGTGGCGGCAATCGCCCCGGCAATATTGGCGGCGGCAATGGGCCCGGAGGTATCGGTGGCAATCGCCCCGGAGGTATCGGTGGCAATCGCCCCGGCAATATCGGTGGCGGCAATCGCCCTGGAGGTATCGGCGGGAATCGTCCCGGAAATAATTTTGCCGGCGATCGACCCGGGGGTAACTTGGGCGGGAACAGGCCGGGAAACAATCTCGGGGGTAATCGGCCGGGCGGCAATTTTGGCGGCAACAGACCCGGTGGCAACTTCGGCGGCAGCAATCTGGCCGCGAACAGACCCGCGTCGCGGCCCGCCAACAACCCGATGCGCGGCTATGGGGGCGGGGGACGCTCCAACCTCGGCGGCCGCAATGGCGCTTTCGGCGGTTATCAACCAGGTGGTTTCGCCCAGGCGTCGGGTAATCGCGGTCGCTCCAGCTTCGGCGGTGGCCGCGGCTTCGGCGGAGGTGGCGGCTTCGGTGGCGGTGGCGGACGCGGCTTCGGCGGAGGTGGCGGCGGTCGGCGTGGCGGCGGCGGTGGACGCCGTAGATAAAGTGCAGCCACGAGGTTTTTCGGCATCAGCGAGGAATCTAACCAGGTGTTATGAAGATTCGATCCCGGCGGGGAATGGAGCCATGTTGAAGTCAAGAAATCCGCGCGCGGTTGCGACGACGCCGGCGCGGCTCCTTTTGAGCGTCAGTGCCTTTTTGGCGATGGCCTGGTTTTCTGCTGCAAGTGTGTTTGCTGAAAGCCCGGCACAGCGCGTTTTCCAAACGCCGCAAGCCGCGGTCAAAGCGCTGCTAGCTGCGGCAAAGGCGGGTGACCCCAAAGCGGAGCTTGGCCCGATCCTGGGCCCCGACGCGGAAAAGGTTATCTCTTCCGGAGACAGCGTTGCGGATGACAACGCGCGCAAGGGATTCATCTCCAAGTACCAGCAGATGCATCGCTTGGGCTACGATGCCGACGGCCGCGTGATCCTTTACATAGGCGCCGACAACTGGCCGCTGCCCATCCCCCTGGTCAAGAAGGACAACGGATGGATGTTCGACACCGCGGCGGGCGAGCAGGAGTTAGTCTATCGCCGCATCGGCGCCAACGAGTTGTATACGATCGATGTGCTGGGAAACCTGGTCGCCGCTCAGGACGAATACGCCGCGCAACAGCGCGACAGTACCGGCGTCGCGCTGTACGCGCAAAAGATATTGAGCGACGAGGGTCAGCGCAACGGCCTGTATTGGCGCGCGCAGGAAGGGGCCCCAGAGAGCCCGATCGGGCCGCTGATCGCGAAAGCTGTATCCGAGGGCTACAAACGAGGGCAGGCGGGACAACCGATCCCGTTTCATGGCTACATCTACCGCGTCCTTACGGCGCAGGGCAAAGACGCTCCGGGCGGCGCCAAAAACTACATACGCAAGGGCCGGATGACCGGAGGATTCGCCTTCCTGGCTTATCCGGCCGAGTATCGCTCCTCCGGCGTCATGACCTTCCTGGTGGGGAGCAACGGCGTGGTGTTGCAAAAGGACCTCGGACCGGAGACCGCAAAGCTGGCGCAGGAAATAACGCGATACGATCCGGACCATAGCTGGCAGGAAGCCGAGCCCGAAGAGGCTCCGCCGGAAGAAACAGAGGCAGCGGCGGGGCAAGCACAGGGCGAGACGCAAACGCAGAGTTCCTCGTCAGGCAACGCGCCGTAACGCCGCAAGGGAGGTCTTCAAGTGCCAGAACCCCACGAACAGCAATACGATTCGGGCGCGCGCAGCGGGGCACGACTCCAGGTTTGGATTCTCGGCGCCGCAGTCGCGCTGTTGGCGTTGGGTTGTGTGCTAATCTTGCGGCCATTCATCTCGGCGGCGCTGTGGGCGGCGATTTTGTGCTTCACCACCTGGCCCTTGTTCTTGCGCCTGGAGCAGGTAGTAGGCGGACGCCGCGGCTTGGCCGCATTAATCGCGACCCTGACGCTGGCCGCATTGATCGCCGCGCCATTCGTCATCCTGGGTTCGACACTCGCCAGCAACCTGACGGATTTGACCGCCGCGACGGAGAAACTCTACGCGGCGGGGCCGCCGGCGCCGCCCGTCTGGGTTGCAAGTATCCCGCTGGTCGGCACCCGCCTAAGCGATTACTGGCTGACATTGACCGAGAGCAGTGCCGCGCGCCTGGAGGAATTGGCCAAGTTGCTGCCCACGGTGAAAACCATCGCCGTCGAGAGCGGCAAGGTGCTAGGCAGCGGCATCGCCCAGATGCTGCTTAGTCTCTTCATCGCATTTTTCTTTTACCGCGATGGCAATACTCTGGCCGCTCAACTCAGCGCCGGAATCTATCGAATCGGCGGCGAGCGGGGGAATGAGCTGCTGGAGTTGGCCGGCGCGACTGTGCGGGCGGTGGTCTTCGGAATCATCGGCACCGCGCTGGTGCAGGGCGCGTTGGCGGCGTTCGGGTTTCTGATCGCCGGCGTTCCAGGCGCTGCCTTCCTGGGCTTTGTCACTTTCCTGGTATCAATGATCCCGGGCGGCCCATTGTTGGTCGCTGCGCCCGCTGCTTACTGGCTTTACCGTCAGGGCTCCAGCGCGTGGGCGATCTTCATGATCGCCTGGGGAATAATGGACGGCAGCATCGACAACGTCATCAAGCCGCTGCTCATCAGCCGCGGCGTCCCCACGCCGGTCATCCTGGTGATGCTCGGGGTGTTCGGAGGCGCGATGGCGTTCGGACTGATCGGGTTGTTCATTGGGCCTACGGTGCTCGCGCTGGGTTACACGCTTTACCTTGAATGGACCTCGGTGGTCGCGCTGACAGGCGAGCCCGGTAAGGTGACCCAGCCGGAGCCGACGGTCGCGGCGGTCCAGCAGCCTACGCGCGACGTCCACGAGGGCGCCGCGTAGCACCATTTCGCTGTTGAATACTCAGTTCAGATCTGACGCCAGGTGGCGCCGCCGTCCGACGTTGAAAAACTTTTGCCACGGTCGTTGGTAATGGTCGCGGTGGATGCGTCCATGGCGTAAACCGCCAGCAGATCCGCTGAAGTGGGAGAGTTGATTCGCTGCCAATGCTCGCCGTCAACGGTGCGCAGGATGGTGCCGCCCGCTCCCACGATCCAGCAAGTCGTGGGGGAGGGCGCCGCGCCCGCTCGCAGGTTGGAAGTGACGCCGCTCGTTTGTTCCTGCCACGAGCCGTTGGGCTCCAAATGCTCAATCGTTCCATTTGGGAAGAGCCGCCAGCGCTCCACGTCATCAGGGGTGCGCACCGGGATCATTGCCAGTCCTACACCCCTGGTGCGCAACGGCGCTCCCATCAGCCCGCCGATTGCGGCTCGTGGCTCGACGCCGGAAGGGATGCGCGCGGAATATTCCTGGTTGGCCATATCGTGAGCAGAATTCGGTGCTACGCCGGCCGATCCGCTCACGTAAGCTGTTTCCAGCGCGTTTGGGGACGCCAACCGCCGCGATGCGGATTCCGCCCGGCCTCCCAACTCATTCACGTCTCTGCCCGGCGGGAGCGGTAGCGTTTTCGCTAATCGGTTCTCCGTCGAGGCGCCGACATCCCCCGCATCCGGCCGTGGCGCCGGAGCCTCGCGCGAAGGCGGCGCCTCCGGCTGTTTCTCCTCGCGTGCTTGGTTAAGAGCGATTTGCGGACGGGCCTTGTGGGCCGCGCCTGGCGCACTGGAGGCCTGTGAGTAGAGCACCATCCTCTCTGCCTTATTCCTGACAGGGTGCATAGAGCTGACCACGATCGATATCCCCGCCAGGGCGGCGGCAAGCGCCGCGTACGGTTCCCATCGCCGGCTCAGGCTGCGAACACGGCTTGCGAGCTGCGGTGTCCTCGCCCGCGCCATCGCGGCCAGTGTCCCCTGGCATCTGGCGCAGCCGGCTAAATGCTCTTCCCAGCGCGTGACTTCCGCTGCCGGCAATGTCCGGTCGCAGTAAGCCGCGAGCGTGGCCTCGTCGGGGCATCCGCCTGGCTCCGCGGTGCGCTGTGCGCCGAGGCCGCGCTTCAGGATCGAGTCGAACTGCGTGCCGATGCGTTGCAACAGGCTAATCTCTCTCAGACTTGGAACGGTCCCGCGGCGTTTTGTTGCATTATTATTCAGTTCCGCCTGGGTTCGGATAGTGCTTGGGTCAGGTCAAAGGGCCATTCCTGTATGGCGTAATCATAACACAGCCGGATCTGCTCATCGCTCATACGCTGCTCGCGCCGCAAAGCCCGTTCGATCTGACGCCGCAGCGCCTTGCGCGAGCGGGCAAGCCGGCGCGAGACGCTGGATTCATGCTCGCCCAGCAGCTGACCAATCTGTTTCAGGGTCAAATCCTCCAGGTAGTAGTAGCTTAGCCGCATCCGGTCACGCGGCTTGAGTTCGCGCAAAGCGCGATCCAACGCTTCGCGCAGAAGCGCGAGGTAGCGCGGGCGATTTGGATCGGGAGGATCGGCTGGCGAAATCGCCTCGGAAAGCGCGCCGTGCGGGCAATCCTCAAGCGAAGTCATGCGGCGCGAATGGCGATAGCTATCGATAAAACGGCGCGCCAGCACCGCGTGCAGCCAGGTTGCCAGCGAACTGCGGCCGTCGAAGTATTGCAGCAGTGAGCGGCGCTGGCCCGCCCGAATATCCAGTCCATACAGGTCGGCGTAAAGTGAATCCGCCAGTTCGCGGCCGTGTGCGTCGTCGCGCACGATGGCACGGGCAGCGTCGTACAACACATCGCGATAGCGCTCCACGAACTCATGCCATGCCGATTCCATCCCGAGCCGGCATGCGGCGGCTAGCGCGAGGTCGCGCACTCTAAGGGAGCTTAGGAAATTCTCGACGGGGATTTCCGGTTCCGGATGCCGTCGCTGCAGGCTCTGAGACAACGCGTCGGCGAACTGCTCCAGCGTCAGTCCCCATTGGCCCGCCTCCGACGAGTCGTACAGCCGCGCGATCGCGGGGCGATGGCGGCTGAGGAGACCCGCCGGCGTTTCAAGCGGCATCGCGCGTTAAGCAGCAGGTCCTACTCATTGCGAGAAACTGAAAGCCTTGCTGATTCATCTTAAGCTGGCCGATGCGGGTGCGAAAGGGGTAGCTCCGGCCACGTCATGCCGGTAGCCAATTTCCGCTGAAATGTGTTAGCGCTCAGACGATGGATGCGCGAATCAAGGTTGGAGTCGGCTTCGGACTATGGAGCATGGGCGTGCCGAAGCCGGAGACTATAGTGCGCGTGGCCGAGCAGGCCGAGGAATGGGGCGTCGATTCGTTCTGGCTGGCCGACCAGATCATGCCGCGCAGACCCGACCTGGACGTGGTCGCGGTGCTGTCGCTGCTGGCGTCGCGCACCAGCAAGATCAAACTGGGCCCCAGTGTGTTGTTGCTCAACCTGCGCCATCCGCTGCTGGTCGCCAAAGCTTTTGCGACCCTGGATTATCTGTCGGGCGGACGGATCGTGATGGCGGTTGGAACGGGCGCCAATCTGGCCGAGTACGGAGCCTGCGGTATTCCAACCCAAGGGCGCGGCGCGCGGCTGGACGAGGGAATCCAGGTGTTGCGCACGGTCTGGCGCGAGCCCCGGGCCAGCTTCCACGGGAGCTACTACAACTTCGACAACGTAACGATCGAACCGCGCCCGCAGATCAGGCACAACAACGACTTCGGCACGATCGATCTGTGGGTGGGCGGCACCGCGGACGGCGCGCTCAAACGTACCGCGCGCTTTGCCGACGGCTATTTCCCGTCCCTCCAGACCCCTGAGGAATACGCCCGGTGCTGGGCCACCATCCGGAGCTACGCGGAACAGTTCGGCCGCGCCAACGCTCGCATTGAGTCCGGCATCATCATCTTCTGCCGCCTCGCACCCTCGCGCCAGCAGGCATTGGAAGAGGTTCCACGCTACCTACGGCCTTTTGGCGGACTGGGTGAACAGTTTGTCAGCCGGGGCGCGTTCGGCACGCCTGATGATATCCGCAAGCGGATCGAAGCCTACGTCGAGGTGGGGCTCAACAAGTTCGTGCTGTCGCCACTGGCCGGACCTGACGAGTATTCGCAGCAGGTGGAATTAATCGGCAAGGAGATTGCCACTTCATTTAGCGGCCGTCCGTAACCGTCCATGATGTAGGCTGCTGTTGAACTTTTCGGCGTTCGGACTCCATCGCTGTCCAGCTTGATGGCTGTCAGTCCATCGCCTTGGCTGTCAAAGTGGCTGTCAGGGGCTGCGCCCCTGGCGAGGCTTTGCGAATGGCTATTGGCACGGGCCTCGCTGACCAGTCCGCTGCAGACATCACGGGCGGCGAAAACTTCGGGCAGCTTGTCGGACCCCCCGGTAGCCCCCAGGGGACCTGTGTATTAATACTCGACCCATCGCCCTCGCAAAAAAATTTTTTGACCTCAGCTTCAGAAATGGCCGCTGGCGCCACGCAAAGGGCGTCTGGCTGATTTTGGAGCGTATCCCGTGTAGCGGGGGCTACCGCCGCATGTGCCGCTGCAGCGCTGCCAGACAGTGCCCGCCACCTGCCGCCTGATACTCCGCTATGGGCTTGCATCGCCGGCTGCAGAAATCCGCACACCGCGCGCAACCGCCGAGGACCGCTTGCTGAACACCGTGTCACATACCGAACAGGTGATATTCGCCCGCGGCCAGCGCTCCTGACTGGCCTCCTGCGTTCCGCGCCGCGCCTCTCCCGCCGACTTGAGCCACGTGGCCACCGTCGTCTGACTCACGCCGCGCTCCGCCGCGACCGCCCGCAGTAAAAGCCCGCCCCGTTACATCGCAACGACCTCTCTGCTTCATCCACCCGCCGGACACGACTCCCCATCAATTCTCACCTCCCTTGAAGGCTCAGAAAACCCAATACAGATATAGACCGGTTTGAAGATTATCA
>Ga0126381_100006820_pt1 | contig 12673 bp, 14 predicted proteins | sample PanSoiMetPlot_28_FD_96465 | JGI IMG/M metagenome (GOLD analysis project Ga0126381, IMG submission 96465) | Tropical forest soil microbial communities from Panama - MetaG Plot_28 | ecosystem: Environmental > Terrestrial > Soil > Tropical forest > Bulk soil | place: Panama | collected 2016-02-17
CCATCATCTTGTTCATGGGCACCGTATCCGGCGCGCACCTGAACCCGGCGGTGAGCTTCGCGTTCGCGCTGCGCGGCGACTTCCCGTGGAAGCGGGTGCCCGCCTACGTCGTGGCCCAGTTCGCCGGGGCCTGCCTGGCCACGCTGCTGCTGTGGGGGCTCATCGGCAAGCAGGGCAGCGCGGGGCTGACCCTGCCCGGCCCGGGCATCTCCACGACCACCGCGATGCTGTGGGAACTGGTGCTGACCACCGGGCTGGTGAGCGTGATCCTGGGCACCGCGTCGGGGGCGCAGGCGATCGGGGCGCTGGCCGCCGTCGGCGTGGGCGGTTACATCGCGCTGGCCGGGCTGTGGGGGTCGCCGGTCAGCGGGGCGTCGATGAACCCGGCCCGCTCGCTGGGCCCGGCGCTGGTGCTGGGCAACGGGACCGCGTGGTGGGCCTACCTGGCCGGGCCGGTGGCCGGCGCGGCCATCGCGGTGGGCTTCGCCTTCGTGCTGCGCGGCCGCGGCGGCCGGCGCAGCGGGATCGCGGCGGCGCAGGGCACGCTCGGCGTGGAGTGGCGTCCCGGGCAGGAAAAGTCCTGAGGCCGGTCAGCCGGTCCTGGCGTCGTGTCCCGGCCGCCGGGGCCCGGGGATCGCCCAGCGCTTGCGGTGCTGGTCGAGGTGCCGCTCATACGCGGCGATGCCGAGCGCGATCGGGTACGGCCCGCGGATCCGCTGCAGTTCGGGCGAGACCTCGCCGTAGTCCAGGTCGGGATGGTCGCCACAGTCGCAGCAGATGATCTCGAAAGCGTCGGTGTAGCCGCCTTCTGCCCGGCCCGCCGGCTGGCGCCGCAGGACTAACGTCCAGTCCTGCCCGGGCTCAACACGAGTCTCCATTCCCACCTCTTACGCGACGAATCCCCCCAGACCTTCCAGCATGCGCCGCTACCGCCGCGGTCGTCCAGAGCCCTGGGCCGGGAGAAATCTCTCATCGCCCGGCAAACCGCCATGAACGCCAGAGTCAGGCGGCCGCCCAGGCGATGGCCTCGTCGCGTTGCGCGAGCCGGAAGTGCCGGACCTCGCCGGGCGTCATCCAGCCGAACAGCGTGGTCACCTGAGCCATCCAGTCGATGTCGGTGACCAGGGCGATGCGCTTCCACGCCCGAAAGTGCTCGACGCCCACCTTGAGGTCCTGCCACACGGCACCGCCCGACATCCCCCGGAACTCGGGGATGACGACCACGAACCTGACCTCGCCCCCGGCTGCGGCCCGCTCAAGGGCCGGGAGCACGACATCGCGGTAATCCTCGGCTCGCAACGTGCCGGTGGCCTCGAACCCGATGACCCCCGCGGGCATGTCGCTCAGTTCCTTGATCATCAGCCTGGCTCCTCGCCCGGCGCCGGCGGGCTGGTCCCGGCCGGCGTCCGTTACCTGGCATCGCGTTATGGTCGGCTCAAAAGCTCACTCTACGGGCCGTGAAACCAGCGCGGCCAGAAGACCACAGCGAGGCCTGTGGGACTGGCGTAGCGAGCGCGCCAAGAGGACGATGAGGTAGCTACCCGTCCCGAAAGGAAGCCGTCATGCCCGACAGCGACACGCCCGTCATGGACACCCTCGCGTTGATGACCGCCGCCTCGCTGGAGAACAGCGACCTTCCCGCGCGCGAGTTCATGATCGCCCGGATCGCCGCGCTGGCCGCGGTGGACGCGCCCGCGGCGTCGTACGCGCTCAACGTCGGGGCGGCGGCCGACTCGGGCATCACCCTCGACGACGTGGAAGACATCCTCACCGCGGTGGCGCCCGTCGTGGGCACGGCCCGCGTGGTCTCGGCGGCGGCGAACATCGCCCAGGGCCTGGGCCTGGTGATCGGCCTGGCCGAGGCCGAGCTGGAGGCCGAGCTCGCCGAGGCGGAGGCGGAGAGCGCCGCGGCTGGCGAGGAGACGACCACGATGCCCTGATGGGGTCGGCCTTAAGCAGGCGCGCCTGGTGGAGGGCGGCCGCGGTCGTCGGCGTCATGCTGCTCGCGGCCGCGTGCGGGTCCGGCGCGACATCCGGCGGTGCGTCGTCCCCGGCGGCTGCCCCGCCGGCCAGCAGCCCGGCGGCCACGCCGGTGGTGTGCCAGGATGTCGCCGCCCTGCGTGAGTCGCTGGCCAGCCTCACGCACGTCAGGGTGGGCAGCGGCGCGGTAGACGCGCTGAAGGCTGACGTGAGCGAGGTGCAGGCCAAGCTCTCCGCGCTCAAGACCCAGGCGGGCACTCAGTGGAGCGCCCAGATCAGCTTGCTGCAGTCCGCGCTGGGCATGTTGCACACGGCGGTGACCGGCCTCGGCCACGGCACCAGCTCGGTCGCCAGCGTGGTGACCGCCCTCGGTAGCGTGACGGCCGCCGCCCAGAGCCTGCTGGCCGCGGCGGCTACCCGCTGCCCGTCCGCCTCCCCCTCATCGTCATGAGCTGACGTGGTGTGAGGCACGCCGCCGCATGATCCAGGTGGCGATCACCAGGACGATGACTGTCCCGATCAGGGCGCTTAGCACGCCGCCCCAGTCGAAGATGTCGGTGTCGCCGATGCCGAGGCCGACCGTGAAGATCAGGTAGCCGACCAGGGCTCCGGCCAGGCCGAGCGCCAGCGAGACGAGCCAGGACACCGGTCCGCTCATATTCCGGAAGGCGTCGCCGGGAACGAGCATGCGGGCCACGATGCCGCAGAACAAGCCGAGCAGGATTGCTCCGATCATGGTTACTCCCCGGATCGATCGAGCAGCGCTCTTTACTGTTTTGAGCACTCCTCTTTACCCTATGACCGGATCCGGGGCCCGGAAAGGTCGCGGTCCGGACCGTCCGCTCAGCCCTGCGCAGCCTGCGGCTGGTGGTGGCCGGCGGTCAAGGCGGCGCGGTCGTGGGTCTGCGCGTTCAGCTCGCCGCCCACCAGGAACGCCAGCCCGACCAGGTAGAACCAGAACAAGAGGATGACCACCCCGGCCAGCGCCCCGTAGGTCTTGCTGTAGGAGCCGAACGTGGTCACGTAGAACGAGAAGCCGAGCGACGCGAGCAGGAAGATGCCGGTGCTGACCAGGCCGCCCAGGCTGACCCACTGCCATCGCGGCGTCTCGCGGTTCGGCGCGTAGTAGTCGTAGAACGAGAACAGCAGCACGATGAAGATGATCGCCAGCACCCAGCGGACCACGTTCCAGAGGATGAGGAAGGCGGCATGCCCGAAGGGCAGGTGACCCTCCAGCCCGTGCCCGATCGACGAGCCGAACACGATCAGGACCGCGGCGATCCCGCCCAGGACGATGGCGGCCAGTATGAGCGGGACCGTCCGCAGCCGCTTGGCCACGAACTTGCGATCCTCCACTCCGTAGGCCACGTTCAGCCCGGATTCCAGGACCGCCACCCCGCCCGAGGCGCTCCAGACGGCGATAACCACGCCGATGATCAAGGCCGTGACCGAGCCCTTGGCGGAGTTGCTGGTCGCGGACTTGATGGCCTCGGTGAAGACCGAGGACGCTCCTGGCGGCAGCGCCGTGCTCAGCCCCTTGACCAGCCGTTGCACCTCGCTCGACCCCAGGTGTAGCAGGTGGGTCAGGCCGAGCAGCGCGATCAGCGCCGGGAACAGGGCCAGGAACCAGTGGTAGGCCAGGCTCCCGGCCGTCATGCTGCAGCGGTCTTCGGAGAACTTCTTCCCCGTGCGCTTGAGCGTGTCTTTCCAGCCAGACTGGCCGGAGTCTAAGAGAGCAGTAGAAGGTCCGTCGGACACAAGTCACGCCCCGATCTGCGGCTCATGCCCACCCTACGCCGGGCCGCCGGAGCCGGGCTGGCCCGGGCCGGACCGCGGAGGCGGCGTCAGCGGAAACGGCGGCGGCCGGCCGGGCCAGGCCCGGCCGGCCGCCGCCGTCCATGTTCCTACGGTCCTGCCTTCCTAGGGCACCACCTTCCTAGGGCACCACGGAGTTGACCGAGGTCCCCCAGTTGGCCCTGCCGTCCCTGGTTCCGTGGCAGGTGGGGACGCCGTCGTTGGAGTTGAAGGCCGACCCCGTGCAGTTCGGGTACTGGATGTACTCGCTGGCGAAGTCGATCTTGCCGCCTGACCAGGGCACGAAGAGCGCCCAGCCGTAGTCACCCCAGCGCGGCCGGGTAGGACCTGGGAAGCCCTGGTACTCGCTGAAGCCGTCCTGCGGCGACTGGCCCAGGTCGGCCACGTGGATGGGTCCCTTCAGGCCGCCCGAGGTGCTGCTCAGCCGCCCGAACGCGCTACTGGGGAAGAAGCCGCCGTTGTCAGCCCCGGTCGGGCCGCCGTTGCCCGTCAGCGTGAACGACATGATGGCTCCGCCGTTACCGCCGTCCTGCCACGGGAGGCCTTCCGCGGCCATCGACGGCATCGACAGGTCCTCATGCCTGGGCGAGACGTAGCCCTGGCTGGAGAGGGTGAAGAACCCGTGCCTGTCGAAACTGCGCGTGCCGACCACCCAGTACGCGGCGCCCTGGTGCACCTCCGGAGCCGCTTCGGACGTGTAGGTTTGGTCAATCTCCGTCGAGATGGCGCCCCAGAGTTGATTCTGTGCCTGGGCGACCTGCGTGAAACCGTCGCCGTTGGTGGCGATCCCGCCCTCGGGGCAGGACGCGGGAGGCGGAGTGCCGGTGCTGAGGCCGGCGGCCCCGCACACGTCGCCCAGCGGTATCGGGCCGGCCTTCTGCGCGGCCCGGAACCCCTCGCCCCAGTAGAATTCCAGGCCGGAGAATAGCGCGCCGCCGAACTGGACCCTGGAGCACTTCGAGCAGTTATTGCTGTTCAGGCTGCTGAGGCCGGTCCAGTCAAAGACGGCGATCCGGGTGTCGCCCGCACCGAAGAAGTCAAGCGGGCTGAGCATGAACCCAGTGCCGCCATGACTGTTGTCGAACTGGCTCGGGTCAGGGGATTGCGCCGGGATGGTCTGATACCAGCAGGCGCCGGCGGTCGCACATGTTCCGTCCGGCGTCCCCACCAAGCCCAGGTTCTCGATGGCCACGTTGAACTTCTGGTTGGGCTTTCCGTTGGACTTGGTGGTAGGCAGGCCCTGTTCGAGCGCGTTCTTGTCGAACGCAAATTCCTGCGATCCGTTGAAGAAGCCGCCGCCGATGCCCGGCGCCACTGCTGGGTTGTTCGGGAACTCGTCGTAGAACAGGAGGAAGGCGTCCCGGGTGCTCGAGATCTTCGCGAAGTCATTGAGCAGGAAGGGGTAGCCCGGCTCCTTCGGGTTGTAGTTGGCGTTGAGGAAGTAGACGTTGTAGGGACCGAACGGGTTCGAGCCCTTCGTCACCGCTATGCCCTCGAGGCAGTCACTAGGCGCCGCGGAGACGAAGCAGCCGGTAAAGGGCCCCCCGCTGGCTACGGAGTTCGTCGAGACAAACTGCGTGAAGAACCAGTGCCCGCCGTTACTGTAATCGAACAGGCACGAGGGGTCTCCGCCGCTGCTCCATCCCCGGGCGGTGAGGCCCATGAGGGTGTCGAGCGGGATCGCCGACGACAGGCGGTTCAGGTGCTTGTCGAAAACCATGATCTCGCCGATGTTGTTGGTCTCGACCACGTACCGGCCACTGGCGCAGAGCCCCTGATCCGGAGGTTCGATGTCGCGGCCGAGCGGGTTGACGTTGGTGGGCAGCGTGCCGCTGTCTACCGCGTTCAGGCCCTTCACGCCCCTCGCGCCGCCCGCCGACATGCTGATGGGATCGCAGCCCGGGCCCAGCGGCTGGCAGCTGACCGAGGGGGGCGTGGGATCCGTGCCAGCGCTCTTGACAACGTGCGCCGGCATGGTCAGCCCCTTGGCTGCCGCCGCCGCGACCGCTCCGGCCGCCTGGTTCGCCGCAGCCGCGGGCTTCGCGGCGGCCGCCGCGGGCGCCGAAGCGGACAGGCCCGCCGTGGACGGTGTCCGGAACGGGCCCGTGAGCAGGGAGCACCCCGCCGTGGCGCAGCCGGTGGCGGCCGGCCCGGCAAAGGTCGGCGCTTCCGTCCCCATGCTGGTCGACGTGATGGTGCTGGTTGTCTTGGCCACCCGTGCCGACGCCGCTCCTCCGGAGAGGGCGACGAGCGCGATCGGCAGTGACAACAGCGACAGGAGTGCGAGCGGTCTACGTACGAGACTTGGCATTGAGCTCCACCGTTTACGGTCGTTCCCGACCCCCGGAGGTGCGGGCGCTAGACGCGCCAGTCCCCGCACCCGGGGGACCAGTGCGGGGCGCCATCGTGCCCGCGCCGGAGAGCCGGTACGGGACCTCGTCGTGCCCGTCGGGGACTGCTCAAGCTACTACCGCGTAGCCACCATATCGTTCCCCATGCTAACGATTGCGTCAACCCTCCCTTCTGCATACTGGTAGAGCCTTTACCTGCCGGCAGGCCACCCCCCGCCGCGGCCAACTGGCTCGGGAGGCGGAAGCGCTCGATACCGCTGCCCATCGTCCCCCGGTGGTGGTCCGCGCGAGATACTCGTCGCAGGCATTCTTGCCGCATCGCCCCCCAGGGAGGAGCCATGAGCTACGCCAGGCCATTGCTGGACACCTACCCGCGGGCCCTGAACGTCGACGCAGGCCTGCTGGCCGCCGCCATCGACGCGCTCAGCGACTGCGCCCAGGCCTGCAACGCCGATACCGACGCCGACCTGAGCGAGCCGGACCTGGCCGAGATGGTCCGGTGCATCCGGCTGTGCCTGCACTGCACGGATATCTGTACTGCCACCGGCGGGGTCATCAGCCGCCTGGCGGAGTACGACCCCAACGTCACCAGGCCGCTGCTGGAGGCTTGCGTGGCCATCTGCCAGAGCTGTGGTGACGAGTGCGAGCGGCATGCCCAGCACCACGCGCACTGCCGGGTCTGCGCCGAGGCCTGCCGGCGCTGCGAGCAGGCCTGCCGGGAGCTCCTGGGCGCCCTGAAGTAGGTGCCGGTCATCCCCGCCCGCGTGATCGGGTCTAGCCGATAGCGGTGAGCAGGGCCAGGACCAGAGTCGAGACGGCGAGCAGCCCGTGGGCGGTGACCACCGCGACCGGGAAGTTGCCCTCAGGGCGGATCGGGGGGACATCACCAGGAAACCGCGGCGGCGGGCCGCTGTCCCGGTACACGGGAATCCATCGCGCGAACATCGTGGCGCCCAGCAGGGCGATGGCCACCAGTATGCCGACCGCCGTCCAGGCCAGCGTCTTCCGCTCGAGCAGCAGGAAGGCCACCCACACCGTCAGCCCGCTCGCCGCCAGCAGCAGGTGGGCGAATATGACCGGCACGGGCAGCCTGCTGGGTATGGAGCCGCGGCTGGTGAGGTCGTTCTCGATGAGCCATACCGCGAGCATGTAGAGCCCCATCAGTACGGTCGCCGACCAGGTGATCGCCGTTGCGAAGGCCACGCTCACTCCCCATGTCGGCCGGCTGTGCCCGCGGCCCCTGGCGACACGCCAGTTGCCGCTGACTAGCCGCTGGATGGCCTAAGGCTGATTCCTTACGCCAGGCCAGGGCTGACAGGCACGACCGCCAGAATAAGCTGGTGAGGCGCCTGCCGTACGGTGGGCGGGTTGTTCCGGACATGCATATATACGCCGATAAGCGGCAGACTGCAACCGTGGCACCGGGCCGGCGGCCGCCGAGGAGGTCTGGATCCGCCCGTTCAGCCAGTTGACGGGCCGGTGAGGGCTCGACGGGGCCGCGGGACTAGTTCCCCGCCGCAGTTGGGGCAACGGCCGCTCATCTCTTCACCGCAGGCGGGGCAGAAGGTGCATTCGTAGCTGCAGATGCGGGCGTCGCCGTCCGGGGGGAGGGCGCTGCTGCAGCGTTCGCAGACGGGGCGCATTTCCAGCACGGCTAACTCCTCGGGGTCGGTCGGCAACAGGGCGCGAACCATCCAGGGCCCAACGCCCGGCGCCAGGCTAACGGGCGGGCTCACGTCTTAGTGCGCACCGTCCGCGATGCACGGCGAGATAGCGGTGCGCCCCGGGCCCGCAGGGGTCCGCCGTCCAGCGGCTAGCATCGCACGCGATGGACGCTCTTCCCCCCGCCGGTGATCTGCCCGGTCTCACCACCTGTGTCGACTACCACACCGCAGGCGAGCCCTTCCGTATCGTCACGTCCGCCATCCCCGCGCTATCCGGCGACACGGTGGCCGAACGCCGCGTTAGCGCCCAGCATCATGCTGGCCTTGACGCCATCCGCAGGCTTCTGTGTCATGAGCCGCGCGGCCACGCGGACATGTACGGGTGCTTCCAGGTCCAGCCCGACGGTGATAAGGCGGACCTTGGCGTGCTGTTCTGGCACAAGGATGGTTATTCCACGGCCTGCGGGCACGGCACCATCGCCTTGGGTGTCTGGGCGGTGGAAAGCGGGCTAGTGCCGGCCAGCCCCAGCGGAAGCACCGACGTCATCGTCGACGTTCCGTCGGGGCGCGTCGTCGCCCGCGTGCAGTGCGCGCAAGGCGCAGTGCAGTCAGTGGCCTTCCGGAATGTCCCCTCGTTCGTTATCGCGCGGGGGGTCGCCGTGGTCACCTCACGCGGGACCGTGCCCGTTACCCTGACGTACGGAGGAGCGATCTACGCCACGGTGGCCGCGGGCGCCCTGGATCTGTCCGTCGTCAGCGGCGAGCTGAACGCGCTCATTGCTCTCGGTCGCGAGATCAAGCGCCAGATTGACGAGGCTGGATTGGCCGCGCACCCCGACGATGCCCGGCTTTCTGGTCTCTACGGAACCATCTTCTACGACGACCTGGGTGAAGAGAGCGGCCGCCTCCGCCAGAGGAACGTGACCGTTTTCGCTGACGGGGAGGTTGACCGTTCTCCCTGCGGATCAGGTACCTGTGCCCGAATCGCGGAACTGGTGGCGGAGGGCCGGCTCGGGATTGGCGACGAGCTCCTGCACGAGTCCATCATCGGAACAAGCTTCCGCGCCCGGGCTGTTGAGCGGCTTGGGCACGGAGATCGCGCCGCCGTGATCCCCGAGGTGGAGGGCATGGCGTACCGGACCGGAGAACACCAGTTCGTCCTTGATCCCGCCGACCCGCTCGGCACGGGGTTCGTGCTCCGCTGATACGGGGCAGGCTTAAGGAGCGAAGGAGCTTAAGACGTGAAACGCAGGCGCTCGGACGACCCGGGCAGGAAAGCGGCCAGCGAGACCACCACCGTGCCCGTGGCGGTCGCTGCCAGCCGAATAGAGGCGGACCTCATCGTCGGCCTGCTGCGCAGTAACGGCTTGACGGCAGTCGTGTCGGCGGACGATGCCGGAGGACTGGAGCCGCAGCTGCAGGCACAAGGTGTTCGCGTGCTGGTGACTCCTTCGGATGAGGCCGCGGCCCGCCAGGTCCTGGCCGCCGTCGATGACAGCACCTCGTAGACCGGTCAACCCGGTACCTCTTAGCGGATAGCAGCCGTCAGAGCGCGGCGGCTAAGAAGGCTGCTCAGGCAGCCTCCCGGATCTCTGGCCACAGGGGCACCCGGTTTCCGCCTTGACTTTGTGATGCAAAGCAAGCTACCTTTGCGGTACAAAGTAAACGAGGGCAGCCATGAAGATGGCCCCGGCGCGGGCACGCCGCCTCGGCCGCTCGCGTGCAAGTCATCGGCGTAGCCCTGATCGGCCTTCGGCCATGCCTGGGCCAGATCCTGAAGCAGGGAGACGCGGCCATGACTCACTACGGTGCGTGGATCAGCTATGGCGGCACCGCCCGGATAGTGCTGGCCCTTGTCCTGACCGCCGTCGCGGGAGGCGTGGCGTACGCCGGAACCCGGTTGCCTCTCCCCGTCCGGCCGGCCAGGCCCGGTCAGCCAGCCAGGACTCTCCTGCTCGTGACCTGGCTGCTCGCGATCGCGGCGTTCCTGGCGTGCGTGTCCGTCTACGTTCACCAGGCGCGCCAGGAGCATCTGCTCCACCCCCCGCCCGCCGATCCCATCACGCCCGTTACCGTCATCGGCGTAGGTCTCATCTTTGTCATCATCGCGCTCGCTGGCAGCTCACGCGGCTGGCGGGTAGCGCTGGGGAGCGCGGTCCTAGGCGCCCTGGCCGCGCCGATGATCTTCGAGCTTCCGTTCGACCTCATCGTCATGGCCCGGACCTACCCCCCGATTCCGCCCGATCCTGCCTTGTACCGGGTCCTGTTCTTCGCGCCCTTGTTCCTCATCGAAATCACCACGCTGTCACTTCTGGCGTTGTCGCCGATGGTGAGGCTTTCCAGGGCAGTTCTCTTCTTCTTCGCGGCGATGCTGGTGGTTTTCGCGGTGTGGGCCCTGTCCGGGTTCGCATACCCGTCCGCCCCGGCTCCCTTCGCGCTGAACGTGGTATCGAAAATCCTGGCCTTCGTCGTGGCGCTCGGCCTGTTCCTCCCCCAGCGAGCCCAGGCCGGCCCGCCAAGCCCGGCAGCCAGCCCGCCGGCCATGGTCATGTCAGCAGGCCGCGACGCTAGCCCGATGGCCCGCAGAGGCTGAAACCCGGCGTCACCGCCCAGGCGGCCCGGCCACCATGTAGGGAAACGACCGGCCCGCGCGTTCTCGGGTGAGTGGCCCGGATAAACTCGCCCGCGTGACTGCCTCCGACCCGGTGACCGCTTGGCTTCTTGACTCCGACCCGTCGATTCGCTGGCAGGTGATGCGCGACCTGCTGGACGCTCCGGAGCCGGAGTGGAGGGCGCAGCGGGCCAAGGTGGAGACCGAGGGCTGGGGAGCCAGGCTTCTTTCCTACGAGGATGAGGACGGGCAGTGGGCGGGTGGCGCCTTTTTCCCCAGTGGTTTCGACTTCCGCGAATTCGAGGAGGTCGGCCAGCCGTGGACGGCCACGGCGTTTTCGTTGTCGCAGCTACGGGAGTTTGGTCTCGATCCCTCTTCGGACCGGGCCAGGCGAGCCGTCGAATTGATCGGCGCCAACTCGCGTTGGGATCATGACGGTCAGCCCTACTGGGAAGGCGAAGTCGAGGAGTGTATCAACGGCCGGACCGTCGCCGACGGTGCCTATTTCGGGGCTGATATCTCACCCATTGTCGGCAGGCTGGTAGGCGAGCGCCTTGACGACGGCGGCTGGAACTGTGAGAGGGCCAACGGCTCGGTTCGCTCGTCGTTTGCGACCACCATCAACGTGCTGGAGGGGCTCCTGGAGTACGAGCGCGCCACCGAGGGCACGCCCGAATCCCGAGAGGCGCGCAGGTCGGGGGAGGAGTTTCTCCTGGAGCGCGGGCTCTTCCGTCGCCTGAGTACCGGCGAGCCGGCCGACGAGCAGTTTCTGCGCTTCGCTCATCCGAACCGATGGCGCTACGACGTCCTGCGGGCATCGGACTATTTCCGTGCTGCCGCCGCCCTGACCGGTGCCGCTGCGGACTCGAGGCTCGGCGAGGCAGTCGACCACGTTCGTTCCAGGCGCCGGGAGGATGGCACCTGGTCCCTCGACTGGACGCCGCCCGGCCGGGTCTGGTTCGACGTGGACGAGGGGGTGGGCGAACCCTCTCGCTGGGTGACTCTGCGAGCGATGCGCGTGCTCAGATGGTGGGACTCCACGGCGACCGCGACCTGATCGAGATGGTGGCCCCGGTGATCTGCCCGAGACCTGATCAGGCGGTGGCACCGCGGCCGCTCGGCCGGGCCCGTTATGGATCATGCTGATGGGCGGGACCGGGCGAGTCGGCGGCGTCGGATAGTTGTATCCGTGGCCGGGCCTTTAGGGCAGGATCATCTGGGTGCACCCGACGGGGCCACGGTCACCCGGGGCGGACGGATGGCACTACCCCGACGGGTATGACAGCCGACCCTGGACGGGCCTGCGCGGCTTCTACCCGCGACCGGATCGGCGCGGTCCCGGGCGCCGGCCTGGCTGGCGGTTGTTCAGCCCGGTCCCGAGGGGCTTGCCATGAAGAGCCGCGGCGCAGAACTGGCTGTCAGGAGGTTCGACCATGACCGGAGAACCGGGAGCGAAGGGGATTTCGCGCCCGTCCACTGACGAGCGCGTTCAGGGAGAAGCCGTCTTTGGCCTCGGGGAGCGGGAACGTGACGCAATGCTCGCCTGGGTGGGCGAGAACCTAACGCTGGTGCGTCGGTCGGCTTCCGGGCAGCGGGTCTTCTACTGGATCCTGGGGGTCGGCTTCGTGGTGGGCCTGGCCGCTCATGTCGGCGGGTTCCTGCTCAAAACCTCGGTGACGACGGAGCCCTGGTTGCTGATGGCCGACCTGCTCTACGCGCTCGGCTGGTCACTGTGGACCGGCGTCATCGTGGTGGTGTTCGTCCAGATCTGGCCGGAGGCCAAAAAGCGTCAGTACAAGCAGGCCCTCGATGCCTACCAGGCGGCGGCAGGCCGTCAGGCCCGAGTCGGAAGTGGCCAGGCCCCGGACCCGGCGACGCGGAGGACGCATGACCGCGGCCACCGTCCTGACCAGTGATCGCTCAGTCTCGCGGGAACCGCCTTTAGCCGTGCACTACGTCCGTGTGGTGGCAGAAGTGGACGCGGGCCGGGGTCAGCGCCCGCATCCGGTTCACCGAGGCGTGCCAGGCGTCCTCGTCGGTGGCCTGGCCGGGGGGGAGCCGGCCGGGCTCGGGCCGGTACTGGCGGGGCGTGTAGGCAGCGTCGCCGATCAGCAGGTCCGGGCCGCCGTCCTTCGCGGCGACCAGCACCGACTGGTGGCCGGAGGTGTGCCCGGGGGTGGTGATGACCGACAGGCCGGGCCGGATCTCGGCGTCGCCGTCCAGCAGCTCGAAGCTGGCGTTCTGGAAGTCGA
>Ga0126381_100006821_pt1 | contig 12673 bp, 8 predicted proteins | sample PanSoiMetPlot_28_FD_96465 | JGI IMG/M metagenome (GOLD analysis project Ga0126381, IMG submission 96465) | Tropical forest soil microbial communities from Panama - MetaG Plot_28 | ecosystem: Environmental > Terrestrial > Soil > Tropical forest > Bulk soil | place: Panama | collected 2016-02-17
GACATCTGGTCCGTCCCGCCAGGCCCGATGGCATCCTGATCAACCAATACAAGACGCTTCTGCGCGCACGCCGAAATCGCTACCCAGGCAATCAACCCTGCTGCAAGCAGAGAACTTTTCAGAGACGTCATCTTCCTCACCTCAAAGGTGACGAAATGTTATCGCCTCCCCGCGCTGACCATTCCGCTCAGATCCCCATCCAGCGCCATCGCCACCACCTCAGCCACCCCATCCTCATCATGCCGCTTCCCCATGAACCACCCACGTCCCCTTCCAACCTCCTTCAAATCCTCCGGAGCATTCCCCATCAACACCGCCCGCCCCGCGGCCTCCAGCATTGACACGTCGTTCCAGTTGTCCCCCACCGCCACAATCTCCTCCATCCTCACTCCTCGATCCGTCGCTAGTTGCATCAGCGCCAGGCCCTTGCTGCACCCAGCCGGAAGAATATCCACAATGCTCAAATCCCTCTCCGGATACTCCGTTCGATGCAGTGCCGCCTCAGCCTCCACCGCGGCCTGGGGAACAACCTGCATCCTTTCCGCCGACTCCTCGGCCCTCTGCCCGTCCCGAACCTCACCCTTCCGCAGCGGTGCCAACCCCACAGCCTGCACCTTCGGACTCGCCAGCATCAGCGCCTCCGCCGCCCTCATCTTCTCGACTGGCCCCGTCAGCATCATCTGGATCAGCCCATCGTTCTTTAGCGCCAGTTCAATCGGAACCACTCGCTCGATATAAGCTTCGTTCGCCGCCATCCACCGCCCGATGCTCGAGTTCAAATCCGCCAGTTCCTCCACCACCAGCGCCCCGCGCGAATCATCCCCATCCGCCTGCACCCGGTCAAACGTCAGCAGCAACGAACTCCTGTATCCCCCCATATGCCCGCACAGCCACTCCGCCGTCTCCCGCGGCAGCAGAGTCCGCTCCAGCAGCCGCGCCCCAAGCGTCCGCGTCACCGCCCCGTTCGAACTGATCAGCGCGCTCTCCTCCCGTAGCCCCAGCCCACGAAGCTGCCGCATCGCATAGCTATGCCGCCGCCCCGTCGCGACCACCACCTCCACCCCGGCCCGTTCCGCCGCTTTCAGCGCTGCCAAGTTCCGGGGACTCACCTGCCCGTCGCCTCCCAGCAGCGTTCCATCCATGTCCACAGCCAGCATCCGCATCCCGCTCACCTGCAACTTCTGCCTTTATCTTAGAGAGTTCCCTGCGGCCTTCGCGTCCAACTTTGCGTCCTTTGCGTTCGTCTCGCAGATCGTCGCCCGCCGCACAGACCGGTACCTACTCTTCTGACTCACCTTAGAAATCCTCATCATCCCCAATCGGCATGCCCGGAGGAGCTTCAATCGCCTTAGCCGGCACAAACTTCGCCGGATCCCGCTGAAACTCCTGGATACGCTCAATAAGCGCAGCTCGATGAATCGCCTCCGCCGTATCCGTCAGCGGAGGAGCCGAAGTCCACTCCTTCAACACATCGTTGATATGCGACCGCGCAATCGCCCGCGCCTGAGACGAAGCCGCCGGATTCACCGCCAGCCCCATCATCGCCTCCAGCGCCCGAAACTCCACCGCCCGCTCCACCTCCGACGACATCGTGTGCCCGCCCTCCGGACGCTCCGCCGTCGTCTTCGAAACCGCTTCCAGCACGCCGCGAAGCGAAGGAGCCGAAGAAACCCGCATATGGTACTGCACCAGCCGCGATGCCCGAGCAGGATCCAGCAGAACCTTGAGCGTAAGATCAGCCGAACTCTCCGCAGCCGCAATCGGATCGAACGTCAGCCCCGTCTGTGACGGGAAAGACTCACGTGTCCGCTCCAGCCCATTCGGCCGAGGCGGCATGATCTTCAACAGCGACTCCGGCAGCGTAAGCGTCTCCGGCGAGAGCGTCTTCAGAACCGCCGCCAAGGCCTTCTTCTGATCATCGGGCGCCACAACATCAGAGACCAGTTGCCCGTCTCCGCGCAGCGCGTAGCGATAGTCAAGCCCGCCGATCTCCTTGATCGCCGCCTCCGTCTGATACCGGTGCAGCAGATAGAGCGGCACCAACGTGTCTTCAAGCTGCGCCATCGGCGTACCCGTCTTAATCGCGTTCTCACCAAACCGCGCCAGCGCAGCCGAACGTACCGTCAGAATCCGATTCAACTCATCAGCAGCATCTGGCCCGTTGTCCCACAGATGCGCATGCGGGTGAGCTCCGGAGAAAGGCCGAGCATCCGCATCGGTGATATACACAATCCCGCGCTTTTGCGACGTCTCCAAAATCTCGTTCAGCGCAGCCGCATCTTCCACCGGCTTCGATCCCTTATCAAACTCCCGATAGCCATAATCAATCGCCACCTTGTCCCACTCGCCGATATTTACCGCATAGGCGTGCGAAAGATCAGGAACTCCGTCTTTACCCAGCGAAACATACGGATGCGGATAATCCATCACCGAAGTCCCATTCGGCTCCGACGTCCCAAACGAACTGGCGGCAAAGTTATGCGCCAGTCCCAGCGTGTGCCCCGTCTCATGAGCCGCAAGCTGCCGTATCCGTGCAAGCACCATCTGGAGCATCGGGTCCTGTTCAGGCGCAAGTGGTTTGCCGTTGACGTACGGCGAAAGCAGAGCCTCCGCGATCATGTAATCCTGCCGCCCGCGCAGCGACCCCAGCGTCACATTTCCCTTGATGATCTCACCCGTACGTGGATCCGCAATCTCCTCGCCATAACTCCAGCCGCGAGTGTGGCGGTGCACCCACTGAATGATGTTGTAACGAACGTCCATCGGATCGGCATCAGCAGGCAGAATATCCACGCGGAACGTCCCCTTCGCCCACCCCGCACCCTGAAACGCCTGGTCCCACCAGCGTGCCCCCTCAAGCAAAGCCGAACGGATTGGCTCCGGCGCGCCCCGATCCACGTAGTACTGGATCGGCGCCACAGCCTCGCAATTGTTCTTGCAGTTCGGGTCTTTCTTGATCAGCCGATGACGCGTTAGGAAGAACTGGTCCAGCGCAGAGCCCAGCGGAGCCGAGTAATCGCGATAGGTGGCAGGAAAGTACCCGGCGCGTGGATCGAACCGCCGCGAAATATATCCCGGCTCAGGAAGCTTGATAAAAGATTGGCGCTCGTGCACCGTCATCGCATGAGGGTCAGGTGAGACATTCGACACAAAGCTCGTCTCAACCGGCGCATCCGTAACAAACGTTAGGATGGCTTCAACTTCAGTGTTGTTGGGAAAGCCCTTCGTACTGTCGATCGCAATCGCCGAACGCTTTTCGTCCAGCTTGTACGTACCCTGTTCCGTCTTGGTCGACTTCGCGGTATTAGCGATCTGCTCAGCGACCCCATACGCATCGCGAAGAAAGAACTCGCTAGCGTCCACGAGAACATCTCCGCTCGGATTCTCCGCCGCAACCGTGAACCCATAGAGAACCGATTCCGGAAAAGACTGACGAACCGCCAACCGCTCCGCAGGATCAGCCGAGGAAGAGCGAAAAGCCTCATTGGACTGAACCAGAAGAACCTTATTCCCGATGCGCTCGAAGCGCACGACCAACCCGGGCGCAATCTTCCCCCTATCAAGCCCAAGATCGTTGGACCCCGTCCCATACGGAAGCGAATACGTATAGAGAAGATCGGTATTGAGAGGGGCAATCTCCAGGTAGAGTTTGCCTTCCCTCGCATCCCAGTCCATCGGGATATATCCGTCGATATGCCTCATCCCGGCAGCCTTGGCGCTAATGGTCTGCATAACAGTCGAGGCACCAGACTGTGCCGAAGCCGCCGTCTGAGCAAAAAGCGAAAAAGTGATAAGAGAAAGCAAAACAGATCCCAGCCAAATTCCACGTAGACGCATCGAACTCCTCGAAAAAAGGGACTCTCTAACTGTAATGCGTAGGAACCAGCTCCCTAGTACCCCAAGTCGCGTCCTTCCGAGCGCAGCCCCTGAGCGAGTCCCAGGCGAGTCGAATGGGTCGGAGCCGAGAACCCACGCATTTAGCCCAGGGCGCACCAACTATTCGGGTGCCCCATCCTTTGCGCACGCACTTGGCGCGAAGGGTGGGAATGAATCCAGCATCCCAGCTTTGACGCCGAAGCGACCACGCTGCCATCAGCAGAGACCACCAAATGATTTCCACAAAAACCCTGTCAAGCCCGAAAATCACTCAACCCCATAAAAACAAACCACTTCCGAGTGGCAGACCAGTCTCCCCCTTTTGCTAAAATGGAAATCGGAGCTCAAGGCCCCGGCTCTTCCGAAAGCATCACAATTTAAGGCCACAACTCGTTTATTTTGAATTCTTTATCCATAAGCCTTTTAGATTGAATAATTTACTCAAGAGGTTCAAATCTAAGCCATTTTAAATGAACACTTTACACGACAAGATAGGGAGGGGGTACCCCTCTAGTACGATGAAGACCTATGCCGAAAATCGCCTATCTCGAGTGCTCTCGCTGCCAAAACCACGTCCCCGCTGACACCCCGCAGACTCTCTGTCCTGTTTGCGCCGGCTCCCTCTACGTTCGCTACGACATCGACGAGCTGAAGAAGACCGCCCGCCGCGAAGACATCGCCGCCCGAGCCTCCGCCAGCCCCACTAGCCTCGGAATGTGGCGCTACGCTGCCGTCCTCCCGGACGTGACACCAGTCACCCTAGGCGAAGGCTGGACGCCCATGCTCAACAGCAAGCGCTATCCCGGCCTCTACATCAAGGAAGAAGGCGCCAACCCAACCGGTACTTTCAAGGCCCGCGGTCTCGGCCTCGCCGTCACCATGGCGAAGCACTACGGCCTCAAACACCTCGCCGTCCCAAGCGCCGGAAACGCCGCCGGAGCCCTCGCAGCCTACGCCGCCGCTGCCGGAATCGCGGCCCACATCTTCATGCCGCAGGACGTCCCCTTCGCTAACTACGTCGAAGGCGTCGTCTACGGAGCAGACGTCAACCTCATTGACGGCCTCATCTCCGACTGCGCCCGCATCGTAGGCGAGCGAATCAAGGCCCAGAAGGACGCCGGAACGCCCGCCAGCGAAACCTGGTTCGACATCTCCACCCTCAAGGAGCCCTACCGCGTCGAAGGCAAGAAGACCATGGGCTACGAACTAGTCGAGCAACTCGGCTGGACCTACCCCGACGCCGTCTTCTACCCCACCGGCGGAGGCGTAGGCCTCATCGGCATGTGGAAGGCCTTCGAGGAAATGGAGCAACTCGGCTGGGTCACCGGAAAGCGGCCGAAGATGTATGCCCTCCAGGCCTCCGGCTGCGCCCCCATCGCCCGCGCCTACGACGAGCACAAGCCCACCAGCGAGTTCTTCCAGAACGCCGCCACCTTCGCCGCTGGGCTCCGTGTCCCCAAACCCTACGGCGACTACATCATCCTCGACATCCTCGAAAGATCCGGCGGCAAGGCCATCGCCACCGACGACGAGAAGATCCTCGCCAGCATCCTCGACTGGGCGCGCATCGAAGGCCTCTTCCTGTCCCCCGAAGGAGCCGCCGCCACCGCCGCCTACGACCAACTCCTCGCCTCAGGCGAACTAAAACCAACCGACAAAGTAGTCCTCTTCAACACCGGAGCCGGCCTCAAGTACACCGACATGACCGCCGAAGCTATGCACCTGCGTCGTCCCGGCTCGTTACCCACCAGCCTCCCAGTAGGAGGCATCATCACCCCGGTCTAGATGCCAAGTCCGGACCTAAAGTAAGTAGATTGAACACTTTGCACAAAAAGTGCGGGAGGGAGGTCACTTGTCGATCCGCCAACAAATTCGACCCGTCCTCACGCTCGCGCTGCCTCTTATCACGGCAGAACTCGGCTGGATGTCGATGGGCATCGTCGACACCGTCATGGTCGGCCACATGCAGAACCCTGCGCTCAACATCGCATCAGCGGCATTGGGTCAGGTTCTCTACAACACGCTAGCCTTCGGCATCGCCGGAGTCCTGCTCTCGCTCGACACCTACCTGTCTCAGTCACACGGAGCAGGCCGCTACGACGAAGCCAACCGCTGGCTCTACCACGGCCTCATTCTGGCCGCCGCGCTCGCCGCATTGCTCTTCGGAATCATCGGCGCAGCGCCACTCGTGATGTCGCGCCTGCCGATCGACCCAAAGATCCTCGTCGGCGCAGAGGCCTTCCTCCGCGCCCTCAACTGGGGAACGCCAACACTGTTCCTCTACTTCACCCTGCGGCGCTATCTGCAGGCCTTCAACCACGTCCGCTGGATCGCCGTAGCCCTCGTCACCGCGAACCTCTTCAACTTTGTCGGCGACTGGCTCCTCATCTACGGTCACTCCTGGGGACCAATCCACATCCCGGCACTAGGAGTCACCGGAGCAGGCCTCGCAACCTCAGTTTCACGCGCCTATCTTGCCATCTTCCTCGTCATCGGGATCTGGAGCGTGGAGCACAAACACAACTACGGCTTGCGCTCGATGCTTCGCCACATCGAGAGCACACGCCTGCAGCGCCTCACGGTGCTCGGCGCGCCCGCCGGAGCCCAGATCTTCGTCGAGATCTCCATCTTCGGCTTGGTCACCTATCTCATCGGAACGATGGGTGCACTGCCGCTCTCGGGCCACGAGATCGCCCTCAACTGCGCCAGCTTCACCTTCATGGTTCCCTTCGCCATCTCAGCTGCCGCAGCCGTTCGCGTCGGTCAGGCCATCGGCCGCGAAGCCCCCGACGAAGCCGCAGCAGCAGGCTGGACTGCCATCCTGCTCGGAGCCGCTTGCATGGCAACCTTCGCAACCGTACTCATGCTCGCGCCACACGCTATCGCCCGAGCCTTCACGCCGGACGCATCCGTCATCGCCGCTGCCGTTCCTCTGCTCCTGGTCGCCGCCGCCTTCCAGTTCTTCGACGGCCTTCAGGTCACCGCCACCGGAGCCCTCCGCGGAGCAGGTAACACCCATGCCGGCCTGATAGTCCAGCTCATCGGCTACTGGGTGGTCGGCCTTCCCATCGGCTATATTCTCGCGTTTCGCATGCATTATGGAGCCGTCGGCCTTTGGATCGGACTGTGCGCAGGACTAATCGTCGCGGGCATCGCCCTAACCGCTACCTGGAGCCGTACCACGAAATCTCTGTCTTCAAGGAGGTTGATTGCACAGGACTAAGTAACAGGAAGCTGCTCACGTACCTTCGTTTTGGAACGAGTCGTAAGAGTGATTGCCGCTGCAAGAATTAGCGCGCCACCAGTCCAGGCAGTCGGTCCGAGATGCTCGCCCAACACAACGACACCGAGCAGGCTGCCGATCAGCGGCTCCATGTTGAGCAGCACGCCAGCCTGCGACGCCGGAACCCGGGTCATTCCCCAGTTCCACAGCAGAGTCGTCGTCGCAGTGCACAGAACGCCACTCGCAGCGAGCGCCAGCCAAGCCTTATGCGAAACATGCGCAACCGGAGGCGGCCCGTACCAAAGCGGCACCCACACCAGCAACATGACGGTACCGAGTAGAAGTCCGTAGGCCGTAACGACCACAGGAGAGTGACGTTCCATGAGTTGCTTGTTGAACAAAATCCAGAACAGCGCAATCGCGAGCGAGAAGACGACAAGCAGGTCGCCCTTCAACGAAGCCTGTCCTGCTCCGGAGCGATGAGTTCCGCCAAGCGCGATCATTGCCGCACCAGTCGTTGAACCAGCCAGCGCAATCCAGCCCGTTGCATCCATTCGCTCGTGCGCGAAGAGTGTGGCGCCGACAGCGAGGATCACCGGCATCATGCCAACCATCAGAGCCGCATGGCTAACGGTCGTCAATGAGAGCCCGTAAAACTGGAAGAGGAACTGCAACGGCACGCCGAGAAACGAGGCAGCGCCGAGCACAGCCCACTCGCGGCGATTGAGTCCCGGCCGATGAGTCGCCAGCAGAGGCACCAACGCTACCATCGCAAAGAGGAAGCGATATAGAACCATGTGAGCGAAGCTCATCTCAGCAAGAGCAATCTTGCCGAAGAAGAAGCCGCAGCCCCAGAGCGAACTCGCAACCGCACACGCGGCGAAGCCAGCCGCGCGCTGGTTCGAATGGAATGCCATACATCCACTGTCGCACAAAACAAGATGGGCGCCGCCCGAGCCGCGCCCATCTCCTGTCAGGACGGTGTCAACTACCAAACACGACAACTATTGACCGGAACCATCGGCGTTCCCTTCTTGCAACCGAATGCAGCGGCGAAGCCAGGCTGGTTGACAATCACTCCATTCACGCGGAAGTGATCTGGTGAGTGCGGATCTGTGAGAACCTGCTCGCGAATGACCTCATCGCGAGAATTCTCGCAGTAGTTCTGTGCGAAGCCGATATAGAAGCGCTGCGGCGATGTGTGGCCGTCGATCTTTTTAGAGAGATCGATCTTGTTGATCTTTGCGCGCTCGAGATACGCAAGATAGGCGAGCACGAGTCCGCCATTATCGGCTGTGTTTTCGCCGAGCGTAAGCTTGCCGTTTATCTTGACGTCGTCGACCGCTGTGAAAGAGCCGTACTCCTTCACGAGGCAGTCGGCACGCGTCTCGAACTTCTTCGCATCATCAGCGGTCCACCAATCACTCAGGTTTCCCTTGCCGTCGAACTTGCGACCCTCGTCGTCAAAGCCGTGAGTGAGTTCGTGACCGATCACAGCGCCGATGTGACCATAGTTCACGGCATCGTCCTGCTTGGGATCGTAGAAAGCAGGCTGCAGGATGCCCGCCGGGAAGTTGATGTCGTTCATGCTGGGGTCGTAGTAGGCATTGACGGTTGGCGGTGTCATGCCCCACTCGCTGTGATCGACGGGTTTGCCAATCTTAGCGAGCTGTCGATCATTCTCAAAGGCGTTGCCGCGGAACTTGTTTCCGAGCGGATCGTCAGCCTTCACCTCTAACTTCGTGTAGTCCCGCCACTTGTCCGGATAGCCGATCTTGTTGGCTACCATGTGAAGTTTCTCCTTGGCGCGGACACGAGTTTCGGGTGACATCCAGTCGAGTTGATCGATATCACGGTCCATTGCGTTCTCGATGTCGTGCACCATCTCGAGCATCTTTGCCTTGCTGTCACCGGAAAAGTACTGTTCGACATAGACCTGTCCGAGAGCCTCTCCGAGTGCAACATTGACAGAATTGGAGCAGCGCTTCCAACGCGCAGCTTGTTCGGGCTGCCCGGTTAGCTTACGGCCGTAGAAGTCGAAGTTCTCGTCGTCGAAGCGCTTCGGCAACCGATTGGCCGCCGCCGTAAGCAGGTGATAGCGCATGTAGGCCTTTAGGGTCGCGACATCGGTATCATGGACTGCTTGCATCATTGCAATCATGAACTCTGGATTGGCATTGTTGAGCTCCGAGACGCGGGGAGAGCCCACAGCGTCCTGGAATGGATTGAAGGCGTTCGCGGGAATCGTATTCTCGAAGACCTCAATCGTTTGCAGATGGTAGATCTTTTCCGGGTCACGCCGCTCAGTGACCGGCATCGAAGCCTTGGCCAACTTGGTCTCAAACACCATGATCGCGGCTGCGTCCTTCTGAGCCTGCTCCGGCGTACTTCCCGCAAGCACGAGCATCTTGGCCACGTGGTCGACATATTGCTTGCGAACCGTTTCGTCCTTGGCGCCAGCGCGCAAATAGTAGTCTCGCTCGGGGAGACCGAGGCCGGCCTGGTCGACGAAAGCGATCTGTTTGCTGGCATCTTTGAAATCCTGCTGTTCGCCGTAACCGAAGAAGACATCGACGCCGTAGCGCTGAAGCTTGCCTATGAGCACGGGAAGATCAGAAGGACTCTGGATCGCGTCAATCTCCTTGAAGAGCGGTTCGATCGGAATCAGTCCCTTGGTCTCGATCGCGTCGGTGTCCATGCAGCTTTTGTAGTAGTCGCCGATCTTCTGCTCGTTCGCGGTACGGTTCGCTCCACCAGTGGCTGCCTTCGTGAGGATGCCGTTGAGGGACTGCGTGTTGACGTTGTAGAGAGCGTAGAACTCATCCACCTCGGGCTGGTCGGCAGGAATGGGGTGGTTGCCAGCGAACTTGCCGCAGGCAAACTTGTAGAAGTCCGTACAGGGATCGATGGAGGTGTCAATCGAGGAGGCATCGAAGCCGGGGATTGGCTTATAAACCTCAGCTGGCTTGTTCCCTGATGATGCAGCGCTGTTCTGCTGTGCCGAGCCTGATCCTGCGGCAGTCAGTGCGATGACAGCACTCAAAATTACCTGGCCCCACCGACAAGAAGTGCCCACCTTCCGATCTTTCTTCATATCGTTCTACCTCAATTCCTTATGCGTGTCTGAGCCTTTGTATCACTGACCACAGGTTAGTACCACAGGCTTCACAAACCAATGCACCCATTGGCGAGTGGTCTGCGTCTGTGAAACAGTATTGTTACGCGTCCAAGACAGTTGATACGCGCTGATCGTCATGACGGTTCCCATGACCACTCCCGCCCGTCTTCGGTTTGGCTGGCTGCTCAGCATTATCTTGCTTGCTGCACCTCTGTCATGGGGAGTAGGGCGCGGACCTCAGCCGTCCCTGATCATTCCGCTCGAGCCACTCGGTTATGAGCCGCTTTCCGCGCAGTTCATGTTAGCCGGAAGCTCAATGTTGACGGTCCACTTTGTTGACGAACAGCACCTCTTATTGACGTACAACGCGAAGCGGTTGTTGAAACGCATAGCTGAGTGTCCGCCGGAAGACCAGGATAGGACCATCGATGCGCTGCTCTTGGAACTTCCGAGCGGAAAGGTGGTGGCCCGGACGGAGTGGCGCGTCCACGATCGGGGGCAGTATCTCTGGAGCCTCGGCAAAGGCCGGTTCATGCTCCGCGTTCGAAATACGCTAACTACTTTTGCTCCGATGGCTAATCTGGCATCGGGACATCCCTTTGCGGAACGGCCAATCGTCTCGACGAAACGGAGAATCGAGGCGATTCTATTGTCCCCGGACGCAGACCTAATGATCGTCGAGTCGAGAGAGCCCAATCTTTCATTAGCTGCGGCTTCTTCGTCCATGTCTTACGTGGATCCTACAAAGGATCCCGTGCAGGTGGACTTCTTCCGGGTGGCGATGCCTGAGGGCTCTGGCGACCAGGTAGCGCTACGACGAGCGGGCCAGATCTTTGCTCAGGGCACCGGCAGGATCCCTGCCAATTCAGCTGGTTATGTCGCCATCATTGATCAGGGTAAGCAGCGCTGGGCGTTTGACTTCAGGGCATATTCGGGCAAAGTCAAGGAACTGTCGCCTTTTGACTCTTCCTGCCGCCCTACACCTATTCTCGTAAGCCGCAGCGAGTTTGTCGCCTTTGGCTGCCACACGAGCCACACTCAGCAGGTGATTGGGGGATTCAACATGCGCGGCGAAGAGATGTGGGAACAGAATCTCTCCGACGCGTACATTTCTCCGATGTTTGTCTTTGCTCCGGCCGGTGGACGATTTGCCATGAGCCGGCTGATTTCGCACATTCCGTTCGAAGTGGAGGAAATCACACCAGACTTGGTAGGTCCGCAGACCGTCGTGGTCTACCAGACGGACAGCGGCAAGCAACTCCTACGGGTTGATTGCTCTCCGATCGAGCGAGCCGGTCAGAACTTTGCTCTCTCTCCGGATGGATTGAACCTGGCCATTATCCGAGATGAGGCCATAGAGATTTTCGGCCTTCCACCGCTCACGGCTCAAGAGAAGAGCGCAGTTCAACTGGCCAAGACATCCGCACCTGAAGAGACGGACGCGGCGGTGCAATTTGCACAAGCGGCCTCCGCGGATTCTGAGACTCGAGTGGACCAACCCGAACCGGTCGCCCCTATGCCATCGAACGGTTCAACCGGAGGTTCCGTGGACGGCAGCAATAACGGAGCAGCCACAGATCCAAGCCCCACCGAGCCCCCCTCCGCTGCAACGAGCAGTAATTCTGATTCCCCTGAGTTCCCCGCTAATACGGTGAAGCCCACCGGGGTTCCGACTCCACCAGTGAATGCATCACAGAATCAAGGTTCGTCGTCGGACGATCAGGAAGGGCAGCGCAAGCCTCCTACAATCTATACGCTTCCTGGAGACAAACCCGGAACGGCTCCTCCGGAAGATCAGCAGCAGCCGAAGTAGCAATGCGTGACAGGAAACGTTGCCGGCACCTCAGAGGGACCCCACCCCCCTACTTTCCGTGCAAAGTCTAAAAAACAAAGTACATAGGTCCGGACTTCCGGATAATGCCCTCCACGCTTTACGGCGAAATATGAAACCCGGCTCGCGCCGGGTTTTGCTCTAAACTCGCAATTTAAGCTTAACATTGGCGTCAAGGTAAGGCTGACGCGAACCCCACTCCTACCTGGACTTGATGGCAGGAGGAGCCTAGGCAGCCTTCTTTGTAATGGCGGCCTTGACGCGCGCGTTCAAGCGGCTCTTGTACCGGCTCGCCGTGTTTTTGTGAATCACGCCCTTCTGGACGCTCTTATCGAGAACCGAAACGGTCTCGCTGTAGGCCTGCTTCAGGCCCGTAGCATCGCCCTTGGCGATGGCATCGCGCAACGAGCGCAGCGTGCCACGGAGCTTGCTCTTGTTGGCGCGGTTTACCGCGGTCTTGGACTCTGTCTGACGTGCGCGCTTCAACGAGGAAACATGATTTGCCATTCTGAACTCTTTCTCTCACCCGCAGTTTGTGGGGGAATATCGGGATGCCGACCGCAGGCTGGCCAGAAACACAGCCCGGCTCATCCCCTGCAATCCCTTAAGGATACGGGAGTACGGA
>Ga0126381_100006822_pt1 | contig 12672 bp, 7 predicted proteins | sample PanSoiMetPlot_28_FD_96465 | JGI IMG/M metagenome (GOLD analysis project Ga0126381, IMG submission 96465) | Tropical forest soil microbial communities from Panama - MetaG Plot_28 | ecosystem: Environmental > Terrestrial > Soil > Tropical forest > Bulk soil | place: Panama | collected 2016-02-17
ACATCTTCTACGCGACGATGGGTCCTACGGACCCCGGGAACTAATGCACGCCGAACACTCTGTCAAAGTAGTCGACCGTTGCTCTATCCACTTGCAGCCAAGACCGGTGCCTTAAGAATCCGTGGATTTCATCCGGAATGACCATTTCCTCAAACGGCACGCCGGCTTCCTGCAGCCTCCTTACCAGATCGACCATCTGGTGAAACTGGACATTACGGTCGTCGTCACCCTGGATCAACAGCACCGGCGACTTCCATGACGCAATCGACGCCACAGGGCTTGAACTCCAAGCCACTTCGAGAGCCTTTCTGGTATCGCTCTTCTCGAACCGTTGATCATCGTCAGCCAGGGCAGCCTTCATATAGGCCGACCAGTCGTGAACGCCATGCAAGTCAACTCCCGCTGCGAACACGTCAGAATTCCGCGCCAGTGCGAGCGCAGTCAGAAATCCGCCGTAAGACCCTCCCCATATGCCGATTCGTTTCGGATCTGCCCCCTTATACTGCTGTAAGTAACGACCGCCCGCAAGGACGTCCTTGTACTCGGCAGCTCCTCGCGATCCCGCGTGCTCGGGATGGTGAAAACTATGGCCGTATCCGATTCCCAGCCGGTAATTCACCGATAGAACTATGTAACCGTGATTCGCCAGGTACTGATTGACGGCATAACCGTTGGTGTAATAGTCCATGTAATGCCAGCCCAACAGCATCTGCCGAGGCGGTCCACCGTGAACAAATATGATCGCTGGCTTTTTGTCCTCGCCCCCGGATTTCTCAAATAGTTGGCAATGGACTTGAATTCCATCTTCCGCGCGAACTACCACTTTCCTTGGAACTACAAGGTCGTTCGCCGGAAAATCAGCCGGAATCCGGTCGGCTCCTATAGCGACGGGTTTACCCCCGTTGATCCCCACCACCATTGGCAGCGGCGGAGCCTGGGCCCCTGCGCCTATGAACGCAACCGACTGGCCGTCGCCCGTGACTAGCGGAGTCCACTCGAGCCCCGTACCTGACGTCAACGCCATCGGAGCAGCAGAATCAACCGCGACCTTGAATAAGTGGCGACGGTCGTCATCATCCTGATCCGTCCCGGTGTTCGCGTTATACACGACGTACTTCCGGTCAGGTGTCATCGTGATGTACTCGTCCATGAAGTTTCCCGGCGTCAACAGCATTGGCGCGCCTCCAGCCGCCGCAACAGAATACAAGTGCGGCCAGCCGTCCAGGTCGGCCAGGAATACAAGACGCCCCGCAGATCCCCAATTCAGATTTGCGGTCCCGGCGGTTTGAGGGAACGAACCGAGCGGCGTATTCGAACTCTTCCAGGCGGCATGTCCCTTGCCCTCCTTTGAATCGGCTACCCAGATCGACCATGGATTGGGATGCAGGTCGAGTGTGGTCTGGGGCTTCCCGCCCCGGCCCAGACGCCGCACAAACGCGATTTGTGTTCCGTCTGGCGACCATTTCGGGCTCGAATCGAACGAAGTCGAAGGAGCCATGTACCGGATTGGCTCCTTATCGGAACTGAAGATCCCGATAAATGCGTGATCTTCGCGCGCTGAGACGAACGCCAATTGAGCGCCGTCAGGCGACCACTCCGGCGAACTGCTCTGGCCCCGGCAGAACAGGAGCCGCGCGGCCGGGTTCGAACCGTCAATCGGAACCGCCCAGATCTGGTGGTCTTTAATGAATGCTACCCGGTTGCCAAGGGGCGAGGGTACAGGCAGATCCCCCTCGGCAAGCAGTTTGGGGGCGCCGCCCGAAAATGCCACCGACCAGATCTCCATCTTGGGTTGAACCGGGCTCGACGCCGGGTCCGGCTGCAAATTCCCGGTGCCCGCCCAGTTAGAGTCATGGTCGCCACCTCTGACGTAGACAACATAGTTACCGTCATGCGATAAGACGAGGTTGGTCAGCTCCTGCCCGTCATCGTCGCGGTAATCGGTCAGCCGCCGCGCCTTAAAATCCGGTCCCTCTGCCACCCAAACGTTTCGAATCCCTTGCTCATTAAAGACCCAGGCGATGCGGGAACCAGTCAGAGATGTCGCCAGTTCCGAAGGGTATGGGTAGCTGCGGACCTGCTCCAGAGTGAACGGACCCTTTTGACCGGCTCGCGCCACGGACGCAAGGATCACCATCAAGGAGAAAACGATCACTCTCGCATACTGCTCTCGACCCGAATTCCTCATAGCCATGTTAGTTCCTCCACTAGTCCCAGGCGCTTTCTGAAGTCGGTGACTAGACCGACTCGGCTGGCCTCGGCGCACCGTGATTGTCGTCCTCAGACAGCCCGGCCCTTCCAACAGCTAAGTCTCACGCTGGGTTACGGACACTTTCCCAGCCTCAAACTTGATCTCAGTGCTATTTCAGGATTGAAGGTAGAATATATTCCATCGGGCCGGGACTTGCAATTTAACCCGCTTCGCGGCCAGCATCGTCGCTTGATGAGACCGCTACCCGTTACACACTGGTAACCGTTATCATTCGAGCTGCTCTTGCTTTTGCTGGAATTGATTTTTAGTATTGCTTCGAAGCCCATTTTGCCGTACAAGATTTGAACTAGAGATGCAGGCAAGTGTAATCTCGGAGCCCTCGGCCCCATAAACTGCTAAATGGCTGAAAATCGTGCTCAAGTCACCCGGACAGGTATGGAAACTACCTAATGAAGCTCGTTGTTTTCTCAGACCTTCATCTCGATGCGGCTTTTGCGTGGGCCGGGCACGGCAGCCAGGCTGCTCGCTCACGCCGTGAAGCGCTGCGTTCTACTTTGCGGCGAATACTCGATCTGGCCTGGGCCGAGCGGGCCGACGCTGTCCTTTGTGCCGGCGACCTCTACGAACACGAGCGCTACACCCCGGACACTGCTGCTTTCTTGCGTGCCTGTTTCGACAAGGCCTATCCCCTGCGCATTTTCATCTCTCCCGGTAATCACGACTATTACGGTCCGGACAGCATCTATTGCACCGTCGGATGGAGCCCGAACGTCAGAGTCTTCTCTGAAAGCCGTCTGGAGCCCGTAACTCTGGACCACGGATTTACCCTGTGGGGAGCGGCCCACAAAACCCCTGCCGGCACGCCTGGCTTTCTCCAAGGCTTCAAAGTCGATCGCGGAGGTGTGAACATCGCCCTTTTTCATGGCTCGGAGCTCGGGAGCCTCCCTGACCAGGGCGCCGGAAAGTCTGCTCACGCGCCATTCCGGGAGCAGGAAATTCAGAAATCCGGTTTAAGCCACGCATTTGTCGGCCACTACCACTCGCCGAAGGACGCGCCACTTCACACTTATCCCGGAAATCCAGATCCGCTCTCGTTCGGTGAGACCGGCCCGCGCGGTGCAGTCATTGCAACCATCCTGGAAAGCGGATCAATCGAACGCTCACGGCGCCGCGTCGCCGCCACCCAACTCCACGAAGTAACCCTGGATGTCAGTGGCTGCTCCACCAGGCAGGAAATCCGTGATTTGCTCGCTGGCCGTCTCGCCAATTTGCGGGGCGCCTCTCGCGTCCTGGTGCAAGGCGAGCTGGCCAGAGAAGTCGATCTGAGTGAATCCGATTTGCTCGGCATACCTACTGAGCTGGACGCCTACTTGATTCAGTTCGGACGCCTCGAGCCCGCCCGGGATCTGCCCTCGCTGGCAAGCGAACCAACAGTCCGCGGCCGCTTCGTTAAAGACGTCCTGGCATCCGAACTCGCGGAAGAAGAGCGCCGGCGCGTCCTCGCCGTCGGACTTCGAGCCCTCGAGGGCCGCAACGACCTGGGGGTCTGCTAAATGCGTTTCGAGTCCGTCTTTGCTCATGCTTTCGGTCCATTTTCGGGTCAGACTTTGGAGTTGACGCCGGGGTTTAACGTCATTTGGGGACTTAATGAATCAGGAAAATCTTCGTGGCATGCCGCTCTCTTTATAGCACTCTGTGGAAGACCTCGCCGCAAAGGAAAACCCTCTCGCGAGGATGAGGAGTTTGAGTACAAACACCGGCCCTGGGACCGGCCGGAATGGCGCGTTTCTGCCATTGTGCGCCTCGAGGACAAGCGCCGAATCGAATTGAGCCACGACCTCTTGAATGGGTTCGAGTCCAGTGTCGTCGACGTTGACCTAGGCCGCGATTATAGAAATGAGATCCTATGCGAAGGGTCCCCGGACGGTTCCGCGTGGCTTGGTTTGGACCGCCGCTCCTTCGTGGCCACCGCATGTGTTAATCAGACCGACCTGCTGGGAGTAACGAGGAGCGCCGCCCTTCTCCAGGAGCAACTGCAACGCGCTGCGGCCACCTCTACAAGCCAGTCTACGGCGGCCCAGGCGCTTGCTCGCATTGACGAATTCCTCTCGGAACACATTGGAAGCAATCGCAAGAACACTGCAAAACCACTTCGGCATGCGATCGACCGCCTCGAAGCTGCTCAGGAATCCGTCCGTCTCGCTCATCGAGATCACGCCCAATACCTGGAACTCGTCGCTACCGCCAACGATTTGCGGCGCAAAACGGAGGATCTCGAACGGCGGCTCCAGATGGCCTCCGCCGCCGTCTCGGTTCGCGAGGCCGAAGAATGGTCCGCGCGTCTGGGTGAGGCAATAAAGATATCGCGCAACCTCTCCGGTAGCTCGCGCAATGTCGAGCCGGGTGATAACAAACTTGAGCAAGAAGTCGCCTCGGCGCTCCAGGCTTGGCGGCAGCGCCCGGCGCCGCCAAAACTGGACGGAGCCAACTCTGATGAACTGAAACTGCTGATCGCGCCGCTTCCAGCCGATCCGCCCAAAGGCGATCTCGAACCAAGACCCGAGACCGAAGATGCGTTCGGCGCTTTCGAAAGCATCGGTCGCGAAATCAGCTTCCACGAGAACGCGCGTCCAGCCGGTACTGATGCGCCCAACATTGCTCAGTCTTCGTCTGATGAATTGCGAACCCTTGCTGCGACGATCTCCAAAGCGCGGCCCATGGCCGCCTCTTCTCTCGAAGAACAAGCACGGTCTGTCGCTGCCGATCGAAATCGTCTATCGAGGAAAACCAGGAATCGACGGTTCTTCCTCATAGTGTTCGGCGGACTGTTCGCTGTTCTGGGGGCCGGATTGTTCGGTGCTGGCGTCCTGCCCGCCGCGCTTGGTTCAGGTGCTATCGGCGCTTTGTTCCTTTTGATCGCAGTGATGCTTCCTACTGGGGCGCTAAAGCAGACAACTGCGCAGTTAGCGAGCCTCGAACAGGAAATCGGCCGGCTCAAGTCAGAAGGTGATTCATGGACTGCCGTGCAGGACCAGGCTCGCGCACGCTTGCGTGTCCTTGGTTTGACCGATGATCCGGCCAAACTGCGCGAGATTGCCGACGCCGTAGCTATAGCCGAGAGGAATCGCGTCGACATCCAACGATGGAGGACCAGACGCAATGAGCTTGCCAAGCAACAATCCGCCGCCGCCTCGGCCTTTTGGGCCAGCCTGGGCATGACCGGTAACAACCCTCGCCAGGCCGATCTCGCTGCAGAGGTCCATCGCTATCGCGATGATTGCCGCCGCCGATGGGTGGCCGCGCATCAGGCCAACAGGCGCAAAGAACTCGAGGAGCAATTGCGGATTCGGATTCAACTCGAACAGACCGCCGCCGATGCTAGCGAACGCGCACGGACTGCTGACCAGAACCTGATTGGCGTCGCATCTCGCTGTGGCATCAACGGAAATGACCTGCGCGAGGCTGCCGCTGGACTGCAAAGATGGCTCGATCAGCAGGGTAAAGAACGCGACCGGCTCCAGCGGGACATCCAGAAATGGCGTGCTCTCCAGTCGACTCTAGGTGGCGTGAGCATTGAAGAGTTCGAGCGAGAGGCTAACGCAAAAGCGAAAAAGGCCAAAGAGATGGCCGCTAAGTTTCGCCTTGAGGAAGTTCGCTCGCTGATGACCTCAGAGCCCGATCTCGCCGGTTCCATCGCGAGCTTACAAAAAGACTTGACCGGGGCGTCGGCTGACCTGGCTGTCGCCCTCGGCCGAATCAGCGAGCGTGAAAGAACCCTCCCCAGCGTCGCCGAAGCCGAAGAAGAACTAGAGGCAGCTCGCCTGGAACGAGACCGCCTCGAGCGCCTTAAGCAGACTCTCGAAACAGCCCGGTCGTTCCTCGAACGCGCCCAGGAAGAGGTTCATCGCAGCATTGCTCCCGCCCTCCGTGAAGCTGTCGGCCGCCGCCTGCCTGATGTCACCGCCGGCCGCTACTGGGACGTCAGAGTCGATCCCGAATCTCTTGCCATCCAGGTTTGCGGCGCGAACGGCAAGTGGAGAGATGCGAGCGCCCTTTCGCATGGTACCGCCGAGCAGATTTTCCTGCTGTTAAGAGTAGCCCTTGCCGAACAGCTCGTTCGCCCCGGCGAGGTCTGCCCGCTCCTGCTCGACGACATCACCGTCCATTCTGACCTCGAGCGAACACAAGCGATACTTGCCTGCTTGCAGGCGATCAGCCGCGATCGCCAGGTCATCTTGTTCAGCCAGCAAGAATCAGTTCTGGCATGGGCAAGCCAGAATCTAGGCGGCCCCCAAAGCCGCTTGATCAAGCTCGATTCAGCAGACATCGGCGTCTAGTTAGACACTCGGGCCACCGTTTACCACACCCTTAATCGCTCGTTCGGATCCCGCCATTACTTCATGAATGCCGTATTATCCCCGTTAACGACAATTTGCAATTCAACGGCGGCATCAACGAGCCTCCCTTCAGCGAGCAGCACGGAGTCGCTAGTTACAACGCCGTCCCCCATGGCCACCCCGTCTGTCAACGCCACTCCGTCGCTCAGCAAAACTGCGATCGGTAAGAAGAGTGCTCCGGATCCCTGTGGTCCCCCATCGCTAACCGGCAGCGAATCAGCCAGTGCCACTCCCGATGTAAGCAGCGTCAGATCTGCCACTGCGACTCCGTCACTCAACGCAACGCCATCTCCTAGCAGCACGGCAGTGAGGTAAATCTTCTGAAACCTGGTTATCAGGTTGGCACCCGTCGCAAATGTCTGCTGAAGAATGATCTCCCCGGACCACGGAAAGCTAAACCCTGCGATCGTGGTCCGGGGCTCGGGGGCAAACCTTGTCGTTAATAGCGGCGCGCCCAGGGGCAGGGCATTGGAAATGTCGGGCCTAACGAGTTCAGCCAGCATCGCACCTCCGGCGATGTTGAGCTCACCCGTTCCCTGTTCCAGCATATTGAATCCGGCCAGAGGCTGTGCCGTATACATCAACAGCGCCTTGACCAGATTAGGCGTCAGCCCCGGATTTGCCTGGAGCAGCAGCGCCACGGCGCCTGATGTAATTGCTGCCGATACCGAAGTCCCGCTCAGGTACATCATCCTGGAGTCCCCGCCTGAGCTTAGTCCTGTATCTAGCGACGGAAAACTCGTCACTAGCTGGCTGTGGGCCGCCTCGGCCCCGATCACTTTGTTGCCCGGTGCTACGATCTCGGGCTTGACTACGTTGTCGTAGTGCTTGACTTGGTTTGCATCCGTCCAGAAGCTTCGCGTAGGCCCTCTCGACGAATATGTCGTTACCACGTCGTCACTGCGCGAATCGGTTCCGAATGTGTTTGCCGCCCCGACTGTCAGCGCTGAGGGTTCGTTTCCCGGACTGTGTATCGCACCGTATATCTTGTTGCCTGAGCCATCCTTGCCATCGTTGCCAGCCGCCGCAACCGCCACGATACCGGCATCCACCAGCTTCCGCACCGAATGGCATAACGGCGAGTTCAGATATGATTGAATAGCGGCCGTCCCTATGCTCAGGTTGACAACCCGGATGTTGTACCTGAACCGGTTGGCCATCACCCAGTCCAACGCCGCCATGACGCTCGAGACGGTTCCTACTCCCTGCGAGTTCAGCGCCCGCAGATTGATCAATTGGGTGCCTGGAGCGATTCCGGCATACCTGCCGCCATACAACACTGCCGACGCGGCTATCAGCGACGCCACAAATGTCCCGTGGCCATATGGATCATCGGTGCGGTGTTCGCCGGTGAAGTCGACACTAACCATAGTTCGGCCCGCGGCACTGTCGTTCCTGAACGCCCGATGGTTTGAATCAATGCCTGAGTCGATTATAGCGACTCCTATTCCGCTTCCATCGAGGTTCCCTCCATCACCGCCTCGAGATGGGTGCTCGTCCTCTACCAGCGATGCTCCAGTGGTCGTCACGATATGCCCTGGCAAATCCCCTAGCGAGGCTACACTATCGTCCAGGCTCGCATAACCGACCTCACCAAGCTCGCCGATCTGGCTGATTACTCCGGCTGGCGCCTCAATCACTGCACAATTCAGATTCCGAAAGATCCGTCTGAGCCTGCCACCCTTCGCCCCAAGCAGCACGCTCAAACCGTCGCCCGCCGGCCCTGTCAGCTCGACGACAACTCTCACCTGCTCATCCGGCCCTGCGCTAGCCAGGCGCTCTATCAGATCAGATGTGAATTTCGTCGGCGACGACTCTCGTCCGGGCTGGACGTGAGCCGAAAGACCTGCGGCGCGAGCCGGCCGCAAGCCGGTCATCTGTCCTATCAACAGCCCGGCCAGTATTATTGCTGTTGCTTCATTTCTGATTGCACGCCGGAAAGATTGAGACTTGCGAAACAGTAAGCGAGTCCTGGGGGATTCCATATCTATATTCCCTGTTCTACTCTTAGAGGCCGTCGGCGGGGGCATCCGCAAATGACCGATAGCCCTGATGAAGCCAGTCAACTCAGCGCCTCACCAGAGCCCTCTTGAAACTGGAACGAATAGATCAGAACGACTGCGTCACCACTGAAATGCGCGCATTTGACTTGCAGCCCTCGTGCCAACTCTTGAATTAATCATCGATATATTGAGCACAAAGGGCTAGGGCCCGATTTAAGCGAGTCCTCCTCACTCCATCACTCGAGCCAAAGGTCATTATGATTCAAATCGTTCATGCATTTTGACCTTGATGTTACTTGCCAATTCAGAAAGGGGAGACCGGGCGCTCGTTCGAGGCCGTTCAATATCCGGAAAAAAGCCCGATCCGTTAACGCAAACAGGGAATGTATTGCAATTCCTGCGGCGCTCGACACTAACCTCTGGTAGACTATATCGGGAGGACAACCGAAGTTATGAAACACTCTGAAGGATTCTTGAAGCTGGTTGATCAAGCCAAGAAACGCATTCGCGAGACCACTCCCGCTGAGGTCCGGCGCCGTCAACAAGTTGGTGATCGCTTTCACTTCGTCGACGTCCGCGAAGATAATGAATGGCAGAAGGGCCGCGCTGCGGGCGCCATTCATTTGGGCAAAGGAATAATTGAACGGGACATTGAGACTTCGATTCCTGACCATCACGCCCCGATTGTGTTGTATTGTGGCGGTGGTTATCGCTCGGCCCTTGCTGCTGACGCGCTTCAACAGATGGGTTACACCAGCGTCGAATCCATGGATGGCGGCTGGAAGGTCTGGATCGATATGAACTACCCCATCGAGAAAGACGCCGACTGAGCACTCTTTGGTCTCATCGCGAGATCAGACTTCCTACACCCGGCCAACAGAGCCATGCGTTCTATCGCATAACAGGCTCTCTTTATGAGTCTCGGATCTTACGCCTGCTCGAAGATTGTCGGCTGAAAAACTGGTTGGCCACAATAACACACACACTAATGCTAGATGCAACACCCGGAACGATGTATAATTTCTTAATTTGACCATGTCGAAAAGCCCCTCTGAGACGATCGAGCGATCTGACTGGAATGGTTAAGCCGGTACGAAATGCTATCCCCGAACTCGAGAGAGCGCTGCCGCACGTCGTCCTCTCCCGCCGTCGCAGGCGAGTTGTAACTGCCGGTATCTTGCTCGGAATGGTCCTTGCTGCCCTCGAAGCTACCGTCGTAACAACGGCGATGCCCACCATTATCGCGTCCATTAAGGGACTGGATCGATATAGCTGGGTATTTTCTGCATATCTGCTGACATCTACCGTGTCAGTTCCTGTGTGGGGGCGCCTCTCCGATCTGTACGGGAGACGGCCTTTGTACCTCGCCGGAGTCGCGGTGTTCCTGATCGGGTCGGCGCTGTCCGGGATGTCACAGAATATTGACCAGTTGATCGTCTTTCGTGCAGTCCAGGGACTGGGTGCGGGCGCCCTCGTTCCGCTCAGTCTCACGATAAATGGTGACATATATACCTTGGTCGAGCGGACCAGGATCCAAGGTCTGTTCAGCGGCTTGTGGGGTCTCGCTTCAATAATCGGACCCATCGTCGGCGCCGTTGTTACCGAGCGCCTCTCCTGGCGCTGGGTGTTCTACCTGAATATTCCTTTTGGGCTGGCCGCTGCTGCGGTTGTTGGCGTGGCGCTCGTGGAGCCAAAGCGGACCGAAAAACCCTCGATTGACTACGCCGGCGCCGTGCTGCTCGCGCTCTCCATAACCCTCCTGTTAATGGCGCTGGTTGCAACCGGTAATGGCGCCTCAGAGCATTGGCTTCGTATACTCGCCGAGAGCGCCGGAGCATTCGCGTGCGGCGCCTTGTTCCTGCGGACTGAGCGGCGCGCGAAGGAACCGGTTATCCCGCTTGGCCTGTTTCGACATCGGATCATTGCGATTGGCTGCATCACGGTCTTTCTTGTCGGAACCGCCTTCTTCGGTGCATTGTCCTTCATCCCTCTCTTCGTTCAGGGAGCTCTCGGCGGAACTCCGACTCAGGCGGGATCAGAGCTGACGCCGCTTTTGCTCGGCTGGGTAACAATGTCGGTGGTCGGAGCCAAATTGCTCCTCAGAATCGGCTACCGCCCAACCGTCTTCCTCGGATTGATTCTGCTGGCCGTCGCATTTGGCTTGCTGTCGACCCTCGGGCCTGGTGCCCGGCTGCCAGTGATGATGGCCGATATGGCCCTCATGGGAGCCGGAATGGGCATGGTCATGATTGTGCTTTTGATCATGATGCAAGACGCTGTATCCCGCAACCAGCTTGGTATAGTAACCTCCATCAATTTGTTCTCCCGTTCGATCGGGGGCGCGCTGGGCGTGGCGGTAATGGGCGCTGTAATGATGGTGGGGCTCGGTTCCCAGATCGCCCAGGTTCAACAGGACAGCGGCCTCTCTGTGGCCGAAGTCGCTGGTGCCGTTCACAACCTCAGCGCTATCGTTGAGCCAACCTCCAGAGCCAACCTGGCTCCTGCCCTTCGCGCGGCCCTTGAAACCGCCCTGGCGCGGTCGCTCCATTATGTCTTCCTTATTGGAGCGGTATTCGCCGCCTTGGCTTTGGCCTCGGGGTTCTGGCTTCCCAAATCATTGTCCGCCTCATCAATCACCGAGCCTGACGCTGCCGCCGAGCAAAGGCTGCCTCCTGAGTACGAGGATGTTCCCGTGGCCGCCGAACCCTAGGTCTCAGGTCCGCTCTCCTGCGTCCCGGTTTTCCAACTATAATCGGCAGGCCCGTTTGGGATACGGCCTCGGCCTGGTCCCGCAGCTATTGTCCAAATGGACCTCTCGATCCAGGTCGCAAATTCTTTCAGGAACTCAGATGAACCATTCCTTGTAGCGCCGCCTTACAAGCGGGTAGACTTGAAGGCAAGGACTTTGATTTCGCGGGCATTTGAATGAACATTAATCCGAAGCCGTTTTACCTTGGGCGGATCTGGGGAATACCAATTCAAGCTCACTATAGCTGGCTGCCCGTATTCCCGATATATGCCTGGGTGATATCTCAGGTCTTGCTCCCGAGCAATGTGCCCGGCCGCCCCGTCTTTGAATATTGGGCGCTCGGAATTCTAACCACCGCCCTGTTGTTTGCCTCAGTTCTCATTCACGAGCTAGCCCACTCCATAATGGCCAGGATAGAAGGAGTCGGAACCGGCGGGATCACTCTGTACCTCTTTGGAGGTCTCGCCTCGATTGGCGGTCAGCCCGCGCGCCCCTCCTCCGAATTCAAAATTGCGGTTATCGGCCCGGCCGCAAGCTTCGTGCTTGGCATTCTATTCCTCGGACTCGACCAGTTGTTGTTCTACCATACCCACTATCTTGCCGCTTCACAGGTATTCCGTCACCTGGGAATTGTCAATTTGCTGCTGGCCGGATTCAACATCTTACCGGGCCTGCCGCTCGACGGAGGACGGGTCGTGAGAGCTGTCGTCTGGCAATTCAACAAGAGTTACCGCGACGCTACTCGTATTGCTGTCCGGTCAGGTTTGACTATTTCCCTTGCCTTGCTGGTTTATGGCATCTATGCTATCAGGACCGACATTGTTTTTGCTCTCTGGAGCCTGATCATCGGCTTGTTGCTGGCCACCATGCTGGTCTCCCAAGCACGCGTCGGCCGCGGTGGACGAAAGCCTGCTCCAGGCACAGTCGAAGCCCTGATGAGCCGTGACGTCGTAATGGTCTCTCCAGACCTCAAGCTCCAGGACTTCATAGACAAAATACTCAGGAATAACCGCTTCACCAGTTTCCCTGTCGCCGTCGACGGCAAACTGCACGGCCTGATCGTGCTCGAAGAACTCAAACGCGTGCCACGTGAACAATGGCCAGGCTTGACTACACGGGAAGTCATGAAACCAGTCGACGAGTCGATGTTCATTCCAGCCGCCGCCAGTGTGGCCCAGGCCAGGTCGTTGCTATCGCGAAACGGAATTGGGCGCGCAGCGGTCCTCGATGGCAATGGTCACGTCGTCGGATATATCAGCAAGAGTGATGTCGAACGCGACTAGCGTTGAGAAGGCGGAGTTCGCAGGCTCA
>Ga0126381_100006823_pt1 | contig 12671 bp, 7 predicted proteins | sample PanSoiMetPlot_28_FD_96465 | JGI IMG/M metagenome (GOLD analysis project Ga0126381, IMG submission 96465) | Tropical forest soil microbial communities from Panama - MetaG Plot_28 | ecosystem: Environmental > Terrestrial > Soil > Tropical forest > Bulk soil | place: Panama | collected 2016-02-17
CAGCAGTCCGGCGAACGCGATCAGGTACGCGTTGACCACCCAGGCCAGGCCGGACTGCGAGAAACCCAGGTCGGCCTGAATGGACGGCAGCGCCACATTCACGATGGTCATGTCCAGGACAATCATGAGCATCCCGGTGCACAGCACTCCAAGGGCGATCCAGCGAGAACGGTCTTCCATGATGTTCCCCTCACGTCTTTAGTGCCGGCCGGTGCGGCCGTTCATTAGGTTCGACGCGGGGCAGGGCGCAGACTCATCGCCCGGTCGCCGGATTGCCGCGACCGCGGATCGTGGTCGACACTAGCCTTATGGGCAGGACTCAGCCCCGGCTCGGCGTCGTGGACCCGCTGGCGGCGGGGCGCGAAGCGCTGAGCCAGGGGGAGTGGGAGCAGGCCCTGGCGTACTTCGAGGCGGCTTCCGAGCGAAGCCACAGCGCCGAGGCGATCGAGTCCCTCGCCATGGCGGCCTGGTGGCTCGACAACGCGCAGCTCGCGATCGAGTCGCGCGAACAGGCTTACCGCCTTTACCGGGAACGCGGCGACGCGGCAGCCGCCGCGCGGATGGCCATCTGGCTCGGCTGGGACTCGCTCGCCTTTCGCGGCGAGCCGGCCGTCGCGCGCGGCTGGCTGCAACGGGCTCACCGCCTGCTGGAAGGACTCGACCCCGCGCCGGAGCATGGCTGGCTCGCCCTCCGCGAAGGCGAATTCGCCTTCCTTCTCGAGAACGACATCGCCGCCACGAGGCGCTTCGCCAAGCAAGCGCGGTCGATCGGGACCGCGCTGTCCGTGCCCGACATCGAGTTCTCTGCCCTCGGGCTGGAGGGTCTCGCGCTGGCGAGTCAGGGGAGTATCGCTGACGGGATCCGCCTGCTCGACGAGGCCTCGGCGGCGGCCATGGCCGGCGAGATGTCGGAGCTGTGGGCAGCCGGGCGCACCTGCTGTTACATGATCACCGCCTGCGAGCGCGTGCGGGACCTCGAGCGCGCGCGTCAGTGGACGCAGCGAATGCTCGAATTCGCTAAGCGGTGGCGGATCCAGGATCTGTTCGCCGTCTGCCGCGCGCACTACGGGGCGATTCTCGTGCTGCGCGGCACCTGGGAGGAGGCCGACGCCACATTCGAGACGGCGCTTCGTGAGCTTCGGGCCACCCGGCCCGGCATCGCGTTCGAGGCTCTGGTCCGCCGCGCGGAGCTCCGGCGCCGCCAGGGGCGGTTCGAGGAAGCGGCCGGGCTGTTCCGCCAGGTGGAGTTCCACCCCTACGCCCAGCTCGGGCTCGCGCAAGTCGCACTCGACAGCGGTGACGCCGCCCTCGCTGCGGACCGGGTGACGAGGTTCTTGCGGAAGATCGGCCCGCAGAGCCGGCTCCAGCGCGCGGCCGGGCTCGACCTGTATGCTCGCGCGCTCGTCGCACTGGGAGAGACGGGCGGCGCGAGAAACGCGCGCGACGAGCTGCGGGAGGTCGTGGCGGAGGTGGGCAGCGACTCGCTGCGCGGCTCGGCGCTCGCGGTCGACGGCCTGGTGGCGGAGGCCGACGGTGACCTCGATACGGCGCGCTCGTGCACCGAGGACGCCATCGACCTGTTCCACCAGTGCGGTGACCCCTTTGAGACGGCGCGGTCGCGGCTCGACCTGGCGCGCGTGCTTGCCGCGCTCGGGCGCGGCGGCGCGGCGGCCGAACAGGCCAGGGTCGCTCGCGAGGCGCTGGCCGGAATGCAAGCAGCCCGCGAAGCCGAGCGTGCGGGTGCGCTGGTGCGCGAACTTGGTCATCCGGCGCCGGCCGAAGCCGCGTCGGTGCTTACGCCACGCGAACTCGACGTGCTCAAGCTCGTCGCGGGAGGGCTGAGCAACACGGAAATCGCCAGGCGGCTCGTCCTGAGCGAGCACACGGTGCACCGGCACCTGTCCAACATCCTGCGGAAGCTCGATCTCCCCTCGCGCGCCGCGGCCGCGGCCTGGGGTACCCGCGCGGGCGTCATCTGACCCGGAAAGCGACCATGGCCCGATCGGGCCATGCTCGCGCGGCGAGATGGCCCTTCCTGGCGAAGCGGCTGGGCGGCGGTGGCTGTTACCACTAGAGGCATGGGCGGCTATTAGGGGAGGAAAGACCATGGGGCTCCAGCTCGGCGACACCGCGCCTGACTTTACGGCGAAGACGACAGAGGGACCGATCCGGTTCCACGAGTGGATCGGCGACTCGTGGGCGGTGCTGTTCTCGCATCCCAAGGACTTCACCCCGATATGCACCACCGAACTCGGCTCGGTGGCGAAGCTGGCCACCGAGTTCCAGCGCCGGAACGTGAAGCTCATCGGCCTGTCGGTGGACTCCGTCGAGGACCACCACTCGTGGCTTGACGACATCGAGGAGACCCAGGGCGTACGGCCCGGGTACCCGATCATCGCCGACACCGACCTGTACGTGTCCAAGCTCTACGGGATGCTGGAAGCCGACGCCGAGGGTGACGCCGCGTCGCGCTGCGCGATGGACAACCGAACCGTGCGCGCCGTCTTCGTGATCGACCCCGGCAAGAAGGTCAGGCTCATCACGATGTATCCGATGCAGACCGGCCGCAACTTCACCGAGATGCTGCGGGCGGTCGACTCGATCCAGCTCACCACCAGGCATCCGGTCGCGACGCCGGCGAACTGGCAGCCGGGCGAGGACGTGATGCTCTCCCTCATGGTGTCCGACGAGAAGGCCAGGGCGCTCTACGGCGACTTCAAGGCGCCCAAGCCCTACCTCCGGATCATCGCCCAGCCCGAGTGAGCGTGCCGGTTACCAGTTCCGCGGCGATCTGCGCTGCCCAGGCGTCGATGAGCGGCCAGTTCCGGAAGTCACCGGCCGGTATCGCGGCCCGCGCGGCGGGCATGAGCTGGGCGAGGCGCTCTCCGAGACCGACGGGTTGCGCGCTCGGGTCGTAGGCGCCGAAGAAGATCTGCTCACCGCGCGGGTGCAGCAGCTTCGTGAGCTCATCGAACTCCTTGGGCCGGCTGGCCTCCAGGACATTGTTGCCGTCCTTGTCCACCAGATCGGTGCCGAGCGGGCCACTGCTGAACAGCCACACCGGCCGGGCCGCGAGCTCCTCACGGTGCCGCCGGGCGAACGTCACCGCTGGCTTCAGCCAGTGGAACATGTATGCGGCGCCGCCGAGCACGACCGCGTCGTAGGGCTCGACGTCCCTGACGTCCTCAACTGGCTTTGTGTCAGCGGACAGGCCCGCAGCCGTAAGGGCGGCCGCGACCCGTTGGGCGATCCCGGCAGTGGCGCCGTGCCGGGTGGCGTAAGCGACGAGGACTCTCATGGCAACCCCCTGGTAGAAACCAGACTCCGCATCCCAGTTTGTCCGCAAGGCCCGTGCCCTGACTGGGCCGAACGCGCCCATTTGAGGTGACGGCCGGGCGCTGTTCACGGGACCTTGGACCCTGTGTTCCCCGGCGCGACGGTGGAAGTGTCATCGGGCCGGAGCATTCCCGTCCATCGGAGAAGGAGCCAAGGGGGAGGGCATGTGATGATTACGGTCATTCCGCTCTGCACTCACGACAGGACGCTGTACCGGCCGCCCGCGGTTCCGGTCCTCGTCCGGGTGCCGCCGTTCATCTTCGTCATGGTCGACGGGATCGGGGACCCTGCGATGTCGCCGGACTATCGCGCGGCCATCGCGGCCGTGTACGCGGTCAGCTATCCGGTGGTGATGGCGCTCAAGCGGGCGGGCCGGGCGGAGCTGAAGGTCCGGCCGCTCGAGGGACTCTGGTGGGCCGACGACCCCGGCGCGTTCAACCCCGCCCGCCAGGACCGCGCGTCGTGGCGGTGGACCATGATGATCCGCCAGCCGGACGACGTGCCCGCCGAGGTCTACGACGCGGCATTCGCCAAGATGGCCGCGAAGACAAGCCAGGAGGTCGCGGCCCGGGTCCGCGTCGAGCGCTTCGACGAGGGGCTGTGCGCGCAGCTCATGCACTATGGTCCGTATGCGGTCGAGGGTCGGAGCGTTGTCCTGCTGCACGGCTTCGCCGCCGGGCGCGGGCTGCGGCTGCGCGGCCGTCACCACGAGATCTACCTCTCGGATCCGCGCCGCAGCGCTCCGGAGGATATGCGGACGGTGCTCCGGCGGCCGGTCGGCGACTCCTGAGTAATAGGGGACGAGAGCCAGCCGCCTGCGTTCGGGATATTTACGGCGCGGATCCCAGGGACTGCGGCTCGCTGGCCGACCGGGCCCGCTCGGTGACGTCCGCGCGCGGCCGGCCGGGCAGCGCGATGGCCACCAGTACGAAGCCGGCCACCGCAACGCCGCCGGCTACCGTGCAGCCGTAGGCCAGGCCGTGCAGGAACGCCTGAACGGCGGCGGCGTCCAGTCCTCGCGCCGCGCCGCGCAGGCCGGCCGCGTGCAGTTGCTGCGCGGCGAGCGCGGCACCGCCGACCGACCCCTTCGCGGTGGCGACGACGCCGGCCGGCAAGCCCGGCGGCAGCGTCCCGAGCAGCCTGCTGGCATACACCGAGGAAGCCACGCTGCCGACGACCGCTACACCCAGGGTGCCGCCGAACAGCCGGGTCGACCCGTTGACAGCCGAGGCGAGGCCCGCCTTTTCCGCCGGGACCGCGCCAAGCACCGCCTGCGCCGTCGGCGCCTGCGTCAGCCCGAGCCCGGCGCCGAGTACCACCTCCTGGGCCACCAGGACGGCGTACGAGGTGGCCTGCGAGTCTCGCGATGCCCAGAACATGGCCAGCCCGAACAGGGCTAGGCCAGCGCCGACGACGGCCTTGTTGCCTACGCGCACCGCGAGCCGGGTGCCCGCTATCGAGGTCACCATGACGGTCGCGGCAAGCGGCAGCAACCGCACGCCGGTGCTCAGCGGGCTGTACGACTTCACGACCTGGAAGTACTGGGTCATCAGGAAGATGAAGCCGAGCAGCGTGAACAGCGCCATCGCCATCGCGGCGCTGGCGGCGGTGAAACGAGGGTTCCTGAAGAGGCTGACGTCGATCATCGGGTGCGCCGACCGCGATCCGGCGACCGCCATGATGGCCAGCACGGCGACGCCGCCGGCGATGACCGCGGCGGTGGAGGCCGAACCCCAGCCCCAGCCTGGCGCCTCGATCACGCCGAACACGAGCACGCCCATCCCGGCGGCGGACAGCACAAGGCCGCGCCGGTCGACCGGCGCGGTGGCCGGATCGCGCGAGGTGGGCACGGCGGCCGCCACGCCCACCGCGACCACGCCCGCGAGCAGGGCCATCAGCACGAAGATGCTGCCCCACCAGAAGCGCTCGAGCAGCCAGCCGCCCGCGATCGGGCCGACCGCCACCCCGACCCCGGCGCAGGCGCCCCACAGGCCGATCGCCCGGGCCCGCTCGCCCCGGCCGGTGAACACGCTCGTGATCAGCGACAGCGTGGAAGGGTAGATCATCGCCGCGCCCACGCCCATCACGGCGCGCGCGCCGATGAGCCCGGCCGCCGAGCCCGCCTGCGATCCGGCCAGGTTCCCCGCGCTGAAAACCGCGATTCCGGCAAGCAGCATGCCCTTGCGGCCCAGGCGGTCCGAGAGGCTGCCCGCCGCAAGCACGAGCGCGCCGAACGCCAGGCTGTAGGCATCCACCACCCACTGCAGGTCGGTCGTGGTCGCCCCGGTCTGCCGTACCAGGTCCGGCAGGGCAACGGTCACGATCGTGGTGTCTACGTTGAGGATCAGCGCCCCGAGGCACAGCGCGGCCAGCGCCGCGCCCTTGGAGCCGGTCACGGCCGGGCTCCCGTCCGGGGCTGGTCGCCGGGAACGACCCGCATGCCGAGCCGGGTGACGTGGTAGATGCGCCGGTCATCCACCCACAGCCAGCCGTCGGCGAGGGCGTACCTGCCGCGGTCGTCCTGGCCCGCCTCGGTGATCTCGAGCTCGACGGTGAGCCGGCCGTCGGCGGGCCGGACCTGGCCGCGGTACTTCCAGGTCAGCGGCAGGCCGGTCATGACCGGTTCGAACCGGGCACCCGCCACTCCCGCCGTCGCGCCGCGGTCGATCAGGTACCACTGGAGCAGCTGGCACATCGCCTCGACGCCGAGCGAGCCGGGCATGACCGGGTCCTGGAAGAAGTGCGCGCGGAAGAACCACTCGCCGGGGTCGACGTCCTTCTCGGCGCGCAGCCGCCCGAGGCCGGCGGCCCCGCCCTCGGGCCAGTATCCGGTGATCCGGTCGAGCATCATCAGCATGTGGCCGGCCTGGTGCGCGCGGCGCGCCGGGTCGGGGGAGTAGAGCGCGGGAGCTTGTTCGCACGGTTCGGTGAGGCGCTCGCGTTCGGCGGGCGTGGGGGGCAGGCCGGGCTGCTGGTCGAAGGCCGTGGTGAGGAAGTACCCGAATACGGCGGTGCCCGCCAGCAGCGGCTCTCCGTCGGCGTGGCACTCGATCCGGAAGGCCTCGATGATCATTCCGCCGGCCCGGGACACGCTGGCGAGCTCGGCCCTGGTGCGCACGACGCGCGTTCCCTGTCGCACTTCGCGCAGCACCCGCACGTCGCCGTCGAGGTTGCGGAACAGCAGTTCCGCGTCGATCTGCACCGGGCTGCCGACGTAGCAGCCCAGCCAGCCGCAGGGCTGCAGGGCGATCTCCATCAGGGCGGCGGCCGGCATGGTGCGCTCGGCGTTGTCGGCGAAGTACCAGGCCTCGCCGGGCACGTCGTACTCCGCGGTGACCGCGCTGCCGGCCGCCATGCCCTGGTAACGGCCCTCGACCGCGACGATCCTGCTCATGAAGTGGTATGGCGGCCCGGGCAGGCGCGGTCCGCGCCGCGCGCCCGTGAACGCCTCGGCCATCGGCCCGAGCCCGTCGGTGGGCTTGCCCCACGCGCAGGCCAGCAGCGAGGCGTAGCCGAGAGGAAGCCCCTCGACCTCGGCGACGGGCCCGGCGTCACGATGTCCGGCGAGGCCGCCGAGCTGCTGGAGCGGTACGGGCCGCGCCGTGCGCTGGACGGATGGCGGGCCGAGATGCCGCCAGTGATCGAGAGGCCAGTCCGGCACCAGCCGCACCGCGCAGTCCGCGACGTGCAGGGCCTTGACGCCGTCGACGGTGACCAGTACATCGGCGATGACGGTCGGGAACGGGCCGGCCGATACCTCGGAGACGAAGACCTCGTAGGTCAGCTGCTTGCTGTCCGGGGTGACCTGACCGCGGCAGCGCATGCCCGCGGTGCGCCCGGGCACCGGCTCGAATCGCCAGCCGTCACGGGTGATCGTGTGCCCGAGGGCGGTGAGGTAGAACGAGACGGCCTGCAAACAGCCCTCGGACATCAGGGTGCCGGGCATGCACGGGTCGTTGTGGAAGTGGCCGTCGAAGTACCAGTCGTCCGGGCTGATGACTGTCTCGGCCCTGAGATAGCCACGGCCCCACGGTCCGCCGGATGGGTCGAAGACGGGGATATCACCGAGCAGGCGCAGCCGGTCCGATCCGATGCGCGGGGTGCGCACGTGGGCGCGTGTCTCCTCCCACCCGGGCCCGAAGCACGCGTCGGGGCGGCCCTGGCCGAAGGCGCCGATCGCGTCGGAATCGAAGGCAGAGCGGGTGCACCGGACGGCGGGCGGATCGGCCGGCGCGTCCGGAGGCGGGCTGACGGCGGACGCGTCCCAGAGGACGCCGCCGGTATCGGCGAGTTCGTCGTCGTTGAAGAACCCTGCCTGGCCTCCCCGCACGGTGAGCAGCAGCACACCGGAGGCGTAGCAGTCGTACTCGAAGAAGAACAGCCGGACCGGGCCGTGCACGACGTGGCCGGTGACGCGGATCTCGAAGGAGAGGGTCTGGCCTGGTCCTGGCGGCGCGGCGTGGAACGTCACGTCGCTGCCGAGCAGGCGGTAGACCCGCTCGCCCCGGTTGCCCAGGTCAGCCCCCAGCCAGCTGATCAGCAGCAGGTCGGCCTGGCCCGCCTCGACGACCAGGCCGGCGGGCATGCGTCCCGCGGGGTCGAGGTACCAGGCGCCGGCGTGCACGTCGGTCTCGGTCCAGATGGTGCCCTTGCCCAGCGAGCCCTGCGCGGCGTCGATCCCGGTCACCCGGTCGGCGAGCAGCAGGGGCGGTCCTGGCATCCGGGTCTGGCGCACGTCGGAGTCCTGGACGGCGAACATCGGCCCGAACAGGTCGGAGATCCGGCCACTAGCGAGGTGTTCGAGCTGGGCGCGGTCGAAGCGAGGGCCGGGGCGGGTGGTCGCCGGCGCCGCGGTTGCCGGGGTGATCACGGGTGTCACCACGGGTGAGGCCGCGGGTGAGGCGCCGGCGGCGTGGGTGACCGCGCGGATGGCCGGCGATCCCCGGCCGGAGGCTGCCGCGACACGCTTCGCGGCCGAGGCGCGGCCGGCCAGGAAGCGGGTGTGCGCGGCGGCCTGGAGGTCCAGGTACTGCTCGTGTGCGGCGGTGACGGATGCCTGCCAGGCCGACGCTGCCGACGGCACGGAGTCCGGTTGCGGCTGGCGGCCGCCCGGTATGCGAGCGAGGTCCGGAGCGGGCTCCATCACGGTGTACTCGGCAGCTGCGTATTCGGCAGCCGGGTTTCCTGGGGCCGGGTTTTCAGAGGCCGGGTTTTCAGAAGCAGGGTACTGCGGAGCGGCCTGGTCGGGCACCGGCGCGGGGAGGCGCTTCGGCAGCCTGATTGTCGCGGCCCCGCCCGGCTTCGGCCCGGCGGGAGAGGTCGCGAGATAGGCCGCCAGCGCGTCGTGCCGTACCGCGACGCCCGCGGCGGCCAGCTCCGCGACCGCCGCCGACAGCGACCACACGCCCTGATCCCGCACCGTGTCCAGGGCCACCGCGACGTGCTCGCGGTCGCCGAGGATGCGGTGAATCCAGTTCGTGCACTGCGCGGCGGGTCCGTGCTCGATGAAAACCCGGACACCGTCGGCCCAGGCGCGCTCGATCACGTTGGGGAAGTCGACGGGTGAGAGCATCTGCTCGGTGATCGCGTCGGCTGCTGTCTGCTCGGTCGGGTGGTACCAGTCGCCGGTCGCGCCACGGTAGAACCGGATTCCCGGCACGCTCGTCGCCGGGCGGCGGTGCAGGGCATGCCAGCGGTCGCGCACATCGGCCAGCTCGGGAGCGTGCGCCACCAGGTCGTAGTGGATCCGGATGCGGGAGGCCGGGTCGAGGCGTTCGGCAAAGGCCTCGCAGGCCTGCTCCTCTCCGGCGATCACGCAGGTTCCGGGGGCGCAGACCGCCGTCAGGTGGACGGCCCGCTCGCCGGAGAGCATGACCCGGACCTGCCGCGGATCTGCCGACAGGATGTAGCCGGCCCACCGCTCGCCCGCGATGCCGTTGCGTGCCCAGAAGCGGCGCACGGCGCGCAGTTCGCCGCCCAGGTCGTGCGTGAACAGCCCGCTGGCGCGCGCGTCGGCGGACATAGCCGTAACGTCGTTCCAGATTCCGAGCGAGACCAGGGCCGCCGATTCCCCTGACGAGTACCCGATCGCGGCCTGCGGCTCGATGCCGAGCACTTCGCGGGTGATCCGGGTGTGCAGGCGCGCGATGAAGCCCACGGCGAGGATCTGGACAAGGGAGTCGTTTGGCGTTTCGCGGCCCTCGTACATCCAGGAGACCAGGGCGGCCTCGTCCATGCCGTCGGCCAGCGGCGCGAAGGCCAGCGTAAGGTCGGAGCCCATGCCCGGGTAGAAGGCCGAGCCTTTGGTGTAGACGAACGCCGTCTCACCGCTGACCGGGGTCTCGCGAAAGGCCACACCGGACGGGCGCAGTGCCTCGCCGTTGAGCCACGCGCGGGCGGCGGCGAGCCGGTCTTGCAGGTGCGCGGGGTCGCGTGCGAGGACGGCGAGGCGGGCCGGGCCCGTGTCGCTCTCGCGGCCGGAGGCGGCAGCGGCGAGAACGTCCGATCGTGTCGCGCCCGAGTAGATGTGCAGCCGGGGCACGGGACCGGCGGACCAGGGGCCGGCGTCCGCCGCGCGGAGCCGGACGTGAGCGGGTGCGGCGCCGAGCACGGAGGTGACGACGTCGGCGGTGGCCGGGGCGAGCCGGGGCCGGGCGCGGTGTCCAGCGAGCGGCAGGGCCCGATGCCGGAGCGCGAGCGCCGCGGCCGCGAGGTTGAGCAGGCCGCGGGCGGCGTGCGGCACGCCGAACAAGTCGGCGGGGAAGGAACCGGCGGGCGCGGATTCCCCGGGTTCCCTGTCGATCAGCGCGATGACCCGGTCGCCGTCGCGACGCGCGTCGTCAAGGCGTTTGAGGACCAGCACGACGGCCCCGTCCGCCGGGTCCGTGGTGAGGCCGAGTTCGGTGACGGCCGCGCGGTGCACGGGCTCGTCGGAGAGGTCGACCGCACCCACGATCGCGGCATCGACTTCTCCCGCCCGCAGTGCGCGGGCGGCCAGTTCCAGTGCCGCGATCCCCGAGGCTTCCTCGGCGCACACGGCGAAGCCTGGTCCCGCCAGACCCAGCTGCCCGCCGATGCGGTTGGCCGCGATGTTCGCCATGGCGCCCAGGACGCGGGCGGCGGTCAGCGGCGGGCTGAACCCGTCCCCCGATGCGCGCTGCGGCAGCCAGGCGTCGAGGCGAGTGCGGACGTGGGCTCGGGCGATCTCCGGGTCGCAGCCCATCCCGATCAGGACGGCGGTGCGCTCCGGCGGTAGTTCGATCCCGGCTGCGGCCTCGCGGGCGGCTTCCAGCAAGAGCACCTGCTGGCCCAGCGTCTCGCCCAGGTCGCGCGGCGGGTAGCGCAGGCCGTCGAGCGCGACCTCGATGTCGGGCACCGGTTGGTCAGGGGCCCGTCCGGACAGCAGCGCGTCCCGGAGCGCGCCGGCTCCCATGCCGCCCACCCGGGCGCCGATAGCGACGATCGCGATCTCGGCGGGTTCCGGAATCCGGGCACCGCGACGCTGAACGTCTCCGGTGTGCCGTCGAACGCCTCGACGACGAGATGGGCGTTATTGCCGCCGAATCCGAAGGCGCTGATCGCCGCGCGCCGGCGTGGTCCCGACCACGATTCGCTCGCCGTCAGCAGGCGCAGCGGTCCGTCGCGCAGTTCGCTGATGGGGTCGGTGACGCCGGCCGTCGCGGGGAACGTTCCATCGCCGATCGCCGACAGGAGCTTGAGCAGCCCGGCCGCGCCGGAGGCGGTCAGCAGGTGGCCAACGTTCGACTTGGCCGAGCCGATGGGCAGCGGATCGCGTCGTCCGCCGAAGACGCGGGCGGTCGACCGAGCCTCGACCGCGTCGCCGAGCGGCGTACCCGTGGCGTGGCACTCCAGCAGCTCAACCGTCTCCGGGCCGAATCCCGCCTGCTCGTACGCCGCTCGCATGGCGCGGACCTGGCCGTCTTCAGCGGGCGCGAGGAACCCGCCGGACCGCCCGTCGTTCGATATCCCGACGCCGCGCACGACACCGAGGACCGGGACGTGCGCGGCGACCGCGTCGCGCAGCCGCATCAGCGCGAGGAGGGCCGCGCCCTCGGCCGGGACGAGTCCGTCGGCCCCGCGCTGGAACGGCCTGCTGCGGCCGGACGGGCTCAGCGCGCCCAGAGCCTCGAATCCTGAGTCGATGATCAGCCCGTCGCAGCCGCTCACCGCGCCGGCGAGCATGAGATCCGCCGCGCCGTCGTGCAGCCGGTCGCATGCGATCTTGGCGGCGTACAGCGCGGAGGCGCACGCGGCGTCGAGGGCGAGCGATCCGCCTTGCAGGCCCAGGGCGCTCGCTGCCGTGTGCGCCCACATTCCCGAGCAGAAGCGGGCGCGGGGGTCGGCCGCGCTGGGTACTTCGGGGAAGGCGGCGCGCAGGTCCGGATGGCCGGCAAGCCAGATCTGTTCGGCGTACCCGGCCAGGCTCCGGCTCGGATACCCGAGGTTGCCGAGGATGAGCCCGGTCCGTGCCGGACGCGCGTGGTCTCCTGCCTCGCGCAACGCGGCACGGCCCGCGTGCAGCACCCACTGAAGCGCCGGATCGTACGCCGCGACCTGGTCCGCGCCGGTTGCGAAGCCTTCGGGATCGAAGACCTCGGCGAAGCCGCGCACGAGACCGGCGGTCGCCTTTCTGCCCGGGCCTGAACCCGGGTCGGCGCCGAACCCAGCCGGCGGCAGACGCCAGTCTTCGGGCCGGACCGCATCCAGGCTGACCCGGCCGGAGGCGATGTTGTCCCAGAACTGCACGGGACTCAGCGCTCCCGGCAGCACGCATCCGCGGCCGACGATCGCGATCGGTTCGAATCCCGGCGGGACCGGGCTGGTCATGCGAGACCCGCCAGCGAGCCAACGGCGGCCGTGCCCGCCGCCCGAGCGCCGTTTGCTGACGCCATGTCGGGGCGGCGGATGAGGCTGACGCCGAGCAGTTCGGTGCGGACCTCTCCGTCCTCGTCCAGTAGGGCGATGTCGCAGCGGGTCTGGTCGGCGGCGATGGATGTAGCGCGCACGAGGCAGCGCAGCGTCCCGGGGGCCGGTCCCGCGCGATGGACGTGGAGCGCGTCCATGCCCATCGGCAGCGTTGCGTCGCCGGTGGCGTGCCCGGCCCAGAGGACCGCCGCCTGCAGGGCGCCGTCGACCGCGGCCGGGTCCGTCCACCAGGGACCGCCGGGCCAGCCCATTGCGCGCACCCCGACGACCCGTGCCTCGGCTCCTTGCCGGGACAGTTCCGTCACCTGACGCAGAACGCGGAAACCGGGACCATGGAAGAGCACGGCGGCTTCGTAGATGGGCTCGGTGAAGGGTTCGCCCATCGCGTC
>Ga0126381_100006824_pt1 | contig 12671 bp, 6 predicted proteins | sample PanSoiMetPlot_28_FD_96465 | JGI IMG/M metagenome (GOLD analysis project Ga0126381, IMG submission 96465) | Tropical forest soil microbial communities from Panama - MetaG Plot_28 | ecosystem: Environmental > Terrestrial > Soil > Tropical forest > Bulk soil | place: Panama | collected 2016-02-17
ACCGAATTGAACCCGCAACCTTTGCCTCCGGGAAGGAAAATACAGATGCAGAGTAAGACGAACGCATCAAGCGAAAAGGCCTACAAGGCCGATAAGGGCGGTAAGAAGAGCGGGGAGGGCGCAGGCACGACCAGCACGACAAAGTCATCGAAATAACTCCCTATTTAATTGACGGGCTCGATTCATGCTGAGACACTCCTCCCGGTCAGACGCAGGGTTGAGCCCACTTCCTTCTTTACTGCCACTTCCTCTTTGTAACGCGCGCTCGCAACTCGTTTTTAAGCAGCTTGCCCGGCGCGACCATGCGATTACGCGTGTGCATGATTCGGGAGAAGTTCGCCGGCCCCGATGCTCATGGACGTTTCAAAAATCTGAAGTAGAAGGCGACAAATACCAAGACGATTCCTATATTCACCGTCAGCCGCTCCCAGAAGTGGTCCTTGAAGAACACGAAATCTACCGCGAACACAACTACAATCAACAGCAGTATGTAAAGACTGGTAGACACCCGACTTCCCATTCAACCCCCGTCCAACTATAGGCGTTCCGAGTGGCCGCAGTCTTGGCGGCCAAGCTGGAAATAGCAGGTGTGGGGCGAAGATTTGTCAAATCTCCCCAAATGACTTCCGGTTCCCGACAAACCAGACATTACTCAACACAAGCACGCTTCCCGATACCTATCCTAGAATCGGCCCAGTAATGTCAATGAGCGCGTTGCCCTGAATGCGCCAACATACCTCGTTGACATTCATACTTAGATATCTATATAAAGACATCTAATTATGGCCAAGACGGATGCTCTGCAAGGTTCGCTCGATTTGCTGGTGCTCAAAATCCTCTCGCGGCGCCCGCGGCTTCACGGATACGCCATCATGGCGGCCATCGCCAACACCTCCGGCGAAGTGCTGCGTGCTGAGGAAGGTTCACTCTACCCCGCGCTGCATCGGATGGAGGAAGCGGGCTGGGTTCGCGCGGAGTGGATCAAAAAGGATTCCGGCCGCCGCGCCCGCGTCTACGAACTGACCGCGGCAGGCAAAAAGCAACTGGGAGCGGAAGAGTCACGTTGGCAGTCTGTCAGCCTGGCAATCAATCGGGTTCTCCGGGAGGCATGACATGTCATTGTGGTCACGTATCTCGAACGCCGTGCGCAGTGAGCGCTTGAATCGTGAGATCGACGAGGAATTGCAGTCACACATGGAAGAGGCCATTGCCTCGGGACGTGATCCGAAGGAAGTGCACCGGGCGTTCGGCTCAGCGCTGCGTGCCCGCGAAACAAGCCACGCGATTCGCGCTGCTGGATGGCTTGAGTCGCTTGTCGCCGATGCGAGATTCGGCTGGCGGCAGCTCTGCCGTAACAAGATTACGTCCACGACTGCCGTGCTTTCGCTGGGGTTGGCCATGGGTTCGTGTGTCGGGGCATTTCGGCTAATCGACGCGTTGCTTTGGCGTCCTCTGCCGGTCGCCAATGCCGACCGTCTCTATTCCCTTTCGCGCAGCGGCATCGGCTTCAACGGTACCTTCCAAACCTTCGATGGATGGGCCTATCCCGACTTCAAGCTGATGAGCGCTGCCGCTAAGGACAAAGCCCAGCTCATCGCCGTCTCCTTCGCCGATCGCTACGACATCACCTACGCCTCCGACGAGGAGATGGAGAAGGCTTACATTCAGTACGTCTCCGTCTCGATGTTCAGCGTGTTCGGGCTCAAGCCCGCGCTCGGCCGACTGCTCACTGAGGCGGACGATGGCGTTCCGCGGTCCGCGCCCTACGCCGTCCTCTCCTACGACTACTGGTCGAATCGCTTCGGCAGAGATCCGTCGGTCATTGGCCGTACCTTTCGCATGGGTAACGACACATTTCAGATCGTCGGCGTTGCTGAGAAGCCGTTCACCGGCACCGGGCCCGGAGTCGTTACTTCGATCTTCGTGCCTGTCTGCATGAACCGCTGGTTTGCGGAGCCTGGCTCAACCTGGCACAACACCTTTCTTATTCCCAGGCCAGGCGTTCCGCTGGAGCCCTTGCGCCAGCAGTTGGAAACAGTGAGCCACGCGTTTGAAGCCGATCGCCTCAAAGGCGCCCAAGGCGCGCCACGAGAAATTATCGATCGCTTTCTCAATCAGCGGCTCAATTTTGAGTCGGCCTCGACCGGTGTGTCGTGGCTGCAATCGGACTATCGGAAAGCTCTCAATACCATCGGCGTCCTGGTTGTGATGGTGCTGCTGATCGCCTGTGCCAATGTGGCCAATCTCATGACGGCTCAGGGAGCGGCGCGGGCGCAGGAGCTTGCGCTGCGGGTTTCAATCGGCGCTGGCCGTCATCGTCTCGTGCAGTTGATTCTGGTCCAGAGCGCGATGCTCGCTGTCTGCGCTGCTGCTCTTGGATCCGTTTTCGCGTGGTGGGCCGCGCCTTTTGTCCTCAGCGCTATCAACCCGCCCGATGATCCTGCCCGGCTTTTCCTTCCTGCAGACTGGCGCGTCCTCTGCTTCGGACTCGCGCTGATCTTGTGCGTGATTCTTCTCTTCGGCGTCATGCCCGCGCTGCGGGCGTCAGCAGTGCGCCCCGCAAGTGCCTTGAAGGGCGGCGAGCGTCCGCACACAAGCCGTCGCATGATGCACAGCATGATCGCGATGCAGGTCGCGTTCTGCTTTCTCGTGTTATTTGTCTCGGGTTTGCTTGTCAGGTCTTTCGATCGGCTTGGGCATCGGCCTCTGGGCTTCTCATCAGATCGGCTTCTGTTGTTGGAAGCAGTCGCTCAGAATCCGCAGCCTCCAGTGATTTGGGATCAGATGGCAGAAAGCCTCTCGAACACGAGTGGAGTCGAGAAGGTCGCGCTGTGCGGCTGGCCGCTGCTCGCCGGCGGCGCCTGGAATAGTTATGTTTCGTTGAACGGCGGTCCTCCCGGATCGATTCTTGCTTTCGGGCTTACTGTTTCTCCGGGGTGGTTGGACGTCATGAAGATTCCACTGATTGCCGGCCGCGATCTGCGTACCAATGACGCATCGCCCGGCCAAGCAGTTGTCAACGAGACCTTCGTCAAAACTTTCTTTGAGGGCGAAAGTCCGGTCGGCAAATCTTACGGCATGTGGCGCCACAAATATCAGATCGTGGGCGTGGTTGCCGATGCCCCGTATCGCGATCTTCGCGAGGCGATTCTGCCTGTGGTTTATGTTCCATTCCACCAGGTTGCAGACACCCCGAAGGGCGCGCTTCTGCCGGGGGATCGCGCTACATTCGTCGTCCGCACCGTTGCAGACGATCCACTCGCGCTCGCTGCAGCGCTGCGGCGCAAGATCGCTGACGCTCATGTCGGACTGCGCGTCAGCAATATCCGCACGCAGACCGAAGTGGTTCGGGACAAGACCATCCGCGAGCGGTTGATCGCAATGCTCGCGCTCTTCTTCGCCAGCGTCGCGCTGTTGCTGGTCGCGATGGGCCTCTACGGCGTGCTGAATTACTCCGTGCTGCAGCGCCGCCGAGAGATCGGCATCCGCATGGCGATTGGCTCTCCGCGTAGCCGCATCATTCGCCTCGTTGTTGTCAACGTGTTCGCGATGATCGGGCTCGGCGCGTGCGCCGGTGTTGCACTCGGCCTCGAGTCGGCGCGGTACATCGAATCGCTCTTCTTCCAGGTGAAGGCGACAGACGCCGACATGCTTGCCTTACCTGCCTGCGCTATTTTCCTCACCGCTCTGGTTTCCACTCTACCGGCGATTCTTCTTGCACTTCGCACCGATCCGACTGAACTTCTACGAGCCGAATGATGGCAGCACTCGCTCCCGGGAGAGGCAGGTTCTCAGTTTTTATGCCAAATCGCCAATGCGCTCACCGAGCTTCGGATAGGTATCGAGAAGTCGGCTTTTTGAAAGTGATCCCCTCGTAAGTCCCGTATGACCGGCAAATGTCGAACAGTTTAATTGGGCTCGTCAGCGCTAAACCGGGAGGGGACGGGGGGCGCTATGATCATGTTCTGATGAGAATTGGACGTTTTCTGATGATTGTTTTATCCGTGTTTGCGGGCGGAGTGGGATACGGACAGGGGACATCGCCGACTTTCCGGTACAACACGAGCGCCGGCCTCGTGACGCTGCCCGGGCGGGATCCAGCGCGGAGCGGAACTACGATAATTCCAACGATACTGGTGGCAGTGCGGCTCCAATTTGATTCGAGATTGGTTGCAACCAAGCCATTGAGTCTGGATGCCGCGAGGAATGTCCCGCAGATACTGCATTCGCCCGTGTTCTCAAAGGCGTCGTTCGAAGCGGATGGGACGACGCAGTACGCGGACGCGATGCTGCGTGCCACGGCGGGAGCGCCGGCCGGATGGCACACGCTGCTGGGACAGCCTATAGTGCGGCCAGTGACGGTGGAGATTCCGGCTGGCTACGGGTACGTGCTCACATCGAAACGGACCAGGACACTTCTGGGGGTAGCGGATGCGGAGTACGTGCAGCGGGCCATCTTTCAGCAGATTCCGCGTCAAGAGGGAAAGCTGGTGATCGCGGTAACGCGAAATACCGCCTATTACACCTATGGCGACGCAACGGTGTGCTGCTCGTGGGGAACGCATGGGGTAGACGAATCAACAGGAAACTCGTTTGTGTTGGCGTCGTATTTGGGGGCAGTGCCGCCGTTGGTTCAACAGCGCGACATGCAGCCACTGACTGAGCAACTGGCCGAGTGGGTGAACGATCCGCTGCATGACCCGCTGTTTCACGTGGCTTTCCGGCGGCCGTTGCCGGATGGAGAAAACGTGATTCCGTCATGGAAGTGGCCGACCATTGAAGGTGCGGAGCATCGCGGATGCGGCGGAAATAGTCCAGCCACGCGGTACACGCTCCAGGATCCACTCAATACCAACGAGCGCAGCCAACTGCCGGCTGGGCCGACCTGGGTGGTACATGCGCGGGGTACGACATGGCATCTGGCAGACGTGGCGCTGATGAGTTGGTACACCGGAGGAACGGGGCCGTATAGCTTTCCGGATACGGGAATACTGCTGGCAGCGGCGCTTCGCTGCCCTGTGGCTCAGCCTCCAGCTCCGAAAGAGGCGAATGAACCAGCTCCTCCGTCAGCTATCGCGGCCGTTCCATCAATAGGATCAAAAAACGGCCACGAGCTGATCGGGTACTGGACGGGAGGCGGACCCGGAGGAACGCTTTTGCGGTTGCGCGATGTCTCACCGCAGTGGGATGTGATCATAGTCGCGTTCGCCAACGTGAATCATCAGGCTCCTGAAGGCACCATGCAGATGCATGTGCGGCCGGGTAGACCCGGGCAGCCGCCGATGGATCTAGCACAGATGAAAGATGACATTGCGTGGCTGAAGAGCCAGGGGAAGAAGGTCTTGATCTCGCTTGGCGGCGGCGGGGAGTATTTCACGCTTGTGCAAGAGGCAAGCATCCCAAGGTTCGCGAACTCGGTGACTCAGATCATAGAGGAATACGGGTTCGATGGAATCGATCTGGACTTTGAAACGCCTTCGCTCGTGCTGGATCCAGGAGACATTGACTTCCGCCATCCGAAGACCGCCTCGGTCGTAAACCTGATCGCGGCGCTCAGGGAATTACGGGAGCACTTCGGGCCGGGTTTCATGCTTTCGCTGGTGCCGGAAGGCACGCAGATGCCCGGAGGGTATCCGAGCTATGGGGGTCAGTTCGGTTCGTATTTGCCTCTGCTTTGGGGTCTGCGGGACATCGTGTCCTTTGTCGATGCACAGGACTACAACACGCCGCCGCTTGAAGGACTGGACGGGGAGATCTATCAGCTGGGATCGGCAAATTATGACGCGGCAATGACGGAGCTGTTGCTGCATGGATTCCCGGTGGGCGGACGCACTGCAGACTTCTTTCCGCCTGTGTCTGCTGACAAGGTCGCGGTAGGGTTCTTAGTGGGAACGGCAACGCTGAAGCAGGTGAGCGGAGCGATGCAGTATCTGATTACCGGGAAGGCTCCCGAGAGCCTGACCTATAGGTTGCGCCGTCCGGGCGGATATCCAGCGATGATAGGCGCCATGTTTTGGACGATCGATGCTGATCGGGCCGAGAACTATACCTTTTCCAACAAGATCGGCTTGCAATTACACGCATATCCCGTTTTGAAGTAAACCTGTCCGGAGTCGTTTTCCGTACTCCGAGGCGCTTGGACTACCGGCAACCATTCTTTTGCTGTGTTGTTAGGCAATATTATGCTTGGCGCGTGTCAGTCTCTGCACGATTCTATATCTGTCTCCTCGGTAGGTTGACTTTACGTACTCTAAGGGCTTGCCGTTTTGCCCGTATGAGGTTCGCGTGAACAAGAAGACGGGGCTACTCGGAGAAACCTTCAGCAGCTTGGCCTCCTCTGCTGTCGCCTTTCCAACTTCGACAACCTCGTCAGTAACTTCCATTCGGATTCCGTAGTGTTCTGCCAGTTCCTGATAAAGCGACGCTGAAGGGTCGAAGGTGTTCAGCAAATCCGGACAAATCTGATGGGGAAGGCAACTGCATTCGATTCCCATCGGAAGCCCATCAGAAACGCGAACCCGCCGCAGCCGGAAGATCCTCTGGCTCGGTCTCAGCCCCAGCGCCGTAGTCACTTCGCGATTCCCAGCCTGAATACGGAATGACAAAACCCGAGAACCAGGCATTAATCCGCGGCCCTTCATCTCTTCTGTAAACGAAAGAACCTGCCGAAAATTTCTCTCGTGCTTCATTCCAGAGACGAAAGTTCCCTTGCCCTGCCTGCTGTACATCAATCCCAGATCACAGATCGCCCGGATCGCCTGCCGGGCCGTCATCTGACTCACGCCGAGCCTGGCGGCTATTTCTTGCAAGGAAGGTATCGGCTGCCCTGGCTTGAGAATTCCGGAGTGAATCTGGCGAATCAGCAGTTGCTGGATCTGGTAGTAGAGTGGTACTCCGCTACTCCGCTCTAGCGGCTCTATCAGTGAGATTTCGTTCACGGCATTTCTAGGTTTATCTCACTTTTGATCTCTGTCAAGTAAGAAACCGACCACGGCAACTCTTCTATAAGACTGAATGAGTACTTTATTAATTCTTCTTGACACTTCCAGACGGGCGGAAGATACTTTGTGCCCATACAGGTCAATCGACGCTCGTTCGATCTTGGCGGGGACTCCGGACGGTTGCGATATCCGTCTGTGCGGCAATCTTGATTCAGAGCTCGTATCGTTTCTTGCTCCGAGCATGTCTTCTTGTGGAAAATCGGATTGCGGTTCCCAACCCGATGCAGGAATCAGAATTTAGCAGTCTTTCGTGCAGATTCTCGATTTGGAGGCAGGGGGTCATGAGTTCGTTACTAAGACGTTTCTCTGCGCAGACGGTTGCTCTGTTTGCGACGATAGCGATAACCAGCATTTCGGGAGCACAAACCATCACTGGAAGCTTGCGTGGCTCCGTTACCGATTCAAGCGCGGCGGTCATTTCCGGAGCCAAGGTCACCGCAACCAACGCAGCCACCGGCGTAATGAGCAGCACTACTTCGGACCGAAGTGGTCTTTACAATTTTCAGTTTCTGCCGATTGGTACCTACACGGTCACTGCGGCAGCGCCAGGCTTTGGAACAGTCAAAGTGGGGCCGCTGACCCTGGAGATCGACCAGATCCTGCAGGTCAACCTCAAACTCGAGGTGGGAGCCGTATCTACCACGGTAAATGTATCGGCGGATGCGTCGACGATCCTCCAAACCCAGAACAGCACACTCGGAACGACGGTCACTTCGAATACAATCGAAAACCTCCCGCTCAGCGGACTCAATTTCCTGACAGTGGGCGTGTTCGTGCCCGGCGCTGTGATCCCCCAATATCAGTATGAGGGCAGCAATTTCGGTTTCGAGCGCGACACTGATCCGCGTGTCGAGCCCTCATTCAACGGCAACCGGCAACAGGTGAACAACTATCTTCTGGACGGCGTGGAGATCAACGAGCCCACCAACAATGATGTTGGTTACAACCCGGCGCCGGAATCGATTCAGGAGATGCGCACCATTACCGCCAACGCCGACGCCGAGTACGGTAACGTGAACGGCGGTGAGTTTGTGATGGTGACCAAGGGAGGAACCAACCAATACCACGGCAGTGCGTACTGGTACTACGAGAACCAGTATCTGACAGCCAATACGTGGAGCAACAAATTCAATGGCCTTCCCCGGGGAGTCTTCCACCAGAGTCAATTTGGCGCAACGATGGGTGGGCCGGCGATTAAGAACAAGCTCTTCTTCTTTGGCGACTTTCTTGGGACGCAGAATATTTCTGCTGGGATAGGCGCGGCGAGCGTGGCCACACAAAAAATGCGCACCTGCACGCCCGAGGCCGGCGTGACAACCTGCGATTTTTCGGAACTATTGAGCGGCGCGAACAACGTTGCTCCGGTCCAACTCTACAACCCGGCGGTGTCGGCAGCTAATACGACGGGCGGCTATACGAGTGCCACGCCCTACGCAAACAACCAGATCCCACTCACTAATCCCGTATGGGCCTACCTGATCCAACATCCCGAGGTCTATCCCTTGCCGAACCACGCGGCTGTTAACAAGACCGTGGACGGAAGCAACTACCAAGCTCCCACCGCAGGCGTTATCAGGAATAACCAAGGCGACTTGCGCGTGGATTGGACTGTGAACACCAAAGACTCGCTGATGGTTCGCTACTCGCGCGGCGACGCCTACGACTTCGCGCCAAAGGTGGTCCTCCCCATCACCTTCCCCGCCTCTAACGACTACCCGTTCAACAGCGGCGTGGTGAACTGGGTGCGGACGTTTTCGCCTTCGCTTGTCAACCAGGCCCGGGCAGGTTACTCGCGTATCCAATGGTTCAACGGCGTACCAACGGACCCGACCGGCAAGTTTGGTCTGTCGGGGGATCAAACCGTGGGCATTCCTGTCAAGCAGGCATACCCAGGATTTGCCCAGATCAATCTCTCCAGCACGGAAACCAACCTTGGGACAGCAGGCATCGTACAAGACTTCCTGGACAACATTTTTAACTATGGCGACGACCTGATCTGGCAGCATGGAAAACACGTCACCAAGCTCGGCGTCCAGATCGCTCGCTATCAGGAGAACTATTACTACGCAGGCAACTACGGGGCTTTGGGCCAATTCATATATAACGGTCAGTTCACCCAGAACACGACGGTGAGCGGAGCAAAGGGCTATGGTTTCGCTGACTTTGTTCTAGATCAAGCTTCCAGCGTGGATGTCGGCGGCGTGGCCGGGCCTGTAGGCCAGCGCCAGTACCACGACGCCTACTATGTGCAGGATGACTGGAAAGTATCTCCGACACTGACGTTGAATCTTGGCGTCCGTTATGGCTACGACCAGCCCTGGTACGAGGTGAACAACAAAGAAGTCAACGTGGATATCAGCAAGGCGGCGCAATGCACCGCGGCGAATAACACCACCAATCCCTGCCTGCTGTTTGCCGGCCAGAACGGCGCCAGCCGTGCCCTGTACAGCCCGTATTACAACGAATGGATGCCGCGCTTCGGCTTTGCATGGCAGGTGGATCCCAAGATCGTGCTGCGCGGGGGATACGGAATTACCGACTACCTGGAGGGGAGCGGCGTAAATCTGCGCCCAACGTTGAACCCGCCGTTTTTTCCGCAGTTTGTGAACACGCCTCCCACCCCCAGCAAGATATCCGCTGGTACCCCGCTGAGCGTCACGACTGGCTTCAGCAATGGCGGCCAAGCCCCGATTACTCAGTACAACGCGTGGGACAAGAACCTGCGGCCGACGGCTGTGCAGCAGTTCAACCTGACCGGGCAGTACCTCCTCACCAACAACACCACTGCCCAGTTGAGTTACGTGGGCGAGCGAGGCCAAAGGTTGATTGTGCCGGTAGCGCTTAACCAATATACGCAGGCTTACGGCGGTACCGTTAGCAAGATCCCGCCGTCTATCGTGCCCTTCTACAGCCTGGTGGGAGGCGGCGGCAATGTTGTTCTCACGGTATCCGAGGGCGTAGAGAATTACAATGCCATGCAGGCGACTCTCCGCCAGCACCAGAGCGGCGGATTGGAGTACACGCTCAATTACACCTGGTCGCGGTCGATGACCAACAATCCTGGATTTTTTGGCATCAGCGGCGTGAACACCGCCAGCGCGTATTGGCAGGATGCCACAAACCCAAAGGCGGATTATGGTCCGTCGGGCTTCGACGTGCGCCAGACGCTAAACGGAACCGCCGTCTGGCAGTTGCCATTCGGCAAGGGAAGGAAATTCGGAAGGAGTTGGAACCGAGTGCTGGACGAGACCATCGGTGGGTGGCGGCTCTCCGGCGATACGATCCTGCACACCGGATTCCCTACCAATATGACCGGCTCCAACAACGGCGGCTTTCACGCCAAGACCGCCCGCGCCAATCAGTACCGCCCGCTGATGGTCAAAAACCAGTCGGTGCAGCATTGGTTCGGAACCGACCCTTCAGCGAACCCCTGCACCGGTCCTGATAATGGCGTGTGCGCTTACGGCAGTGAGCAGTTCGGGCAGTTCGGAAACGCGCGCGTCAACAACGGCCCCCGTGCCCCCGGCTACCGAATCGTCGACCTATCGCTGTTCAAGTCGTTCCCGACCTACGAGTCACAGTCCCTTACGTTCCGTGTGGATGCATTCAACGTGGGGAACATCGCGAGCTATGCGGCGCCCTCTTTCGTTTCAGCCGCCAACGGGGTCTCCGCGGCAAGTTGGGCGGCGGGGAACTCCGTCGAAGGCGAGATCACCGGCACGCTTTCTCCGGCACGACAACTACAGTTGTCGCTGCTGTACCGGTTCTGAGCGAGGCGGGAAGATCACCCGGCTGGAAAGCGATTGACTTTCCAGCCGGGCGCGCGCTCAGATATTCCTGCCCACGGCATCGCCCCATTCACAATCTGCCATCGTATTTTCGGAGTTCAACGAGACGCTGTCGCGAGTCAGGGACGGTCTGATCGAAGTCTGGTTTCCCGAAACTGCCTCTGCGAGATAGGAGTAGTGTTGTTGGCGGTTAACCGGCAAACGGAAGTTAAAGCGAAGATTCGTCAAAGTTCCAGTTTGCCGACAACTTGGGAACTAGTTAGGAACGCAATTTATCCTCTAGCATCGGGACGGCAGCATATAGGAGATTACCAAGCCTCTCGCCCCAAGCAGCAGGTTGAGAAGCGTTCAGCATAGGGGAAGTCCTAGATTCAAAACACATCAGAGGGCAGTTGAAGCGCCGCTCCCCTTGAATCATTCATGCGGCAAGTATTGGTCGAGCCATTCGATCCATCGGCGGTAGACGTCGCGCATGCGCACTGGATCGTTGGGACTGTGGCCACCGATAGGATAGGCGTAGAACCACGTCTTGACGCCCCGATCCTTGAGCGAGTGGTAGAGCTGGTATCCCTGGGTGATGGTCACCCTGTAGTCGCCGACATCCTGCAGGACGAGCGTAGGGGTGCTCATCTTTTCGTAGTAGGTGATCGGCGACTGCTCGACGAAATGCTTCATCCAGTCGCCGGTGTAGGGCGAGCCGCCAATGGCGCTTGCGCGACCCACATTGCCGTCGGAGAGCGTGTACTGATCGAGCAGATTGGTGACGGGTGCGCCCGCGATAGCAGCTTTCCAGACTTGCGCGTGGCCGATAAGCCAGCTGGTCATATATCCACCGTAGCTCCAGCCGGTGACAGCGATGTTCGATTCGTCGACGATACCACGCTTCTTTAACATGTCCAGTCCGGCCAGGACGTCGCGGCCGGGACCATCTCCGGAATCGTCAACGATGGCGCGGCCAAAGCTGTTGCCGAAGTTGTCGCTGCCGCGGTAATTGGGCTCGAAGACCAGCCATCCCTGAGCGGCGATGATTTGCGGGAAGACTGAGAAGGTGTCCTTCGACGATGATGTTGGGCCACCGTGGATGTAGAGCACGAGTGGCAGTTTTTTGCCGGGTGTGTAATCGGGTGGATAGGTGAGGATCCCGTTCTCAGTCCAGTTTTTCGGAGCCTTGTCAGGGCTTTGCCACGTGACGACTTCGCCCTTGCCGAGGTTGAGCGACTCAAAGGCCGCGTGGAACGTGGTGAGGCGACGGGGTTTGGATTGAGGTGTATCGAGAATGTAGATCTCCGATGGACGATGAGGCCCGGTACCGACGAAGGCAATCTGTCCCTGGTTGCCGACCGTAGCGTCGAGCCAGAAACCGGTATTGGGTGTGACGTCGCCGAGATCGAGTTTGGTCGAGCTGCCAGTCAGTGACTGAATCCAGAGACTAGCCGTGGCTCCGTCGTTCGCGCCGGTCAGGATCGACTTGTTATCAGGCATCCAGAGGGCGCGGAAGAAGTTGCGATCGACAGTGCGCGTGATGTTGTCGCCGTCGCCCTTGAGCCCGTCGACTACGTGGATATCCTGATAGTTCCGATCGGTGCCATCGCGCGGATAGATGTAGGCGACGTGCGATCCATCTGGCGAAGAAACGGGCTGCGTTGCATACATCGTGTGGGTCGTGATCGGTTCGGATTTACCGCTTGCAAGGTCAAGCACCTGCGGTGAAGAGAGGCGGCGATCTCCCGAGTAGGTGTTTTCGAGACGAACGTAGATAAGCTTGTTGCCGTCGGGCGTGAACCCGATGGGCGAGGCCGGCGGTCCGGGAGGAAAGGCGACAGGCAATGTCCAAGTGCCGGAAGTGAGGCGTTTCGCTTCGCCACCTGCGGTAGGAATGAGC
>Ga0126381_100006825_pt1 | contig 12670 bp, 8 predicted proteins | sample PanSoiMetPlot_28_FD_96465 | JGI IMG/M metagenome (GOLD analysis project Ga0126381, IMG submission 96465) | Tropical forest soil microbial communities from Panama - MetaG Plot_28 | ecosystem: Environmental > Terrestrial > Soil > Tropical forest > Bulk soil | place: Panama | collected 2016-02-17
GAGTTGTTGGTGGGGTCCACGACCGTCAGCGGAGGATTGCCCGCATTCACATTGCCCGCCTTGTCGTGCCAAGTCTGAAAGTGCATGGCCTCACTTGGACCGATGCTGAGCACGACCCGCAATGCTTCCGGATCGCTTACCCTCTGAGCCAGCGAAGGATATAAGCTGGTTCCGCCTTGCTCAATAAAGGCAAAATGGAACCCCGCCGTGAAGGCAATCGCATTGATGAGGTCGGGGTTGTTCGCGTCGGCATCGGTTCTGGGAATTGCCGTATGCTGCCCAACATTCAAACTCGGGACTGCCTGAATGAAACCTGTGTCGCCGAGATCGGGGTTTGCGTTGTCAGAACGATACCGACTCCAGAAACTGGTATCTATGGTGAGCTTGGTAAGATTGGTGAGCCGCCCCTTATTGGCCGACCCGATCGCTACACTACCCGGTACTGTGCGGAAATGGGGGCCAACCAGGAGATCGAGTTCCGCCGTGCTGGCTCCCCTAGATCTCAGGTAAGCAAGTAGGAAGTTCGTGTGGCTGAATTCATCGTCAGTGTTGTCGACGATGTACTGGGGCATATCGCTGTCCAGCAGCTCGAGAGCGGTCGTGTACGCCGCGTTCCCCCCAGTGCCAACGGGAGCTTTGCCAGTTGACGGGTTAATTTTAGATGCGAAATCACCTCTATGTCTGACCGCCCCTGAAGTCAGTTCCCAGTATTGTTCCCACAGATCACTCTCAAGGATTTCGGCCGCCGCCAGAAAACTGAGAATTGCGGCGTCGCCTTTACTCAAGGGTCTTGTCTCGCGGTCCTGCCCCAAGGCTGAGATGCCGTTGACAAGAAGGCCGCTACCCAGGGTTGCTGCACCTGTCGCCACCACTCCGCCTTTCAAAAACGAACGACGGCCGACAGGCTTTTTATCCATGCTTTCCACAATTTTCATCGCTCTGCTCCTTTGATGGAAAATTTGCCTTTGAAACAGTGAGAACACGAGACGTAAGAGGCCCGGGACCCGATAAAATCGACCTGGCAGCGCAAAGAGCCTAGTGGCACCGCGAAGGCGTTTTGCCAACCGCGCGTCAACTTACGGTTAGATAAGCCTTACTCCTTCACCTCCGAGCGTCCGGCCCAAATTGCTCATACATATCTGGGACAGGCAACACGGTTGCCAAAGACGCGTGCTAACAGAGGCTGCGGCAAATGATTGAAGGCAGAAGAGCTTTTCTCTATGGGACTTGCGAAAAAAAACTGGAGCAAGACAACCGTGACCAAATGCTGCCGGTGTGTCAAACCTTCAACCTCGGATCGAGTTCCCGGGTCAACGAGCCAGCTTTTAGTTTGGCGAGTAGCAATGGTTGCGACCGTGATAAATCATCACTTTCGATGAATACTTGGCAGTCGCTAGCTCTTTCGCGAAGATCGAGAGTGAGTCCTAAAGCCTGCTTTAGGCGGGCGATTGACTGTCTTGCGCACCAGGATAGTCATCAGCTTGCGAGCACGAAAGAGGCGAGCTTTCACAGTACCTTCCGGGATTCCGAGCGCGGCAGCCGCCTCGGATATTGACAGCTCGTCGAATATGCACAGACGAAAGGCCGAGCTAAATCGACTAGGCAGTTTTTCTGCGAGTTGTTCGAGAGTCTTTCGCATCTCTACTCGGCAAAATACCTCCTCAGCATTGGGCCCGGGGTGTTGAAGCCTATCGGCCCAGAGGGGTTGGCCTTCTGCTTGGTGCTCGTCGGTAGAGAACACGTTGTGGCTGAGCCGGCGCCGTAGTTGCATTCTGGCCGAATTGAGCACGATACTCGCGAGCCAGGTGGGCAGTTGGGCTTGGCCCTTGAACTGATGCAGGTTCCTGAAAGCGGACAAAAAAGCTTCCTGAAGCACATCCTTCGCGTCTTCTGCATTGCCTACTTTGCGAAGGGCTATCCGGTAGAGGACGGGTGAATACTTCGATAAAATCGCGGTGAACTCATCCTGTCGGCTTCGAATCGACCCGTCCAGGGAACACACATGGGCGCCAATAGCAATAGGATTCATTTCTTCCTTTGTCTTCCGTGCAGAATTTCTCTGTAGCACAGGCAAACGAAATGCCAAGGCCGTAGGTCTCCGTATTCGTTCATCGCGTGCATAATCAACTGGATGAGTTCTGCGATCGTGACCAAGACGATTTCTGCCAGCAGATCCTGACAACCTATTGACATGGCGTCGGCAGATAGCCCCTGAGCGCGGAAGGACGGTCCTCAAGGACTTCAAGGTTGCCAGTAACCGATGCGAAGTGGCGCGGGAAAGTGCAGTTCGCCTAGCCGCAAGTCAATGAAGCAATCTCGTGACCAGCGAATAGAGAGTCAGGACAATTGCATTTGTCATCGCGAATCATTTCGTGCATGAACCGATGTCGCGGAATTCGACGCCGCATCCAGTCCTCCGCACTGACGAGAATCGCTAGTCGAGCTCGTGAGATGTTATGCGCGCGCTGCGACCACAATGGGTAGAGTGAACTGAAACGTTGCGCCTTGGCCAGTGCTGTTCGTCGCCCACAGACGACCACCATGGGATTCAATGATTGAGCGGCTGATAGGCAGTCCCATCCCGATGCCGTGTCGCTTGGTCGTAAAAAAGGCATCAAAAATGTGATCGACCTGATCCGGCGGTATGCCTGCTCCGGTATCGCTGACAGATATCGACAGTTGACCATCGCGGGCCTCGGACTTGATCCTTAGTTCCCCTCCAACAGCTCTTTCCTTCATGGCGTCGATGCCATTGAGCATAAGGTTCATGAAAACCTGCTGAAGTTGCACACGGTCGGCCGTGATCCCGGGTAGTTCCTCAGCAAGCTCCGTATGAATAGAGATTGAGTAGCGATTGGCCTCGCTCTGTATCAGGACAATCATTTCTCGAATGAGCTCATTTACGTCTGTAATTCCTCGCTGCGGGGGGCCTTTTTTGAAGAACTGGCTCACGCTGGCAATGATGTCAGCGGCGCGCGTCACGTCCTTGATCATTCTGGACGCAGCCTCGCGCGCCTCTTGAACATCGGGGCAATCGCGCGCAAGCCATCGCAGGCAGGTTTTTGCGTCCGTTAGTGCAGCGGTAATCGGTTGTCTGATCTCGTGTGCTAGTGAGGCCGTCAATTCACCCATCGTGGTCACGCGACTCAGGTACGCGAGATCAGCCTGTAGTTGCTGCATCCTCTCGCGTTCTTCTTCCGTCCGCACGCGTTCGGTCACATCCGTGGTGATGCCCACGTATTCAACAAGGTCGCCGGATGCGTTGAAAACAGGATGTCCCACACCGTACATGTACTTCGTTGTACCGTCTGGGAGGAGGATTCGGAAATTTGCCTCGCAGTCTAGTCGGGCGCAGACTGCCTTTTCTATAGCGTCGATAACCCGTCCACGATCTTCCGGATGCATCCGCTTGAGAAACTCCTCGTGGGAAGGCAGTCGCGCACTACTATCAAAGCCGTATAGGCGGCGATGCTCCTCGGACGAGTAGCTGAGCGTTTTTGTGGCAGCATCCCAAGCCCAGGTCCCCGTATGCGTAAGCTTCTGCGCCTCCGCTAAATAGGCCTCGCTGCGGCGCAAGGCCTGCTCGGCACGCTTTTGTTCGCTCAAATCAAGCACAAATGACAGACCTTCACTCCCACCTTCTTTGCACAAAGCGCCTCCAAGCAGCACGGGCACACGGGTGCTATCCTTGCGCGTGAACTCTTTCTCATAGGGTTGCGTGCTGCCCAGAGCGTGTAGGTCTATCAAGGCGCGCTCGTCACGGTCGCGCCACTCTGGCGGCGTAAGGTCCCTCCAATTCAAATGACCTGCGGAAAGGTCTTGGCGGCCGTATCCCACCATGTGGAGAAAGGCTTCGTTGCCCTCGACAATCTTTCCTTCGAGATTCCAGATGAAGACTCCCATTATATTGGCGTCGACCAGGCGCCGGATCTTTGCTTCGCGTTCCTCGAGGTCGCTGTAAAGTCGACTATTCTCCAGCGAGATAGCAGCCTGCGATGCAAGCAGTTTCAGCACCGCAATCCGGTTCGGTGTGAAGACGCCGGGACTCAGGCTATTTTCCAGGTACAACAAACCGATAGATTTTCCTTGATTGATCAAGGGCAAACAGAGAACCGAACGCGCGCGACGTTGGCGGATATAGGTATCGGCGGAAAACGAACTGTCCGCCGCAGCATCGTCCAGGATCACGTGTTCTCTCGTACGGGTGACAAAACGGACGATCGACTCCGGCACGCCGCTCACGGCCGCTTCCTTCTGGTGCACAAGTACGCTTTCGCCGCTGATCGTTGCCTCCGCTGCGATCCGCCGTTCGTTACCTCGCTGAAGAATCAATACACCTCGCTCAGCGCCCGCGTGCTCAATCGCCGTGCGCATGAGTGTATCGATCAGCTTCTCCAGGACCATCTCCGCTGACACAGACTGCGAGACTTTGATAATTGTCGCCAGATCCTGGTGTTCGACGGGCGCGTCAATCGTGTTTGTAGATCCTGCCACTTGCTTTTCGTCCTTGAGGTGCGGATACAAGTCGTCGAGCTGCCGCACCTTTGCCGTGGCTCCCCAACGGAGATAGCAATATCGGGCTTCCCGCAAATACGTATCCACAATCTTGTCGAAGCCTCGCGTCGCGTAGAAACGCGCGGCTACCTCGTAGGCAACGGCCTCATTGTGCGTGAATCCGTTTGCGCGCGCCGACCGGATGGCCTTTTCATAAAGGCCTTCGGCATCGACTACGCGGCCTTCGATTCGCGCGATTTCCGCACTCACCAGCGCTGCGCGGTTTTCGAAATTCGTGGGGCAATGCTGCGCCCATATTTCGAGCTGTTTGTGGTGAGCGGCTAAAGCCTCAAAGTGCTTCTGCCTCTCGTCGGGAAATGCGGAATCCCATGCGCCTGCTTGGGACAACGCACCATAGAAGCGAAACTCTGCCGTTTCGAATTGTGATGGTGATGTCCAAAGCAGCCTTTGCGCATTCGATGATGCATCAACAGCGGAAGCATAGTCGCCGGCAAAAAAGCGGGCTTGCACCTTTCGGGCCCAATACCAGAACTCGGGTAGGCCCAAAACCGGACTACTGGCAAGGAGATGCTCGAAATGAAGTTCATCAAAGTGCTCATCATTGAAGCAGCCAAACTTCGGAGTCAGCCCACGGAGCATTCGAATAATTTGGACTTGCGCGGCTATCGAGTAGACAACAAGGCCGAAGCGCGCTCTCTGGGCAAACGCGAGACCGTTCTCGGCTTCCGGTTGCGCGTCGGCTAGCGGATCTCCCACTGTCAAGAAGTTCGTGATCAACTGGTTCCAGCTATAAGCCGCGAATGTAAGGTCACCGATCCTGTAGGCGGCGTCAAAGGCGCGACGGACCATATCGCGGCCGCCGACGGCATGTTCCGCCCATGGCATGACGATATTTCCGAACGACATATAGGTCCGCGCCTGATAGCGCTTTAGGCCGCGTTTTTCGACCAGTTCATAACCAAGTCTGCCGAATCGAAACCCATCCTTGTAGTTGCCGAAGCGCGGCCCTGCGATAATCGCAAGCCATACATACGCAAAGCACGCGGCGTCGCAATTCCCGTGCTCGAGGCTGAGATTCACCATGCGGCAAATGACAAGTGAACACAAGTTTTCATCAAAGAGTAATGACGGCGTTACGACTTCGGTGAAGACGTCGAGAAGGTCAAGGAGATCCGGCCTAGTGACCAATGGCAAGTGAACGAGGTCCTCGATTTGCCGGTTTCCCAGCAGAGACCAGATTCGATCGTATTCGCGCAGTACTTCATTCCGCGTAGGACGCAGCGGCCAATCGGTGCCGGTGCGTTGCAGGTATTCAAGGAACACCTCCACGCCACGGTCGCTGCGATCCAAAGTGGTGTAAAGCGTGAGGCGCAAACGTGTGACGATGGCGATGTCGTGGCCGCTCCTGGCTCTTTTCGCCAGGATCGAAAGCCGTCGTTCGGCGGTCTCCAGTTCTGCTGTCAGCAATTCGCACTCGGCCATGTTGAATTCAATGTTGAAGATGAGCTCGTAGTTGTCCTCCCAGCTTCCTTCTGTCAACGGTGCTCGGCCAGCTGCCAGGTACTTAAGCGCTGAGGCATACGCCGTCGAGCTCTTTGCACGCCTGCCCGCAATCAAATTCAAGTTGGCGACCTGTTCACGTTCCGCGGCTGAAGCGATCAGATGAGAACCGCGGTTGAGCTGGTTCACGATCTCGAAAATCCCATCCTCCAGCCTCTCGGCGGCTGTGTGCATGGCCAGCAGCATGCCTATTCGGAGATGCGTTTCAGAGCGCATCTCCTCCGGGATCAACGAATAAGCTGCTTCTTGCACACGGTCGTGAAGAAACCTGTAGGAATCTTCCGAGCGAAAGATGAAGCCCGCTCGAACCGCCTCCCAAAGCTGGGCGTGAATTTCCTCGTCGGGGTCCTGGTACATCATCCTTAGCATGGCGAACTCTGCACTGTTGCCCAAGCAGGCAAGCTGCTTTAAGGCGTTCTGGGTTTCCAAGGGCAGGCGGTTCAACTTCCCGACGATGAGGTCCACCACGTTGTCAGTATAGGCCTTGGTGTGAATACGGTTCAGGTCCCAGGACCACCGGCCTTCGTCATGATTGAAAGTGAGCAAGCCCTCTTCCGCGAGGGCAGAAATGAACTGAATAGCGAAAAATGGATTGCCAGCCGTCTTCTCGTGGATCAACTGCGCCAGTGGGGCGGCGCGCTCGAGTTCACTGTGAACAGAATCCGCAATTAACAATGCCAGATCTTCACGGGCTAGCGGCGCAAGTACAATGTCCTGGACGATCGCGCCAGCCTGGCGGATCGTTTCGAGCTTGCGCATGAGCGGATGAGCGGGATTGACTTCGTTGTCTCGGTAGGCGCCGATCAACAGCAAGTGGTTCACGTCCGGCCGGGTCAGCAGATCTTCGAGCAAATCGAGCGTCGCCGCGTCGAGCCACTGCAGATCGTCCAGAAATAGGGCCAGCGGATGCTCCGTCCGTGCGAATACGTTGATAAATCGGCGGAATACGAGCTGAAAGCGACATTGCGCGTCCTGTAAGGGTAGAGGCGGAACCGGTGGCTGCTCCCCGATGATGAGTTTCAGTTCCGGCACGAGGTCCACAATGAGTAATCCGTTCGGACCCAGCGCATCTTGAAGCTTATTGCGCCAGTCCTGCAGCTCGGCTTGGCTCTTACCGAGGAGGCGACGGACAAGGCTCTGAAAGGCTTGTGCCAGCGTCGCGTAAGGAATGTCGCGCTTGAATTGGTCGAACTTTCCTGATGCAAACAGGCCTCGCGGCGGAACAAGCACCTTATGCAGCTCATTGACGACAGAAGACTTGCCGATACCAGAGTATCCGGAAACTAGGACCAATTCCGGAACGCCGCTCACCACAACCCGGTCGAAGGAGGCAAGTAGATCGTCGATCTCCCGAACTCGCCCGTACAATTTCTCCGGAGGTAGCAGATGATCTGGCGTGTCGTGCTCGCCAAGAGAGAATTCGTCAATGCGTCCTCGAGCTTCCCAATCAAGAAGGCATAGCCGAAGGTCGCTCTCGACGCCAGCCGCGGTCTGGTAGCGCTCCTCTGCAGTTTTTGCGAGTAGCTTCATGATGATTGCGGACACAGGAGGCGGGATGTTCTCCACTCGCTCGGTGGGTGGTGCCGGCCTTCTCGCGACATGACAGTGAACCCACTCCATGGGATCAGGAGCCGCGAACGGAGGTTTGCCGGTAAGCATTTCGTAGAATGAGATCCCAAGTGAGTACAGATCACTACGAGAATCGATCGAACGGTTCATCCGCCCGGTCTGTTCCGGTGCCATGTAAGCGAGTGTTCCGGCGATGAACTCGGGAGGTTCAGGCGACTGGCGCTCACGCGGGTGGCGCGAAGCGACTCCAAAGCCCGTGAGCCGGACCTGATAAGTTGCGGAGTCAACCAGGGCATTGGCCGGCTTCACGTCTTTGTGCAGCAGGCCTCGTTTGTGTAACTGCTTGACGGCGGCTGCAAGATTGACCGCGAAGCGCAAAAACGACTTCATTTCCATCGGTGCCTGCATGAAGCGATTGAGAGGCTCGCCACCGAGGTCTTCGAGCACAAGTACTGTCTGGCCCTTGTACTGGGCTATGGCCAGAGGTCGAACTGCCCATGCCGAGTCTAGTCGACTTCTAAGTGAGTATTCGTGATCTATCTTCTTGAGCGTTTTGAGGATGGGCCGGGTTGAAACAGGCGCCAGCAGCAGAACGGAGCGTGGTTCGCCTTGTTTCGCATGACCGCGGTACAGGACGAACTCTTCGTCCTCACGGAGGGGTTCGAACAAGTATTCAGAAAGCTCCACGATGACGGTCCTCCGCCTCGCCAGGGCGCTTCATCGGGGTTACTGCCGCAACGCGCACAATAGCACGACAGCGTGATCAGAACACCAGGAAGGCCTGTAGCTCTTCGGCGTAGTAAGAGACGTTACCGCTGCTATCTTTCATTATCTACATGCTTGACCATGACTTCATCAATGCCCGCTGCGGCTAAACAAAGCACATGAATCTTCCACAAGGTGAATCGATCTTAGAGCCGAGTGGTCACGATCCCTTTGCGCGTAGACCGCATCAACTGCCGGCGACTGAAAGTCCAGACACGCCGGCTGTTCCGTTGACTAGCCGTTCGGGTCGCGAAATCCCGAGTTTCTTCATTTTGGCGATTAACGTGGTCCGTTTCACGCCTAGCCGGGCGGCCGCACCCTTTGCTCCCCCAATAACCCACCCTACGGTCTCTAATGTCTGTAATATCAGCGAGTATTCGGACTCCCTGAGCGTCGTGAACCCTGGAAGCCCGGTTATCGGAACGCTTGCTCCTGTGGGCAGCGGGTTTGGGAGTACCCCGTCGTTCGACAAGATCACTGCACGTTCCATCAAGTTTTGCAGCTCACGGATATTCCCGGGCCAAGGGTAGGACTCGAACGCCGCCAGCATTTCCTCTGGGATCTGATCGATTCTTTTGCCCATTCGTCGCGCGAAAAGATCTACGTAATGCATGGCCAGAGGGCCGATATCCTCCCGGCGCGCTCGCAGAGGCGGCAGCATGATAGGAAATACGTCAAGGCGATAGTACAGATCGCTGCGAAACAGGTTCTGCTTCACCATTTGAGTCAAATGCCGGTGTGTCGCGGCTATCAACCGAACATCCACGTGGTGGGTCTGGCCGCTGCCCAACCTTTCGAATTTCTGTTCCTGTAAAACCCTGAGAAGCTTGGGCTGCAACGCTAACGGAATATCACCTATCTCATCGAGGAAAAGCGTTCCCCTGTTGGCAAGCTCGAAACGCCCCACTTTTTGGCTAACGGCGCCCGTAAAGGCACCTCTCTCGTGCCCAAACAACTCGCTCTCTAAAAGATCGAACGGAATGGCCGCGCAATTCAACGTCAAAAACGGCCGACTACACCTGCAGCTCAAATTGTGAATGGCCCGAGCAATCAACTCCTTACCGGTGCCAGTCTCGCCTTGGATCAACACAGTGGAGTCCGTAGGCGCTACCAGTTCAACCTTTCTAAGTGCTTCTTCCAACGCCGCGCTGCTGCCTATGATTTGCTCGAACCTATGCGGTTTGGAATCCTGGTTCTCCGAAGTTGATTGTTCCAAAACTCCCACGGAGGAACCTCCCGCTATCTTCTGGCCGGACTCATTTTCAGGGCCTTACGTGTCAAGAGCCGCGCGAACCCTTTCGAGCAACGCCTCATCGTCGAACGGTTTTGCTAAGAACTCTACCGCCCCGGTTCTCAGTGCCTGCATTCGCATTTTTTCGTCTCCATGCGCGGTGATGAAGATCGTGGGAATTTTGAAACGATCAGCGTTTAATTTGGCCTGAAGTTCCAGTCCCGACATTCCTGGCATACGGATATCCGCTATCAAACATCCTGTCTGCCGCTGCTGCCCAGACTTGAGAAAATCCTCTGCCGATGCGAACGACCGTGCCGGCACACCTGCCGATCTCAGCAGCTCTTGTACCGCCGTTCGAACTGACTCGTCATCATCAATCACTGCAACCATCTTGACCTCGCCCATCTAGGGAAGTTAAATCTCAACGGGTTGTAGTGCAATCATGCTTTGGGCTATCACCTCTCATACTTTCGTATAAGGGCATTCATTCGGGCCCTTAAGCAATCGCGCACAAGCACTGAAGGTTTTAACAAAGACAGCTGAGTACCACAGCGTGGAACCGCACGCCGCTGCCACTTTGGAGGGTCACTACTACCTAGGCGAAGCTCCCTTTAGTTTTTCCGCCGCTCGGACCAACTCGGCGAGAGACCCAGTCAGCATTTTGCGCATCACCTGGGCGCGATGGGTTTTCACGGTGATTTCACTGGTCCCTAGTTCCGTAGCGATTTGTTTGTTGAGCATTCCAGAAACTACCAACCGCATGACCTCACGCTCGCGAGCCGTTAGCATGGCATAGCGCTGTCGCAAATCTGCAAGCTCGGTCTGCCGTTGACGCGTTTCGCCGTCACGCTCTAGTGCCTGGTGAATCGCGTCAAGAAAGTCCTGGTCCCTGAATGGCTTTGTCAGAAATTCCACCGCACCTAACTTCATCGCTTTGACCGTCATGGGAATGTCTGCGTGCGCTGTGATAAAAATAATCGGAATCTGCACGCCCATCTCAATCAATTTGCCCTGAAAATCCAAGCCACTCGCTCCGCGAAGCCTCACGTCCAAAACCAGGCAGCCTGGATCACCGAAGTGGTCACTATTCAGGAACTCCTGTGGCGTTGCGAATCCCGCAGACCTCAAACCTTCTGTCTTAAGCAGTCCCTGGATTGCCGTGCGCACCGAAGCATCATCATCAATAACGAAAACGGTGGGCGCTCCTGAGTCGCTCATGTGTTTGTCGCAACTTCAGTCAGCAAGATATCAGGATGCATGGAAGGCTCGCATTTCCGCTCAGACCTGAGGGTTTCCTCAACGGGAGCCATTTCTCGCACCAAGTATAATAGCGCGCTGCGGTCAGCCCGACGGAACAGCACTAAACAAGTAGTCGAGAACTTGCTGCCATGCCACCACGGGAACCCGGAAGAAGGATTGTCGGAAGATAGAGTGGCACTCAGCGTCACTCTGTTCAAATATTGACGGCGAACCTTCTCTAAGCAGCTACTTCGAGTCTACATCCACTTGAAATCAAGCATTTAAACTGCAATGGCCTTTGGCATTGGTCTTGCCTATCTAAGGCCCGGGAGTTGCGAGAGACCTGCAATCAGAAGCGCTGTGCTTCCCGCCACGACTAACGTCAGGCTTCAAGTAAGAGGGAGCAAAGAGGTATAGATCATGAAACCACTAACTTTCATCCAGTGGTATCGCGTCTTGCGAGCGCATCATCAGTGGACCGTGTTCCAATCGATTCGATATGCGCTTTGGCTAATGCGCTAGGTATGCACCCGCCATGCCGTCTCTAGTCGCTGCGTTTTCCGACTCCCTCGCGCTCTTGGCCTCTTATCTTCATTTTTGTACCGGACAGGGAATGTGAACAAGGAGCGTGAAGTGATTTGTGGGACAAATGCAGCCGTCCATTGCTGCGAATGCCAACAGCCGATTATTTCGGGAGAAGAATTTGTCGGCTTCAAGGTGCCGGGGAAGGATTCCTACCAGTTCTTCCATTATCGCGTTCGCGCCGACGACTGCTGGGAAAGACACCTTAAGCAGCGCAACCAAGGCTTCGGCCAGTCGCAGGACTCTGAAGAGGTTGGCTCAATGATTGTCGACGAAACAGCTTCTCCGAGCGCGAAGAGAGATGCCTATGTCAGAACAGAGTCGCTCCGGCAATTTTGAGCAGGTGGTTTTGCCCCATTTGGATGCGGCCTACAACGTCGCGCGCTGGTTAACGCGCAATGAGCACGACGCGGAGGATGTAGTACAGGAAGCATATATGCGCGCCTTCCGGTTTTTTGGCAGTTTTCGAGGTGGAAGTGCACGCGCATGGCTTCTGAGAATAGTGCGCAACACGTCCTACACGTTGCTAGAGAAAAACCGGCCACAGCAGTTCGCAAGAGAATTTGACGAGAAGCTTTTCGGTCCTGATCCTCGCGCGTCGAGCCCGGAGGAAATTGTCCTTCGAAGCGACAGTGGCAGACTGCTTCGTCAGGCGCTGGAAAAGCTGCCAAAAGGTTTTCGTGAGGTGCTGATTATGCGTGAGTTCCAAGGCATGTCTTACAAGAAGATTTCGCAAGTCACGGGCACGCCTCTTGGCACGGTGATGTCAAGGCTATGGCGAGCACGCAGCGGTCTTCGTCAATCCCTCACTGACCTAGAGAACGCGGATACTCTGTCCACATCCTGGTGAATCGCGCGCTGTGGATCAGTGCATAAGCTGCCGCCAGTTCTTCGTTTGCGCGTTCCAGTCAGAAAAGTAAAAAAGGTCCGTAGCCGGCGCGGCAGTCAGTTCCCAAGACATCATCGAACTTTTGTGCGTGGGCAATTCACATTGGTCCGAGCACGCATGCCCCACTTCGAAGCGTCCGCAGAATGACAAGGCTTCCAATATTTGACATCCGGACCATAGGACACAAAGGGCGAGCAGGTGCGCTGTGCACGGATCTCCCGCCATCGCAATGCTTTGCATCCGGCTCGGTTCTCTCGGCAAATGGCAAGCATCTTGCCTTCCTAGTCGGTAACCGGTTTTGACGGGCGAGTCCCTAA
>Ga0126381_100006826_pt1 | contig 12668 bp, 7 predicted proteins | sample PanSoiMetPlot_28_FD_96465 | JGI IMG/M metagenome (GOLD analysis project Ga0126381, IMG submission 96465) | Tropical forest soil microbial communities from Panama - MetaG Plot_28 | ecosystem: Environmental > Terrestrial > Soil > Tropical forest > Bulk soil | place: Panama | collected 2016-02-17
CATCATTCGCCTGCCCAGGAAATCCATGAACGCCGGGCTAACCTGGGTAGCGGCATAAATTGCGTTGGAATTGGCGAATGGTTTGAGAAATGGATTCGCTTCCTGGCCGTATCCGCTCGAAACGGCGCGACGCGTCGACCAGGCGTCAAATCCGGCCGCCACGTGTCCCGCGGCCACGAGCCCATACCACATCTTCCGCTGCCCCGGGCTTTCACCGAGCCGTCGCGCTTTTGCTCGCACGGGCTCAAAGGGTTCCGCCGCCAAGCGCAGCGGCGCTGGTTCAGCCTCGGACCTAACTTTGGGCTCCGGCGCGGAAGGCAAGGTTTCTGTAACTGTCGAACCTTTTGAGGTGCTGTCGAACGTCGTGACAGAAAGGGCTGCGGCAACCTTCGCTCCGTCGTCGGTCAGCGGAACGGCACAAAGCAAAACGAGTGTTGCCAGGACCATCTACCACCTCAGGTGCCAGTGGACTTGCAAGTCCGGCCCCACTCGCAATGGGCCCACGATATCGACCAAAAGGGCAACAAACACTGGTCCTTTGGTCCCATTTGCCCTAGTACAAGACGGTGGACCTTCCGTTTAACAACCATGAAAGCGCCAGTACTAGTCCGGTTTTGTGAAAGAATTTTCACATTTGTGGTAGCCGAGTATCCACGTGTGCCATTCGGGTCTAACGCTTACCGGGCAATGGTCGCGCCTGTCAAAATTGACAGGTCAGCTAAGAAGGAAGTGGGTGACCCGTCTGTTGAAAAGGCCCCTAAGCCCCAAAGAATGAAGTCCCGAGTGAGATCCAGGACTGTTCCGGCGGTCGGTTCCAACATGGCGCGGCCGAAGGTGTTCCCATGCGGCTGCCAAACCGGGGCTCGCCTTCGCGGGCGGCCAGGAACGCACACAGCCTTAGTGCGGCACCGCGCGCTGCCGGTTCGCCCTAGCGCAACTCTGTTATAATTCGCGGCGTTGACTCCGACCCCGTCGGTGTCGCCCAACGATGCCAGGCAACGACTCCTCGGCCGCCAAGCGCGCGCTGATTCCCGCGCGCAGTCCACAGCCTCCGCGCTTCATCGCCATCGAAGGTCCGCTGCGCGTCGGCAAGAGCACGCTCGCCCGCATCCTCGCCGAACGCCTGCACGCGCGGCGCATCTACGATTGCGAAGACAATCCGTTCCTCGCGGATTTCTACAAAGCCAAGCCCGGCGCCGCATTCCGTGCCCAGATGTACTTTCTGATCGAGCGGCAAAAGCATCTTCGCGAGGGTTTAGCTGTGGAAGCTCCTGGGCTGGTCCTTTCCGACTTTCTCCTGGAAAAAGACCGCATTTTCGCCAATCTCAATCTCGACGACCAGGAACTCAAGCTCTATGAGCGCTACTACGAACTCCTTGCGACCGATCTCCCCGCTCCCGACCTGGTGATTTACCTGCAAGCCAAGCCGGAAGTCTTGCGCGCACGTATTGCCAAGAAAGCTTCGCGCGAGGAGTCGCAAATCTCGCTCGAATACATCGAAGAGGTTGCGCGCGCATACGAGCATTTCTTTTTCCGCTATTCCGCCTCGGACCTCTTGGTGATCAACACCTCGGAGATTGATTTCGTCGAGCGGAGCGACGATCTGCAGCAGCTTCTCAGGCGGCTTCAGGATCCGGTCAAAGGTACGCAATACTTCCTGCCGCTGGGCGCCTCGGAATAGAAACGCGTTGACACTTCCGCGCAACCCGTCTAACTTTCGCCTCGCATGAAGCCCCCGCCCCCGTACCAATGAAAAACAAACTTCTCCTCGCAGCCGTCGTTTCGGCAACGATGGCGATCCTTGCTTCGCTCTTCGCCGGCACGCTGATTCCGGCGCTTGCCGCCATGACGCTACGCTGGCTCGCACTCCTTCTCATTGCGGCTTATGCAACCTATCGGCGCTCGCTGACCGCGTGGATCCTGGTCGGTCTGCTGGCCGGCGTGACATTCGGCTACGACGCGGCTTCGACGGCCGCAAAATTGCAATTCCTCGGCACGATTTTTCTGCGCCTCATCAAGGTCATAATTGCGCCGCTGCTGTTCGGCACCTTGGTCGTAGGCATCGCCGGCCACGCCGACCTCAGGAAAGTGGGCCGCCTCGGCGTCAAATCGCTTGTTTACTTTGAAATTGTTTCGACCATTGCCCTGCTCATCGGCTGGGCGGCCATAAGTATCAGCCGCGCGGGTGAGGGTGTGCGTCTCCCGCCGTCCGCTGCCGGCGAATCGCTCAACGCCGCTCCACATACCGTCTCGCAACTCATCACCGACATTTTTCCTGAAAACATCGCCAAATCGGTCGCCGAGGGCCAAGTGCTGCAGGTCGTCGTTTTCAGCATCCTCTTCGCCATGGCGCTCATCCTGGTTCCCGAAGCAAAACGGCGTCCCATGCTGTCCTTCGCCGAAAGCCTCTCGGAAACCATGTTCAAATTCACCAACATTGTCATGTACGCCGCGCCGGTCGGCGTCTTCGGCGCCGTCGCCTATACCGTCGGCCATCTCGGCTTGAGTGTCCTTTTTCCGCTGCTGAAGCTGCTCGCGACCATGTACGTAGCACTCGCAGTTTTTGTCGTCTGCGTTTTGCTTCCCATCGCGCTCGTTTCGCAAGTTCCCGTGAGGCAATTTCTTCGCGCCGTCACCGAGCCCGTAACCATCGCTTTTGCTACCGCCAGTTCCGAAGCCGCTTTGCCACGCGCCATGGAAAAGATGGAGTCTTTTGGGGTTCCACGCGAAACCGTTGCGTTCGTGCTGCCCACCGGCTACAGCTTTAATCTCGATGGCTCGAGTCTCTACCAATCGCTCGCTTTACTGTTCATTGCGCAGGCCGCGGGCATTTCTCTCACCATCGGCCAGCAAGTGGTTATGCTGCTTACTCTTCTCGTTAGCAGCAAAGGCACGGCCGGGGTAGCGCGCGCCTCGCTGGTGATCGTTCTGGCCGCGGCCGCTTCCTTTCACCTACCGACGGAGCCGCTTTTTCTTCTCTTTGGGATTGATCAACTTATGGACATGGGGCGCACGGCCGTCAACGTCCTTGGCAACTGCCTGGCGTCGGTCGTCGTCGCTCGCTGGGAACACGAGTTCCGCGCGCCGGTTCACACGCGAGCGCACGTCCAAGCCTGAGTCCGTTCCGATAGGAACCCTTACTACCCTTTCGGACAGCGCTTGTAACCTAGGCGCCAGCTGCCCGGTTTCGCGGCTTCCGACCAGTTTTTCTTTTCGCGGCCCAGGCATAGACTTCCGGTATCCTCGAACGATTGCCGGTCAGCGTGCCTGGGCTTCGTCGCTTCAGGAATGCGGACGGCAAGGAGTGAGTCCTCGATGAAATTGCTCGTGTCGCTTATCATGATCCTTTTGCTGGTGTTGTCGCTTCCCGCGGTGATTCAGTCTTAAGGAAGCACACCTCGTCGTCCCTCCACAGCGCGAACTTGGTTTTCTTTAGTGGGTTTTCGCCGCAGAAGTTGTAGCCGGCGCCCGCAGGTAAGTGTCAAAAAACTCGTCGACGCGATGCCAGGCGTCGCCGAGCACGTGCTCGCGGCTGAAATAGTGAAATTCGCCCGGGTACATCATGAACGAAACCAGGTCGCCCTTGTGCTTCTTCAGAGCCTCATCCATCAGCCAGACCGACTCGAGGAACGGTACGTTGACGTCCGCCGTGCCATGTAACACCAGCAACGGGCGCTCCAGCCGGTCGATATGCGAGATCGGCGAAGCCTTCGCGTAGACTTCCGGATGCTCCTCGGGAGTTCCGATGCGGCTTGCTGTCCAACCGCCGTGGTAAGGATCGGAATAATACATCACGTAATCCACGACGCCCGCCACGTCCACGCCTGCGCGAAAAAGCTTCGGCTGATCGGTCATGGCAATGAGCGTGAAAAATCCGCCGTAGCTCAAACCCCACACGCCAATGCGGTTCGCGTCCACGTACGGCAAACTCTTCAAATAATTCCCGCCCATCCATGCGTCTTTCGCGTCCTTCCCGCCCACGTCCATGTACACGCCCGCGCGCCAATCGCGTCCGTAACCGATGCTCCCGCGATAGTCCGGGGCTAGAACCACGTACCCTTTCTGCAAGAAATACTGATGAATGCTGTAATACACGGCGTAGTTCCGCTGCACGTGCCAGCCGTCGTAATTCTGGTTCACGCCATCGCCGTGAATCCACAAAATCGCCGGATGTTTCTTGCTGCGGTCGAGATTCTTAGGCACAAAAAGCCAGGCCGGCACCGGCTGTCCATCCGGCCCCGGATAGTGCACGAACTGGGGCTCGACAAACCGCGTGCGGTCCATCTCCGCGGGCATGGAATCCGTCAACCGCACCGGCCGCGCGCCTTCGCGCGCAGCGACGGTGTAGAGATCCGCGCTACTGTGCGTGTCCGTATGCTGATAGACCAGGCTGCCGTCTCCAACCGACCAGTGCGGTTCGATGTTCGTTCCGGCCGCCTCGGTGAGGAAGCGAATCTTAGCCTGCGCGGGGTTGTCGCCGATCGTGGCGATGCCGATCCGGCGGTCCCCAGGGTGATCTTCGGTGTTCGCGTCGAAGGCGATGCGCGTGCTGTCGTGCGACCACGCCGGGCGCCAGGCTTCGAACCTGCCCTTGGTGATTTGTAACGCTTCACCGCCGCCCGAAGGCATCACATAGAGATGATCCCAGCCGTCTTGATCGCTGAGGAACGCGATCCACTTTCCGTCGGGTGAGGGCCAGGGCTGCGCTCCCGCTTCGCCCCAATCGGGAATGCTCCAGAATTTCTCTTCGTCCACTTCATGAACGGTCCTTACCGAACCGGTCGTGGCATCGGCGACGTAGATGAAATACTTCTTGAAGTCCTTCGATTCTCCATCGAAAACCAGGCGATTTGCGTCTATCCAGGCCAACCCTCCGTATTCGTCGGGCGCAGCGATGGCCACGGGCTTTCCACCGTCGAGCTTTAGCGCGTAGATTTGCCCGGGCACGTACTCCGAGACACGATAAATGAGTTTCGCGCCTGAGTAGGCAGGAGATTCATCGTGGTGCATAATCTTCGAACCGGCGGTATAGGCGATGGATTTGCCGTCCGGCGACCACACGATACCGCGAATGCTCACTTCATCGTGAGCGATGGTGGATTCTGCTCCGTCAGAAAGCCAGCGCACGATCAGCCCGCTCCCCGGCCGCGCACTCTGACCTTCCGCGCGGCTGCCGCGCACGAACGCCACGCGTTTGCCGTCAGGAGAAGCCACGAATCCACTGCCTTGAGCCGGTTTGCTCCACGCTGATTTGGCTTGGCCTCCTGCCGCCGGAACCTTCCACAAATCTGCTTCGTGTAAGAAATAAACATTTTCGCCGTCTTCACTCCAGAACGCATCAGCGACTCCGCCTTCGGGAAACGATGTGCGGGCAACGGGCGCGCCACTGCCATCGGCGTTCGCCACATACAGATTCTTTATGTTCGCGCGGTCCCAGATAAAGGCGATGTGCTTGTTGTCGGGCGACCACACCGGGTCCGACGGATGCTTGATTTCGATGAGCTGCTCGATCGTAAGCGCAGGCTTGCGGCCGGTACTCTGCGGCTCGACCGGGCTCGAGGATACCAGCGCCGCCCCCGCGGCAATGGTCACGCCCGCCGTGTACTTCCATCCGGCCATAGCCCCTCCCTGTCGGCCAAAGGTCATTCGACGGCCCCGAAAATGAGACATGGTGGGCGGAACATACCACTTGTTCCACCCACCACGCCACCCGAGAACAGCTCCGCCAGTGCGGAGAAAGAATCGGTTAGAAGTTGACCCTGACGCCAAACCGCGTCAGGAACGGATTTACGCTGTTGGCGGGGCTCCGGAAGCTGGGCCCAAGAACCGTGCTTTCCAGCACGATGGTCTGGCTGTTGGTCACATTGAACAGGTCGATCAACGGTTCAATGCGGAGCCTGTCGCGAACTGCAAACTCGCGCGAGAACCGCAGATTCAAGAGATTCACGCTTGGATAACGCAGAATTCCAGCAGGCTCGGCGATGATCGTCTCCGGACCCTGGTTGAGAGTTACGCCGGTACCCGGTCCGCTGACTCCGCCGAAGACCTCCGTCGGCTGAATGGGAAAGCCGGTGTAATGTTGGAAGTTGATGCTCGAACTGAATTTCCACGGTAAGTCGTATGAGCTGTCCACTTTAAACACATACGTGGAATCCATGTTGAGATAGTTGTTCGCCCGGTTGATGTTCAGATTGGGATCAGCGAAATTGTCACTGAGCGCGTCGTCGGAGCCGCCAAGGTACCATTGCCCCCTCTGGCGCTGAACCGTAAAACCGGCGAGCAACTGCCAGCGATTGGACATGCGCTTGACCGCGGTGAATTCGAGCCCGTCATATCGGTTGTCGTCGAGCAGCGGGATGTTGGTCATCTGGAAGTTGAACTGGCCCAGTGCTCCCGTCTGGTTGAAGAGTGTCAGTGGCTGGCCGGTGAGGGCATTCTGGAGCGGCTGGCCATTGTCGAACTTCGTGACCGCCGTGTAGTCCGCACGAGTCACCGCGGTATTTTCCAGTCCGATCATGTTCTTTTTGGTTCGGAAGTAATAGGCAGCGCTAACGCGCAAATCCCGCCAGAGCTGTCTTTCGTACGTAGCACTTATTTCGTCGGAATACGGGCGGCTCATATTCGGATTGATGTGCGTCGACGTGCCGCCAAATGCCCCAATTTGCTGATTGTTGATCCATTCGTTGGTCTGCGGGATGCCATCTCTGTTGGTGTCGGTCCAGACAAATGTTTTTCCCGCGAATCCGACGGGATTCACCTGCTCCACGAGCTGGGTGCCCTCCATCTTGTAGAAACGTCCGTAGCTAAACCGCACGACCGAGGTGCCCTTGCCGGTCACATCGTAGGCGAATCCCAGCCGGGGAGAAACGTTGTTCCAATCGACGATATTTCCGGACGCGGGGAACGTTGTCGCGGGAAACAGCTGCGGGAAGGTCAGATTCGCACTGGTGTTTTGTTGCGGGTAATAACTAGAGAAACGGTCATAACGTAAGCCGAGATTGAGGGTGAGGCGCTGCCTCAGGGTCCAAGCGTCCTGAACATAGAAGCTCGCGTCGCGAAAATAAGTGCGCTCATGGAACGGAGTATCGTAGGCGGTGACACTTTGTGGAACGCCGTTGCTGTACAGGGCGGTGATACCCAAATTGATGTTGTAGTTGTAGGGATTGAGGTGATCGCCCCAGTCAAAGCCGAACCTGAAATTATGCGTTCCCTTCAGGTTGCCTTTGTACCAGGAAGCACCGGCTGAATATTTCAGCACCCAGGAAGGATTGCTGAAAGAGAAGGGTGCCGCGCCGGTCTCCGTGTTCAGAATATTGTCCTGCCTGGTGAAGTCCGTGGCCGTCACGCCGGGCTGGTAGCTCAGAGGGAACACTTCTTTGTTCCAGCCAAGCCGGACGTCGACGAGGAGATTCGTGGTGATCTGGCTGGTCCACAAAGCTTGCAGAATGTAGGCCGGTTCGATTTGCAGCCAACTGGCCTCCTGACTCACAAAGGCAAACGCCGTGTCGCGGCGGAAGAAGCGGTTTTGTTCGTTGTAAAGCCAAACGAAGCTCAATTTGTTTTTGGGATTCAACTGCCAGTCGCTGCGCAGCGCGGTGTTCGTCTGATGGTTGATGTCCTGCACCGGCGCACCCGCTTGCGTTCGCACCGAAAGAATACTTTCGTGCAGGTCGTACCGGCGATAAGAGCCAAAAATCCACCAACGGTCTTTGAGGATGGGGCCGCCCGCCCCGACCGAAGTGTCGCGGTCCATCACGATCGGCGAAGCGAAATTCACCGCGGGGCCGGAAGGAGAGGCTTCGCTGCCGGCGGCTGCATAGTAAGCCGCTGCCTCACCATGGAACTGGTTCGAACCGGATTTCGTCACCATGTTCATGTAAATTCCGCTCACGGACACCGAAGCGGGCGCATTGTCCGCAACCACCTGGAATTCATCAAACGAATCATGGTCGGTGTAAAATTGTGTGTAACCGCCGTTCGCTCCCGGCCAATTCAAATCCAGGCCGTTGAAGCTGAAAACCTGCTCTCCCGGCGTGCTGCCGTGGACCTGCATGGTGGACTGCTGGTAACTTTGATTGCCGCCCACGTCTACGGTGCTGATCGTGGCCCCAGGCATCTGAGCCACCGTAGACCAGGGATCCCGGCCGCTCGGAATGTTTTGCAGCAGCGTTTGATCGAACGTCGTCGACGCCTGCACGTTCTGCAGATCGACGACCGGCTCACCTTCGACCTTCACGACGTCGCTCAATTCTCCAACTTGCAGTTTCGCGTTTACCGTGGCGGTAAAGCCGGCGGTGAGAACGATGCCTGTTTCACTGAAGCCCTTGAATCCCTTGGAGGTGACGGCGACCTCATAGGTCCCGGGCGGCAACAGGTCAACGAGATACGCGCCGTCCGCCCCGGTAGTCGTCGCGCGTTCCGCCATCAGCGCGGTGCTTTTGACCGCCACCGTGGCATTTGGCACGGCGGCTCCGGAAGGATCGGTTACCACTCCCGCAATTTTTCCGGTGGTGGCCACTTGCGCGAACGTCGAAGCCGACGACAACCCCAGCATGAGAATCACAAGAACAAACACCCATCCTCTGCGCCTGCTCATTTCCCCTCCTCCGAAACGCTTCTGGTTGCAACTTCCCCGGTATTTTTTGACGCCCGCCGAGGGCCCGGTAGCTAAACAGGGAAGCCCCGTCGGGCGAAGCGGCCCTCCCAGGATGTTGCGGCAACGTGTGTTGCAAGAAAGAGGTGCCAAGTCGACGGGAAAATCTGGATACAGATTCTCGCTTACCCCGAGACTCCCCCCACGCTCCACTGCTCTACTCTGACGTGGGAATCAGCCAAAAGTGAGTCAACTGGCAGGTCTTCGCGCAAGTTCTTGAGAGCGCCTTCAGTAGCGAAGGTAAGGCCGTATTCGTTAATCGCTTACAGTTATTCGAGGGTCGGCTGCGCCGAGCCAAAAGGTGCCCCGCTCTTCAGCGCGAGGTGACCACTCGAAAGCGAGGGCCACGAGCTCAGGAAATAAACGGAAAGTGACGCCGCCAACGCGCGTTTCTGAAGCTGGTAACTCATGACGCTTCAGCCGTGACGGGCATCGAGCGAGGCACCGTTAGCAGCGAAATCCTAACTCGCGGACTCCCCGAGAATTCTCCGGATTTTCCGGCAGGTAAGACCCCCATGAACTCGCGGGGTATTTGCACGTCGATGATGATTTGGCCGAAGAAAATCGGCGGGCCACCAGTCAAATTTACATGCCGTTTGCGATCGCCCCTGGCCGCTTGAAGAAAAACCTCTGGCGTTCAAGCCTTGTATCCGATTCACCGGGTAGCTACTTAGAATCCCAAAACGATTCGCTCGCTGTTTGGCACACTGCTTGCGCCTCTAACCACAGTTTCGCGTACGGGTCGGTTGGCAGTGCGGGAGAAATGGTCGAACGGCGGCGCAGGTGATTCCACTACCTTCGGCGGGCCCGACATTGGCTGCCGATTGGTGAAGCGCTCCGGAGCCTTGCTTCCCCTGGTCGCCTAGTCCCCGGCAGGATGCTGAAGAACCATTACTTGGGGAGTCAATTCCCTGAGTTTTGCGATAGTATGGGCCTCAAATTTGCTTGAGCCGTGGAGTTCGCCCGCTCGAGTCGCCTTTCTTGCGTTACCAACGAGCGATTCTCCAACGACTCTGAAATCGCAGGAAATAGCGTTCGCGTTTTTCAGCAGCCAGTCACAAAAAGAGCTTTGTTAGCCGGCCCATGGACATCGAGGGGTCTGAACATGATTGGGCATGTCTGGAAATTGCCACGTCGGACGGGTTCTTTCTTCGTTTTGTTTTCTTTTTTGACATTTGCGTCGCTCAGCGCGACTCCTTCCGCTCGCGCGCAAGGCGCTTCCTTGGATGATCCTCCGAGCCCGTCCTTTGGAAGCCACCCAGGAGAAATTTTGGGAACCGTATACCGAAACCGAAGCGCGGAACCGGCGCCCCAACTCTTCGTGAACATCGGCTCGCTATCGACAGGTACGATTGAAACAGTGCTAACCGATTTTGAACGCCGCTTCGATCTTAATCCCATTCCGCCGGGAACCTACGAGATCAACTCATTGGGGCGAGGCTATGGGTTGGCCAGCGCCGTGGCGCAGGTCAGTTTATTCCCTGCGGAAGGCGCTTTTAACCCCGACTCGTCGGTCCCCTCCGCACGTGAGGAGAATTCTTACACGGTCTCCGTTCGAGAGCTAAAGATTCCCCCGAAAGCCCAGAATGAATACAACCGCGGCCTCGAACTCGTGGCCAAAGACGATTTTGCCCGCAGCCTCGAGCACTTCAACAAAGCCGCTGCCATCTACCCCGACTATTATGAAGCGATTTACTACATAGGCCTCGTGCAGTTGCACTTGCAACATCAGGACCAGGCCATCCAAGCCTTGCAAAAGGCGATCGATCTGAGTGGCGGTCATTATGTCCGCGCGCTGTTTGCCTACGCCCTCATCTACTGCGACGAGCAAAAACCGGAGGAGGGCGAGCGCTTGATTCGCCGCGGCCTGGAAACCGATCCAGACTCTGCGGAAGGATATCTTTTTCTGGGGATTGCGTTGTTCAACCAGAACCGCTTGGATGAGGCGGAAAAAAGCCTTCGGGAAGCTCTGCTCCGAAGTCCCGCATACCCGGGCGTCTATCTCGTGCTGGCAGACGTTCACGCAAGAAAAAAGGACTATCGGTCCCAGGTACAGGACTTGGACGCCTTCCTGAGGCTCGCTCCGTCGTCTGCCGCCAGTGCCGACGTTCGCCGGATGCGCGGCAATGCCGTGCGCCTTAGCTCGCAATCTGCAAACTGACTACGAGCAATGACGCGTTTGCCGGTTGGTTGCGGCTCGATGCCGTTTGAGGCCGCGCCTCATGCTTCGCGCAGGGCTACGAGTGGGTCGACTCGACTGGCGCTACGCGCCGGCAGGTAACACGCAACAAAGGCAACCGCGAGCAGCGCGAACGCTGCGCCCGCTAGACTAATAGGATCACTCCCGCTTACACCGTAGAGGAAGCGTGAGAGCACGCGTCCCACCAGGAGCGCCAGCACCATGCCCATGACAACGCCGCTGGCCACAACCGTCATCCCTTGACGAAGCACCAGCAGGGACACGCTTCGCTCGCCGGCTCCTAGCGCCATGCGCACTCCGATTTCGCGCCGCCGCTGATTTACGGAATACGCCATAATTCCGTACAGCCCCACCGAAGCGAGGCCCAGCGCCAACAATCCGAAGACGCCCAGCAGGCCCACGCCCATCTTGGCCGACCAAAGTGCTTGGTCAATCACTTTCGTCCCGGTACGCATGTCTTCCACCGGCAGCCCGGGATCGAGGCTGTGAATTTCTGCCTGAACCGCCGCCAGAACCGTCGATGGATCGCGTTCACTTCGCACATAAAGAATCATGCTGTCGGTGAAATTCTGCCGCAGCGGGATGTACACGCACGCCTGCGGCGGCTCTCCCAGAGCCTGATAATTCGTGGTTTTTGCCACACCGACGATTTGCAGAAACTGGTTGCCTTGCGGCAACTCGAGGCGCTTGCCGAGTGCGTCTTGAGCTGGCCAATATTTGGCGGCCATGGTCTCGTTGATGATGGCCACAAGCGCTGAACTGTCGCGATCATTTTGCGTAAAGTCCCGGCCTTCCAAAACGGAGATCCCCAACGTCGAAAAATAGTTGAGGTCCACCGTGTCTACCACCGCCGGGATGGCTTCCGATTTCTTGCGCGCCTCTTGCCCCTCAATTACTAGGCCCGTCTCCTTGCGCCCCCAGAGCGGCAGGTTCGATGCCCAGGAGACCGACGAGATGCCGGGAATCCTGCCGATCCGCTCGAGCGCCTGCTTGTAAAACTGCTCGGTGCGAACGCGATCGTACCCGGCCTGGCCGGGATACAGCATGACGAGCGCCAAGTGCTTCGTTTGGAAGCCGGGATCGATGAGATACTCTCGTCCGATGCTTCGCAGGAAGAGAGCGGCGACCACCAGCAAAACCAGCGAAGCCGCCACCTGCCCGGCTAGAAGAGTATTGGCCAGGCCGACCCGGCCGCGGCTCCGCCCCGCGCCGCGCGTTTCCTCTTTCAATACTTCTGAAACAGAAATCCGCGAAGATCGCAGCGCGGGTACAATGCCGAATATCAGCCCGGTCAGGATGGCAGCAGCCAGGGCAAAAACGAACACGCTCGCGTTGAGTCTTAGATCCGCCAGGTTCTGCGCATATTCCGCAGGGCGCAGCGATTCCAGAATCCGGCATCCTCCATAGCCGAATAGGAAGCCGAGGACTCCGCTAAACAGTCCGAGCAGAACGCTCTCGGTCAGCAACTGGCGAATCAAACGCATGCGCCCGGCACCAAGCGACAAGCGCACCGCGATCTCCCGCCGGCGAACGCTCGCGCGGGCAAGAAGCAAATTGGCCACGTTCGAACAAGCGATGAGCAGCACGAATCCCACGATAGCCATCACGAAAATGCCGCCAAACACCACCGGCTGCCGTTCCGGTCCATAGGCGGCCTCGATCAAAGGCGTCACCGTAAGGATCTTCCCGTCATTGGCGTCGGAATCCTCTTTTGCCAGGGCCGCCCCCACGATGCTCATCTCGGCTTGCGCCTGTGGAAGCGCAACTCCCGGCCGAAGTCGGCCGATTCCGGTAAACAGAGGCAGTCCGCGATCA
>Ga0126381_100006827_pt1 | contig 12667 bp, 10 predicted proteins | sample PanSoiMetPlot_28_FD_96465 | JGI IMG/M metagenome (GOLD analysis project Ga0126381, IMG submission 96465) | Tropical forest soil microbial communities from Panama - MetaG Plot_28 | ecosystem: Environmental > Terrestrial > Soil > Tropical forest > Bulk soil | place: Panama | collected 2016-02-17
CCTCCTGATATCGAAAGGGGGAGGTTGAAGGTAGTTTATGCGAGCACGCGATGGGACACAAGAGGAAAATTCGGACGTACGTGTACTCACCGAATCCCTCCCGCGCGAAAACAGGCATCCGGATTCCGGAGTATGGCCCTATTGGACCGTTACCGTCAGTGCGGAGCTCGCCGAGCCATCGTCGGTGGATGCGGATAACTGGTATGCGCCGGGTGGGAATGGCTGGTTGGGCGCTGAGTACAGCGGAATCTGAGCCGTGAGGGTGACGTCCCCGGGCGCCGGCGTGAGAGCGAACTTCTGGTCGTAGAGCACCGTGGTGTCAGGCGCGACGAGGCGCAGGCGCACCGACAGACTGGCATCGGTCGGCCAGTTTTCCAGGCTGACGCGCGCCCGGGCGCAAGGCTTATAAGTGCCCTCCGGATCGGGCGGCGTCGGGCCGAAGCCGCAGGCGACAAAGTAACACGGAAGGACGCAGTTGGTAACCTTCTTGCCGGTAACGTCTAGAGTGAGGCTCTCCATTCCGACGTGTATCCCCGCGGTGGCCGTGAAGTGAATGGCGCCTCCGCCCACGACGGCCTCTACCAGGCTGCGCCCGTAGACGAATCCACCTGAAGATCCGGTGCGCATCGTCTGGCTGCTCCAGAGCAGTCCGACGCCACGGGCGAACTGACCAGTCTCTGCAAGAAACGGGTCGGAATTGGCATAGATCAGCGTGTCGGAAAACATGCCGACCGCGGTACGATAACTACCGCCTTGGCCGACGGCGTTTAACTGTCCGGGGTCACCGCCCAGGCGCGGGTCGAGGAACAATTGGTCGCTGTTGCCGGTAAGGACGAAAATGCGGCCCTGATCGTCGGCGCGGAACCAGTCCTCTCCGACCAAGGTACTGTTCACTCCATAGATGCCCATGACAAAGTACCGATTGCCATTGGCAGTATCGGTGCGGTCTATTCGCCAGGTCTCGTAGGCGCCGGTTCCGATCCGGCTGTCGGCGCGATATACCCAGTGGTCGCCGATTTCGAGCGGGAAGTACGAACCGGCTGCCAGACCAGCGGCCACTTCCGGGGACTGTTGCGCCGGGACGAGCGGAGAGAGAAATAACAGCATCAGAATCGCGCGCATCCCCACATCCTCTCATAAATATCAAGGTGTCTTTCGGAGGGTGCGCTCCGCTGGCCTAACGATGCGAATGGTTTGGCAGGCTGCACCACGGCAGCGGGCGGCAGCTGGTTAGATGATCGACAGTTTTCCTATCGCGAACCGTCAAAAAGAACGAACGATCGAGGCAATAGGAAATCGTTCGATGGCTGATTCGGCCTCTGCACGGCGCCAGCGGAGGAGAGCCACAGCCGCTGAGCCGATTCGGGTGTACGAACTGGTTCCATTTGGAGGCTAAGTTGAACTAGCTCCGGCCTCCTTTGCCGCACCAGCCTATACGGATCGGTCGAACCCCTCGTTAGGACGGGGAAGAGCTCAGCAACCACAGTCACAAGGGAAACAACTGGTCGGGAAAATATAGGCTTTGTAGCTACTGTAGCGCTCGAAAAGAGAGGAAAGTCACTGTTCCCGACATGTTCCGACGGCTGAGTTCCAGACTCTGCTTCCTACCGGCGCCCAATCTGGCGGATCGCCTTCGCAAAATCCGCCGGAGACTCCACATCGAACGTCTTCCCCTTGAGCCGTGCGACCATCTCGGCGATCACATCTGTTTCCGTGTGTACGCGCGCCGGCAAGGGATCCAACTGAAATGCGCCGAGGCGGCCCTTCATGTCGCCCGGCGTTCCGCCGCTTCCTTGCCGCGGAGTTCGCCAGCGCGCTACATAAAAGAAGCGCGGCATCTTCTTCGGAATCGCCAGCGCGCGCTTCGCAAGCCCAGCCGGCGACCGGAGCCGCGGCCCGAGAAACACTACGGCCTCCGGGGGCTCTGCCGCGGACATCTCTCGTTCCACTATTCCCGCTAGCAGTTCCGTCTCACCATTGCGGTTCTGAAGCACGCGGTAGTCCACCTGTGCCAGTTGCAGGTTATAGAGTGCCTGTTGCACCGCGTTCAGATCGGCCAGCCGGAACGGATCCTTACGCAGCAATTCCGTCTGCTGCGTAAGGTTGAAAACCACCAGCCGCACGGAGCGAGCCGGGCGCTGCCCCACAAGCGATGACAACTCGCCGAGGGACGTTACAAGGTCCGACGCCTGCAGTCGTGCATCGCGCTCAGTTGCAGGCGCTGCATGAACCAGCACGGTCAGCCGCTCAAACACCGGGTCCTGGCTCGATTCAGCAGGTGCGGATGAAAGCTCGGCGACCGCTCCTGGCGGCAGAACATTGTCGAAGCCGCGCACTGCGCGACCGCTCGCTTCGATCTGCCAGGCCGCCGTGCAAGTGCGCCCCTGTTCGTCCTCGAGCGCCAGCGTAACCTCGTAGCGGCCCTCGCCCAGCAGAAATCCACCGCCGATCTCGCCCTCGGCCTTGGTGTCCGGCACCGGCGGAAGCTCGAAATGGCTCCCGAGATAGATCGGTGCAGCCGCCGGCTCGCGCGGCTCGACCCGCACCACCACGCGCCACTTGTGGCCCGCGCCCTTGTATTGCGCGAGCGGCACGTGAACCGTGTAGCCGGCCTGCAGCCGCAGTCCGAAATCTACCGCCGGATGAATCGGCGACACCCTGCAGCGCAGCGACCCGCCCTGCGGAAACCCGCCCGCCGGCAACGGTACGATGCTTTGCGCGCACAATAACGGACTGGAGAGTACGAATGCGAACAGAGCGCCGCGCATTTCGGAGCATTATACGCTCTTTTTCGCGCGCGGCGCGACTACCCCCCCGCGCCGGCCCTTCGCGGCTCGAACGTGTATCCGAAACCGCGCACTGAATGGATCAGCGATGGCGCCGCCGGGTCCTGTTCTATCTTCTGCCGCAGCCGCAACACGTAGACATCTACCGCGCGGTCCGTGATGGCGCGATCTTGTCCCCACACGGAGTTCAGCAGTTGCTCTCGGCTGAAGACCACGCCTGGCCGCGACATCAGGAATTCCAACAGCCGGAATTCGGTCGCGGTCAGCGCCAGCGGTGTGCCGCGCAAGCGTACCTGCCGGCTGGTGGTGTCGAGCTCCAGGCCGGCCGATTCCAGCACACGCGGAGGCGCCGTCTGGTTACGGAACTGCAGCTTGATGCGAGCGATCAGCTCGCGCACGAAGAACGGCTTTACCACATAGTCGTTCGCGCCCAGCTCCAACCCCACAATCCGGTCGGTCTCAGACGCGCGGGCGGTGAGGAAGATGACCGGCACGCCCGCCAGATCGGGGTCGCGGCGAATGCCTTTGCAGATATCGAGCCCGTCGGAATCGGGCAACATAATGTCGAGCAGGATCAGGTCAGGCCGAACCTGGCGGCACAACTCCAAAGCGCCCTTGCCGGTCTGCTGCCCCGTCAGCGCAAACCCTTCCTTCTCCAGGTTGTACTTCAAGAGGGAGAACAGATCGGCGTCGTCTTCGATGAGCAGAATCTTTTTCATCACGCGAGGCTTCCTGTCTCAACGTACCAGCGGTGTTGTTACAGGCTGGTTAAAGCGGCATAAATTCGGGATTAAGCTCGCTGCGCGGCAGGGCCGACTCATCCGCCGGCAAAGTGAAATAGAACGTCGAGCCCTGATGGGGCGTGCTCTCCACTCGCACTGCGCCGTTGTGCGCTGCCACCAGATGCTTGACGATTGACAGGCCCAGCCCTGTGCCGCCGAGCTCGCGCGAGCGGGCCTTGTCCACGCGGTAGAAGCGCTCGAAGAGACGCGGCAGGTCCTCCGGAGGAATTCCGATCCCTGTGTCGCGCACAAACACCTCGACCACATGCTGCCGTGCGTTTGCGCCGACTGTCACCGATCCTCCAGCCGGCGTGTACTTGATCGCGTTTTCCAGCAGATTGCTGAGGATCTGGTCCACCGCTTCTCGATCGCACCACACCTCGGTACCAGCCGCGATTGCTTCCAGGCGCAGCGCCACACCACCCCTCGCGGCAATCGGCCGCACCAGATCCGTGGAATCCTCGAGAAGACGCTCGAGCAAGTGCGGCTCGAAATTCATTGCCAGCCGCTTCTGCTCAATGCGCGACAGCGTCAGCAGGTCCTCTGTGAGGCGCGTCAGCCGCTCTACGTTCTGGCGTATGATCCTTAGAAACCGCACGTTGTGCTCGGGATCGGCCAGCGCTCCCTCCAGCAGCGTCTCGGTATATCCCAGAATCGAAGCCAGCGGCGTACGCAGCTCGTGCGACACATTGATGACAAAATCCTTGCGAATTCGTTCCACTTTCTCCAGTTCGGCGTGTTCGCGTTGCAGCTGTTCCAGGGTCTGCTGCAGATTCTTCGCCGTCTCGTTGAGCGTCACGGCCACCCGCCCGAACTCGCCTCTTCCTGGCCGTTCGATGCGCGCGCGGAAGTTTCCTTGCGCCAGCTCTTCCGCGTGCCGCATCACGACCGCGAATCGCCCCGAGAGCCAGCGCGCCAGCAGCGCCGCCGCAAGCACCGCCGGCAAAAACGCCAGCGCCGTGCTTTCCAGAATCCGCGCCCGGATCGCAGCGGTTTGCGCGTCGATCTCGGTAAGCGGTACCGCGATCCTTACCGCCGCTCCGCCTGCGGCCGGCGCCGCCACATACAAAAACCGGATGCCCAGAGTGGCGCTGCGCCGCACGGCCCAGCCTGTCTGGCCCGCGAATGCGCGCAGCAACTCCGGGCGCGACGGAGTGCGGTGGTTCTCCATAGTGGCGGGATTGGCCTCCGAATCGGCGGCCACGCGACCGTCGGGCATCACCACGGTCACCCGTCCTCCGGCAGCCGCATCCATGGCGCGAACGAATGCCGCATCCACGTGCGCGGGATCGGCGATCTCCAGAGCCAGCATGCGGCACTTACCGGTTACTTGCGCGACCAGGCCTTGCATGTAGGCGTCTTGCGCGACGCGGGCAGCGTTGTAATCCACCGCGGTGAGCGCCGCCAGAAGAACCAGCAGAACGCCGGCGATCAGCTTCAGAAAAATGCGCGAGGTCACGCCGATTCTTCGAACCGGTAGCCGTATCCGCGAACTGTCGTCAGATACCGCGGACTGTCCGGTTGTTCTTCGATGTGTTCACGCAGCCTGCGGACGTGCACGTCCACCGTCCGTGGCGTGACGTAGCGCTGCTCGCCCCAGACGGCGTCGAGCAGTTGGTCGCGGCTGTAAGCGCGTCCCGGATGCAGCAGGAAGAATTCCAGCAGGTTGAATTCGGTCGACGTCAGGTCGAGCGCACGATCGGAGAGGAACACGCGCCGCCCCGTGCGATCGAGCCGGAACGGGCCGATGTCGGAAGTTTCCGGCTCATGCTCCCGCTCCTCGCGGCGCAGGTGGGCCTTCACGCGCGCGATCAGCTCGCGCGGGCTGAACGGCTTCGTCATGTAATCGTCGCCGCCGATCTCCAGCCCGAGAACGCGGTCCACCTCATCCGACCGCGCCGTCAGAAACAGCACCGGCGTCCGCCTCAAGACCGGCGACTGCCGGATCTGACGGCACAAGTCGAATCCGTCCGCCTCCGGCAGCATGACGTCGAGCACGATGAGATCCGGTTTCCCCTGCTCCAAAGACTTCAGCGTATTCCTGGTGCCGTTGAGCACCTGGGTTTGAAACCCCTGGCGCGTGAGATTATAGTCAATCAATGAAGCGAGTTCATTCTCGTCTTCGACGATCGCAATCCGCTTCGGCATGGGAGAAGATAACGCCCTATTGTAACTTGCTGCTTCGCCAGCGGTCGTTCAGCTTGATCACCCAGAACAGCACCAGCGCCAGTCCCATTGCGATACCGATCAGGGTCCAGGCATTGTGATTGAGAAACGCCTGCGCGTCTTCACCGAGCCGCATCCCCAGGTATGCCTCGCCGTAGAAACGCACCGTCCTCGCCAGGAGAATCACGCCGACGAAGTGCCACGCGGGCGTGTGCAGCACGCCCGCCGAGATCACGAACACCTTTAGGGGAAGCGGGATAGGCAGAAGCGCCGGAATAAACACCGTCACCAGACCGTATCTTCGGAACCACTCGCGAAACTTTTGCGGACTGCCGGGCTCGGGAGGTTTCATCAATCGCCTGATCCCGTGCCGCGCGGCAAAGAAAAGTCCCAGATTGCCCGCGAGAGATCCCGCCACCGCCATACTCGCCGTGAACCAGGCCCGGTCCGGCGATTTCCAAGCAACATACACGAGCAGTGCGTCCATGGCCGCGGGCAACGGCACGCCGACGGAATCCAGCAGCGCCAGCACCAACACGCCCCAAGGTCCAAACCGGAGCAGGGTATCCGAAAGTTGATGAAGGAAGTGCACAAGAGCGATCAGTCGCCAGTCTCCAGTCGCCAGTCTCCAGTCAAGAACCGCGGCATCGAGCTGATGACTGGAGACTGATAACTGGCGACTCTCTACAACATATCCGCGAACGATTTCCGGAGCTTATAGAACCACGCGTGGCCGGCCACGAATACCGCGGCCGATACCAGCCACAACTTCCACATCGGGCCGAACGCGGGCGCGTGGTTCTCCAGAAAAATCGCCCGGTAACCCCGCACCAGCACGTAGATCGGATTCTTGGAAAGCACCACCCGAACGGCGGGCGGCAAAGAATCCTCAGGGTAGCAGATGGGCGTGGTGAAAAACCAGATCGTCATCAGGAATCCGATGAATTGACCGAGGTCTCGAACAAACGCGCCCAGTGCGGCCAGGAACCAGCTCACGCCCGCCGTAAAGAGCAACTGCGGAACCAGCAGCACCGGCAGCCACAGGACCGTTGGCGGAACTCCGCCGCGCAGCGCCAGCAGGAACCCGCAAAACAGAATTACGGCGAAAAACTCGCTCACCAGGCCAGAGACCACCAGGTTCGCCGGCAGTGTCTCCACCGCGAATACCAGCTTCTTGACGAAATTCCGATGCTCGATCAGCACGGTGGGCGACCGCCCCACCGCCTCGCTAAACGCCAACCATGGCAGCATGCCCGAAAGGAAGTACAGCACGAACCCCGATTTCGACGGATCGCCCGGGAACCGCGACTGCAGCACCACGCCGAAGACAAAGTAATACGTCAGCATCAGCAGCAACGGATTGATGATGGTCCACAGCGAGCCGCCGAACGATCCGCGATACCGTCCCAACACGTCACGCCGCACCATGACGCGGATCAGCCCGCGATTTCGCCACAGCATGCGAGGCGGATAGATGAATGCTCGGGCCAGCGCACGCAGAGCATGCTCACGCCGTAGCGTGGAGCGTGTCACTACGCGCACGCGCTCGATCCGCCGCTCGCCATCCTGCGTCGACGCGTCGATATCCACGAATGGCCAGCCGCGGTCGTAATACCAGCAGACGCCTTCGCGCATCAGCGATGCACGCACCTCGTAGCGCCCTTTCTCGGCGGGCAGCTTGACGATGAGCAGGACCGAAACCGCTTCGCCCGGCGCAACATCGTTGGCGAGTTGAAACCGCGGACCGTCTTCGATCAGCGTTTCGCTCTCGGTGTCGAAGAGCTGGTAACTGACGGCGATCTCGTCCGCACGCTTCCAGGTCTCGCTGGAGCGATTGCACAACCGGAATCGCACGCGTGCAAATCCGCTCTTTCCATCGAGCTCGACTTCCGGTTTCACGTACTCGGCGCTCATGAGTAGAGCCAGCCCGGATAGCGGTCTTCGACCGTGCCCGTCTTCCTGCCGACCGCATAAATGCCGTCGCCGCGCAGTGTGCTATCGAGTTTGTACCGCTGCAGCAGATGGAGCACCCAGCCGAATTCCGGATGAGGCAGGTCGCGAAACTCGCCTGTCTCCAGACGCACCACTTCGAATCCTGAAGCCTCCATCAGCTTGTGCACTTCCCCCGGCGTATATTCGCGATTATGCCGCGCATCCACAAAGCCCGCATCCGACGGCTTGATGTACGCGTGGAAAAACCCGGGATGATACCCCTGCAGAATCGCTGCGATGCCGCGCAGTGCAGCGATATTCGGCGTTGTGAGCACCAGGTTTCCGCCGGGCTTGAGCACGCGGTTGATCTCGACCATCATGTGCATGGGATCTTCGAACAGGTGCTCGATCAGCTCGCAGCACAGCACTGTCTGGAAATACGCATCCGGATAGGGAAACCGGTCCTTCTCCGCATCGAACAGGTCGATCTCGCAGGTGAAGCGCTCGCCTTCGGCCGATACCACCTCGCGGTGATCCACCTTGCCCAGCGGACCGTAGTAACAGCCGCGCACCTCGCCATATCCCAGCCGGGTACGCAGCGCCGGCGTGATCTGCAAATACGCGCCCATCTCCAGAATGCGATCGCACGGTCCACCCGGCGGCGTGATCTCCAGCGTTTTCACCAGCCGCGTCTGATGCGTCTCCAGATATCCGGCGGCTTCTTCATCGGCGGCCCAGCCGTGCAAATAATCCGACGTCTCCCGGCTCGACGCCGCGGACTCCGTACTCCTTTGCTCCTTTGCTCCTTTGCTCCCCTGTTCCTCCATGACGTACGGCCGCCCATCCGCCACCGCCGCCAGGAACTCCGCGTACTGCCTCGCCACTGCCGGCCAGTTGCACTCCGCGGCCACGTAGTTCTTCGCGCGCTCGCCCAGTGCGCGCGCCACATCCGGCCTTGAAACCAGCAGGTTCAGATATTCGAAGATCAGATCTTCCTCGCCCGCTCCCACCGGCACCTTCAAACAGACGTCATTCGGGAACTCCTGAAACGCACCGACCTCCGAGACCAGCACCGCTTTTCCCAGACCCAGCGCACGCAGCATCGACCCCGAACTTTCGCCGACTGTCGGATACCGCAGATTGAGCACCACGTCGCAGGCTGCAATGTAGCTGACGAAATCGTCGATCGGCGTGAACCCCAGCAGGCGCACGTTGGCCGACAGTCCCATGCTGCGGATCATCGCCTCCACCGGAAACTCTGGATGTGGCTCGCCCACAAGAATCATCTTCACGTTCGGTACCAGCCGCACCAGCCGCCGGAACGCACGCAGCGACTCCGAGATGCGCTTGTACGGTTTTAGAAATCCGAACATGCCGATCAGCGGAGTCGTCTCGTCCAGTCCCAGCTTCTGGCGCGCCCATAACCCGCCACGCTCCGGAGGAAGTTCCGGAATCCACGCGCCGTGCGGGATCACGGCGATCGGTCCCGTAAAGCCGGCTGCCCGGATCTCCTGCTCCATGAACCGGCTGTGCACTACGATTCCGCGCGCTCTCTCCGCCAGGCGCCTCAGCATGGGCAGACCTTCGTAGTCCGGGCCGACTTCGAGATTCCGCACGCGCTCCGCATATGCGCGCGCTTCTACACCGCCGTTATATTCGCATTCGCGTACGTAGGCGTCCCAATCGCCGCGCCTGATCGTCATCTCCGCGACCAGGTGATGCAGATTGCTCTCGTGCATCACCACCACGCCCGGATGCAGCAGCGCCGCCTCGTACACGAAATCGTGATAGCCGTTATTCCCCACTTGATAAAGCGCAATATCGAATCGCGAGGGGTCGAACGGCTGCGCGGCGCTTGAAAACACCTCCACGTCGGCGAACCGTTTGAACGATTCCAGCAGGGTTTGGGAATAGTCGGCGATCCCGCTGCGCGCCGGCGGCAGCGGTGAGAAAAACGCCACGCGCATTTTCAGCGCACCAGCTCCAACGTAAACGTGCCCACGGCGGCGGGAATGCGGATGCGCAGCGGCGTGCGGGCCGGGTCGCGTGCGTAGTACACCTCGAATGTGGATGACGATTTCGGCCCGCGCTCCGTAATGTTCAGCCTGTCGGTCACCACGCTCTTCTGGTCCTGCGTGATGGTCTGGGCGCCACCATAATCCAGCTTGACCACGTAGGGCGATCCGAAAAACACCTGCTGCTGCGGTGGCACGCGGCCCTGTCCCAGCTCGATACGCGCATAGTACGCAAACGCAACCGCGTCCCGCGCGCACGAGGGGACGTCGTAGGTGCTCGCCCCGCCGCCATCCGGAAAAATCGTCATCCGCCGCGCCGTATTCTTGCGCTGGTCGAATGTGATCTTCTCGTGCGTGCTCTTGCCGCCGTGGCTGATATTGCGATCGAGCTCCTGCGAGCACAAACCGGGATCGGTGGTGGACGAATACTTATCGTTGATGGCGAATCCGGGTACGCCCGCGTTGATCGAAACCTCGAAGTCCCACCCTCCGCCCGAGCGCTGTGCGGTCATCGTGGCCTCGCCGAGGCTCAGCCCGCTCTGCCAGTTCATGCTGTAGTGCAGGGTCTCATTCGTAAACGGAAAGCCCTCCTGCATCGGCGTTCCGGGGCCCGCCGGCGTCTTGGCCGCGGGCTGCGGAGCACGCACGGGCGGTTGTGCCGGTACGGCCAGCGAAAACAGGATCAGGGCCGGGGTAATTTTAAGATTCATCGATGAATCGCGGCAGCGGCGGGCAGCCGGGTTACCGGCTGTTCGGCCACTTCGCGAAATACCTCCAGGGTCTTTTCCGCGGTCTTTTGCCAGCTGAAATGCGCCGCACGCTGCAATCCCAGTCGCTCCATGCGAGTGCGCAGTTCTGCGTCCAGCAGGAGATCGCTGATGGCGCGTGTGATCTCGTCAATGCGGTAAGGATCGAACAGAATCGCCGCGCCATCCACCACCTCCGGCAGCGCCGTGGTGTTCGAGCAGACGACCGAACGCCCGCACGCCATCGCTTCCAGCGCAGGAAGTCCGAATCCTTCGTAGAATGACGGAAACACCAGCACGTCGCACGCATTGTAGAGCTGCAACAGATCGTCGTCGGAAACGAATCCAAAAAACTGGATGCGGTCGGAAACGCCCGAATCGCGCGCCGCTTCCCGCACGCGATCGGCAAACCAGGTCGGCTTTCCCGCCATCACCAGATTGTGCTTCAGTTGCGGATACGCAGCCGCAAGCCGCGCAAACGCGCGGATCAGTCCGATATGATTCTTGCGCGGCTGTAGATCGCCAACCGAAAGAATGAAAGGCGCGCCAATTGAGAAGCGCTCGCGCACCGCCGCCGCGGCCGCTTCCCGCGCAATCGGCCGGAACTCCGACGCCGCCGCGTTCGGCACCACTACCACTTTATCCTCTTCCAGATCGCCGTAAACTTTGAGAATCGACCGGCGCGAGAACTCCGTGCCTGTCAGAATCTTCGCTGCACGATTCACCGTGCGCCGAACCGTCCATTGGAGCTGCCATGCGCGATCCCGGGTGAAATACTCCGGATGCTCCAGGAAACTCACATCGTGAACACTAACGACCACCGGGGTCGTACAGCCGATCGGCGCTGTGTATTGCACATGCAGCAGGTTCGGCCGGTCCTGCCGTACTTTCATCGCGAGATCGAATCCCAGCCGGATAAAGGGATTTCGCGCGGTGCGACGCGTGCGAATCGAAGGCGGGATTAACCGGTTCGCCTCCTCCGACGAAACGTAAGCCACAAATTCGCACTTCCGGTCCTTCGCAGCGAATGCAGTCAGAAGACTCCGAACGTAGACCTCGTTCCCTGTGAGGTGCCGGCCGATGGCGTGAGCATCAACGGCAATTCGCATTAATTCAACCAGTATAACCAAGCATCACGACTCAGAGTTGTGTCAAAAGTCCAAACTCTGCCACGCCGCTACCCATGTAAACTCTTTTTCCAACAACAACCTACCGGCGATGGCCAGTCGCTCACGCTGCTCCTTGCACTTCAGCAGCCGAGAAACCGCTGCCGCGAACGCCGCACCCCCATCGGCGAGTAAAATCTCATGCTCGTGCCGCACGGGCAGGCCTTCGGCGCCAATGCCGGTCGAAACCACGGGAACGCCAGCCGCCCACGCCTCCAGAATCTTGAACCGTGTGCCGCTGCCCGCCAGCAGGGGAACCACCGCGACACCTGCCCGAGCCAGTTCGCACACGGCATCGTCCACTGCGCCGACCACCTCGATGCGCGGGTCGTCGCTCACGCAATTCCGAATCGCCTCCGGATTTTTCCCTACCAGCCGCCAGACCAGATCCGGCCACTGAGTCCGTAGCTTCGGCCAAACCTCGGAGCGGAAGAATCGCACGGCCGACAAATTCGGGTGATACTCCATATTCCCCGAAAACACAAGCATGTTTGGGTTGCCGGCGCCGGGCCGGTGGATCACATCCGGCAGCGGAATCGCATTCGGATACACGCTCACTTGCGCGCTGGGAGCGATGCGTCGCACCGCCTCCGCATCGGCCTCGGACGTAGCCAACACCTTTGAGAATCGCGGCAGCCACGTACGTTCCAGGTCCAGCGACGCGTGCCGGAACACGCGATGCGCGAATGCCGCCGCCGGGGATTCCACCGCTGCGCAGCGCGCGTGCAGCACCGATTCCACGTTGTGCAGATCGATCACCGTGCACCGGCAGCAATGCTCGATCGCATCCAGATATGGCGCACACCAGAAGTGTTCGATGAGGCCGACCTCGTACTGCCGCCCCTCGACCGTGTCCGCCACCGACCGCTCGAATCCAGAGAAACGATCCACCAGCGGAGGAACCTCGCGCGCCACCCGAGCCGCATTTCGCCAGGCGCGCGCCGCCCGATGGCGCCGATTGGCCGGGAGTTCGAGCACTGTCACGCTGCGAACCAGGCCGGGCGGCAATGCCCCCGCGGGGTCGGGCGCGCCCGGCTGCCGGAATACAATCAAATCCACCGTGTAGCGCTGCGC
>Ga0126381_100006829_pt1 | contig 12664 bp, 8 predicted proteins | sample PanSoiMetPlot_28_FD_96465 | JGI IMG/M metagenome (GOLD analysis project Ga0126381, IMG submission 96465) | Tropical forest soil microbial communities from Panama - MetaG Plot_28 | ecosystem: Environmental > Terrestrial > Soil > Tropical forest > Bulk soil | place: Panama | collected 2016-02-17
AATATGACATCAGCAAACCAATCTCTGCCGCGCTGGTCAGCAGCGAACGGATAACCGAACCCGAGGCGCCGGCCGAAGTGCGGCACCTCGTCTTCGAGATGGCGCCGCATCAGAAGTTCGAGTTCACCGAAGGACAGAGCCTTGGCGTGATCGTGCCGGGACCGCACGATTTCGGCCAACCGCACCACATGCGGCTCTACTCGATCGCCAGCCCGCGTTGTGGGGAAGGCGGACGTGCGGCGAGGTTCTCGCTCTGCGTAAGGCGCTGTTTCTATATCGATGAAGTCAGCGGCGAACGTTATCCGGGAAAAGCTTCCAACTATCTGACCGACCTGGTTCCGGGCGCCGTGGTCGATTTCACCGGCCCGTACGGCTCGGCGTTCACGATGCCCGATGACGAGAACGCGAATATGCTCATGATCGGCGTCGGCACCGGCATCGCACCGTTCCGCGCGTTTACCCGCCATATCTATGAAGAGCGCCATGGCTGGAAGGGCAAAGTGCGGTTGTTCTTCGGCGCGAACACCGGCATGGAATTGCTCTACCGGAACGACTACAACAAGGACCTCGGACTCTACTACGATTACGCGACCTTCAAGGCGTTCGAGACAGTCGGCTTCAAGCCGGGCGTGGAATCGGAACCGGAAATGGATCGCCTGCTCGAAGACAACGCCGCGGAAGTCTGGGAGATGGTGAACGATCCCAAGACGCACGTGTACCTCGCGGGCCTGGTCGACGTAGAGAACAAGTTCTTTAAGGCGATGTGCAAGACGGCGGGATCGGAAGAAAAGTGGCGTTCGACGCTGAAGAAACTGACGGCCGAAGGGCGCTACGCGGAACTGCTGTACGAATAGGGAAATCGTTTTTGCGCGGCCCGGGAGTGGACACCGGGCCGCGATAAGTCGTTGCTAGTCTGCCACCAGCGAAGCGCCGGTCACGTCGTCGGAGTACGTGTTAATCCGGCTGATGAGCTGGTGAATCTCGTGCTCGCTCAAGTTGTACGCCTTGAGCGTCTCGATCAGGTGATTCACAAAGCGGGCGAAGTGTTCCTTCTCGATGCCGCGTCCGAAATGCGCCTGGTGAATCGATAATCCCGAGTATTTGACGGGCCCGCCCAATGCTGCCGCAAAGAACTCAGACTGCATGGCGAGCAGCCTCTCAATCGCAGAATCCTCGAAAAAAGGCGCGAGTTCAGGGTCAACAAGGACCCGATCGTAAAAAGCGCGGACCAGGTCTTTTACGCCCTGTTCCCCGCCCACACGTTCAAACGGCGTAGTTGGCGTATACTGCATGGCCATAGTATGCGCCAAAATCGGGCGTTTGATGATACTTTCCTTGCATTTTCGGGCGATTATCGCGGCGCTACTTCAACCGCCACCGATCCGCCTTCCAGCCCTTCCGCCGAGGCCGTAATTACGATGCGCCCGTTTCCGCCGGCTCGAATAATCGCGATGCACTCGCCCTGGTAAGCGTGCCGCGACGACGCCTGAAACGGCTCGTTGCTCGCACTGTCGCCGTTATCGACGGCTGCGACCACGCCCGGCCCGCTCACTTTGAACTGGACCAGGTTGTTTGCGCCCGGGATGGTGATGCCATTCGCATCGACTACGCGGGCGGTCACGTAGGCCGCGTCGTTCCAGTCAGACGACAGCTTCGGACGATCTACACTCAGCGCTACTCTCGCCGCCAGCCCTGCCGTCCGCAGTTCCTCGGACACCACAATCGCGCCTTTGCTTTTCCCGATCGCGCGCAGCAACCCTGCCTCGAAGGGTACCGTCCAGGCTCGCGGCGACGCGTCGGCATTGATCGGCTTCGAGCCCAACGCTTTGCCATTCAGCAGCAATTCCACCTCGTCGCAATTGCTGTACACTTCGACGTTCTCCTCGTGCGCATCGAGATTCGAAGGAGTCCAATCGGCGAATACAGTTTGCGTGCGACGGAGCGGCGTGAATCCCGGATCCTGCGGCGTAGCCTGCGCGCGGGCGACTCTTCGCGCGACGTGAACCACCGGCTGCTCCGACCACCAACTGGCGCGTTCGAGTCCCGCCGGTTTGATCGCGCCAGTGCGATCGAGCAGGCCCGAACCTGCGCCGATAACAGGCCATTGCCGCGACTCGCCAAGATAGTCGGTACCGGTCCAAAGGAACTGTCCGGCGTACGCGGGATGGTCGCGGAGCGCCAGCCATATGGAGCGGTCATGCCCGTTTTCCGTGCCGACGATCTTGCGCGATGGCTTGTCTTCGTGCGCTTTTAAAATTTCGTTCTCGCGATAATTCTGGCCGATCACGTCGAGCATATCGGCGAGTCCATCGTCATAGTCGCGGCTGGCATTCGGCCGGAACAGCGCCTGCGTCACCGGACGTGAAGGATCGAATTCGTGGAACGTGTCGACCAGGCCGCGCAGGATCTCTTTCGCCATCTCCTGCTTCGGTGTATCGCGAATCTCATTGCCCGCGCTATAGAGGATGACGCTTGGATGATTGCGGTCGCGCTTCACGGTATCGCGCACATCGATCTTCGACCACTCGCGAAAGTAGAGATGGTAGTCGTACGGGTTCTTGGCCACCGTCCATTGATCGAAGAGTTCGTCCATCACGAGCACCCCCATGCGGTCGCAGATGTCGAGGAAGTTCGGCGACGGCGGATTATGCGCGGCGCGGATCGCATTAACACCGAGTTGCTGCAGGGCCGCAATCCGGCGTTCCCACGCGCGATCGGGAACCGCGGCTCCGAGTCCACCGACTTCGTGATGCAGGCAGACACCTTTGAGCTTGAAATTTCTGCCGTTCAGCCAGAACCCGGTAGCCGCTTCGAAATGCGCGTCGCGGATGCCGAAGGGCGTCGATTCCACATCGAGCGCGTTCTCGCCTTCCATCACGCTTGCCACCAGCTTGTACATCGCGGGATGTCCAAGATCCCAGAGTTCGGGCTTGCCGACTTCGATCGCCTCTTCGAATCCGGCGGCCTTACCCGCAGCGACTGCGATCGGTTTCGTCCGCCGCGTTGCGACCGCCTTGCCACGTGGATCCACCAGCATGAACTGAATCGCGACGCTGCGTTCCTTGACGCTTTGATTGACCACCGAACTGGCTACATGAACCGTCGCGGCGGCCGCGGTGGCTTTCGGCGTGGTTACGAACGTGGCCCATTGGTCGATGTGCACCGGATCGGTGACCACCAGCCGCACGTTACGATAGATGCCGGCGCCCGCGTACCAGCGCGAAGCCGGCTGCGCCGAGTTGTCGCAGCGAACCGCCAGCACGTTCTCGGGCTTCAACTTGCCGGTCATTTCATAGCGGAAGCTGACATACCCGTACGGACGCTTGCCCAGGTGCTCGCCGTTGATCCAGACGTCGCTATTCGCCATGACGCCGTCGAGTTCGATGAAGACACGCCGCCCGTTCCAGGCCGGAGCCGCTGAAAAATGTCTGCGATACCAGCCAGTGCCCGCAGGAAGAAATGCGCCCGCGCCGCCCGTCGGATTCTTTTCGTCGAAGGGACCTTCGATGCTCCAGTCGTGCGGCACCGTGACAGTGCGCCACGCGGCGTCATTGAAGTCCGCCTTCTCGGCGCCCGCGGCGTCGCTCTTCAGGAAACGCCAGTCGTCGTTGAAGGAAATAGTGACGCGCGGCGCCGCTATTGCGCACGTAGCGCACAGCGCCAGAGACAGCAGGAATCGCATACTATCGCTACGATAGCGCGACTATTTGGCTGGCCTTCCCGTTTCGCGCCGGTAGATCGTTTCGAACGGCACGTTGTTTGAACTCCAACTGGTCGACGTGGAACTGGATTGGCTGGGATAATCCTCCGGACGCACGCCTTTGACCGGCTGCAGGGTTGGATCGACGGACGTGGTGGTCGTCGTCTTCGTCATCTTCTTAGTCGCCGACGGCCGGCTGTCGATGCGGTCGATTTCGCTTTTGTCGATCGAAGTTTGTTCCTTCTTGATAACCACGATCAGCTTATCGTCGGTGGCGTCCGCGGCCAGCGCCTGAATCGGCGTGACCGAACCTTTCTTGTAGATCCGTAACTCGGTTCCGGATTTCAGGGCTTTGACCTTGATCCAAGGATCGTCGGCACCGAACGCGAAGCAAGCGGCGGCAACCAGCAGGATGAGAGCACGCATGGGCAGCACCTCATTCCGGAGTCTATCAGATCATCCGCTCGATTTGTCCAAGATGATTGCGATCGTGCCCGCCCATGGTTTCGATAACCGTACGAAGGACCATCGGCCCGCGCTCCGGATGAGACAGCGGCCGTTCGAAAGCCGCCTCGGGCAGCGTTTTCACGAGCGAAAGATTCCATTGCCGGACCGCGGTGAATGTCTGTAGAGCCTGCTTCGCGCTGTATGCGCCGTACGTTCCTCCCCACAGGCCCTGATCGAAGGGTTGAATGACGTGATCGTCCTCGGCCAGTGCCTGCCGGATGCGAAACGCAAACACAATCTCGCAATCGGCCAGATGACAGATCACTTCGCGGATACTCCATTTCCCCGGCGCAGGGGTTCGGTTCAATTCGGCTTCCGACAACCGGTCCACAACAGCCTCCAACTGCGAAGGCGTACCGGCGATTACTTCCAGCGCATTGCTACTTCCGAGAAACGAGGCATAGGGATTCATCTGTCTAAGCTACCAATGCTTCAGAGCGGCTTCAACTCGCCCAGGATGGTCGGGATCAGTTCCGCCACCGTCGGATGGATGTGCATCGCCCGCTGCAAGGTAGTGTATGGTTGCTTTGCGTACATTGTGTCGAGAATGCAGTGAATGGCTTCGTCGCCGCCAGTGCCAAGGATAGCCGCCCCGAGGATCTCTTTCGTCTCCGCATCCACCGTAATCTTCATGAACCCCTGAGTTTCCCCTTTTTCGATAGCCCGTCCGACTCTGGTCATCGGTCTTTGCCCGACGAGGGCTTTCCGGCCCGACTTTCGGATCTGGTCGTCGGTCATTCCCGCGCGACCCAGCGGGGGATCGATATAGAGCGCATAGGCCGTAATCCGGTCGCTGACCTTTCGGTTTTCGCCGTTCAGCAGGTTGCCGGCAACAATCTCGTAATCGTTGTACGAGGTATGGGTGAACCCGCCACGCCCGTTGCAGTCGCCCAAGGCCCAGATGCCCGGTACGTTGGTGCGTAGCGAATCGTCGACGGTAATGAATCCCCTCTCATCGACGGCCACGCCTGCCGTTTCCAGGCCAAGGTCGTCTGTATTGGGCCTCCGACCCATGGCAAGCAGCGCGTGCGATCCGGATACTTCGCGGGCACCGTCTTTGCAGTCCAGATAGGCAATCACTTCCTCGCCCCGTTTCGCAAAGCGAATGCACTCAGCGTCCAACTCGATCCGAATTCCTTCCTTCTCGAGGATCTCCCGCACGGTCGCCGAAGTATCCTCATCTTCCCGGTGAATCAGGCGCGGTGCCTTCTCGATGACAGTCACTTCGCTTCCGAAGCGGCGGAACATTTGCGCAAACTCCAGGCCGACGTAACTCCCACCCACCACGATTAAGTGGTGAGGCAAGTAATCCACAGCCATCATTGAGCTGTTATTGAGATAAGAAATCTGGTCCAGGCCCGGCAACTTAGGAGTTGACGCGCGCCCACCTACGTTGATGAATATATGGGGAGCCGAAAGTAATGAATCACTAACTTGTATGGTCTGTGGCCCCAAAAACCGGGCATGGCCTTCGTAAACGGTACAATTCGCCAAGCCTTTTAACCACTTCTCAACGCTCGATCGTGACTGACCCGAGATCTGGTCCTTGCGCGCTTTCACAAGTGCCATATCCACGTGGATCGGTCCCTGAATCGACACTCCATACTCACCGGACCGCCGCGCGACATGCGCCGCATAAGCGCTTGCCACCATTGCCTTTGTCGGGATGCAGCCGGTATTGACACAGGTGCCGCCGAACAACTTGCGCTCGATGATGGCGACCTTTTGTCTAGCACTCGCTAACCTGGCGGCGAGCGCCGGTCCCGCCTGTCCGGTCCCGATAACAATGGCATCGTAACTCGTCATAGGCGAAGGCTAACACCAACACCGACAAAATTCAGTTACAAACTTGTCACAGCTAGGGTATGTTTCATACAATACATAGATATTTCGCGTAAGGGTTTTGTCTTGCGTGCTAAGGGTGATGCCTGTCACCTTTCGCGTATTTCGAGGAGAGTTGTTACCGAGGAGCATTCAATGAGAGTTAAGCTGTTAACGGTTTTCGTTTTACTATTCCTGGCGCTGGTCTCTACCGTACTTTGTAACGCCCAGACCATCAGCGGCGACTTGGTTGGTATTGTCAAAGACGCGACGGGAGCAAGCGTGCCGTCGGCGACGGTCATCGCGACGAATGATGCGACCGGTACCAAGGGTACGGCGCAATCTAATTCTTCCGGTGAGTATCGCATCGGCAATCTGCTGGTCGGGACTTACACGGTTTCAGCTACGGGCAAGGGATTCACCGCCACCGAAATCAAGCGGGTGGCCATCGACCTGAATAAGACGGTCACGCTCAACATCAACCTCCAAATCGGCAATGTGGCGACCACGATTGAAGTGAGCGACGCCGCCACCGTGATCGACACAACCACTGCGCAAGTTCAGAACACCTTCACGGAACAGCAGTCTGCCGACATCCCGATGGCGAGCACCGGAAACGGCGTAGTCAATCTTTCCCTGTTGCAGGCCGGCGTCGGAAGCAGCGGCGGTGTTGGATATGGAGCCGGACCGTCGATTGGCGGACAGCGCCCCACCAACAACAACTTCACTATTGATGGCGTCGACAACAACGACAAATCGGTCACGGGACCGTCGGTTTTCGTTCCGAACGATAGCGTCGCGGAATTCACGCTGCTGCAGAATCAGTACCGCGCGGAATACGGCCACTCCTCGGGCGGCCAGTTCAACACCGTCATCAAGAGCGGGACCAATGCCTATCACGGCCTCCTGTACGAATACCTGGAAAACCGCGATCTGGACGCGATGGACCAGACCTACAAGCGCCAGGGACTCAAGGCGATCCCCCGGTATGACCAGAACAAACTTGGTATGAACGGCGGCGGTCCGATTCTCCACAACAAGTGGTTCTTCTTCGCCGGGTTCGAGTACATCCCGATCGGCCAGGCCAGCAGTCAATCGTCCGCCATTTATGCTCCGACCTCGGCTGGTTACACTTCCCTGGCGGCGGCGCCCGGCGTCAGCCAGACCAATCTGAACGTGCTCAAAACCTACGCGCTGGCTCCTGCGACCACTGCGGGCGCGCCGAGTATTACAGTCGGCAACGTTACCGTGCCGACCGGAATCATTTCGGTGGTAGGGCCGTCCTACACCAATAACTTCAACGGCGTGGCGAGCTCCGATTACAACATCTCCGACAAGGATCAGGTCCGCGGCCGCTTTATCTACAACCGTCAGGACAACATCAGCACCACCGCCTACCTTCCGGCCTTCTTCACGCCGGTTCCGGTGCGCAACTACCTCGCTTCACTCGCTGAATACCACTCCTTCACCAGCAACATCGTGAACGAACTTCGCCTGGGTTACAAGCGCGCGAATGCTTCCTACCCGGTCGGCAACCAGGCCTTCCCCGGCTTGGACATGTTCCCGAACCTGGTTTTCAACGACATCAACGTGCAGCTTGGCCCGAACCCGAACTATCCGCAGAGCAACATTTCGAATTCGTATCAGATCGCCGACACGCTTTCCTGGACCCGCGACAAGCACACCTTCAAGTTCGGCTTCGAGTTCCGCGACTATATTGCGTCCAACTACTTCACGCAGCGCGTCCGAGGCGATTACGAATACACGTCGCTTGCTCTCTATTTGACCGATCAGTATCCGGACTATGTGAATCAGCGCAGCATCGGGAACCCCGCCTTCTATGGCGACAACCTGGCCCAGTATTTTTTCATCCAGGACACCTACCGCGTTACCCACCGCCTGACCCTCGATATCGGCATCCGCTACGAGCACACGGGCGTTCCGCTCGGGGAACGGCAGCAAAGCCTGAACTCGATTGCCAGCGTTCCCGGCCTGGCGGACTTCAAAGCACCCAATTCCGACACCAAGGGATGGGGCCCGCGCATCGGTCTCGCCTATTCTCCGAATGCCAACGGCACCACGGTCTTCCGGGCCGGTTTCAGCCGTTCGACGGATGTCATTTACGACAACATTCCGCTGAACAGCCCGCCGCCCCAGTTCGCCACTGCCGTCAATCTACAGGGACAAACTGGAAACAACTTCCTCGCGAACGGCGGCATCAGTTCCGCCAAGTATCAGCCGGGCGTTCTGAATGCCGCGCAGGCTCGCCTCAATACCTCCTATCTGCAAATAGATCAGACGCTGCCTTACGCCATCAACTGGACCGCCGGCGTCGAACATGTCTTCGCCAAGAACTACACGGTGGAAGCGCGCTATGTCGGCACCCGCGGCGAGCACCAGTTAATCCAGCAGCAGTATAACCGCCTACAGACTCCGGTCAACGCGAACCGCAATATTCCCACTCTCCTCGCGGCGCCGAGCGCGGCCGTACTCCAGTCGCTGCCTTACACGGTCGGCAATCTTCGTCCCAGCGCTGCAAACGGTAACGTTTCGGCCGCCGGCGTTTGGATCGATCCGCAGTGGATCGCGGCGGGTTTTTCGCAGCCGATCACCACCTACACGCCGCAGGGTTGGTCCGCGTATCATGGGCTCGCCCTACAGGTGAAGCGCCGGTTCGAGAACGGCCTGATGTTCCTCGGGTCGTACACCTGGAGCCACAACATCGACAACTCGACCGCCACTCTCAACACTAGCGCACTAAGCCAGCGCCGCGCGCAGGACTTCGGCAACCTGACTGCGGAGAAGGCAACTTCCGCTCTGGACCGCCGCCAGCGCCTCACGCTTTCCGCAATCTATGACCTGCCGTTGTACAAGAGCAGCCACAACTGGTTCCTGAAGAACATCGTCGGCAACTGGGAAATTGCCCCCGTTTACACCTATGAGACTCCCCAGTACTTCACGGTCTACAGCGGCAGCAACGGCAACTTCAACGGCGACAGCGGTTCGGTCTACCGGACAGTCGTCAATCCGGCCGGCGTGTCCGGCACGGGAAGCGGCGTCTACGGCCTCGACCGCAACGGCAACGTAGTTCAGACCACAGCCTCGACGGCGACGATCAACACCGTCGTCGCATGGGTTGCGAAGAACCCGAACGCCCGTTACATCCAGGCGGCGCCCGGCGCGTTCGCCAATGGAGCCCGCAATACCGAACCGACCCGTCCGATCGATAACGTCGACTTCAGCCTGGTCAAGCGATTCAACATCACAGAGCGGATGAAGTTCCAGGTGATGGCCCAGATGTACAACCTGTTCAATCATGCGCAGTTCATCCCCGGGTCGATCAACGATACCGCCCGCGTGAACCAGTCGGGTGCCACGGCTTACACCACGGTCACCAACGCCAACTTCAACAATCCGGAAACGGCCTTCGGAAGTAACCCACGCACCATGCAGTTGTCGGCGAAGTTCAGCTTCTAGTCAGAAACCCAAGCAACAACAACTCGGGGCGATCTTCCACTTGGAAGATCGCCCCGTTTGTTTTTGTCGCAAAAGAGGTGCAATTACCGCTTACAGAGCTTCGTAGCAGGCGCGAGCCGGATTGCACTCGTAGTCGTCCGCCAGCTTACTGTCGGGACCCAGGCAATTGTACGTATGTTGGCACCAGAAGGCTCGATCGTTGCTGTGTGGGACCGTGGGGTCCCACTCAGCTTCGATGTACAAACCCTTCCAGCGTAAGTTACGGCAGCGTTCGGTTCCGATTCTCGTCAGTCCGGCCCGCTCGCCACGATCAGGGTTCATGATTACGCCTTTACTCCACCTGCCGCCAGCAGGGCGCGCTTCACAGCGACCTGCGCCAGCTTTACTTTGTAACCGTTCTGGCTCAAAGGATGGGCCCCTTCGGTCGCCAGTTTCCCGGCTTCCTCGGCCACCGACGCACTGAGCGTCTTGCCCGCCAGCGACTTGCCTGCCGCCTCAGCCACCCACGGCGTCGGAGCAACATGTCCCAGCACCACACGCGCCGACTGGATCGTCTTGCCGCTCATCTTCAGCGACACCGATGCCGCCGCCAGCGGCCAGTCCAGCGCTTCCTTCTGGCGGATTTCACAGGTCGCGTTCGCTGTTCCCAGCGGAACGTGAATCTCGGTGAGCACCTCGTTGGGAAGCATTGCGATTTCGCGCGCGCCTTCCGCGGTTGGAGTCACAAAGAACTTCTCCGCGGGAACATCGCGCTGGCCGCTCGAAGAAACCAGCCGGATGGTCGCGTTCAGCGCCACCAGCGCGGGTCCGAAACTGGACGCACTGACAAAATACGCCGGACCGCCATTGCCAAGAATCGCGTGATATTTGTTCTCGCCACTCGGCACGAGCGCTTTTCCGTTCGCGTCCTTCGCAAGCAGGCCAAAGCCCTGCCGGTAATACCAGCAACGAGGCCGCTGGCACAGGTCGCCGCCGACGGTTCCCATGTTGCGGATCTGCGGACTCGAAACGCCGAGCGCCGCTTCGTGCAGCGAGGGAAGGCTCTTCTTGATCACCGCGCTCTCGGCCATGTCGTCAAGCGTGACAGTCGCACCGATCCGGACCGAGTTGGTCGCCGGAGTGATGCCGCCGATTTCCTTGATATTCTTCACGTTGACCAAAAGCCTCGGCGTCACCAGGTACTCTTTCATCAGGCTGACGAGGTCGGTCCCCCCGGCCAGGACCTCGACCTCTCCCCATTTGTTGGAGAGTTGTCCAGCCGCTTCTTTCAGACTTGTTGGATTCGAGTAAGCGAAGTTTTCCATTACGCGTTCCTCCTTTCGAGGGCAGCGAGTACCCGATCGGCAGTGAGCGGGATCCGAGGCACCCGCACACCGATTGCATTCGCGACCGCATTCCCGATAGCCGCGCACGCGCCTACCGCACAAGGTTCACCAAGCCCGATCACGCCGCGTTTGTCGTTTTCGGGGCGAATATCCATGTGGGCGACGATTTCGCCGATATCACCGATGCCGGCCAGTTTGTAGAACTCCATATCCGGGTTCAACATGCGCCCGGTGAGTTGATCCATGATTCGTTCTTCCACCAGCGCGGTGGAGATGCCCATAATGACCCCGCCGTGAACCTGGCTTTCCGCCAGATGCGGATTGATCACCATGCCAACGTCCTGGACCGCGACGAACTTCACCATCTTGACGATGCCGGTTTCGGTGTCGACGGAAACTTCGGCCATCTGGACACCGCCGACGCCGCCGGTCGTAAGCCCGTCGGGTTTACGTTGATCGTGATCGCCGAACTCCTGGATCTTGTTGACCCCGAGTTTGGAACAGGCCTGGTTCCAGGTCATGCTCTTCGAAGCGTTTCCTTTCACCTGGATACGCTCGTCAACCGCGACGAGTTGCTCCGGCGTCGAGTTGAGCGCCGGCGCAACGGCTTCAAACAGCTTCTGCAAAGCATTCACCGAGGCCTTGCGGGTCGATGCCGAAACGCCGCCGACGGTGGTCGAACCGCCCGAACCGCCGCTCACCGGAAGTGAATTACTGCCGATATGGAGCGTGACACGGGTCATCGGAAGCCCCAAAGTTTCGGCCGCCACCTGCGTGATAATCGTGCGGGTTCCGGTGCCGAGGTCCTGGCTGCCCAGTTCGATCAGCACGTCTCCATTCGGAGAAATGGTTGCCGAGCACTTGCTCGTGTGGCCCGCGCCGTTCCAGGTGGTCATCGACATGCCCACGCCCTTCACCACCGGGCCATTTCCACCTTCGCCGCGCGGGTGCCACTTCTTCTTCCATTCCATCAACTCCGCCGCTTTGTCGAGTTGATAGGCATAGGTGTCCTTGCGTGGCGTGAAATCGAGGTTCTTCCGGCAAAGCTCCACCGGATCCATCTTCAGCTTCGCCGCCAGGTCTTCGAGCGCGCTGAATGTCAGATAGCAAGCCTGCTGATGGTTCGGCGCACGCCAGGCGCGGACCGGACCCGCGTTGATCGCGATCGCGCTGTGGTTTAGCCGCTGGTTCGGGATGTCCGTAAAAATGTACGGAATCGGAGGCATTCCGCCGCCGCCGATGCCGCCCGTCGCCCAGGACTGCGATTGCCACGACGTAATCGTTCCGTCCGATTTGGCTGCCACCTTAATATTGGCGAAACCCGAAGGACGGTTGCCGGCGATCAATTGATCGACGTTGCGATCGAGAAACATCTTCACGGGCTTGCCGCCGCTGGCCTTCGATAGGTTGGCGCAGACCACGCCCCAGCGGTCCGCCGCGAATTTGCTGCCGAAACCGCCGCCAATGTACTGCTGTTCTACCTTGATTTTTTCCGGCGCGAACTTCAGGTTGGTGACGATATCGTTTCCAATGCCGGAGACGTTTTGGGTAGACGGCCAGTACATCATCGAATCGCCGTCCCACTGGATCACCTGTCCGTGCGTCTCGAGGCAGTTGTGAGTGACCACCGGGATTCCGTAATGCCCTTCCGAAACAACCGCGCCGGAGGCTCCAAAGGCCTGGTCGGGATCTCCCGTTACCTTTTCGCCCGCCGCTTTTGCGCGCTTGCCGGCCGCGTTCAGGTCGTCCTCGTGGACCAGGTGGTCCATCACTTCCCACTCCACCTTGACCTTGCGGATCGCGTCGCGTGCGATTTCTTCACGCGTCGCGGCAA
>Ga0126381_100006830_pt1 | contig 12663 bp, 12 predicted proteins | sample PanSoiMetPlot_28_FD_96465 | JGI IMG/M metagenome (GOLD analysis project Ga0126381, IMG submission 96465) | Tropical forest soil microbial communities from Panama - MetaG Plot_28 | ecosystem: Environmental > Terrestrial > Soil > Tropical forest > Bulk soil | place: Panama | collected 2016-02-17
CCCCCTCCGCCACGACGGCGGATCAGCGTGGTGCCTGCTCCAGAATCGCAGGACTTTGGCACTTCTGTGACAGCGGCGAGGGTGGCGATTGGCGCCAGCGGATTTCCCCGCCTTCTATTGGCCCGCCGCCGCCGCGCAGCCATCCTGGAGCGGCGGAAGGTCGGGCGGCGGCCGGCGCGCCTTGGTGGCCTGCTCGAACGCATAGGCGAGCCGCAACAGGACGGGCTCGCTCCAGGCACGGCCGGTGAACGTGGCGCCGAACGGACGCACGCGCAAATTCGTTGCGCCCGCCGCGTCGCGCGAAACCGCCGGCAGCAATTGTCCGATCATCCCGGCCGGCACCTGGACGCTCGGATAACCGGCCTTGGCGGCGATCGCGGCGCCGCTGTTGCCGGGGAACAGGACCGCATCGAGCCTGTACTGATCCATGTAGGCATCGAGCCCGAGCGTGCGAGTGGCGCGCAGGTCCATGCGCCGCGCCGAAATATATTCGAGCTCGCTCAGGTCGCCGCGCGTGGCTTGCGCGGCGAGAAACACGTCCTGCCCGAAGCGCAGCGTGCGCTCCGCATGGGCCTGGTTGAACTCGATGATGTCGGCGAGCGAATGGATGGGCGTGTCCTTCAGCCAGTCGCGCAGATAGGCGTTGAGATCGTGCTTGAGCTCGTAGACGAACACGATCGGCAGGTTGGTGGGCTCGTTGCGGCGCGGGCTCTCGGGATTGCGGTTGAGGATCGCCATCTCGGTGCCGGGGCCGCCGATCCAGCCCGGGGTCGGAATATTGGCGCGGATGATCGTGGCGCCCCCCGCTTCGAGCGCCGAAATGGCGGCGCGCATCACGGCGGCGGGGCCTGGCCGCAGCTCTCCGTAATAGACGTCGTTCCCCGGGTCGGAAGGGTCGCTCGGCACCCCGATGCGCGCGCCGCGCAATCCGTCGGCGTCGAGGACCTTGGTATAATCGGGGGGGCGCCTGAGCGCCCGCGTGGTGGAATCGCTGCCGTCGTAGGCGGCGAGTACATTCAGCAGGATTGCGGCATCGCGCACGGTTCGGGTAAGCGGCCCCGGCGTGTCCTGGCTTGCGGCGATCGGCACCACGCCGGAGCGGCTGATGAGCCCTACGGTGGGCTTCACCGTGACGACGCCGTTCTGATTGGCGGGCGAGAGGAGCGACCCCGAGGTCTCGGTGCCGATCGCGGCAGCCGCAAACCCCGCCGCAACCGCCACCGCCGAGCCCGAGCTTGATCCGCCCGGACTGACGATCGGCACCCCTTTCTGGTCCAGCATCGGCACATGGGCGTTGCGCACCTGGCCGCCGAGCGAGCTGTAGCCCGACGGCATGCCGACCGCCAGGATGTTGGCGAACTCGGTGAGGTTCGTCTTGCCGAGGATGACGGCGCCGGCTTGGCGCAGGAGCTTCACCACCGTTGCGTCGTGCCGCGCGTGCGCGTCGGCGAGCGCAAGCGAGCCCGCGGTGGTGTGCTCGGCGTCGCCGGTCGCGATGTTGTCCTTGACGAGAATCGGGATGCCTTCGAGCGGCCGCCGCTTGCCGCCCCGCGCCGCGTCGAGCCTCGCGGCGATCGCGGCCGCATCCGGATTGATCTCGCGCACCGCATCGAGGCTTGGCCCGGCGCGATCGTAAGCCTCGATCCGCGCAAGATAGGCGCTGACAAGCTCGCCCACCGCGATCCGGCCGCCCGCGAGCGCGTCACTGAGCTCGCCGACCGTGGCATTCTCCACGCACACGCCCTGCGCCGCTGCCGTAGCCGGTGTGGCAAGCACGAGCAGAGCCAGGAATCCGGATCGAAGCATCGCACCAGATTAGAGCATTTTCCGGAAAAAGCCTGCCCCCGCGAAGGCGGGGGTGGACGCCGGTTTTCCGCAGAAAATGCGACCACTTAAAAGAACAACAGCGCATTCCGATTCAATCGAATTGGAATACGCTGTAGCCAATTCCGGAAACGATTGCAGGCTTCCGATGCCGGCCCTCAGGCGATCACTGGATCGGCCAGGGCAGGCACTCCGCCAGGCCGCGGCCCATGATCCATTCGAGGTCGCCCGCCGAATAGCCCATCTCCTGCGTGAACAGCGTCACCGCTTGGGGGTAGGTGCAGGTCGAGCGGCTCAGCATCACCGAAAGATCGGTGCCCCAGAACGAGCGGCGCGGCGAGAAGGCGTCGATGAGCCTGCGGACCTCAGGCTGAATGTTCTTGTAGGGATATTCCACCGACGTGCATTCCGAAATGAGCGTCAGCTTGACGTGCACGTTCGGATATTTCGCGAGCGCAATGGTCTTGTCGAGCCGCAGCGTCGCATCCTTCATGCCGCGCAGCCGCCCCATATGGTCGACGATGATGCGCAGATTGGGATGGCGTCGTGCAACTTCACCGACCTCTGGCGGCACGGTCGGAACGTTCATCATGACCGGGATGCCGAGCCGTTCCGCAGCCGGCCAGAACCAGTCCGCGGTGCCGTTCTTGATCCAGTCCTGGTCCCATGGGTGATGGAACGTCAGCCGCACCCCGAGCATTCCGGGCTGATCCTTCCAGGTCTCGATCATCGCGCGGCCTTCCGGCTTGTCGATCGGGATGCGCCCCATCACCGCAAACCGGTTCGGATACTTGGCGGCGGCCTCCAGCGAATAGTCCGAGCGGTCGCCTTCCCAGGAGGGCGGGATCAGGATCGCGCGATCGACGCCGGCTTGCTGCATGCGCTGGCGCAGATTCTCGTAGCTGATCGGCTCCGGCAGGTGCGCCGTGCGGCCGGGCATCCACGGATTATCGGGACTGGGCGCGCGCCAGATATGCAGCCCGGAATCGATGATGACCATGGTTGCTTCTCCTTGCTCACGCGCCTTGCGCGGGCACCATCATTTGCTGACGGCAAGCGCGCTTTTCACCACCTCGGGAGGGGTCGCCAGGATGGCGTCGCTGATGGTCTGGGTTTCCGGCCCGGACTTCGGATCGATTTCGATGTCCGTTTGCGCGGCCTGGCGCAGGAACTCGGGGTCCTTCACCAGCGCCTCGAAGGCGTTACGCAGCGCCGCAACCCGCTCGGCGGGGACCTTGGGGGGAACGATGAGCGCGCGTCCGATTGCTGATCCCGCGCTCATGAACTCGGCAACCTTCTTGCCTGTCGGATCGGCGATCGCCTCCTGCATCAAGGGGACGTCGGGAAGGTCCTTGTGGCGCGCCAGTCCCGACTGAATGATGGGCTTGATCTCTCCGCGCACGACCTCGGACCGGTTCTTCCAGCCGGTCCATGCGCCCGTCACCATGTCGATCTCGCCGCGGGCGAGCGCGATCGGCAGGCTCGCGGTGCCAGGATAGCCGCAGATGATGTTGAGCTTGAGGCCGCCGAACGTCTTCATGATCGCGGGATTGATGTAGGAGACGCCGACCGGCGTATTGCAGCCGACGTCGATGGCTGTGCGCTTGAGCTCCTCGATTGTCGTCGCCGGCGCACCCTTGCGCACCATGAAGACCGCGTTCACGTTGGCAAACGAGCCGATGTAGGAGAGCTCCCGCACGTTCCACTTGCCGATTTCGGGCTGGGTGAGCTGAACGATTCCGATCGTCTCGGGGAAAATCCCGATCGTCGCGCCATCCCGGGTGGCGGTCTCGTAGAAGGAGCGCATGACCCCGATCCCGCCCGGCTTGTTCTGGACGATGAAGCTCGGGTGGCCGGGGATGTATTTGCCCATGTGCGCCGCCGCGAGCCGCGAGTAACCGTCGTAGGAGCCCCCGGGCGGATAGCCGATGGTGATCGACACCGTCCGCCCGCGATAGAAAGTTGCGACGCTGTCCTGTGCCTGCGCGGTGGCGGGCCCCAGCAGAATTGCGGTCGTGAGCCCGAACGCTCGAACAAATCTCCAGCGCCGCTCACCCCCGCGGAAGCGGGGGTCCAGTTCCTGCCACAAAGCACTGGGTTCCCGCTCTAAAGGGCGTTTACGCCCGTCTTCGCGGGCTATGCGCGGGGACGAGCGGCAACTGGACGTGCGCCCGCAACTTTCCACAGTCTTCCTCAACTCCCGAGCGTCAGCGCGCGGGTCGTGTCGTCGAACAGCTCATCGACCGACAGGCGCCGATCGATCAGCTTCTGCTGCAGCGAGTAATCGATGATGGTTTCCAGGATCGGCCGGCAGGGCTCGACGCCGAACCGGTAGGGATCGAGCGGATCGCCGTCCGCCAGGCCCGCGGCACGCTTGCTCTCGTGGAATTTTCGAAACACCTCCTGCAGCACGTCGGGCCGCGACTTCGACAGCTCCGAGCGCACCACCACCATGTGATTGATCGGAACGCCATGATGGCGCTCCGCCCAGCGCTTCGCGGCCGCCTCGGGATCGGGAATGAGATACTTGAGGCGCGCATCGGGCAGCTTGTCGCCGACCACCGCCGCATCGAGCTCGCCGTTGATGAGCATTTGCGCCATCTCCTTGCCGGCGCTCGCGCGCTTGACGAAGGGGGGATCGCGATACTCCGCCACATGCGGATCCTCGAAGCTGATCCATTCCACCTTGTTGTAGTCGATGCCGTATTCCTCGCCCAGGATGCCGCGCACCCAGGTCGAGGTAGTGACCGTATGAGCGCGCACGCCCACGCGCTTGCCGTGCAGCTCCGACGGCTTGAGGGTGCCGCGCTCGCCATTATAGGCGATCGTATGATGCTGGCCGCGGCTCACGATGACGGCGGGGACCAGCACATAGGGCTTGCCGTAGGATTTCGCCTGCAGATAGGTCACGATCGCAAGCTCGGAGAGGTCGAACTTGGCCTCGCGCACCACCTGCTTGAAAAAGTTGTTGGCCACCTTCACGTCCGCGAAGTCGAAATCGACGAGATCGGATTTGACCGCGCCGCTCTTGAGCGGCGTTGTGTTCGGATAGGCGCCGAGCATTGTTGTCAGCGTGGTCTTGGCGGCCGCCATGGGCGCAACTCCTTATTAGTGGCGCATGATCTTTTCCGACCTGCCTACGCCCGCCGAAGCATCGAGCCAAGATGATAAGCCGTGCCACAGCTTCGCGCAGGCGGGAAACCGGTGTCCACCCCCGCCTGCGCGAGGGCAGGCTTTTCGGGATCATGCTTTCTCAATAGACCAGGGCAGGATAGAGGTTCTGCGCCGTCTTGGCGAAAATCCAGTCCTGGTCGGCTTGCGACAGGCAGGCAAGCGATGTCTTGGCGAGCGCCAGAAGCTCGGACAGCGAACCCTCCGAGGAGGGATAGTTCGAGCCCCAGGCGATGCGGGAGGCGCCGAAGGCCCCGACCAGCCTGGGAAAGAACGTCTCCGCCGTCGCCTTGCCGCTGCGCGCCCCGGTGCAGTTTCGCTCGGTCAGCTTGAGATAGATGTTGGGAAACTTGGCGAGCGCGAACAGGGTCTCGGCGGCCTGATAGGGCGGCCCGTCATCCAGCACCGGCCGCCCCATGTGGTCGAGGATGATGCGCACCTTGGGAAAGCGGGCGACCATGCGCAGCATCTGCGGGAACGCCTTGGCGGACATCTGCAGGCAGATCGACAGTCCGAGCTCGGACGCGCATTCCCATGCCGGGTAGGTCTTCGGATCGTCGAGCCAGGACGCCTGGTCCGGCATGGTGCTGCCGATGGTGAAGAGCCGCATCCCGGTCAGTCCGCGCTTGACCCAGTGGCGCATGCGCTCCGGCGCATCCGCCGCCAGCACGTCGGCCGAGAAAACGCCGGTGAAGCGGTCCGGATGGGCGGCAACGGCGTCGGCCACATAGGAGTTGTCGTGCCCATAGCAGGTCGAGGCCTGCACCAGCGCGGCCTTGGCCACGCCGGCCTTGTCCATGGCGACGATCATCTGCTCGGTGGTGACCGGCCGCGTGCGCGACCAGTCGGACTGGTGGCCGCCGAGCGGCGCGAGTGGATAACGCTTGGTGTCGCTGGCGATGATGTGGGGATGAATGTCGATGACGCTCGACATGGATTGCTCTCCGGTTGGAATGGCGGTCGTCAGGAGACGGACGTTGAGGCGCCTCGCGATCAGGCTTTTTCCGGATCGACAAAGGCCTCTTCGAGAGTCATCCGTTTCGGGATCAGGTTCTGCTGCAGCCCATAGGTCAGCATGGCCTCGATGCTGGTGAGATTGTTTTTCATGCCGTAGGGCAGGGGATCGCCGACGAGCGGCATGAGGCCGCGGTATTTCTTGTCGTCCGCGGAATCGCCGGCCTTGCCCTGCAGATGCGCCGTGTACGGCTTCTTCGCCTCGACGAAGGCATCATAGAGCGCGCGCGCCACGAAGGGATGCTTCCACAGCACCTCGCTGCGCACCACGACGAGCCCGTGGATCGGATAGATGCCGGTGCGCTTGAACCATTGCGCTTCCGCCTCTTCGGGATTCTTGATCAGCTCGGGATAGGTCTCGGTACTTGGCTGAGCGCTCGCCTTCCAGTCGCCGGTCGGCGAGCCGGCGCGCCCGATGCCGGCGTTGCCGGTGAAGGCGGCCTGTATTTCGCCCGCCGCCATCATGTCGACGAGCGACTTGCCCGGCGGTGCGTGCACCACATTGGGCGGCAGCTTGAGTTGGGTCACATGCTCTTCGTCATCGACCACCCAGGTCACCTTGCTGGAATCGAGCCCGTATTCGTTGACGAAGATGCCGCGGGTCCACACCCCGGTGGTGACCGAATAGGCCCGCACCCCGACCTGCTTGCCCTCGAGGTCCTTGGGAACCTTGATGCCGGAATCGGGCCGCACCACGAAGCCGCTGTGATGGAAGCGCCGCATCAGAAAGACCGGGATGGCCTCGAACGGCGCGCCCAGCGCCCGCGCGATCATGTAGGTGGTGGGCGCCATCTCGCAGACGTCGAATTCGAGATCGCGCACCATGCGGCGGAAGGCGCCGATGATGGGATTGACCTGGTCGAACTCGGCCTCGACGCCGCGGATCGCGACCGCGCCTGACTTCAGCGCGCCGGTATGGCCATAGTCCGCGATCGCGATCTTCAATCGGGGCTGCCCCGCCATTCTGCCCTCCCGTGCAATTCTCTTTCGTTGTGTGAGATCGGCCGCCGAAAATGCGGCCGCGCGATCCTTAGAGCTTCGGAATGCCGGCCTTCTCGATCACCTCGCGCCAGCGCGCGATCTCGGCCGTGAGCCGCTCGCGCATTTCCTGCGGCGTGGAGCCGCGCGCGTCAAGCCCGAGTGTACGCGCCTGCTCTTGCACGTCGGGGGCGGCCAGAGCCCGGTTGATCTCGGTGTTAAGCGTTTCCAGAATCGCAGGCGGCACTCCGGCGCGCGCCGCGATGCCGTTCCAGCCGACAACGACGTATTGTGGAAACCCGGCTTCCTTGGCGGTCGGCACGTCCTTGAGCAACGGATTGCGCTCCTCGCCCGAGGTGGCAATGATCTTGAGCTTGCCCTCGGGAAGCTCGGGGGCGAGGCCCGCGTAGTAGTCGAAGCCCATGTCCAGCTCGCCACGCAGCAGCGCGGTCACGAGGTCAGGGGTCGTTCGGTAGGTGATGAGCGCGAAATCGGCGCCGGTCAGCTGCTTGAACATATGCGCCGATAGATTCTGGGTGCTGCCCGGATTGATTGACCCGATATTGAGCTTGCCGGGATTCTTTTTTGCAGCGTCCACGATCTCCTTGAGTGACCGGTACGGCGAATTTCCCGGCACTGCGAGCAGAATCTCGAAGCGCGCGGCGATCGAAATGGGGCTGAAGTCCTTGAGCGTGTCGAAAGGAAGCTTGTTGAACAGCGCGGCGGTCACCGCCTGTCCGTTGCCGACCTCGCCCAGCGTGTAACCGTCGGCGGGCGCACGCAGTGCCTCCGTCATGGCCTGGATGCCGCCCGCGCCGGGACGGTTCTCGATAATGAACGACTGCTTCGTCTGTTCGCCGAGCTTGCGGGCGAGGAGCCGCATCGTGAGGTCGCCGACGCCGCCGGCCCCGTAAGGCACGAAGATGCGCACCGGCTTAGTTGGGTAGTCGGCGCCTTGTGCGCTTCCCACGACGCCGGCCACCGCGGCCGCTCCCGCGAGCGCCATGACAAACAAGCGGCACGCAAGCGCAAGCGTGCGTCCAGGCCTTAGGCCGTTGCCCCTGTCCATTGATATCTCCCGGCTCGGCGCAACTCCCCGTGGGCTCACCGATGGCACGGCCATGCCAACGCCGCCAATCGAAATCGCGCGCACGGTCATAAGTTTCTGCTATAACTATACGCCGGGATTTTCGCCATTCACAAGGAATCGGCGCGTCCTCATGATCACCCGCGACATTCCGTCTCTGCGCCAGCTGCGGGTCTTCGAGGCCGTAGCGCGGCTCGAGAGCGTGAGCGCCGCCGCGCGGGAAATAAGCTTGTCGCAACCCGGCGTCACGCAGGCGGTCCATGGCCTGGAAGCGGGGCTCGAGGCGCGGCTGTTCGAGCGCCGCCGTTCCGGATGCTACGTGACCGAGCTTGGCGGGATTCTGCTGCCGCGGGTGCGGCGCTTCTTCGATCACCTCCAGTCGGGATTGAGCGAAGGAGGAATGTCCGCCTCCCGGCAGGGTCCGGAAGGCGCCGTCGCCCGGATGACCGGACCGCAGTTGCGCGGCCTGATCGCGATTTCCGAACATCCGTCGTTCGACGCCGCCGCGCGATCGCTCGGGATTTCGCAGCCGTCGCTGCACCGCTCGGCCCGCGAGCTCGAGCGCGAGCTGCGGCGCAGGCTCTACCAACGCACGGCACGCGGCATCACGACGAGCGCCTACGGCTCGGCGCTGGCGCGGCGGTTTCAGCTGGCGCTGCGGGAGATGGAATACGGATTGGAGGAGCTCGAGGCCGCGCGCGGCAACATCGTCTCGCGCATTGCGATCGGCAACATTCCGCATTCCGCCACCCAGATCCTGTCGAACGCCGTCAAGGCGCTGCTGGTGAAATATCCCGCCGCCCGCGTGCAGATCGTCGACGGCCATTACGAGGAGCTGCTGGACGACCTGCGCGCCGGTAAGCTCGATTTCCTGTTCGGGGTTCTGCGGCGGCCCGACTGGGCGGCCGACATCAAGGAGGAGATGCTGTTCGCCAATCACTATGTGGTGGTGGCGAGGCGCGGGCATCCCCTGATGCGGCTCAAGCGTCCCACGTTGCGGGATCTGGGCCAATATGACTGGATCATGCCGGGACCGGCGACGCCGCGGCAGCAGGCGCTGCACCGCATGTTCGGAAAAATGCCGATCGTGCCGAGCGTCAGCATCGAGACGACGTCGCTGCAGATCTACCGCACGATCCTCACCACCAGCGACCGGCTCACCCTGATGTCAAGCCTGGAGGCTCGGCTCAACGACAACCGGTCGCTCGCGGTTCTGCCGTTCCGCTCCACGCATCTGCGCCGCTTCGACGGCGTCGCCACCCGGGTCAACTGGGAGCCGACCCGCACCCATCTGCAGTTTCTCGATCTGCTGCGGAGCGAGTCGAGATCGCAGCCGTAGGGTGGGTTAGGCGCCATAAGGGCGTTACCCACGTCTTCGATGGGCTATGGCGCCGTAACCCACCATCTGGACTAGTTTAGCGGAACACTCAGCCGGTGGGTTACGCGCCTTCGGCGCTAACCCACCCTACATGTCGCGCGACGTCGAAGCGCGATCACGGCTTCGGCGCGTCCTTGAAGTACCGCAGATCCGGCGCCGCCTGCCCCTTCCGGGACGGCATCAGGAGGCCGTCCGCACTCAGAAAGTAGTTGTTCTTGCCGACGAACACTTGCGCATTGTATTCGGGGCAGATCGACTCCGGCCACTCCGCAAGCGGATCGGGATCGCGCACGTAGCGCTTGTCCACCGTCCAGGGCCGCGTCAGGGCATGATCGAAGACCGTCACTTCGTCATGCAGGATATTGGGATCGGCTTTGTCGAGATGAAACCGCTCCTTGAAGATCGACTGGTTGTCACGGTGGAGCGGCAGGCCGGTCGTATCGTAGACCCGCGGGCCCTTGAAGACGCGCGTCTCCACCTCGAGCGCGCTGTAGCGGCCGCTGCCATCCTGGTCGATCCATCTGCCGATCGAGTAGCCCCCGAATGTCGGCTCGATCGTCTTCGGCCAGTCGCGCCCGTCGGTGAACACCCGCCGAGGCTGGTCCTGATCGCCGACCAGGATGTAGGTCACTTCCGGCATGACCACGAATTCCAGCGGCCGGAATGCGATCATCTCACGCGGCATGCCGGCGGCTGAGCAGCGCACATGCTCGTAATTGTTGCCGTGCCCGCCGGCGGCCTGGTCGGCAATGCTCTCCTCCTCGATCTTCCGATACTCGGGCGTCAGCGGCGCTTCCTGCCCGAGCCCCCACGGTTTGGTCTGGTCGAAGGAAGCCTGGCCTCCGAGGCCCCGCACCACGAATCTTGTCCATTGCCCCTTGAGGTTGGGATATTTCGAGTAATCGACGATCTGCGCGGGCGCGCTTGCCGCGGACAGCGCCAGGATCATTGCGCCAATTGCACCTCGGCAAAGCATGGTTTCTTCTCCAACGGCTGAACCAGCAGGCGTAACCGGCAAGGTATCACGTTGCGCGTCTTGTTCAAACGCACCCTCAATTCTGGTCGGCGAACGCGCGCCGCATGTAGAGGAACAGGAACAGCACGAACACCATGATCACGAGCGACATTCCGAACGCAACTGCCGGAATGAACCCCTGCCTGCCGGCGACCGCGAACGCTCCAAAGATCATCGGATTGACCACATAGCTCGACACGATGCCGATGGCATGCGCCACCAGGTACGCCGTGACCTCCGAGCCGGTTGTCAGGGTTTGGCCGTTCATGTCTTTCTCCCTCGGTGCCGTCGTTGGAAAGAAGCCGGGACGCGCCGGCAATTTTCGATCGATTGCGCTTTGAGACAAATCGTGTTCGTGCTGCGACGACGCCGTACTGCCGTGCAGCTCACCGTTCCAGAAGGCGTGCGCTTCAGAAATCCGGCCTTTGCGCGATCGGGATTGGCCAGTCGAAATGCTGAATGTTCTCGCCGCAGGGCTCTTCCAGCATCTCCTGTTGCACGCGCCGGTAAGGGGCAAATGCTGGGCCGCGCGCCAACGCGGCCCAGCCGACACCGTTCGACGAGAAATCCGGGGGCGCCGGCATTTGTTGCGCCCGCACCGTCGATGCGGCAACAGCAACAGCCAGCAGGATGCAGCCGGCAAGCTTCCAGCCGAACGCCCCCATCGTGGGCTCTTATTGGAACGCGATCAGGTCGGTGCGGCTCAGCGTCGGGGCGTGCGCCTTCAACGGTTCGTTCTTCAGGTTGTTGTTACCCTGATTCAGGATCTGATAGAAGCCGATCGTCGTTTCATAGTCGCTTGATGCGGCGGTCGCATCCATTGGGATGACCACGGTGAAATCGCGTATGGTTGCGCCGACCGAGGTATAGGCGACCGAGCCGCTCACCTTCCAGCCCGCCATGATGATGGTGGTGACCCCCTTGGCCTTGAGCTGCTTGTCGAGGTCGGTGTTGTAGAACCGGTCCTGCTGGGTATTCTCGATCTTGATGTCACCCGCCATGGGAGCTACCTCGGGCAGCCACTTGGACATGCTCTGAGCCCGGGTGCCGTAGGCCACCACCACGCCGGCCTTGCGCGCCCGATCCATCAGCTTGGCCGCGGCCGGCAGCATCTGGCTCATGCAGTTCGCCTGGTTCTTGCAGATCGGATCGACGTAATCGAGCACAAGGAAGCCCGTCGTCGCGGGTTTGAGGCTCACCGCCACCGGTTCGGGCAGCGGCGGCATCTGCAGCGTCATGGACTTGCCGGCTTGCTGCGCCAGCGCAGCGCCGCCGCAGACCGCAAGAGCAAGACCGCTCGCCAACAGGACACTACGAAAAGCCGTCATGATGGAATCTCCTCGAGACCGATGCCGATGATTGCGCTTCACGGCCCGCTGCAGTCACGCACCGCCGGCCGCCGACATCAGCAGAGCACGGAACCTTGCGGAAAGGAAGCCGGTCCGGAACTGGTCGCGTCGATCTGCTTGATCCAATGACGCCAACGGTCCCCATATCGACGCGGCTGCCCACAGGCGGAGCTTTCGAACGTCAAAGCGCGCTAGGTCAAGGAGCGCCGAAGCCGGATACATGCTACGCTCGCGCAATTTCCATGTCGGGTCGTGCCCGCCGCGCCTCTGCGGGCTCTGTGTCCCAGGGCGCCAGCGCGGCCGCTTCGCGTCCTGCAATCCATCCCGTCACGAAGCATTCGGCGATGTTGCCGCCAGACAGGTAGAGATGGCCGAAGCTGCTGCCGAGCTCGCCGGCTGAATAAAGCCGAGCGATCGGCGTGTTTGCCGTGTCGACGATCTGCTGCCGCGGATTATGCACCGGCCCCCCTTGGGTATTCGAGACCGTGGGAAACACCTCGCCGAAGCAGTAGGGAGGCGTATCGATCCGAGCCATGGTGCCGCCGGGGCGCCCGAAATCGGCGTCGAGACCCTGATCGCACAGCATGTTCCATCGCGCGATGGTCGCCTTCAGCGCCGCGGCATCGGCGCCGATCCGCCCGGCGAGCTCGTCGAGCGAGGCGGCCTGATGCAGGATGCCGAGCGCAATCTCCTTGCGGTTGTCGCTGCTCCAGTCATAGGCATATTCGTGATCGTTGGTGCGAACGTCGCCGAGCGGATAGGTGCAGCGGCCGCGCTCGTCGGTGATGAGCCAGGAGGGATTGCGCGGATAGCTCATGGTTTCGGGGTCAAGGAGATGCATCGGGCG